>Ga0105104_10001769_pt1 | contig 16099 bp, 11 predicted proteins | sample PPLLaktember2015_3_FD_87034 | JGI IMG/M metagenome (GOLD analysis project Ga0105104, IMG submission 87034) | Freshwater sediment microbial communities from Prairie Pothole Lake near Jamestown, North Dakota, USA - PPLs Lake P7 Core (6) Depth... | ecosystem: Environmental > Aquatic > Freshwater >... | reverse complement strand
ATGTAGATGTCCACATAGGCGGTCTGGGTCGAGCTGGGGTTGCCCACCAGGATCCAGGTCTTCATGCCCACATTGTCATACCAGGGGAACCAGTATTCCGTCGTGAATTGATTTACCGGAAAGCCCATGACTTCGTTGAAGCTGCTCCCATAGATCACCCGTTGGCTGGTGAAGATCGGCGCCCCAGTCTCATTCACCATTTTCACCGGTCCAGCTATTTCTCCCGGATAGGTTTTCACCAAACTTGAATTCACCAGGAAGTAGTTGCCTTTATTGCTCCCCCCCAGTGTAATATTGATTTGGGGAGCACCGATTATGGCAGCGGTTGCACTGAGCCGGGATTCTTCATCCCGTCCACAAACGGAGAAATAGTACAGTTTTCCCTGGATGAGCCCGGAGATTGTCATGGTCTGGGTGTATCCAGGTGTACCAGGCGTCGGTAATCCAGTAGTGACTAATGTACCTGTGCTATCAGTGCAGCTTGTGAGATCACCCACTGGGGAATATTTGACCCGATAGGAATCTACAGGGCCAGAGTTGTCGTTACCAGCATCGTCAGAGGGAGCTATCCAACTTAAAGTAACAGTACCAGCGGATGGACCCGGAGATGCAGTGAGACCAGTCACATTTCCAGGTGAAACTGTGTCTGCCACTGCATGCGCCAGCAAGGGCAGGTTCACGCTTGCGGAAGTGCCCTTCCCCACAGCATAGACATCGTCTTCACCGGCGCCCCAGATGCCTTCAAAACGCGCGCTACTCCACCCTTCGGGCACGAGACTGGAGGCGGCCCAACCACTGGTAGTCTTACGGTACAGGAGAGGTTTCGCGTCGCCACCAACAGTGCCAGATCCTACGATATACATATCTGTGGCGCTGGATCCCCACATACCAGCTAGACCACCAGCATTCCAACCGGAAGGCAGCGGTATGAGGGATCGGGTCCAGGTCCCCCCGCTATTAGGGGAATAGTACAAGGCGGGTCTGTTGCCCCCATACGTGGCAGTTCCTACAGCGTAGACTTGGGTGCCGAGGCCCCAGACACCATACAAATGAACACCGCTCCAGTCTCCCAGGGGCAGGTCGACTCGAGTCCAACTCAATCCACCCGTGGAATGATACAGCAGGGGGACATTGGTATCCATGTCATTGGCACCTCCTACTGCATAGATCTTGGTACCATCACTCCACACAGCCTCTAAATAGCCTTTCCATCCAGCAGGTATTGGCAAGCTGGTTGAGGTCCAAACTCCGCTGTCCAAACGAGACACCATGGGTATCGTTGTTGTGCCGCCGGTAATTCCGGCATGGCCTACTGCATAAACATTGGTACTGCTGCCCCAGACGTCCCTTAAAAAACCAAAATTTAATCCCGATGGCGTACCGGGCAGGGGTAAACCGTCTGAACTCCAAACCCCGCTGCTCCAATGAGATACCATGGGCCGATGATTGGTTCCATTAAAGCCAGACCCTGCCGCATAGACATTCGTGGCGTTGAAACCCCATACAGCATCTAAAGAGCCAGAATCCCAATCTGTGGGCAAAGGTGGGAAGGACTCGCTCCAGGCAGCGCCTTGTCTTACATATGCCAAAGGCGCCGTACCCTCCACTTTATTCCCCCCTCCCACTGCAAAGATATGGGTGGAGTCAGCGCCCCATATTCCCTCTAAAAAGGCGGAATTGTATTGCACGGGCAGGCCTATGCCTGCCACCATTTGCATAGCCCCCAGTGCCTCCACGGGCACCGCCTGGGTGCTGCTGCCAATGAGCGTTACCAGGATCATAATGGCCATAAATAAATTTTTGAGCGAGCGTTTCATGTACTTTCTCCTTTCAATGTTGCAGTCAACCCATCCAGAGCTCTTACGTTATAAAAAGTGGATCGTTGAAATATCCTTCTTCGATTGGATTCTGGACAATTGCTTCCGTCTAAAACATACGCAAGTGCACAGATGGTTTCGTTCCTGGCATGCACTTAAATCGAATGAGGACCAAACTTCATTGTTGGTCACTGCCAGGTTGGAATCTTCGACAGATGTTGTCAGGATTATTATACGATGATAGTCTTCGCCAAGGTCTTTATGGGACGCCACGCGATTTACAATTTTGTTGTCTTCCATTTACGCTTTTGCGGCACTTCATTGCAAAAGCATTGCTTGGCCTCAGGTGAGGGTATCCCGCCTAAGCGCTCTCGTCGCACCCTGCCAGGGTTGAATCCATATCCCCGCACATCATCCGGTTTCACCAAATCCAGGATCTTTTCGATCTCGACCAGCGTCCTGCCAGTCTGTTCCGCACATTTCCCGCCGCTCTGATGAATTGAGGTCATGCACCCACGATCACACAGACAGCTTTCAGCGACAGCAGGCTCCTTCAATCTGAGGCGGAAGCATCTTTTGCCACACTAAGAATATATTCACCATACGAATTCCCAGCCAGCTTTTCTCCTAATTCACATAACTTCTCCCTCGAAATATAGCCCATTCGATAAGCGATCTCCTCCGGGCAGGAGATCATCAATCCCTGCCGTTCCTGGATCGTCTGGATGAATGAACCGGCCTGCAGCAGGGATTCATGCGTACCGGCATCCAGCCAGGCAATGCCGCGCCCAAAAACCCTGGCATGCAATTGACCTCGTTTCAAATAAACCTTGTTCAAGTCGGTGATCTCCAACTCACCGCGTCCCGAGGGCCTGAGCGACCGGGCGATCTCAACCACCTGATTGTCATAAAAGTAGATCCCCGGCACGGCATAGCTGGAACGAGGCTGGCTGGGCTTTTCTTCCACGCTCAACACCTGGTATTCGCCATCGAACTCCACAATTCCATAACGTTCAGGGTCATTCACCTTATATCCAAAAATGATGGCGCCTTCCTGCAAGGCGGCGCACTCGTGTAACATGGAGGTCATCCCCTCGCCATATAAAATATTATCCCCGAGGACCAAACAAACGGTCCCAGCGCCAATGAATTCGCTTCCAACCAAAAATGCATCTGCCAGGCCGCGCGGTTCCGCCTGCTCGGCATATTCGAATTTCAACCCCCATTGAGAGCCATCCTTAAAAAGTTCCTGGTAGGCTGGTAAAACTTCCGGCGTGCTGATGACCAGGATCTCGCGGATGCCTGCCAGCATCAGCGTGGAAAGTGGATAGTACACCATCGGCTTATCGTAGACGGGCAACAATTGCTTGCTGGTGGCAATGGTCAGCGGATACAGGCGCGTGCCCTTCCCGCCGGCCAGGATGATGCCTTTCATTTTTTCTCCTCTTGTGCATGCCCACGCGACGCATAGTTCTTCTCGATCCATTCCCCATAGGACCCGCCGCTTGCCTTGTCCACCCATTCAGGATTGGACAGATACCACTCGATCGTGCGACGTAACCCCGCTTCGAACCCCACCTCAGCCTGCCAGCCCAACTGACGCGTGATCCTGGCTGAATCAATGGCGTAACGATGATCGTGGCCCGGGCGGTCTGCGACGAATTTGATCAGTTCGGAGTAGCTCTCCAGCCCGCGTTCGCGCAAGGGATGAACTTCGGCGGGCGGCGCGATCTCATCGAGAATGCTGCAAATTTGATTCACCAGATCGATGTTTCTGCGTTCGTTGCCTGCACCCACCACATAGGTTTCGCCCGGCTTACCCTCCTCAAAAACCAGTTGGACCGCCCTGCAATGATCCTCCACATAGATCCAATCACGGACATTCGCCCCCGCGCCATAGACAGGCAGGGGTTTGCCGGAGAGGGCGTTCAGGATCATTAGTGGTATGACTTTTTCCGGGAATTGATAGGGACCATAATTGTTGGAACAGTTGGTGATCAGTGTGGGCAACCCGTAGGTATGCTGATAGGCGCGCACGAAATGATCGCTCGCCGCCTTGGATGCAGAGTAGGGAGAATTGGGTGCATAGGGCGTCTCTTCCGAAAAATATCCTTCTGCGCCCAATGAACCAAACACTTCATCTGTAGAAACATGCAGAAAGCGAAATGAATCTTTCCGATTGCCTGTCAAAGCCTCCCAATAGCGGCGCGCGGCTTCCAGCATGGAATAGGTGCCGACCACATTCGTTTGAACGAAATCATCGGCGCTCACAATAGAGCGATCCACATGCGTCTCTGCGGCGAGGTGCAATACCCCAGCGGGCTGATATTTTTCAAACAGAGATGTAACCAGTTCGCGGTCCGCGATATTGCCTTTCACGAACACATAGCCCGGATGATCTGCAAGATCTGCCAGAGAGAGTGGGTTGGCAGCGTAGGTAAGCGCGTCCAGATTAACGACGCGGTACTCTCCACTTGCCACTAGGGATCGCACCAGGTTTGTGCCGATGAATCCACTGCCCCCGGTAACCAGAACCGTTCGTTTCTCAGCCATCCTTCACCCCCTGAAAGATATTCTCATATTCCTTCACGATCTGCTCGAGCTCGAACAGCCTGGCTTTCTCCAGGCTGGCCGTGCGAAACGACAGCAAGCGCTGTGAGTCTGACAACAAGCCTGCTAACGAGCTTGAAAATGTAGTAATATCCGTTTCCGGGATCAAATAACCATTTTTATCATCATCCACCAGATCCACAAACCCACCCACGCGGCTGGCAAGGATTGCCAGGCCCTTTGCCAGCGCCTGGACCCCAACCACTGGCAATCCCTCCGAGCGCGAGGGCATGAACAGGATGTCGCTCCTGTCGAACCAGTTCAACACCTCCTGTGGATCCAGCCAGCCTGTGAGTTGGAACCGGTCATCGAGTCCATTGTCTTCGATCGCGCACTTGACGTCGTGCATGAGGGGACCGTCGCCGATCATCACAGCCCGCCACTTGAGTTCCTTCAATTCATTTAATGTGTGCACGAACTGCAGGGGATTCTTCTGCTCCATGAAACGACCTGCAAAGACGATCTGCGGCGGATCGTTGGGAACCACTTGATTAGGCATGAGAGTGTTGAGATCCACGCCGTTGGGGACAACCCGAATTTCTTGTTTATACTTCTTCAAGGCAAGTTGCCGGGTGAACTCACTGACAGCAACGATCTCTCTGGCATCCCTCCAAATCCGCGGCGTGAAGGGATAGATCCAGCGGAACCATTCATCGGTTTTTTCGGGGACGCCTCCGGGCACATCTCCAAGGTGAACGGTTAGAACATAGGGAATTCCGGTCATTCGGGAAAGCATACGTGCCAGAGCCCCGGCCGGGACGGCAAAATGGGCGTGGATCACCTCAGGCTGGAAACTGCCGATTAAACGGCGGCCCGCCCAAAGTCCCGCGAGAACATAGACAGCCATGGAAAGAAAACTGGCACGGTAAGGCTGTCGCCTCAGCGACCCGAAGCGGATAACCTGAAATCCATTTCTTGCCTCTTTGTAGGGCAATCCTTTGATATGAGTGGTTAATACCTTAACTTCATGTCCCCGCTTGGCGAGTTTGCTGCAAATATCCTCTGCCACGCGCCCACCCCCGCCTCCCACCGGTGGAAATTCATGAACTAAAACAAGGATACGCATCAGCCCTCTCTACGGACATTGAGTTGCTTCGAGTGCAGGAACATAAACTTCGATCCTGTTTCCCTGCGGTTCAACCGTCAATACCGGACGATAGTAACAAAGGATATAGGGTGAGACGCGTGAATTCCACGCATTGTTTTCCTCTACCAGGGGACCCGTTTGCTTGATCACCTCGTTCTGTTTCGCCGTCACAATCGCCGCAAAACGATGGTCTCGCAGATCGTCATAAAACCTGTTGAGATATGCCTGATTATTTGACATTGCCATTTCCATTAAAGTCACTGCTTCATAATCAGCAACCAGGGGTACCGCGGCATCGCCGAACGTAACCAACTGACGCTCATTGATGAACAGAACCGGTCCTTCTTTCTCCATCTCCTTCACAACCTGCACCAGCTGCCGATATGCGTTCTCATTTCTAATTTCATCATATTTTGGATAGGGGGAAAGCAACAGGATCAGGAACATGATCGGGATGAGCACAGCCAGGGCGAACGTGGGCCAGGAGCGGATTTTCAACGGTGGCTCACCCGGCTCCACCTGCGCACGACCGCCCACAAAATAAGCTGCCACAACTCCGATCAGTATAGCATAGGCATCCATGTTATGGAGATCGCCGCCGCCGCCGATCTTGACGCTGACCACCAGACTCCCCGCGAATAAGATCGCCATTATCAGGAATAATCCCGACCAGCGCAACATGTGCAGCGCTTTCCATTGCCGCGCGGCGAGCACCACCGTGACGATTAGGGGACCGCTTACGAGCAGGATCGCCGGCAGGATGCCCAGGAAATGATTTGCATTCGGCCACAGCCTGTACCACAACAGGTCAGAAACAAAACTGGATGCAAACACGTCCGCATTTTCCGCGTTCCCTGAAAGAAAGATGTACGCCACCTGCGCTGCCAGTGCCGACAGCAAACCTGCTGCCAGCCATAACACAGGCTGAGCCAGATAGTTCGCGATCTGTTTGAATGTAGCCGGCTTGGAGTCCTGCGCGGCGGATTGAAAGGGTGTCTCGAGCAGGTAGATGGCGATCGCGAGCAAGGCTGGCACCGGGAACCAGTTAACCCGACTGATCCCTGCCCACAGCGAAGCCAGGATGATTGCGATCAGCGACCGCCAGGGATATTTCTGCCTGACGAACAATAAGGGAAGGATCACCATGATCTCGAGGTGATAATAGATCCCCACACGCAGGAGAAACACGAACGCCCATCCGGCGAACAGCCACCTGGCTGCCTTTTCCTGAGGAGAGAAGGCGCGCTTCGTCAGTGTGAGGGCGGCGCCAGCCGTCAGGCTCATCCACAAGAAGAACTGCCAGAAACGGTGTACGGTCACGCTTAAGTCTTGGATCAAAAAAGGGATGGACTGTAAAAGGTAGCGGCTGGGGTGAAGCGTGGGAAGCGGGACCGGTTCACCGTAGATCGATTTGGAAAAGTATAAGGATGCGTAGTAGTAACGACTGCCTTCCGACCAGCCCATGGAAAGCGGATAGAGCGTGACCGCATTGAAGCGGATCAGGATCTCATACACGACACCCAGCAAAACCAGGGCAGAGACAAACCCAACCTGCCAGGTTGTTTTTAGCGCCACCTTTAACGCCACCATGGCAAGGAGGAGCGCGTACCAGCACATCCAGTAATAGATCACCAACATCAATGTTGGGTCCACCATTAAAGGATTGTTACCATCCCGCCCGATGCGGAAGCTGAACTTGAAGTAAGGGATCAGGATCAACACCCCAAGGAAAATTATCCACCCGAAAGCACGCGCCGCGAAACCATCGGACTCCAGGAACATGAAACGCGCAGAGAGACCAAAGGGCAGGTCGCCGGAACGCAGGCACAGGATAAACAGCCAGATGCATGTGACGAGCAAGCCCAGATAGGCTGCCGCCAATATTCCCCAGACAGAACGAAACAGATCGACGCCCAGTTCCTCCCAGCGCAAATACGAGCGCCAGGCTGCTGCCAGGTTGGCGATGAATGTGAGGACGATAATCGTCAGCCAAAATGAACGCGAGCGGTGCGATGTGCGAAGCATTGTTACATTTCTAAAGCAAGGGTTCGGGGGGAGAGATGGTCGTCTTTTGCCTTGTCAGTGCCGAAAGAATGGACGGCAAAAAGGCTGCACCGGGCAAGCTGGAGAGCAGAAAATAAGCCCGAATGAGCAGGGCGATGGTCGCGGCGACGGATGGAACAAACCCCACGATATTGGAGAGCAGGAACGTAAAGACCAGTTCCTGCACTCCATAACCGTTGATCGAGATCGGAACCAGCGTTATGAAATAAGTGAGGCTCCACAATCCTGCGATCAGCCAGAAAGATGCATGCGTACCAAGGTCATCGACAAAAATATAAATCGATCCAAAAACACAAAGCATGTGAATCCAGGTAAAGGCCAATGCCGCCAGCAGGGAGCCCGGTTTTCTGAGCCAGATGGAAAATATGGAAAGCGTTCGTTTTAAAAACGCAACCGGTTTATGGAACCTGGAAAAAAAAGAGAGGGTAAAAGGGACGTTCTGCAAAACATTCCAGGAATAAGCCAGTCCCAGTGGAACCGTCATGGCCATGCCTGCCATCCCGATCAATCGATCGGCAGCCAGGGATGCCAGAGAGACCGCACGGTCAAAACCCATTTGCATCAGTCCAACCAACCGCACCACATCGCCTCCTATGGTTGTCGGCAGAAAATTCGTTGCAAACAGGCCCATAAAAGTCAGCGCCAGGCTGTCTTTAAAACGGATCTTAATCCCGCCAGACAGCAAAAGAACCTGCCAGCGCCAGGCAACCGCAATCCGGGAAATAGCAAACAAAAGCGCCACCCAGAGCAGGTCTGCCAGGTCGATTTCCCGCATGGCAGCTAAAATTCCAGTTCCATCTTCCTTTCTGAGAATCAAAAACAACAGAAGGAGCGCCAGTAAGGTTCCTACTGATTGCAGGATGAGCTGACGGTTGCGCGACCACCAGGAGGACATAGGCTTATTTTTTCCCCAGGACGGTTCGAATAGTGTAGGTAGGCTTGCTTTGCGATTCGTGATAGGTGCGCGCCAGCAGTTCGGCGATGAGACCCATCAGGATAGACTGAGAACCTATGATCAAGAGCATCACTGCCAGTTGAAAAAGTGGTGAGCCAAGTACGGAAATTTCTTCCAATGCACGCCGAATGAACAAATACAAAAGCAATACCCCGCTTCCAGAGATAAACATCATTCCTACGCCGCCAAAGAGGCGCATCGGCTTGTGTGAATAATTAAGCAAAAACTTGACTGTGAACAGATCCAGGATCACCTTCAAGGTCCTGTCCAAACCGTAGTTCGCCTGACCGAATCTGCGTTCGTGATGACGGACCGGGACCTCGGTGATGCGCGCGCCGACGGAATGCGCAAATACCGGGATAAAACGATGCATCTCTCCATACAGGCGAAATCCCTCGAGCGCCTCCCGGCGATAGGCTTTGAGCGAACATCCGTAATCATGCAAATGAACGCCGGTCACCCAGGAAATCAACCGATTGGCAATATTCGAGGGAAGTGTGCGCGTCAGGCGATTATCCTTGCGGTCCTTGCGCCAGCCACTAACCAGGTCATAACCTTCATCCAGCTTGGCCAGCAGCATCGGAATATCTGCCGGATCATTCTGCAGGTCGGCGTCAAGCAGAACAATAATATCGCCATGGGCATGATCAATCCCGGCTGTAATCGCAGCCGTCTGCCCAAAATTACGGCGAAAAGAGACAACACGCACATGCTCGGGATCTTTTTCAACAAGAGATTTCAAGACGTCGAAACTGTTGTCCCTGCTTCCATCATCCACGAAGATAATCTCCCATATACTTTCGATGGATTTTAGCGTCTTCTGAATGCTATCATAAAGAATAGGCAGGTTATTTGCCTCGTTGTAAACAGGAATGATCAAGGATAAGTTGTGCATGGCTACTTCTTTTGGCTTAATCGTTCAAGGTCTGCGTCGACCATCATGGTAACAAGTTCCTGAAAAGTGACGGACGGTTCCCACCCCAGCATCACCCGTGCTTTTGAAGGATCGGAGATCAACAGGTCCACCTCAGCAGGACGATAAAACTTTTCATCCTGCACCACATAATCATTGTAATCCAGGTCAACGTGACCAAAAGCAATCTCACAGAACTCCCGCACGGAGTGGGTTTCTCCCATACCAATCACAAAGCTATCCGGTTTATCCTGCTGCAGCATGCGCCACATGGCGTCGACATAGTCACCGGCAAAGCCCCAGTCCCGTTGCGATTCAAGGTTACCCAGCCGCAGTTCTTTGGCGCGCCCCAGCTTAATACGCGCCACGCCATCCGAGATCTTGCGGGTCACAAACTCCAGCCCGCGGCGCGGACTCTCATGGTTGAACAGGATCCCTGAAGACGCAAACATATTGAACGATTCCCGGTAATTCACGGTGATCCAGTGTCCATAAACCTTTGCCACCCCGTATGGACTGCGCGGGTAGAACGGCGTCGTCTCACATTGCGGCACTTCCAGGACCTTACCAAACATTTCGCTGGAGGAGGCCTGATAAAAACGGATCTTGCGATTCACGAAACGAATGGCTTCCAGCATGCGAGTCACACCCAGGGCGGTGATCTCCCCCGTCAGAGCAGGCTGATTCCAAGAGGTAGGCACAAAAGATTGTGCCGCCAGGTTATACACTTCAGTGGGCTCATATTCTTCAAACAGAGCCAGCAGAGAACCTTGATCGTGCAAGTCCCCCTGGACAACGGTAATATCATCCAGCAAGTGCTCGATGCGTTCATGAGTTACTGTACTAGAACGGCGGGCAACGCCAATAACACGGTATCCCTTTAATAGCAGCAATTCCGCCAGGTACGATCCGTCCTGTCCGGTGATGCCAGTGATGAGAGCAGTAGGCATTAAATCTCCTTGTCCAAAATTCAACGGCTGAATTATAAACTTACATGGATTACTGTCAAGCGCGGCTTTTGTCCACCTTGCCGCTTTGCGGCGTGCTTCGCTTGTCCCGCCACAAGCCAACGCCAAGAATAATGCCCCACAACCCCAAAATGACCGCGACCATCACGGCAAATGGCAATTGTCCTCCCAGGTAATAATAACGGCTTGCATACCACTGTGTGAAAAACAGCAAAAAAATAACTTCCATCAGGAGGATCCTTGTAAACCAGGCGTTATGCGTTTCCCGCCACCAGACCCAGACATACCCCGCAACAATGGATTGCCATACGAAAAAAATAGTTCGATAACGGGGATTATCCCAGAGGTCTGCGCCGCCGCGCAGCGCCGCGAGCAGGATCCAGATCCACGTGAAAAGCGACAGCCACAGGACCAGGTTCCGCATCTTTCGAGACCCCTGGCCGGCCGCGGCTACGAACGAGAAGGTCAGCACCGGAAGCAGCGCGTACCAGCTGAGGGCGCGTGGGAGGCCGATTAACTTCCAGATCAATATTGTGGGATGAATGATCGCAGCCGGCAATACGGGCTGGAAGATTCCGTAGACTGTAACAAAGGGCAGCCGTATCCACTGGGGACTTTCATCGAATATTTTCTGTATCCAGCCCGAATCCAGTACTGCTTGTTTGATATCCCATTTGACAGCCGCCTGGAACCAATCATTAATGACATGGAGTGGCGAAGTCCCCACAAATTCACCCGAGCGATTCAGGGAAGAAGAGAGAAAAAAGAGTCCAAGGATAAACACAATTCCAATGCCCGCGATCCCTCGCCAGGAGATTTCTCTGCGCTCGCTGGCAAAGAATATCCAGCCTGCGAAAACGAGGATCGTCACCAGGGCAATGGCGGGCGAGACCAGCAGCATGCCTACCAGACCCAGCGCAATCCACATCCAGCCAATACGATCATTCAGCAGGTGGGAGAGGTCACTGAGCTTGCTGATGGCAGGGCTCTCTTCAAAGCGGTAAAACCTGTGGACAAACCCCCACAACACAAATGTATTAAATGTAAGCAGATACGGTTCCCGCATGGCAGAGGCGCCCAGCAGAACGCTATCGGGGTACAGCGCAAAAATCCACGCGGCAGCCCATGCGACCTTTTCTCCAAACACCTGATTGACGGCCTTCCATAAAAATGGGACCCCCAACGCCGCAAAAAAGGCGGAAAGCAGGACCAGCATCAGAGGGCGCTGCGCATCCGGTGAAAAATAGCGATAAATAAATGTGTTGAACGCCAGCAACCCTCCGTATTGATCGGAACCATATTTCTCGCTGAACGCATCCATCACAGGCAGTTCAGAGGTTGCCAGTTTCCAGGCTTGATTATCGCGGCGATGCGCGTCGGTGAATACGTAACCAGCGCGATCGTCTTCATCAGCATGCCCGTAGACCGGCAAACCCAGATGCAGGGTTACCCCCACCGCGAGCCGCAAAAAGAATGCCAGAGCAACGATCCATCCAAGCATGCGGCCGCCGTTTGCCCAGGAGGAAAAAAATTTCAGGGAGATGAATGAAAAAAGAAAGAGCAAAGAAAAGGAACCAAAACCAGTAAGCTGGTTCCCATGCTGAATCAATGCCAACCCGGCGCCCAATGCCAGGGAAACAGGAACGATATACAAAAGGTCTTTGGCAGCGAAGTATTTTCGTCTCATACAAATCCATTCAAAATGAGTTTGGCGCGGGAGAGCCAAGTATATCTCTGAACATCATTTCTTGCCTGCTTGCCGAGAGCGGCGCGCCTGCTCTCCTCATTGAACAAGGTTTCCACGGCGATCTTCCATGAAGTTGTATCATCCGGCTCGCAAAAGACTGCGTTCTTCTCGTTCAAGACCTCACGAATGACCGGCAGCTCAGACGTTACGATGGCGCGTCCCGCCGCCATGTATTCGAACATTTTCATGGGGCTTGCCACGCTGGCTGAGTCGGCGGTGCCGCTCGAGCCCATGATCGTGCGGCTGTATGGCATGAGCAGGATGTCCGCGGCCGCCTGGTAGAGCGGCAGGTCACGGTTGGGGATAAAACCGGTGAAGGTGACGTTATCTGACTCGACGCGTTGTTTCCAGGAGGCGATATCGTCAGGTCGCCCGCCCACCCAGACAAAGTTCGCCTGCGGGAGGGATCTTGCCAGCTGGAGGAACAGGTCTGCGCCGCGGCCTGCATATAGATGCCCAGTGCACATCACGGTCGGGGCCGCGCCCAGGCCGATTTGACGGCGGGCCGCCACCGGGTCTGGCAGCGAAGTGAAGCGCTCCAGGTCCACGCCATTCGGCGCGATGACCACCTCCTGCGCAGGGAAACGCATGTGAAAATCACGTTCCAGGATCCCCACGAGGGCACGTGTGATGGAAACGAGTCGCTTGCGCCCGCGCAGGCTGGCAAAGAGGCGGTGCCACATCGGACCAAAAAGCCCGGTTGGTTGAATGTGGATCTCGAAGATGACAGGCAGCCGGCTCCATAGACCAAAGACAGCCGATTGAGGGAACCAGGAGTAAAGCAGATCCGCTTTCCGCGCCTGGCGGACGGCTTCCCACGTAAATGCGCGACGGCTGGAAGAGGAGAGCCACTTCACGGGAAATTCAGTCTGCAGCCCATAATGGGCTTGAAGATCAACAGATGTACTTTTGTGCCCTGGAACGAACAAAGTCACGTCATGCCCAAGTTGGGCAAGTGCCTGGCAGGCTTTCATCACCTGCAAACTATTGGCTGTATCGGAGGGGATGGTCGCACCGGCGACGGCAACGATCTTCATGATCGGGCTTCTTCACGTTTGATGAGGGTCAGACCGCGCAAAACGTTCCAGCCTACGGAAACAGCCAGATAAGCGGAAAAGATGGCAGTGCCCACTAGATAATTACTGCCCGGCAAAAACACAAAAATGAAAATGATCTCGATTGCGCCTGTAATCGCCGCAACCATGAGCGGATAAGTAGGATGCCCGAGCGCAAGCAACAAAGGGCGATTCCAGTTGAACACGTTCGCAACGGCATAGCCAGCCAGCAGAATGACAAGACCTGCATAGGCAGGCGCCATTTCAATGCCATACAAAAACGGGATGAGCCACCAACCAAATGCAACCAACCCACCGCCTGCGAGAAGTGTCCAAACTCCTCCCAGAGTGCTTACCTGCTTCAACAACGTACGTGTTGCTTGCCATCGCTTCTGGGCGACCGTACGAGTGATCTCGGCATACGTTGGCCAGGTGAATGGCTCAATAGGTAGCATTACCAGATTGACCAGACTCGCGGCAAGTTTGAAATATGCTACTTGACCGATTAGAGCTTTGGGGAGAAACATGGCAAGGTAAAGGCGAATGTTATCGCGCGCGAACAGGTTAATAGTCCCATTCAGATTCGTACTAAATGCAAAGCGTAAAATGGATCTCCAATCGGTGAGCAGACTGAGCGGCGCGCGTGTCCAGGTAGATCCTAATTTGCTGTTCAATTCACGAAACGCAGAAATCGCAATCATAATCGCAGCAATTGTCTTGCCAAAAAGATAGGCAATGAGAATTCCTGCAAGTCCCAGGTGCAAGATAAAAGCGGAAACGATCAAAAGGGTCGTTGCAATACTCTGATAAAAATTTGCGTGTGCGACCAATTTGAATTTATCGATGGTTTGCAGCACACCTACAGCGGTTTCATAAACAAGATTTGCCAACAGGAACAAACCATAAAACCGGAAGAGATCCACAACAGATGCATCATGGGCGAACGTCTGTGCCCCCCACATGGAAAGTATCAGCAAAACAAGATACGCCATTACGGATGTCAGCGCCTCTGTCAGTCCAATGCCTTTGACGAGGGCCGCGGCGCGTTCCTTGTTCTCGTGTGCCAGTGCCTCCCCCACATATTTGACCACCACTTCACTCATGCGAAAGGAAAGCAGGCGGTTTGTGTTGGATGCAAAATCCATGACAACAGTCAGCAAAGCATATCCAGCATCCCCAAGCAAGCGTATGACAAAGATGCCTTGCACAAGACCGAGTACAGCCGAGATGGTATTGGTGCTAAAGAGATAACTGCTATTCCGAATGACACGTTTGAACAAAATGTCTTCACGCAAACCGGAATATATTTTTTGAAAAAAAGAGATCATTCAATAGTCGCCATTATTTTGGACAATTCGTCACTCTGGAGCGTCCACCCGCTTGTAGACAAGGATCACCGACTGCCAGCGGCACTTTTCCGTTCGGGGAGCAGACTTCAACTGAATATAGTTGTCACTCTCCAGAATTTCCATCACCCAATCCTGTTTTAGGCCTGCTTCGATCAGGATGTAGTCCGCTTCCGCCAGCCATTGTTTTGCCAGGACATCATTCCAGAGACCGGCCCGCAGCAGGGCATCCGCATCCCCGCCTTCAAAGAACGAATGCAGGTGGTTCAATTGAGGAGGATACACTTTCACCTCAGGCAAATACAGAAATATGGAATTGATCCGTCCATCCCAATATACCTGAGACCCGGGTGGGATGACACTGCGCAAATATTCCCCGGCCCGCTCATAGGAGGCTAGTACATTGGTACCGCCGCAATCGAAAAAGTCGTTGCCCTTGCCTAATGCCTTGGTGGGGGACAAGATCAGTCCGAGAATGAGCAGCGCATTCAGTCCGATAATCCCCACCTTGTTCAACCAAATCCGGCGGTCTGCGTACAAACGCCGCGTCCACAGCAATCCAAGCGCGAACAATATCACCACCAGAACGCTGATCAGCAACACAAATGCGACCCGGAACAGCAACAGGTGCGGAAGACCCGTTACGTTCAGGAAAGCATTCCAAAGGTAGACTCGATCCAGTCGCTCGATCATTGATCTTGCAAAGGCTGAACTCAAATCTTCATGAGTGGTAAAACCAATGGAGACGATCGCGATTGCGCCAATGACAAGCACTACTACTCTTCTTAACGGGGAAAGATTCCTGAGCAGAAAACGATGAGCAACAACCAGGAGAAGGAAACCAATAAAATCAAAATAACCCACGTAAAGAAGAATACACGATACACAGAATTCTCCCCCGATCGATGCTTGCATGTGGGCAGCCAGCAGTACTACGAGTAATACGGATAGAAAAATTGCCGCCCGCATCCGCTCGGACAGACGATGCCGTTTCTGTAAGGGCCATAGCAGCCAGGCCGTGGCAGCACTGACCAGGGTCAAAAAATGCAAACGAAAGGTCAGCCAGAAATAAAGGAATACCCGATAGGAGTTGCGAACTTCGTATGTTTCAATGCCTTCAGCAGGAACGGGAACCGCCGCAGCGGGCGGGCTCCACTCACTCAAAAGCGGTGCTGCCGGGGACGGCAATCTTATTGCCCAAAATTTTAAGACATTAGGCCAATACCAGAACGTACCCACTGCCACCACGATCGAAGCGCTGGCAAGCGCCAGAAACCCGATCTTCCAGCCATATTGCCACAAAAGGTAGAGAAAGAGCAACGGCAGGACAAACACCATATTCTCTCTGGTTAGGAATATGAGGCCTGCCAGCGCCGAGCCGAGCAAGATCTGCCATAATGGGCGTTTCACACCAACCGTCAGGACCAGCATCCATACTAGCATGACCGCGATCAGACCTTCGGAAAGCGCCAGTGTGTAGATTTTGATCTCCGCCGGGTTGAGTGCCATCACCCAAATCGCGGCGACCGCCCACCAT
>Ga0105104_10001768_pt1 | contig 16122 bp, 10 predicted proteins | sample PPLLaktember2015_3_FD_87034 | JGI IMG/M metagenome (GOLD analysis project Ga0105104, IMG submission 87034) | Freshwater sediment microbial communities from Prairie Pothole Lake near Jamestown, North Dakota, USA - PPLs Lake P7 Core (6) Depth... | ecosystem: Environmental > Aquatic > Freshwater >... | reverse complement strand
TGGCGGCGGCGACGATGGGGGTGGGCCAGGGATGGGTCTTCATCGCGCCTCCGTACCCTGACCTTCGTACTCCACCACGACGACGGTGCACATCGGGTCGATCATCGGCCGCTGCAGCGTGAGCACCGTGCGTCCGCTCTCCACCTTCCAGTCGACGGGGACCCTGTCCGCCAGCCGGTAGACGCTCCTGACCTTCCCGGGCATGGCCGGCAACTCGAAGGGCGCCCGCGGCTCGCTGAAGAAGAACACGAACAGCTTGCCGGGCTTGGTCGTGACGCGCCATTCCGTCTGTGGGAGGAACAGCTTGCTGCCGCGCACGTCCTTCGCGCCGCGCGCGGTGTATTCGCCGAACTCGTCGCCAAAAGGCGAGGGAGCGGCCCCGTAGACCGCCTCGCCGTTCACCTTCAGCCACGCGCCCGCTGCCCGGAGGATGTCCTGGCTCGCCTGCGGGATGACACCGTCGGCCATCGGCCCGACGTTCAGCAGGTAGTTGCCGCCCTTGCTGACGATATCCACCAGCTTGAAGAGGATGGCCCCGGGTCCCTTCCAGTCGTGGTCGTCGGCCCGGTAGCCCCAGGTGTGGTTGATCGTGGCCGGCGTCTCCCACGCCTCGATCTGACGGTCGCTGGGCACCACGTTGTCGCCGGTGGTGACGTAATCGCCGGCTGCGCCGAGGCGCCCGTCGATGAGCGTGGCCGGCTGGAGGGACCGAACCAAGTCGGTAAAGCGTTCGGCACGGGCGGGGGTCATCAGCCGCGGCGTGTCGAACCACACGAGCGCGACGGGGCCGTAGCCAGTCAGCAGCTCGCGCACCTGCGGCTCGGCCTTGTCGCGCAAATACTGGTCGAAGTCCTTCTTGTCATCCGGCCCGAAGTCCCACGTGTTGCCCGCGCCGTTCCGCTCGTGCCAGTCCTGCGCCTGGGAGTAGTAGAACCCGAGGCGCATGCCCCGCCTCGCGCAGGCGCCGGCGAGTTCCTTGAGCACGTCGCGCCCGAACGGCGTGGCGTCCGCGACGTTGTAGCGGCTCGCCCTCGACTGGTACAGCGCGAAGCCGTCGTGATGCTTGGAGGTGATGACGATGTACTTCATGCCGGCGTCCTCGGCGAGCCTGACCCAGGCATCCGCATCGAACTTGACCGGGTTGAAGCGCGCCGCGAGCTTCTCGTACTCCGCGACCGGAATCTGCGCGCGGTTCATGATCCACTCGCCGAGGCCCGGGATCGCGCGGCCGTTCCATTGGCCGGCGGGGACGGCGTACAGGCCCCAGTGGATGAACAGCCCGTACTTGGCCTCGTGGAACCACGCGAGGCGGGCCTGCCTGGCGGCGTCGGTCTTGGGCGGCAACGCCTGGGCCCCGAGGCCGGAGACGACGAGGAGCGCAGACGCGAGTGACGTACAGGCGACCGCGAACCGGTGAGGTGGACGCATCGACGACCCTCCTGGGTGTGCGGTGTGACCGCGCTGACGCATGGAGCCGACCGTAAAACAGACTTTCCGAGTCGAGAAGAATCTTCGTGATTAGTCGGGGGCGGCGGCGGGATTTGTGATACCCTCCTTCACCGGTAAAGTCAAGGACCTGTTGCGCTAAAGTAAGATTCCCGCGGGGCTCTCCTCGAAGGACCCAGATGGCGTCGACGACGATGAAACGGATCGCCGAAGACCTTGGCGTTTCCATCACCACCGTCTCCAAGGTCCTCAACAACCGGGCCGACATCGGTGCGGCGACACGGGCCCGCGTCCTGGCGCGGGTCGCCGAGCTCGGCTACCAGCCCAACGCCGTCGCGCGCAGCCTGCCCCTCCTCCGCACCCATACCCTGGGCATCGTCATCCCCGACCTGATGCATTCGTTCTTCGTGGAGATCATCGCGGGCCTCGAGACCGTCGTCAACGCCCGCGGCTACGGCCTGCTTCTGTGCAACTCGGAAGAGGACCCCCGCAAAGAGCGCTCGGAGCTCCAACTGCTCGCGCAGCGCCAGGTGGACGGCGTCGTACTGGCGTCCGCCGCCGCCTCCGCCAATTCCGACCTGCTTCACCGCCTGACCGCCGGGGGCGTGGGCCTCGTGATGATCGATCGCGACGACCACCGCGACGTCCGCTGCGACCGCGTCGTCACCGACGACGAGGAGGTCGGACGGCTGGCGACCGCCCACCTCGTCGCGCAGGGCCGGCGCGCCGTCGCGCACATCGCCGGCCCTCCCGTCGTGCACGCCAGGCGACGCGCCACAGGATACCGGCGGGCGCTCGCCGACGCACGCGTCCGTGTGCGGGACGAGTGGATCGTCCGCGGCGGCTTCAGGGAGGCAGACGGCTACAAGGCCATGACGCGCCTCCTCGCCTCGAGGAAGAGGCCCGACGCGGTCTTCGCCGTCAACGACCCCGCCGCGATCGGCGCGCTGAAGGCCGTCTGGGACGCCGGCCTGCGCGTGCCCGAGGATGTGGCGATCGCAGGCGCCGGCGACATCGCCCACGGCGATCTGCTGCGCGTTCCGCTGACGACCGTCACCTGGCCGCGGCGCGAGCTCGGAAGGCGTGCGGCCGAACTCCTGCTCGAGCGACTCGACGCGAATGTCGCGAACGGGCATCGACGGGTCGTCATCCCGCCGCGGCTCGTCGTGCGGGCCTCGAGCGGGGCCAGGCCTGGAATGGAGGTTCCTTTGTCGGCGTAGTTCCGGCCCCCGGGGAGGCGAGGATGCGGTTGATCTTCGCGGCGTTCACCCTCCTGTTTGGGCTGTCCAGCGGGCCGGCCGGCTCCCCGGCGGCCCAGGTCGAGGTGCGGAGCCCCGACGGGCGTCTGCAGGTCGTCGTCACGGTGCCGTCGTCCCGCGCTTCGCCGCCAGCCGCGCCTGGGTCAGGCTCCCCCACTCGTCTGACCTATCGCCTTTCAGCCGTTGGCCGTCCCGTGCTCACGGCGTCGAATGCCGGCATCGTCATCGACGGTGTCGACGTGGGCCTTGACGCGGTGCTCGGCCAGGTGGAGCGACGCCGCTGCGACCCCGGCGCACCCTCAGATCGCCCTCCAGGATCGACGCCGCCGTGCAACCTTGCCCGGCTGCACCTCGCGCACGGCCGCTCGTCGATCGACTACCTGATGGAAATCCGGGTGTTCGACGCGGGCGTGGCATTCAGATACGAGGTGCCGGGCTCCGCACCCCGCACGCCGGACGAGGCGACCACTTTCCAGATTCCACGGGGCAGCACCGTCTGGTACCACGACCTGGAGGGACACTACGAGGGCGTTCACGTCCGCAGGGCCATCGAGGCGGTTCCAGCGCGAGACTGGGCGGCGCCGCCGCTGACGTTCAAGATGCCGGACAGCGCGGGCTACGCCGCGATCACCGAGGCGGCTTTGACCGGCTATGCCGGCATGGCGCTTCAGGCCGACGGCCGCGGCGGCTTCGCGGCGCGCCTCGGGCACGATCACCCCGTGAGCAAGCCCTACGCCCTCCGCTTCCCGCCCGAAGAGGCGAAGCGGCTGGCCGTTGCCGCTCCCGTCGACCCGCCGATCGTCACGCCGTGGCGCGTCGTGCTGGTCGGGCGCGACCTGAACGCCCTCGTGAACGCGCAACACCTGGTCATAGACGTGTCCCCGCCCGCGGATCCGCAGTTGTTCCCCGAGGGGCGCCGCGCGGCCTGGGTCAAGCCGGGTCGCGCGGTGTGGCGCTTTCTCGATGGCGGCGACAACACGATCGAGGGCCTGAAGCAGTTCTCGGACCTCGCGGCCAAGCTCGGGTTCGAGTACCAGGTGGTGGAAGGGGTCTGGCAGAAATGGAGCCCTGACGACCTGCGGTCGTTCGTCGATTACTCGCGCGACCGCGGCGTCGGCATCTGGCTGTGGAAGGACAGTCGGGCGCTCCGCGACGCGGGGGCGCGCCGCCAGTTCTTCGACCTGTGCCAATCGCTGGGCGTCGTCGGCGCCAAGATCGACTTCCTGGATCACGAAGCGAAGGACGTCATCGACTACTACCGCGCGCTGCTGCGCGAGGCGGCCAGCCACCACGTCATGGTCGCCTTCCACGGCGCGAACAAGCCGACCGGCGAGCCGCGGACCTGGCCCAACGAGCTGACTCGCGAGGGTGTCTTCGGCCTCGAGCACCGGAGCATGCAGGCCTGGGCGCAGCACAACGCGACGCTGCCCTTCACGCGCTACCTGGCCGGCCCGGGTGACTACACGCCGGTGGTGTTCGGCGAGCGGCGCCGCGAGACGTCATGGGCGCACCAGATTGCAACCGCCGCGGTGTTCACCTCGCCGCTGCTGGTCTACGGCGGACATCCGCAAAGCCTGCTCGACAACCCTGCGGCAGAGATGATCCGCAGCATCCCGAGCGTGTGGGACGAGACGGTCGTGCTGCCGCCGAGCGAGATCGGCGAGGTGGCCGTGCTGGCCCGGCGCGCCGGCAACACCTGGTTCCTCGCCATCGTCAACGGGCCGGAGGCGCGAACCCTGCACCTCAGGCCGGCGTTCCTCACACCCGGGCGGCACGACACCCTCACGGTGGGCGACGTCCCGGACGACCCGGCGGCGGTCGCCGTTGCGCGCGCGGCGGTCTCCCGAACCGAGACCCTCACGATCGCGCTGCGGCCAGGCGGCGGCTTCATCGCGCGGTTTTCGGTCCCACGGTAGTCCCAGGTTGTCATCGGTCGCGCAGGGGCGGAGTTGGTGTCCAGCGAGGAGGAGATCGTATGACTATAGGTGAGCGCATACGGCCTGCGGCACACTCCGGCGGGCCGGCCAGACCGGGGCCTTCGAGGCTCCTGTGCGTCGCGGCGGCGAGCACCGTGGCGTTCCTGCTCGTCAGCGGCGCGGTGATCGCGCAGTCGTCTTTGGGAAGCGTCCAGGGCACGATCAAGGATTCGACGGGTGCCGTCCTTCCCGGGGCAACGGTGGTGCTCGTCAACCAGGCGACCAACGTCAGGAGCGAGCGGGTCACCAACAGCTCCGGATCCTACGCCTTCGTCAACGTTCGGCCGGGGACCTACGCGCTGACGGTGGAGATGCAGGGGTTCAGCAAGGCGGAGGTGCCAGGCCTCACCGTGGGCGTCAACGAAACCGTCACCCAGCAGATCAGCCTTCAGATCGGCGCGATGACCGAGGCGGTGGAGGTGTCCGCTCCGACCGTGCTCCTGCAGACCGCCTCCGCCGGACTGGGTAACGTCATCGAGGAGAAGGTCATCAAGGACGTGCCGATGCAGGGGCGCAACTTCACGCAGCTCCTGATGCTCACGCCGGGCGTCAGCCCTGTTTCGACCGCCCAGGGCCCCGGGCAGAACGGCGGCGACTCGACCGCAATCAACAGTTTCGAAGGCAACTCCGGGATCCCGGGGGGGTTCATCGCCAACGCGTCGATCCAGGGCCAGCAGAACCGGTCCAAGGTCTTTTACGTGGACGGGATCATCAACAGCAGCGTGCGCTCGGGCACCTACGTGGCGCTGCCGGACGTGGACGCGCTGCAGGAGTTCAAGGTCCAGTCGCACAGCGACAGGGCGGAGTACGGCGGGGTCACCGGCGGGGTCGTGAACATGACCTCGAAGTCCGGCACCAACAGCTTCCACGGCTCCGCATTCGGGTTCTTCCGCCAGGACGGGATGACCGCGCGGGACCCTTACCGGGACGTCTTGGCGGGGAAAGGCATCGAGCCGCCGGAGTTCAAGCAGAGCCAGTTCGGGCTGAATCTCGGCGGTCCCATCGCCAGGGATCGGACGTACTTCTTCGCCTCGTACGACGGCTGGCGCTACCGTGAATCCGCGCAGGTCCGGCACATCGTCCCGGTGAACGACAACTGGCTGAACGGCGACTTCACGGGCTTCCGCCCAATCTACAACCCCTACTCGACCCGCGTGGTGAACGGCGTGCTGGTGCGGGACGCGTTCCCGGGCAACATCATCCCCGCGAACCTGATTTCGCAGACGATGCAGCAGCTGCTGCGCGCCTACATGGTGCGGCCGAACCTGTCCGGAAGCGACGTCGTCAACAACTACAACTACGTCGACTTCCGGGAGCAGACCAACGACTCGAACTCCTTCCAGATCAAGCTCGACCACCACTTTTCGATGAACGACAGCGTCTTCTTCCGCTGGACCGAGCGCCGCATCGAGGGCCTGCTGCCGGTCGGCGACGTAGGCTTCAAGACGCCCGAGGCGATCAACCGCAACTGGGGCGGCGGCTGGCTCCACTCGTTCTCGCCGAGCATGATCCTCGAGGCCCGTGGCGGAGTGGCGACTCAGCTGACCGAGGACGCGCCGCTGGAGCACCCGGCCGGGCTCGGCGTCCAGCAGGGCACCGCGCTGCCGTCACTCGACGAGCTGCAGGGTTACGTCGTCAGCGGTCTGAGCCAGACGCCCTGGAACCTCCCTCAGCTGGGGGTGCAGGGACCGCGGTCTCGCGAGAACCCGAACTGGAACGTGGCCGCGGATCTCACCTGGCTGCGCGGCAACCACAACTTCAAGACCGGCTTCCAGATGCTGCAGATCTCGCGGCTGCAGAAGAACCAGTTCGGCGAGCTGATCTACAACTCGGACCCCACCCGCAATGGCGCGGGCAGCGCCAGCACGGGCGACGTGCTGGCGGCCGCGCTGCTGGGACTCCCGAACCAGATCCGGGGCTACGTCCCCGACCTCGGGTTCATCGACTTTCACACCTCGACGCTGTCGGGGTACTTCCAGGACCAGTGGGCCTTCAAGCCGAACCTGACGGTGACCTACGGCCTTCGCTACGACTACATCACGCGCGCCGTGGGAGACAGCGGGACGATGCAGAGCGGTCCCGACTTCCAGACGGGCCAGTGGCTGCTGGCGCTCCCGGCGATGCCGCCCGTGTGCGCGGACGTCAACAACGCCCCGCCTTGCCTGCCCAAGCCCCTGGGACAGATTCCCTACAACCAGTACATCGTGGCCACCGGCGAGTACAACTCGATCCTGCCGCCGATCAAGGACAACTTCGGACCCCGGGTGGGCGTCGCGTGGCAGATCAACCCGGCGACGGTGCTGCGCACGGGGTACTCGCTGATGTGGGACTCGATGGTCTCGCGAAGCCAGTATGGCCAGCATCAGTTCGAGACGTGGGGCTGGCCGCAGGTCTCCGGCTTCGACACGGCCACGATCAACACGATCGGCGATCCGGTCAAGCCGCTCGAGAGCTACTCGTCGCTCTCCATCGGGTTGCCGCGTGACCAGCCGTGGAACAGCACCAACTACTTCAACGCGCCCGGCCGCAAGAACGCCTACTCGCACCAGTGGCACGTCGAGGTTCAGCGCGAGCTGTCCAAGAACATGATGGTGGGTGCCGCCTATGTGGGCAGCTACAACGGCCGGATGGAGTATTCCGGGCGGGCCGCCGACCCGCCGGTCCCGGCGTTTGATGCGACAGGCCGCCGGCTCACCACGGCCGAGCGCGACCAGCTTCGCAAGTGGCCCCACATCACCGGGCAATTCCGCTATTCGGACGACATCGGGATGTCGAAGTACAACGGCTTGCAGCTCAAGGTGCAGCGTCGCTTCGCGCAGGGCGTGACCAGCATGCTGTCGTACACGTGGTCGCAGACGATCGACACGAGCAGCGGCTGGTTCGACGCCGAGAACGGGATCGGCGGGCGGCCCGTGCAGAACTTCTGGAACATCGACGATGCGCGGGGCATCTCGGCCTATGACATCCCGCACATCCTGACCTGGGCGGGCAGCTGGGAACTTCCGTTCGGGCAGGGGCAGCGGTGGCTCGGCGACGGCGCAGCGTCCTGGCTGCTGGGCAACTGGCAGGTCAGCTGGTGGCTGATGGCGCGTTCGGGCCAGCCCATGACCGTGACTGCAGGTGGGGACCCGGCGAACATGGGGTACAGCAACTACGCGCGGGCCGATCTCGTGGGCGACCCGCACCTCGACGACCCCAGCGCCGCCAAGTGGTTCAACACGGCGGCGTTCGCCGCCCCGGTCAACGCGTTCGGGAACTCACCCAAGAACAACCTGCGTGCGCCGAACTTCTGGAACGCCGACCTGATCCTGCAGAAGAACGTTCCGTTCCGGGGCATGCAGGTCCAGTTCCGCCTGGAGGCGTTCAACGTCCTCAATCACATCAATGAGGGCAACCCGAACGTCGACATGACCAACGTAAATTACGGCCGGATCACGAGCATGTCGAGCCGGCCGCGGCAACTGCAGATCGGCTTCAGGTTCGTCTACTGAGAAGCACCGTCTCGGAGCGGGGGCCGTGTAAAACGGCCCCCTTCTACCGCAGCGGCTGCTTCTCCTTGAGAGCCCAGCCCAGGCGCGTGATCTCGGCGCGCAGTCGGGGGGAGGCCTGGCCACTCAGCCATACTTCCAGGCGTGTGACGCCAAGCTCCCCCTTCACGCGCGAGTTGATCTCGGCCAAGACTTCTTGCGCCTGCGTGGTGAAGCGTACGTAATCCAGCGGCAGCAGCATCAGGGCGCGGCTCCCCTGCCGCGCCACCGCCACCTGCGAGTCGTCCAGTACCGCGGTGACGGGCTCTGCCGCGTGGGCTCGCTGCAGCATCTCGACGCTCTCGACGAAGAACAGCGCGCTGCGCTCGCCGTCGGCCTTCGCGGCCGCTTCGACGTAGGCAGCCAGCCCTTTCGCCTTGACGGCATCGAGCGCCGCGATGAAGCGGGTCTGCGCGGTCAGGGTGTAGCCACGGTTCTGGAAGAAACGCTGGGCGACGGCCTGCGACACGCCGAGTGCCTTCAATCGCCCTTCGTTGACCTTCCGCAGTTCCTCCGGGTCCTTGCCCCACACGAGACCGCCGACCGAGGCGGAGGTCGTGACGACGGCAGGGATGGGCACGACGACCTTCGACGCAATGCTGCCCGCGGCATCGATGCGCCCGATGTCCTTCAACGCCTCGAAGAGCACGGGATTGGTCGTGTACGGGTCGGCACCGACCTTCTGCGCCCACCGGCGCATGGAGCCCGTCACGCCCAGGACCGCGTTGGCGGTCCCTTCGGCGGCGTTCTCCTTGGGAGCGGCTGCCTCGCTCTCGCTGCCCGCGGAGTCGACCGCCCGCTTCGACATGCGGCCCAGGTTGACGCCGAACCGCTTGATGCCGCCGCCCACGCCCTTGGCCGTGTCGACGGGATCGGTGACAACCTTCACGGTGCTCTTGCCGACGTTCACGACAGCGCCGCCGGCAGACTTGAGGAAGACCTCGCTCTTCGAAACCTCATCGAGCGCCGCCAGGGCGCGGATCTCGTCGAGCCGCGTCGTCAGCTGGGAGAGCCCCATGGCCGACAGCTCGCCGTAATCCGAAGCGATCTGGAACTCGTGGAAGAAGCTTTCGGTCTTCACCGGCTCCTTGACGGTGTGGTGCGGCCCCTTGCGAACGTCGCTCGCGAGCAGCTTCGAGGCGGTGAAAGAGGGAGGCGCTTCGTCGGCCGCCTGGCCCATCATGACGGCGGACGCGAGGGCCAAGAGACCAGCCAGCCACATGGGCGTCGGCATCATGTCTACCTGCCTGTCCTTCCGAGTTGGCCGTATTGGGATCGTCAGCATCCTACCCCACCGGACGCCGCCGGGGACGACATTCGGCCCTGGCGAGCCGTGCTCTGCCGACGGGCCCAACGGTTCCGCGCAACCGGGACTCCCTCGCAGGATTGGCTGGGGTTAAGATGATGGCATCGCCCCCCGAGCCAGCAATTGGTAACTCCGTTGAGGTTCACCTCCAGCCGTAAGACAGGCCGCCGCTGGGCGGTGGCCGCGCGCATCGCGCTGCTTCTGGCGCTCGCGTCGTTCTATGCGATCGCCGCGAACACCCACGCCACCCGGGTCAACACCAGCAAGGCCCGCGGCGATCAGAGCGGCTACTTGTACGACGCCGAGGTCCTGTATCACAACTGGCACGGGGCGACGCCGCCCAAGCTGGTGGACCGGAACCGGATGCCGGTCTACGGTGGCTTCCTGGCGCTGTTCTACGACCCCGCCATGTCCGATCCGGAGTTCTTCGTCCTCGGAAGGCGGCTGAACATCGCCCTGTCCCTCGGCCTGCTGGCGGCGCTCGCCTTCGTCTTCGCCCGCTTCCTGCCGCCCATCGCCTGGATGAACCTGACGCTGTTCCTGGCATTCGGCTACTTCGTCTTCAAGGCCGGGTACGTGCAGTCCGAGCTGCTCTTCTACTCGCTGTTCTTCCTGGCCTTCCTGACATGCTGCTCGCTCTTCACGCGGCGCCGCGCCTTGCCCACGCTCGGCCTGGCCGCCCTGTGCGGCGCCCTGCTCGGGGTGACTCACTTGACCAAGGCGGCGATGCCGCCATTCGCGGCGGTGTTCCTCCTGGCCTACTTCGGGAACGAAGCGGCTGGCCTGATTGCCAGGCGGCGGCGGAAGGAGACTGGCCCCCTCTCCACGACGGAGCGGCTTGCCCGTGCTGGCGCCGGCCTTGTCGTCCTCGTCTCGTTCCTCGCGGTCCTGGCCCCGTATCTTTCCAACAGCCACCGGGTGTTCGGTCACTACTTCTACAACGTGAACTCCACGTTCTACGTCTGGTACGACGACTGGCCGCACGCGAGCGTCGGCACCTACAGCCACGGCGATCACGTCGGCTGGCCGCAGATGCCCGCCTCGGAACTGCCGGGCCCCGCGCGCTACTGGCGGGACCATTCCCTGGCCCAGATCGCGTCGCGACTGGGGGCGGGATTCGAGGACATGATCGTTCGGTCCTACCACACGTTCTGGTACCTGAAGTACGTCTGTCTGTTCTTCGCGCTGACCGCCCTGCTGATCGCCCGCCGCCCGCGGGCATTCGCCGACCTCGTTCGCCGCAACGCGGGCTTGTTCGCGTTCCTGGTCCTTTACGCGATCATGGGACTGTTCACGACCGCCTTCTACAGTCCGATCTCCGGGACCGGCACCACTCGCTTCCTGCTGGCGCACGTGCTCCCGGCCTCCTTCGTCCTCTTCCGCTTCTTCACGCGCCCGCCATTTGCCGAAGCGACCGGCACGATCGCAGGCGTGACCGTGACCACCGGGCACTTCCACTTGCTGGTCTCGGTGGTGCTCGGCCTCGACATCCTGTTCACGGTCTGGCCACGGCTGATGACGACCTACGGCGGGTTCTAGCCGTGAGGGGGCTCTACCCCTTTCCCCCGGGGGCCACGGCAGGCCCTTCTTGCGTGGCGCTCGTGGCGCTCACGATGGCGCTCGGGTGGAGGTCACGTTTTCGGCGGCCGGCACAGCGGTGGCAACCCCGCTGCCGCAGGACCCGTAGTACATGGCAGGACTGCTGGAGGAGCCATGGAACGACCGCTCACGGGGACCTTTGTCGCGCCCGACCCGTCCGACGTCACCTGGACACACGTCATCTATGCCCTGCACGGGTTCGGCGTGCTGTTCGGGGTCCTCACCTCTGCGATGGTCGTGACGTCGTTCCTGTTCAGCCTGCCCTCGATCGTCGCCGTCGTGATGAACTACATCAGGCGGGACCGGGTGCGCGGAACATTCCTGGAATCCCACTTCCGCTGGCAGATCCGGACGTTCTGGTTTGCCTTGCTCTGGATTGCGGTTGCCGCCGCACTCTCGGTCCCGTTGATGCTCATCGTCGTCGGGTTCATCACGCTCTGGCTGGCCGCCGTGGCGATCGGCGCCTGGGTGCTCTATCGGGTCGTCCGCGGCTGGTTGCGGCTGTCGTCGCGCCAGCCGATGTACGTGTAACTTGTAGGCGGAGGGCGGCAGGACGCCGGTGACGTGAGGCGGAGGGCGGAAGAGGAACCGGTGCCCTACCGCAGCCGCGACCCATTCAGCGTGAAGTCCGCGCGCGCCCACGCCGTCTTGAACCGCCCATCCACCACGTTCGCATCTTCGGCTCGCCCCTGCGCGCGAAGCGCTTCCGCTCGAGATGCGCGATCGCCTTGTCGTAGTCCTTCCGGCTGCGGCGATCTCACCCGCCAGCGACTCCGGCGCGATGCGCAGGACGTCGGCCATCGTGTTCGGCGAGAAAATCGGCGTGTCGAGCGCCTTGTCGTTGACGATGCGTGCCACCTCCGCGAGGGAACGGTCCGCGTCGGCGAGGTCCATCACCGACTCGGCGTAGAACGCGGCTGCATCCAGGTCGTCGACGCTTCGTCTAGACTGGTAGTCCATGACGAACGACTCCATCCGCGAACACTGCCTCTCCCTCCCGCATGCCACCGAGACCGTTCAGTGGGAGGACCACCTCCTCTTCAAGGTCGGCGGGAAGATGTTCGCCATCATCGAGCTGGACGGCCACAGCTGCGCCTTCAAGTGCACAGCCGACAGCTATGCCGAGCTCGTCGAGATCGAGGACATCGGCCCCAGCTCCCACAACATGTGGAAGTACCACTGGGTGACGACGGAGACGCTGACGGCCCTGCCCGACCGGCAGTTCAAGGAACTGCTCACCGCCTCGTACGAGCTGGTGCGAGCCGGGCTTCCCCGCCGGGTGCGCGCGGAACTCGACGGCACTCAGACCGCCAAGCCAGGCGCCCGTGGCGAGAAGAAGATTACGCGCCGTCGGGTCACGTCCTGACCGACACACGATGGCCCGGGATGCGCCCGGCGGTCCGCCAGGCGCCAGCCAGCTGCCGGGTCATAGCAGCCAACGCCAGCTTTTCGTCCGGCCCTGCTGTAAGATTCGTGGTTTGACGTTCCACTGGAGGCACACGGCGTGAACATCAAGCGGGCTGGGATCCTGACGAGCGGCGGGGACGCCTCGGGCATGAACGCGGCCGTCCGGGCCATCGTGCGAACAGCGCTGGACTGCGGCCTGGAGGTGTACGGGATCCACGAGGGGTATGCCGGCCTCATCGAGGGCGGCGACCGGATCCGGCCTCTCGGCTGGAACTCGGTTGGCGGCATCATGCACCGCGGCGGAACGATCATCGGCACCGCGCGGTCCGAGGCGTTCAAGACCCGTGAAGGCCGACTGGCCGCCGCCCGTAACATTCTCCACACCGGAATCGACAGCCTGATCGTCGTCGGGGGCGACGGGAGCCTGTTCGGGGCAGACCTCCTGCGGCGCGAATGGGCCGGCCTGTTGGAGGATCTGGTGGCGGCGGGGTCCATCACCCGGGAACGGGCCTCCAGCCACCCGCGCCTCCTGGTCGTCGGCCTGTTCGGCTCGATCGACAACGACGCGTTCGGCACCGATATGACCATCGGGGCCGACACCGCCCTGCACCGCATCACCGAGGCGATCGACGCCATCGGCAGCACCGCCTCCAGCCACCGCCGGACATTCATCGTCGAGGTGATGGGCCGGCACTGCGGCTACCTGGCCTTGATGGGCGCGCTCGCCACGGGCGCCGACTGGGTGCTCGTCCCCGAGCACCCCCCGGAGTCCGAGACCTGGGAGGCCGACATGATCGCGGCGCTCAAGGCGGGCCGCGAGGCCGGCCGTCGCGACGCGATCGTGGTGGTGGCCGAGGGCGCGACCGACTCCCGGGGACAGCGCATCACCAGCGAGCGCCTGCGGGGCGTCCTGGAGGCCGGCCTCAACGAGTCCGTGCGAATCACGGTCCTCGGGCACGTGCAGCGTGGCGGATCGCCGAGCGCGTTCGACCGGAACCTCGGCACGATCATGGGGCACGCGGCGGTCGAGACGCTGCTTTCCGGCGGCGCCGACCAGGAGTCGCAGGTGATCGGCATGCAGGGCAACCGCGTCGCCCGCATCCCGCTGGCCGAGTCGGTCCTGAAGAGCCGCGAGATCAACGAACTGCTCGAGGCGCACCAGTACTCGCGCGCCCTCGAGCTTCGGGGCAAGAGTTTCACCATCTCGCTCAACACGCTGAAGACCTTGCTCCGCGCACTCCCCCACCCGCCACGTCGCGGGCAGCGGCGGCTCCGCCTCGCCGTGCTCAACGCCGGCGCCCCGGCGCCCGGCATGAACGCCGCCGTGCGGGCGGCCGTGCGGATCGCGATCGACCAGGGCCATGTCGTCTTCGGCGTTCGCCGGGGCTTCCAGGGCCTGGCGGAGGACGACATGCAGGAGATGGCCTGGATGAGCGTCAACGGATGGGCACCGCTCGGCGGGTCCGAGCTGGGGACCAACCGGGTGGTCCCGAACGGCCCCGACCTGTACTCGGTCGCGAAGACGCTCGAAAAGCGCGGGATCGAGGGAATCCTCGTCATCGGCGGCTGGGAAGGGTACATGGGCGCGTACCGCCTCTTCGAGGAGCGCGTCAACTTCCCCGCCTTCGACATCCCCATCGTCTGCCTGCCGGCCACGATCGATAACAACCTGCCGGGCACGGAGTTGAGCATCGGCGCGGACACAGCGCTCAACAACATCGTGACCGTCGTGGACAAGATCAAGCAGTCGGCGGTCGCCGAGCGGCGGTGCTACATCGTGGAGGTCATGGGCCGGCGGTGCGGCTATCTCGCGCTGATGAGCGGCCTCGCCACGGGCGCCGAGCGCGTGTACCTCCACGAAGAGGGCGTCACGCTGAAGTCGATGAAGGAAGACCTCGACATGCTGATCGGGGGCTTCCGCGAGGGCAAGCGCCTCGGCCTCATCATTCGCAACGAGAACGCCAACCCCACCTACAGCACGAGCTTCATGTCGTCGCTTTTCGAGGAGGAGAGCGGCGGCGCCTTCGCGGTGCGCGAGAGCATCCTCGGGCACCTGCAGCAGGGCGGCGATCCGTCCCCGTTCGACCGCATCCAGGCCACGCGGCTCGCGCGCCGCTGCGTGGGGTACCTGATCGAGCAGGCCGCCGGCGAGCGCCCCGTGGGGGCCTTCATCGGGATGGAAGCGGGCCACACGCAGTTCCACCCCCTCGAGGACATGCCGCGGATGATGGACGTGCCCAACCGGCGGCCGAAGCAGCAGTGGTGGCTCGGCCTGCGCACCATCAACAACGCGCTCGCCCGCTCCGGCCCCACCTCCCTGGGCGACGAGGACGACGGCACGGACGTGTAACACTGCAGCTGGCAGCTGGCATTCTCAGCGGTTCACGCGTGATCCGCCGCCGGCTGCCTGCTGCGGGCTGCGAGCTAGCGCCCCCCGCCTGTCGCCTACTGCCTACTGCCTACTGCCTACTGTTCCCCTTGCCACCCGTTCGCGCCAGCCTTATACTCAGGACTCCTACATATAGGGAGCCTGAAGCTCATGGATGCCGTCCACTCCGAGCTCAAGAAGGGCAGCATGGAGATGCTCGTGCTCTCCCTGCTCGACGATCGCCCGCTGCACGGCTACGAGATCGCGCGCCAGATCGAGACGCGCTCGGGAGGCCGCCTCAAGTTCGCCCTCGCCTCCGTCTACCCCACACTTCTCCGGCTCGAGGGCCGGGGCCTGATCAAGGGACGCTGGGTGGAGAAGCCGGGCGAGCGCAGCCGGTGCTACTACCGGCTCACGGCAGAGGGGCAGCGGGCGCTCGCGCGGCAGCGCGAGGCGTGGCAGGGCTACATCGCGGCGGTGAACCAGGTGATGGGGATCGATCATGCCTGACTGGGAACGCTATGTCCGCGCCCGCCTCGCCCTGAGCGGCCTCCGGCCCGAGCGTGAGCGGCGGATCATCCGCGAGCTTGCCGCGAGCCTCGAAGACATCTACCAGGACGCCCTGCGGAACGGGACGACGCCCGAAGAGGCGGAGCAGGCCGCGTTCTCGCACATCGAAGACTGGGAGCGCCTGTCCGCCGACCTGCGCAGTGCCGATCCCGGCGGGGTCGAGCCGCGGCTCGATCGGCTGGCCGACCGCCTCCTCGAATCCCCCAGGGACGAACCGGGGAAGGGGACGCGGCCGTGGAACGGCCTGGCCCGCGACGTCCTCTACTCGATGCGCCGCCTCGCCGCGTCGCCCGGCTTCACCGCGGTGGCGGTCCTGATCCTCGCCATTGGCATCGGCACCACGGCGGCGATGTTCAACCTCGTGGACACGCTGCTGTTCCGCCCGCTGCCGGTGCCGCGCGCGCAGGAGATCGTCCGCATCTTCGAGGATGCCGACGACGGGTTCCCCGACACATGCTCGTACCCGACGTATCTCGAGATGGCCGCGCAGCGCGAGCTGTTCTCTGTCGCGGCCGCCACCATCGTCGGCGACGAGGTGACCTGGATCCGGGACGACGGCGGGACACGGCCGGTGTCGGTGGACTTCGCCGGATCGAGCTACTTCCGCCTCGTGGGCCTCGCGCCCTCCCTCGGCCGTACATTCGAGCCGCGGGAGGACGTCACG
>Ga0105104_10001767_pt1 | contig 16130 bp, 13 predicted proteins | sample PPLLaktember2015_3_FD_87034 | JGI IMG/M metagenome (GOLD analysis project Ga0105104, IMG submission 87034) | Freshwater sediment microbial communities from Prairie Pothole Lake near Jamestown, North Dakota, USA - PPLs Lake P7 Core (6) Depth... | ecosystem: Environmental > Aquatic > Freshwater >... | reverse complement strand
CGGTTTTTTTTCCTCCGATTCGGTTTGTGCATTCGTCCAGCCCGATTCTTCCTGTGCTTGTTTGATCGCCTTCTTCGTCAAAAGGATCATAATAACGGCGATGCCGGCGACCGTCAGCGCCACGTAAACCCAGAACACCCCTAAAATACCGTAGGAGTGTCGTACAGGGGGCGAGATCAGCCCCGGGAGGAATCCTCCCAAATTCATCAACGCGTAAAGCATGGCATAGCCCATGGCGGCATTTTTCCCGGCCGTAAAAAATTTTACCGCCGCATAGCACGCGGGCTGGTAAATTCCGTATCCGATGATAATCCCCAGTATGCCTCCCATCGCCAGGATATGAGCGGAGGACCACATTCCCATGGTCGGAAAGAGGTTGGGACTGACCGTCAGAAGGATTCTCCCCACAAGCATGAATGATAAAGAAATGATCAATGCTTTTCGTGGGCCGATGAGGTCCACCGTCGCTCCCAGAAATAACATACTGATGGTGATACCGGCAGTCATCACCCCGACCATCCGGCCTGCATCGATATCATTCAATCCAATGAAATCGTTGAAATAGATTGCGAGTAACCCGACGACGCCAAAGTACGTAAGCCCTTCGAGGAGATATGACACGTTGATACCCCAGAGCGCTCTGGAGGCGTGAACCACATCAATAAATGGCTGAGTTATTTCATGGAACGTATTCCGTAAAAGACCGTTCACCGGTTGATCTGCCGTCGGTTCTGATGGTGACATATATTCCTCGTCAGTGAAATGAATGAGTAATCATTTTTTAACCTTGTTTTAAATATACCGCAGACAACGGCGGTATATTAACGCTTATGGAAAACGGCCGGTTTTGATATGGGATCGGTTCCGATTGAATCTCTCCGGCATTTCCCATGTTGCTCCCACCGTAAAATGTTGAATCGCTGTTCAATATTTCCCGGTACCGTCCTGCATCCGGAACTCCGACACGGTAACCCGGGCGCGGGACGGGCGTAAAATTGCAGGCAACGATGACGTTCTCTTTGCCGTCGTTTGATTTTCTGATAAATGATATAACACTGTTCGCTTTATCATGAAAATCAATCCACTCGAAACCGGCATAATGAAAATCGACCTGATGCAGCGCACCTTCTTTCCGATACACCCTGTTGAGATCTGAAACCCATTTCAGCAACCCGGCATGCGGAGGAAATTGCGTCAAGTGCCAATCGAGCGATTGATCAGCGTTCCATTCATCTCTCTGTCCGAATTCAGATCCCATGAAGAGCAGTTTTTTCCCCGGGAATCCATACATCAGACCATACAGCAGCCGGAGATTCGAAAATTTCTGCCAATCGTCTCCCGGCATTTTATGCAGCAACGAAGATTTCCCATGGACCACTTCATCATGCGAGAGGGGAAGTAAAAACCGTTCGGAGAACGCGTAGAGAAGCGCAAAGGTAAGATTATTATGGTGATAGGTCCGGAACAATGGATCATTTGAAAAGTACACCAGCATATCGTGCATCCACCCCATGTTCCATTTCAGGCTGAATCCCAACCCGCCGTATTGCGTATCGGTAGTAACCCCGGGATAGGCCGTCGATTCTTCTGCAATGGTCAGGACGCCGGGGAAGTATTTGCGAATGAGATTGTTCGTATCTTTTAAGAATGAAATGGCGTCCAAATTTTCCCTCCCGCCATATTCATTCGGTATCCATTCGCCTTTCTTACGTGAATAATCAAGGTATAACATGGAAGCAACGGCATCAATCCGCAGACCGTCGATATGATATTGTTCTATCCAGAAAAGCGCATTACTGATCAGGAAATTGCGGACCTCGTTCCTTCCATAATTAAAAATATATGTCCCCCAATCCTGATGCTCTCCCTTACGCGGATCCGCATGTTCATAGAGATGCGTGCCGTCGAATTGCGCGAGTGCAAATTCATCTTTGGGAAAATGTGCCGGCACCCAGTCCAGAATAACGCCGATATTGTTCAGATGACAATAATCCACAAAAAACATAAAATCCTGCGGAGTGCCAAACCGGCTGGTGGGAGCAAAATATCCCGTCACTTGATATCCCCACGACGCATCCAACGGATGTTCCATCACCGGAAGGAGTTCAATATGCGTGTACCCTCGCTCCAGGACATAGGCCACCAATCGTTCCGCCATTTCACGATACGTCAGCCACCGGTTGTTCTCCTCTGTCTTCCGGGCCCATGAACCGAGATGGACTTCATAAATCGATATCGGTTCCCCCAGATGATCTGATCCGGTACGGTGTTGTATCCAGGATCCATCATTCCACTGATGCCGTTGAAGGAAATTAATTTTCGAAGCGGTCTTTGGCCGTTGTTCCATCTCTGTCCCATAGGGATCGGCTTTGTCAATGATGGTTCCAGATTTTGTTTTCACCTGAAATTTATAGATTTCGCCTTCTTTCAATCCGGGGACAAATATTTCCCAAACTCCGGAAGCGCCAAGAACGCGCATGGCATGCCGCCGTCGATCCCATCCGTTAAAGTCGCCGACCACGCTGACACTTTTCGCATTCGGTGCCCAGACCGCAAATTGAACGCCCCGTATGCCACTCGCCTCAAATTCATGAGCGCCTAATTTTTCATAGATGCGATGGTGATCTCCGCTGTTAAATAAATACAGGTCAAAGTCCGTCAATGTCGGGAGAAATGAATAAGGATCGTTGAAGAGCTCAATTCTGTTCTCCGCCACTTTGCGTTTCAACCGGTACGGGAATACTTCAGTATATTGGGGAAGCAGCACTTCGTAGAATCCCTCTTCCGTTATTTTTACCATCTCATATTCGGCAGAGGTTGCGGTATCGACGACACTGACCGCTAACGTATCAGGGAGAAAAGCCCGCACTGCAACAACGTGTTTCCCTTTGACCGTGACCACGTGAGCGCCTAATACGGAGAAGGGATCGTGATGTTCGGCATGGATGATGCGTTGAACAGCGTCAGCGGACGCAGTGCTTTTCATGGAGAGATCCTTTTACTGTCAGTGGAATCTGCAGAGTGTATAATGAATGTTTCTGGATATAGGATAAGAGAGGCTCCGGTACCAGACCGCGAATGGAATTTCCCTTTTCAATTTTATTTCTGATTTCAGTGGAAGATACGCGATACAACCGGCCTTTGAGTTGAACAAATTTAAAACCCCGGTCTTTTACAGGAAGATGAAAACCGGTTCGTTTATAGACCGCGAGCGAGACAAGGTGAAGTATTTTTTTCGGGGATTTCCACGTATGAAATTGCGCCAGATTATCCGCTCCAATAATGAGTACGAATTCCGCCTTCGGATGCCTGCGTTTCAATGACTGAAGCGTATCGACGGTATAAGATATTCCTTTGCGCTGCAGCTCGAGAGCCGACACTTTCAATCCTTCCTGTCCTCTCAGGACGAGCTTCAACATGGTTAAACGATGTGCCGCGGTCGTTGATAATCGTCCCTGTTTATGAGGCGGAATAAACGCCGGCACAAAATATATCTCATCCAGGGCAAGCTGTTTTTTTGCCTGTTGTGCTATCGCGAGATGGCCGTGATGAGGCGGATCAAAAGTACCGCCAAATATCCCGATACGTTTCATCGGACATCCTTATAAATCTGAAATGTCTGTTCTGCGCATTTCTCCCATGAGAACCGTTTAACGTTCCTCAACCCTCTCAGTACTAATTTTTTCCGAAGCAGTGTATCGTCCAATACGTTCTCCAATGTGCAGGTCAGGTCCTCCGCAGAATGAGGATCGAACAATAATCCGCCGTTCCCCACCACTTCCGGGATTGATCCGGCACGTGCTCCTATCGCGGGTATTCCCGATGCCATCGCCTCCACCATGGAAAATCCGAACCCTTCATAGAGCGACGGCAGAACGACCACCGCGGATGCTCGATAGGCCAGAGCGAGCTCGCTGGTCGTTACCTGGCCGATCTCAACAACATCACCCGTCAATCCCTTTTGTTTGATAACGTTCCAGAGTTCATGATGTTTTTTAATATACTCTCCTGAAAAGGCGAGCTGAAAATCTGAACGATGCCTCATGTTCGAAAAAGCAGAAATGAGCAATTCAACATTCTTATGCGGCTTCAGGCTCCCGGTATAAAGGATGGTCGGTTTTACCAATCCATATTTATTCCGAAAACGCTGGACTTCCTTCGCCGGATATTTTTTAAAAAACATGGACGAGACTCCCAACGGGACGACATGAATCCGTTCGTCGGTGATCGTGAAGGATTCCATCAGCTCCCGCTTGGTGAATTCTGAGTCGACGATGACCGCTTGGGATACGTTGCACGCATGTGCGATGATGGCCTGTGCATACACCCGCTTGGGAAACGAATAATGGCCATTCCCTTTCACATGCAGAATATCATGGACGGTGGTCACACACGGCATTTTCAGGCCGAAGGGAGTGGTGTAATGAGGTGCATGGAAAACGTGAGCATGCAGTTTATTTGCATCTGCCGCAATCGAATGAAGCTCGCGAATCGAATATTTTTTTGAGGTATTTACTCTTTTCCGGGCCAGGCAGTGCTGGTCGATCCGGTGCATGTCATCCGGAGCAACCAGGAGAACGAGGTCACACCGCGATTCCAAATGCGCTACAAGGTTCTGGATATACGTGCCAATGCCGAAATCGTAATACTTTCTCGCATCGAGAACAATACGCATAGGAATCATAATCCCAAATCACTACCAGATGCATTTCGTAATAGTTCTTATCGCGGATGAAGAACTCAAGAATCAAGCACGGACCGACTCCACGAAGCCGCTTTCTGCCTGATCATTTCTTTGCAATTAATTTAACTTTTTTCCATCTTAAATTAAAGAACGATGCAGAACAATATTCAGAAAATTGTAGCCCGCAATATCGCATTCCTTGTCGGGGCACAGGCAATCACGAAGGGCGGCATCGTCATTGCAATCCTCCTGCTGACGAATTATCTTGGCGTCGATGAGTTCGGACGCTATAATTTTCTTCTCGCATATGCGGCTCTCTTTACACCTCTTTGTGATCTCGGATTTGATGTCTTTATTGTTCGACACCTGGCAATGCATCCGGAAGAACGTGGAAGGGTTGCCGGCACGGTCCTGAGTGCCAAATTCATCCTTGTTCTCTTCAGCATTTCTCTTATCAGTATTTCGTTTTATTTCGTCTCGGGTGTCCCCTCTCTGCTTTATCCGATGGTCCTGGCCGCGGCCGTCGTGACGATCCGCACCATCACGGGAACGTTTTCCGGTCTCTTTCGGGCCAATCAGCATTTATCGCTCGACTCGTTCAGCCAGATCGCGGCAAAATTATTTGATATTGCCGCCGTTCTTGTCGCACTGTTCTTCAAGGCGGATCTCATCCTCCTGTTGAAGGTTCTGCTTGTTTCTGCTCTTCTCCAATCGGGATATTCATTCTTTCTGGCGTACCGAAATTCCTACCTGACATCGATTTCTTTTGATGCGACAATTCTTGGCCCCCTCTTCAAAGGAGCCTTCCCATTTGCCCTCACGAGCATCTCCGTCATGATCTATTTCCAAATTGATGTGGTGATGCTGTCGATGCTGGTGAACGAACACGAAACAGGAATTTATCGATCGGCGACCAATATCGTTTTCGGCATCACGGCATTTTCTGCGGCGGTCGTCACTGCCCTTTTTCCCATGATAGCGAAAGAATATAATTCCGATCGACAGACGGCAGTGCGTACAACATCTAATGCAATGTTTTATTCTCTCCTGTTCGTCATGCCGATTGCCGTGTTCACCACGGGTCTCGCCGGTCCCATTATTCAATTTCTGTATCGCGATTCGTTTGCCGCGGCGAGTTCATCGTTACGAATTCTCGTCTGGTGGCTGCCGGTTGCCGCGATCACCAATATCCTTGGTTATGTGTTGGGCGCAATAGGACTACAACGGAAAGTCCTCCTCATTTCAGTTATGAATGCGGTATTTAACGTTATGGTTAATTTTTATTTCATCCCGCATTTCGGCCCGGTTGGTGCATCGATCACCACCGTTGCGACCGAGCTCCTCGGATTCGTGTTCCTTGCCTCGATAGTCCGAAAACACTTCGGGCATGTCATTCCACGTGATAAATTTCTGCGTGTGGCATGTGCGGCATTATTCATTTTACCGCTCATGGTTTTTGGTGACCGTGTCAATATTATTCTGCTGGGTCTTGCCAGTGTCGCAATTTATTCCATTGCACTTTTTTTATGCGGTGCCATAAATAAGCAAGATCTCAAAAACCTGGGATTTGCAATCTTTACAGGTTCAAAACGATAAACCGACATTCTATGAAACCATCCGTACCTCGAATTCTTATCGACGCCAGGGGGCTCCAGGAGGGCTTTAAGACTCATAACCATCGAGGAATTGGCCACTATGCTTCCAACCTGATTGATGGAATACTTGATTCGAATTCATCGTTTCAATTCATATTTCTTGTTGAGAAGGGACCCGCGGTGGATGAACGGCTTCAAAATCATCCGTGCATCTTTCAGACTCCAAAATGGTTTGAACCGGCGGCAACTCGAATGATCAGTGAACAATGGACGCTCCCGCGTACCATGCCATTCACCTCGTTTGACCTGGTTCATTTTCTTGCCCATGGAGACGGTACCATGTATTCCAGGGTTCCCTCTGTCGTTTCCGTCATGGATACGATTTCTCTTTCTGTCAAGGAACTCTACAGCCCGTATCAACGATTGAAGCATGGTATCGCAAACAGCCTGACACGTCGAATCCTGCAACACTCACGCAGCATCATTGCAATTTCGGAACACACCAAGGAAGATATCATTAAATATTTCGCGATCCCTTCTGAAAAGATTCATGTTGTTCCACTCGCTGCAGAAAAACGCTTTTTTCAGAAATGGGCGCCGTCTGATTTATTGAGAATTCGTACGCGATTTGAGCTCCCGGAGAACTTTCTTCTCTATGTAGGAGGAATCGATCCCCGCAAAAATGTCGGGATTATGTTTAACGCACTGAAACTGCTCTTCGAAAAAGATCCGGCAGCGTGTCCACTCCTGGCATTTGCCGGAGATATCGCACACCAGCGCGAATATCCGCAACTCATGAAATCCCTCCACGCTCTCGGAATCGGAAACCGCATCAGATTCTTAGGATACGTTCCGGAGAAAGAGCTGCCGTTGCTTTACCAAGCCAGTACGATGTTTCTCTTTCCATCACGATATGAAGGGTTCGGGCTTCCTGTCCTCCAGGCCATGGCGGCTGGAACACCTGTGATTACAACAAAATTAAGCTCGATTCCCGAAGTCGCAGGTGATGCCGCGCTATATATTCATCCGGACAATCCGGTCGAACTCGCAAGGGCCATCACTGAGATATTCTCGAACCATGCGCTCCGATCTTCATTGGTGGCCTCTGGAATGAAACGTGCAGGAACGTTTTCATGGGAACGGACGGTCAATGAAACTTTTGAAGTCTATCGGGAAGCACTCATGATGCAAAATAAATAACCATTGGAAAAACAGAAAAGAAAAAATAATGCCCGACCGACTTGAGGATCGCGAAAATGAAAAAACAACCTTTTAACCCAACCATATTTTACGGTGATCCCTCCCATGTTCGCCGGTATCAATCAAAATATGCAAAAATATTCTTGCCGGAAGAAACGGTACTGGATGTCGGTTGTGGAAGCGGAACATTCCTGGAACTATTAGAGGAACGACAAGTCCATGGAAGAGGAATAGATACCATTCCTGAGGTTGTCAGAAACGGTTTGGCGAAAGGCCTTCACATGGAAGTTGGCGACGCGCTTTCGTATCTCAAAAAAAAGAAAGACAAGTATGACGGAGTGATGTTGAGTCACGTCATAGAACACCTTTCTCCGACTGATCTGATCAAACTTTTGGATCTGGTATTTAAACGGCTTAAACCGAATGGACGAGTTATTGTCATTACACCAAATTTCAGGGATATAGAAGTGGCGACATCAAATTTTTGGTTGGATATCACCCATATCCGGCCATACCCTCTTCCTTTGCTGAAGCAATTATTCGATTATTCCGGCTTTTCCGTTATCTCTCTGGGGCATGATCCGGACACGGGAGGCGGCAGACCCCCGTATACTCGTGTTCTTTCGTTTGCCCGGTATCTCTATAGGAAAATCAGATTCGGTGAATATTCAGGGAAAGGCGACATATTTCTTATAGCAAAAAAGTGAAGTTTATGGACTGTGGTTAAATGACCGTAGAGGGAACAACCGGGAGCGCCATGACTGAAGATCATCGCCCCTCGATACCATCCCTCAAAAAAAGAATGCACCACCGGAGCGATAATCTTATTTTAGGACTCTTCGTCGTTTAATCCGTACGTAAGATGGACACCGCGGGCAGAGGCGATAAAGTCTCTCATTTTTTGGACATCTTTTTTCCCGGGTTTTAATTCCACACCGCTTTGGACGTCTATTCCATAAGGCTGGACAAAACGAACCGCATCTTCGACATTGTTCGGGTTTAAGTTTCCGGAAAGAATAATTCGTCCATATTCTTTAGCCTTCACGGCAACGTCCCAATGATATTTTTTGGGCTGTGCAGTATCCTGTTCGACATTTTGATCTTTTAAAAGAAAAGCATCCACAAGGTAATTTTTCATGATCTCAGGATCAAACGACCTGCTCAGTTGAAATTGTTTTATAACGCTCACATCGAAATCCACGAGGTCATCGGGTCCATAATTTCCAAGGACCTGCACCGCACTGAGCGGAACCTGTTTTATAATGTTCTGGATATAGTGAGGTTTCGCACCGTCAAATACTCCAATTTTGGAAATATGTTCCGGAAGTCTATTGATGATGGAGATGGCCCGATCGGGCGGGATGTACCGTTCGCTCGAATGATTGAAGATGAACCCGACGGCGTTGGCGCCGAATGAACATGCCAGTTCTGCATCTGCGAGGTTGGTAATGCCACATATCTTGATGAATAATTCTTGCAGCGGAAACATCACGATTCTTCGATCGCCGTGGTTTTTAATGATGGGCTCACTTTGACCTGCCGTATGCGGCGAGCGCTTTTCGTTAAAATGGTAAATACAAAATTCTCGGTCCGTATTTCTTCATTCGATTCCGGAAGTTTGCCGGTAATTTTTTGCAAATAGCCGGCCAATGTTTCATAATCGGGCGCTTCCGGGAGTTGCGCTCGAAATTGGACATTGAAATCTGCGATGGAGAGCGCGGCGTCCAAAATGACCGATCCATCACCCGCCTGTTCTACCGATTTGCGCGTTTCGTCGTACTCATCGAGGATGTCGCCCACAATTTCTTCAACAATATCCTCCATCGTGACGATGCCTTCGGTTCCTCCGTATTCATCGACCACAATGCCGATATGCACTTTGTTCTGTTGAAATTCCCGGAGCAGCAGGCTGATTTTTTTCGATTCGGGGATAAAGTACGCAGGACGAACAATATCCTGCAATATAATGAGTGAGCGATGCTCCAGCAAGCTCAGCAAATCCTTGCTGTAAATGACGCCGATGATGTGATCAATCGTCCCTTTATACACCGGCAGCCGTGAATACCCTTCTTCAATCACTTTGCGCACCAGCACATCCCGCGGTATGGAAATGTCCAGTGCAACGATATCGAGACGCGGCACCATAATCTCTTTCGCCGTGATATCCGAGAATTGCAGAACACTTTTAATAAGTTCATGTTCGGTTTTATCAATGGTCCCGCCCAACGAACTCGCATCGATGACCTGCTTCAATTCTTCTTCGGAGAGCGTGGTCTGGAGCAGACCGCCTTTGAAGAGGGCATCCCGGACTATTTTTTTAAATGATTTCATTTCTTCTTCTATCGCTTCATTTCTTCAGGACTCTCACTGTTCCGCGGTCTCCCGTACCAGGCTGATGTTGATTCGCATCAGCCTCTTGCAGCGGGGTGCGGCGACCGAGATGGAAATCAGGGAAAGGAACATCGTCTGTTATCCGACGTATTCGTCATCTCTTCAGTAATATATTTCTTCCAACACCAGCCCTTTTGCGGGTGCGGACATTCCTGCAGCGGCTCTCTCTTTTGACTCCAGAATAGGCACGAAGTCATCCAGCGCGGTGTGACCTCTTCCTACATTCACCATGGTACCGACCAGCGTGCGAACCATTCCATGAAGAAACCGGTTTGCCGTGATCTCAAAATTTAACATCGATTTATGTTCCACCCATTCAGCGCAGGTCACCGTGCAGCGATGCCCGTAAAAGTCATCCTGCACTTTGCAGAAAGCCCGGAATCCATGTTCTCCATAAATTTCTTTTGCGCATTGCTGCATCAGTTCAACGTGAAGCTCTTGATACAATTCCCAGCAGTAATTCCGATGAATTGCCGTGGGCACCCGGCTGATGGAATAGGAATAGCGCCTTTGTGTTGCATCAAACCGGGCGTTAAATCCCCGTGGCGCTTCAGCCGCTTCTTTGATTACGATGCTTTTCGGCAAAACTGCACTGAGGCTTTTTGCCAATCCATAGACCTCGACATCCTTTTCTATAAAAAAACTTGCAACCTGTCCGCGCGCATGGACCCCGGCATCCGTTCTCCCTGCTCCGGTAATCCGGAGTTCCGACTGCAGAATTTGTTTTATTGCTTTTTCAATTTCTTCCTGGATCGATCGTCCATTCGTTTGGAACTGCCAGCCGGAATACTCCGTACCGTCATATTCGATTAACAACCTGATCGTGGGCATACCGGATTTTAGAATTTCGTCGAAAAATTTACGCCCACTCCATCGATTCGAGATCCGATATTCATGGTATAGGTTTGAATATCCAGACGTCCCAATAAAGAAAGAGACTTATTGTATGCCGCAGCTCTTCTGCCGGCAGAGAACGCAGAGAAGAGGTGATTGACCACCACTGCGGCAATAATAAATTTTGAATTATTTTTCACTTCGGCACTCCTGACCCGCAACTCTTTAAATTGATTCCTGTTGATATCGGTGTCCCATTGCCATTGGTACTGGCCTGCCGTATAGACAAGGTCATTCTCACGATTTCGTAACTTCGCTTGATTGTACTCATCTGTCGTACTAAAGTTACCGATGTTTACAGAATATTGGTCATCCTTATTATCAAACGATGCTCCGGAATGTAATTTCGCAAATGACCGGGCATCTTCCTGCAGCCAGTCGGCATGCAGACGAAATCCGCTGTAGGTAAGCCACAACCCGCCTTCAGCCATGAGATTGTACTTCCCGGATTCAAACGATCCGGCATACCATTCCCCCATCCCCGGGAGAATCAGCGACGCAACTACCGCCAGCACCACCGATTTTCTTGACTCCATCATATTTGAATTATCATAATTCATGGAAGGGAGGACTCTTTCCTGATATTCGCCTGTCACTAAAGCCGACAGCGGCCTGTTCTGTGCCAGCAGGTGCGGTGAGCAAAGGCAGAAGAAGGATGCGGCGAGAAGGAATCGGTTCATGTGAAATCTCCTTTTAAATTGCAATGCGTCGTGGCGTGTCACTGTTCGGTTCTGCGAAGATTCCTATGCACTTTTCAGGGGATGCTTCCAGAATGGTCACTTGCTGAATTTCATTTGTTCTATTTAAATCTGAATTCACATCCACGCGTATGTATTCCTCCGACAGGCCCGAGATAGTTCCGTCAGAATTTTTTGATTCAAAAAGGACGGGAATTGTTTTTCCGATAAAGCGGTGATAAAAATCACTCCGCTTCTGCCCACCGAGCGTATGCAATGTTCTGCTCCGCTCTGCTTTTATGCGCGGATCAACCTTCTGAAGGTACTCCGAGGCAGGCGTATTCGGTCTTTCCGAATAACTGAACACATGGAGATACGTCAGCGGGAGTCCGGCGATATACCGGTACGTTTCTTCAAAGAGATCGTCGCTCTCCCCCGGGAATCCCACGATCACATCCGAACCAATGCCGGCATCCGGAATTTGAGATTTGATCCGTTCAACACGATTGGTAAAGACATCGGTGCCATATCTTCTCCGCATGGACTTCAGAATGGTATCAGATCCTGATTGCAACGGAATATGCCAATGGTTGCAGAGTTTTTCTTCTCCGTACCAAAATTCGAGAAGTTCATCCGTTAATAAGTTCGGTTCTATAGAACTGATGCGGATGCGCAGCAAGCCGTCAATCAAAACGAGTTGTTTGACCAGCGCCAGGAGATTCGTGCCATCCTTCCTGCCGTAATCCCCGACATTGACACCCGTCAGCACCAATTCTTTATATCCCAGTTCAACGGCTTCCCTTGCCTGCCGGATGATCTCCGGAAGAGGGGCGCTTCTGCTTGTTCCCCTGGCAAGCGGAATAGTACAATACGAACAGGAATAGCTGCATCCGTCCTGCACTTTTAAAAATGCGCGGGTCCGCTGATCGAATCCTGCCGACGATGCCAGTCCGAATTCGTTCGCCTCTCCGATGCAGGAGACCATGATATCCGCATGGGTTTTCTTTTTGCCGGTTTCGATATACTTCAAGAGGGAATATTTTTCCTGTGTCCCCAGGACAAGATCAACACCCTGGATCGCAGCGAGCTGTTCCGCATGGAGCTGCGCCGAGCATCCGACGACAGCGACAAATGCATCGGGAGAATGACGAAGTGCACGGCGCACCAATTGGCGGCATTCACGGTCTGCGGAGGCGGTGACGCTGCATGTATTGATCACCACGACATCCGCCAGGTCATCAATACCGACCACGTGATATCCGGTGCCGGTAAATTGTTTCCCGATGGCAGCGGTTTCCGCGTAGTTCAATTTACAGCCAAGAGTATGTAATGCAATGCGCTTCATAAAGAAAAAGAGCAACCCGCCCCCGGCAAAACCGGGGGCAGGCGACTCTTTTTTCTTGTTGTTCTTTTAACGTTAGTTTGAACCTTCCGGAAGAGATTCATCCTTACTTTCAAAAGATAATTCATCCGGCATTTTCACTGCTTCCGCTGGAGTCGAGACGACATCTTTCATCGTCATCGGTGTCAGCTTATGGCTTGTCACGTACTCATCGACCAGCTTCTGCTCCTTGCCGCGAAGATATTCTAATGCGGAGAGAACGATTTTTTTGCTTTCTTTATCGAACTCAATCACTTTCAAAGGAATATCATCACCGACCTTAAAGGACTCGGCGATATTCTTCACCGGCGTATGCGAGAGCTGCGAGAGCGGTACGAATCCGTCAACACCGAGCGGCATTTCGACGATAACACCTTTCTCAATGATGCGGACAATCTTGCCATCGACATCGGTCCCAACTTTATACTGCGATTCGAACGCTTCCCATGGGTTTTCATTCACCTGTTTATGACCCAGCGAGATGCGGCGTTGTTCGATATCCACAGAAAGCACAATCACTTCGAGTTGATCGCCTTTTTTCACGACTTCCCCCGGGTGACGAATTTTCTTCGTCCACGAGAGATCCGAAATATGCACCAGTCCGTCCACTCCTTCTTCGAGTTCAACAAAGACGCCGAAGTTGGTCAGGTTCCGTACCGTTCCCATGTGCTTGGACCCGATGGGATATTTCTGCATCAAGGTCGTCCATGGATCCGGCTCGAGCTGTTTCATCCCGAGTGATATTTTCTTCCCGTCCTTATCCAGTGAAAGAATAATGGCGTCGACCATTTGTCCCATCGAGACCACCTGCGAAGGATGTTTGATGTGCTGTGTCCAGCTCATTTCTGAAATATGAATGAGGCCTTCGATGCCTTTTTCGATTTCAACAAATGCGCCGTAGTCGGTAAGAGAAACAATTTTTCCATTAATTTTCGTGCCGACCGGGTACTTCTGATCGATATTATCCCACGGATGCGGCTGGAGCTGTTTCATCCCCAGAGAGATCCGTTTCTTCTCTGCATCGAAGTCCAGAACCACGATATTGACGGTGGCATCCAGCTTGACGATTTCCGAAGGATGGCTCACCCTGCCCCAGGAAAGATCGGTGATATGCACCAGGCCGTCTACACCACCCAGATCGACAAACACGCCGAAATCGGTAATCGCCTTTACATGACCTTCAAGGATTTGGCCCTTCTCCAGACTGTCCAGAATAACCTTGCGCTGGCTGGCGAGCTCTTCTTCAACCAATATTTTATGACTGACCACGACATTTTCTGACGGATGATTCACTTTCACGACGCGGAAATCCATTTCGCGTCCGATGAAGGCATCAAAATCACGCACCGGCCGCACGTCGATCTGCGAGCCCGGCAGGAATGCATCCAATCCCATAAGATCGACGACAATTCCGCCCTTGGTTCTCCGGACACATCGGCCCTTGAGCACCTCTCCGGTTTCAAATGATTTGACAACGCGTTCCCAGATGCGCATGAAATCAGCACGCTTGCGCGACAGAACGAGCTGGCCGTCTTTGTCCTCAATACTTTCGAGGAACACTTCGATTTCGTCGCCGATCTTGAGTTCTTTGATCTTCGGAAATTCACTGACCGACACATTGCCTTCTGATTTGAATCCGATATCGACCGCGACGTTGGAATCGCCGATATGGACTACACGGCCTTTGACAATTTCTCCGGCATTAATCTTTCCCATCGTGCCGGAATACAGCTGTTCAAGTTGTTTGTATTCTTCCTCCGAATACCCGCTATCCTCGAACTTCTCTGCGGATTTTTTTGTATCTGACATGCAACCTCCAAAAACTGCTTCCCGTGTGAGCGGGAAGAACCGAACAACGTTTCCCTCAATGCCAGCCATGGCGCATCGGTGAAGAACGCTTTTCGGTGTTTATTTAGTGTGTGATGTTTCCGTTAATTAAAGATGGCTGTGACTTCTGTTCTCCATTCATTCTGTTCATCATCGATTCAATCTGTGTTTTCACCTTCTCCATAAACCACTGCGGAGTTGATGTTGCGCCGGTGATCCCGACCGTTTCAATTCCCTTCAACCATTCCGGTTTCAGTTCATCCAACTCTTCGATAAACTGGGTTCGTCCATTCACCGATTTCACGATGTCGAATAACACTTTTCCATTGGAACTATGTCTGCCTGCAACAAAAATAATCAACTCATTCTCTGCTGCAAACTCCCGAATTTTCTTTTCCCGTCCGAAGACCTGTCCGCAGATCGTATCTTTTGCAAGGAATTCCGTCGCGAGTTCTTCGATGGAACCGACCACCAGGTCATTTATTTTTTTTGACAATTCTTCTTTGATGGAATAAAACGTCGGCTTATCCATCGTTGTTTGCGAGAACAGGACGGTTTTCCGATCACATTTCACCTGTTCAATCTCTTCCAGCGATTTGATCACCACCGCTTCGCCGTTCGTTTGGCCCACCAGTCCGATGACTTCGGCATGTTCTTTTTTGCCGAAAATAACGATTTGATATCCGTCCTCAAAAAACCGGCGAATCCGTTCCTGCACTTTCCCGACCACCGGACACGTGGCATCGATCAATGTGATCCCGAGTTCCTGCGCCCGCCGATACGTTTCCGGCGGTTCACCATGCGCACGGATCAGGACCGTTGCACCACGAAGATGAGATAAATCGTCGTGCGTTATCGTCTGAAGCCCTTCCGACCGGAGCCGCTCAATCTCGACCGGATTGTGAATGATATCGCCCAGGGAATAAAGTTTTTCGCCTGCGGCGAGTTCTTTCTCAGCGATGTTGACAGTCCGAACTACTCCCCAGCAGAATCCTGAAGATTTATCGACTGTGACTTTCATGAGTTCCCGTTTTTCTGAATTATTTCCTTTGCACGTTCCAATATAAAATTGACTTGTTCGTCAATGGTTAAGTTGGAATTATCCAATTCGATAGCATCCGCTGCTTTTCGCAGCGGACTGGCTTCTCGCGTAGAATCTTTTTGATCCCGTGCTTCAATCTCTTTTACCAGATCGTTCTCATCTGCTTCGATGCCAACCATGGCCAGGTCTTTTTTCCGCCTGAGCGCCCGTTCGGCAACGCTGGCAATCATAAATATTTTCAGCTCTGCATGCGGAAGCACCACCGTTCCGATATCGCGTCCTTCCAGAACAACCCCTCCGCTCGCAGCTAATTGCTGCTGGGCGCGTACCATCACTTCGCGAACCCCTCGATAGCTGCTGACAGTACTGACCGACCGATTCACCATTTGAGTTCTCACCCGTTTCGTGACCTCAATGCCATCCAGGTAAACCTTGGTCG
>Ga0105104_10001764_pt1 | contig 16136 bp, 17 predicted proteins | sample PPLLaktember2015_3_FD_87034 | JGI IMG/M metagenome (GOLD analysis project Ga0105104, IMG submission 87034) | Freshwater sediment microbial communities from Prairie Pothole Lake near Jamestown, North Dakota, USA - PPLs Lake P7 Core (6) Depth... | ecosystem: Environmental > Aquatic > Freshwater >... | reverse complement strand
AGCAGATAAATAAATGGCAGCGTCAGGAAGCCAAGGATCGCCGTGCCGAGCTTCAAACTGAGGAAGGAAAGACCCGTTCCAAAGAGTTTCGCGGTAAGCAAAGTCCAGTACATCTGAAAACTTTCACGGCCCGTATTGCGAGGAAAGAAAATGCTTGTTTGCCCCTGCGATACATCATAGACGTCGAAGATCTTCTCGGCATGATCGCTGAAAGGTTCGGGAGGCACACTGGCGGTTTGATAAAAACGGAAGAAGAACACCAGGACGGTTGCGGCGATGAGCAGCATGGTCCAGCGTGAGATGTTGATCGTCCACAAGTCACGTTGAAAGAATGAGATTAGACTTCTAAATGTAGTTTGCAGACTGCTCTTGTTTAGCCAAAACGCCCACGTTAAAAACACAATGGAGAGGATCCAGATCGTGACGTTGAGCTTTGTAAATAAGTTATCGTTCAGTGTAAAGAAAGCCGCTGCTCCCAAAGCGAGTCCAATGAGCAATGGAAGACCGCGATAAGTAAGCGGATCGGTCCTGTCGGATGTCGGTGCCAGGGAGGGCAGAGTCCATTCACCGCGCGAAAGCGCCCAACCCAATACTAGGAACGCGGCAATGTAAAAAGCAATTCCAATTTCGATACTGGTGTGTGGCGGCTCGAACGTTCTTTGCCCGATCAAGGCCAGCCCGAATGCCAGCAGGGAGCGCCATGGGGAGGGCGTAGAGGGCGGAAGGCTGAAGGCGGAGGGCTGATCCTGAACCTGCTCCAGGGGAGGCGACTCGGCTTCAACAGGAAGTTCTTCCGGTCGTGTCAGAATTGAGTGAGTTGATCGAGCATCCTCTTCCACGAAAGAGGGGAGGTGAATGCGTTCGCCGTCCCCAAAACGAAACAGGGATTTGACGTAATCCAGCACGCTGGGTTCACCGAGTGGATATTGATTCGGGTTGGGATTTTCGTCGCTCATTTATCTTCTCTTATGCTGCTTGCTTCTTTGTTTGTTTTACTTCTTTTTTGCGATCACGATGATACTTTCGCCCCAGCGCATGGGAAGAAAGATAAAGCCTGTGATTGCCTGTAAACCACCCAGCGAACCGAAGAATAATTTCTGGACCTGTTTTGGCACAAAACGAACGTAGGGCACATCCCAGAAACCATCAGAAAACACCTTCATTAAACCGAAACCTGCCTCTTCAAGCCAGCCAAGCCATTCGGCCGGGCGTTTCAACGAAATATGGGTCGGGTCCTGGTAGCCGATCCATTTTTCACCCTTCCACGGCTTGAGCAGGGAATCGAGATTCGGCGTCGCAAGGATGAGCGTGCCGCCTTTTTCGGTCACGCGCCCAATTTCCCGGATTGCCTTTTGAGGCTCAGGCAAATGTTCCACAATATGCTTGATGATCACCACGTTAAATGAGTGATCGGTGAAGGGTAATTCCTGTGCGCTTGCAGTTTGCAGTCGAGTTTTCTGTACAATTTCCCTGGATTTGTTTACCGCCCAGCGATTGACGTCGATCCCGTAGGTCTCAAATGTATCTTCCAGTTGTCCCACAAGATGGCCCATGCCGGAGCCGATCTCCAGAAGGCGCGCGCCGCCTCGTCCATAACGACGGGCAAGCATCGCATTGAAACGATTCGACCACCAGTACATGCTGTACTTTGCGAACGAAACTTCCGCATATGTGTGTGTGGAAAAATATTTTTCGTCGAAAGGCATAATTGCAATTCGTAGATCGTAATTATAAAAAGTGTATTACGGATTATGGATTATGTTTTACGGGCAATATAGAAGGTAAATGTCCCATCGTCCACAGGCTGAGGCGAAGCGTATTTGCTCACATATTTTTTAGTCAACCACAAGTTCCACGGGGTGGGTGCAATGATCCATCTGCCAGTAAAAAGACGTGTAAACACCGATGGAACGCCAAAATAATGTCCCCATTCTAACACGCGCATGGAGGCGGGTGAAAAGTAGTGCCACCAACGGACCAGCTCAAAACCAGCCTTTTCGAGCCTTGTTTGCCAAACATCGGGCTCGTCGGCGTGCTGGACGCGCGAGATCTTTCGGAACCACTCTGTATAACCTTTGCCGAGGAGACGTGAGATCGAAAGTTCGCTCAAATATCTGGGGTTTGGCACACAGAAATAGAACGGCGCGTCCTTCTTTAAAACACGAGCGGTCTCTGCCAGCACTTCATCAATGTGCGAGATATGCTCAAGTACCGAATTGCTGAACCCGCTTGCAAAATATCCCGAAGGAAAGGGAGACTTCGCGCCGTCGGCTTCCACCAACGATCGATACGCGCCAAATTTCTGTGCTTCGTGGATCGGTCCATGCCAGGGATCGAGTCCTACGTCAATTTTTCGATCGAACGTCAGGGAAGCGAAATGGCCATCGCCGCAACCCACGTCATAGACAGGCGCGGGGAGCGGCAGATCCTGATAATAGAAACTCTCCACCGCGCGCAAAAAGGCGCGGAAGTAGGGCAGGTCGCGGAGATGCAGGAAGAGGAAATCTTTTTTCAAACTTTATTCTCAGCCGTGGGTTTGATGAGCCAGTACGCCAACGGGCCCAGAAAGGGAATCGCGCAGATGATGAGGACCCATAACGCGAGGGTCGTTCCGCTTAAGTTCTTCTTTCCGAGATCGATCAGCGAAATGAGCGGAAAACCGATCCATATAATAGGAATGATCGATTGGATCAGGAGCAAGCCAATATTGATACCGAGTGATTCCATTTTCATTTCCCTTTCTTCATCAAGTGCTTAAACAACTTTTCATACTCGGCCGCGATGGAATCCGGGTTGTAGGCTTTCTTGATCGCTTCGGTATCCCCACGATATTTTTCCGGCTCATCCAGGACCTCAAGGAGGCAAGCCGCCAGATCAGCTGAATCGCCGATTTTGGCAACGCGCCCCATGTCGTGCATCCGCACGGGCTGTCGCACTCCCGGCAGCGCGGACGGGACACACGGCACGCCGTTCATCATCGCTTCGACCTGCACCAGCCCGAAGGCTTCGGTCGAATTCAACGAGGGGACGGTGAGCACATCCAGGTTGGGATAGAACGCCGACATCTCCACAGGGTCGAGGTTGCCCAGGAACGTCCAGTGCCCCGCAATTTCATATTCGCGGATGCGCGGCATGAGCCGGTCAGAATAGGCTTGTTCACCCATCACGTTTTGATACGCGCCTGCGAACAAAACCTGTGCTTTCGGATATTTCTTCAGGATGATCGGAAGTGCATCGAGCAGCACTTCCACTCCCTTTTCAGCAGCGAAGCGCGCCGCCATACCGATGACGGGACGCCGCTCTGCGACATGGTGCTTCTCGGCAAACGCCTGGACCGCGCCCGGGAGCGGGTCCGGTAATTCCACCGGAGGCAGGATCGGGGTCAGTTTGGAGGCGTAGCGCGAAAGATACGGGGAGTTGTCGGCATAGTCCTGAGTGTAGGTCACGATGTGATTCGACAACATCCCGGCGGTGTTGTTCTGGAAGTCCACCACCGCGTTGACAACGCGGTTGAACAATCCGGGCGGCAGGAACAGGTCGCAGTGGTAAGTCAGCACAGCCGGTTTCCCGAAAAGGCGTCCGCGCAATGCCACGCCGGGAGCGTCGAATTGCGGCAGGTGCATCTGGACAACATCATGCTGCGCAACCAGCTTTGTGGCAACGAGACCGAATGTGGGCGCAATGACACCTTTGCTGATGCGCGCCGCCACCGGCACACGCAGGATCTTGACACCATCCAGTGTCTCTTCGAGCAACAGTGATGGATCAAATTGCGTAGTCATCACCGTGACCTGGTGCCCGCGCCTGGCAAAGGCGCGTGCCAGCCGCTCGGCATAGATGGTGAGCCCGGAGGTATGAGGACGATAGTAGGTGAGAACCGTAAGAATTTTCATATTGGCTTTCCAGTTAGGGTCTCAAACCCCAAAAAGCGTCCGAATTATAACTCAGACAGGATTCTCCCAATATTCGATAATGGTTTCATTTTATAATCATATAGAGAAGCCCAAGTGCGAAAAGAATACAATAAAAGAATCACAACCAGTACTATGATGGGCTAATCATCTTCAAGGAATTCACCCCATGGAAAATGCATGTCCCCGGTAGAGTCACCGAACAGACAACAATCGAGCAATTGGATTTCTGCCACCCTGCGCGAAGCCGCCTGGGCGCCTTTGAGCATACTTGGTTTTTACGGTCTGGCGTTTTCCCTTCGTCTCTTTAAATTATTTCCTCCTTTAGACATGCCAGTTCACTTTCTGGGTGGAATTGTCATTACGTACTTTTACCGGTCCGCGCTCAGGCACTCACAAAAACTTGTGGGAGAGATCCCTTTCCCAGTCCAGGTTCTCTTTGCGTTCACCTGCACCGCGACCACAGCGATCCTCTGGGAGTTTTACGAAAACATTCTGGATTTCTTCCTCGGCACCCATGTGGTGCGCGGCGTACAGGACACCATCGTGGATTTGCTCATGGGTCTGTTGGGCGCGCTGGTCTTCTCCTTGTTTTATAGACGGCGTTAGAACAAAGCCTTGTTGGCATTTACCCATTCGAACAACATTCGGATACCATCGTCGATATTGGTCTTTGGTTTCCAACCAAGCTCTTTTTGCACCTTGCGCGTATCCGCATAGAACACGCGCTGGTCGCCGGGACGCCAATCCCCGCGCGCAAATTCAATTTTTTCGCCGAGAAGCTTTTCTAACTTGGGAGCGAATTCAGTCCATACGGAAATTGTGTTCTGCACGCCGCCGCCCATGTTGAATACTTGTCCTTTTACTGCATCAACTTTTTCAATAGCAAGCTCATAAGCCTCGGTAAGATCTTCAACCCAGAGCATATCGCGCACCTGCTTGCCATCCCCATAGATCGTTATCGGGCGCCCCATTACCGCAGCAATCACAAACCAGGCCATCCAACCCTGATCTTCAACGCCAAACTGTCTGGTGCCATAAATAGCCGATTGGCGAAAGACTACTGACCGCAGTCCATAAATACGAGCGTAATCGCGCACGTATTGATCGCCAGTGCCTTTGCTGCACCCGTACGGGGAATGGAAATCCAGCGGCTGTGCTTCAGAAGCGCCATTGATCAGATCCTTGTAGCGCCAGCGCGTGGCTTCCTCGATCAGTTCCACATCATCCATCCCGCCGTAGACTTTATTGGTGGAGGAATAAATAAAAACGGGATCTTTCTGCGACAAGCGTGCGGCTTCCAGCGCATTGAACGTTCCCAACGCGTTGGCTTCGAAGTCATCTCTTGGATTTGTGACAGAGGTGGTAACGGCGACCTGGCCCGCCAGGTGGACGATTACATCCGCCTCTTTGGCGGATGCGGCTAAAAGGTCGGCATCCCGCAAATCCCCGACGACCAGCCGGAACGCGTCCTTGCCGAACGTTTCCTGCAGCCAGGCGATGTTCTTCGGCGCGCCCGCGCGGGACAGGTTGTCGTAGACGGTCACGTTTTCGCCACGTTGAACCAGCCTGTGAACGTAGTTCGATCCGATAAATCCCGCGCCGCCGGTGATGAAATAGTTATGAGTCATGCGCTCCTCCTAGTATGTGCGGTAGGTAGTCCTTTTTGCAAAGAAAAATACCATGAGTACGCCGAAGATAAAACCGCCAATATGCGCCCACCAGGCGATCCCGCTGGCAGCGGCTCCCTGCATGGCGAACAATCCCGAATACAATTGTGAGACGAACCAAAGAATCAGGAAGATGGCAGCCGGGATCTCTATAATTGTAAAGATGAAAATGATTGGCACGAGACTCGCGATCCGTGAGCGCGGAAAGGATATCAGATACGCTCCCAGCACACCCGCGATCGCGCCGCTGGCTCCGATCATGGGCACACTGCTGGCCGGCTGAAGATAAGTCTGCAAAAGGACCGCCGCCACTCCGCTCAGCAAATAAAAGATGAGATAACGCATCCCGCCCATGCGTGCTTCCACGTTGTCTCCGAAGATATAGAGGAACCACATATTGCTGATCAAGTGGAACCAGCCTCCATGCAGGAACATGGAGGTAAAGATGTTCATCCACGCGCTGGCCGGATCACTGATCAGGTCAGCAGGGACTGACCCCCATGTAAAGATGAAACCTTCCAGGGCAGATGGACCCAATTGCAATTCATATAGGAATGCCAGCACATTGGCAACGATCAATAGCACATTGATAAATGGGAACTTACGAGTACGGACAGTATCATAAAGAGGGATCATAACTTAGCTTGCGTTTTCTTCGCCTACCTTTGACCGGAACTTTTTCAATTGCTCATAAATCCCGGAGAGCGTTTGACCTTCGCGCAAAAGACCGATGCCGCCGATCACACCACTATTGAGATAGTTGTAGAGACGGCCCGTCAGGGCGACGGCCAGCGCCGTGGATTCACTACCTGGGCCTGCCAGCAAAGCGACGGCTCCGCCGAACGCTCCTTCGAAGGTGCCCACAGCTCCCGGCAGACCCGGGACCGCGCCGCCAAAAGCTGCCGCGCCTACCCCAAACATTCCCCAGAACACCTGAGCCTGCGGGAAGAACGCGCGAATGAGCAAGTAATAGGAAACAATCGAAATTCCCCAGTTCACCGTCATCCAAAAGAGAAAGCGGATGAACAGCCGGCCATCCTTCAACACGCCCAACCCTGTGAAAAACGATTCGAGGAAGTTTCCACCGACACGTTGGAGTGTGGGCCAGCGTGCGCTCAATGTATGGAACAGATTCAAAGCCCACTGATTGTAACGAGACAGCAGATAAAGTATTACGAAGCCCATCAATATAATGATGCCGACAATCACGCCAATCTGTCCAGTTTCCTCAGCGCCCACGACGAAGGGTATGGCTGCCAAAAGAAACACCGCCGAAAAACCCAAGTCGAGGGCGCGCTCGATGACAATGGTGGGAAGGATTTCCATGAACTGCATACCCGATTTGCGGCTGAGTAAAAAGGCGCGTCCGACCTCCCCCAGCCTGAACGGAAGGAAATTGTTTAATAAATAGCCTTCGCCAATTGTAAAAAAAACGTCCTGATAGGATGCCCGATTGCGCAAAAGCGTTCGCCAGACAACCGCGCGCACTGCCATCCAGACAAAGCCAAGCACAACAGCGATCCCCAGCAGCGCGTAATTGGCGTTGCGAATGGCATCCAGCATCGTACGCAGATCAACGAAATATAAAATTGCAGCGATGAGTACCAGGCTGATCACTGCTCCGGGCAGCCAGCGTTTGATATCTTTCATAATTTCTTTACCACGAAGGCTTGTACTGAGCCTGTCGAAGTGACACGAAGAGCACCAAGGTCCATCCACTGATGATTGTGCGACCTTTCCCTGGATTTTCTTTGTGTCCCTTTGTGTCCTTTGTGTTTAAGGATTATTCATCATCTAATTTCAAGACAGCCATGAAAGCGTCCTGGGGGATTTCCACATTCCCAACCATCTTCAGACGTTTCTTGCCCTTCTTTTGTTTCTCGAGCAGTTTCTTTTTGCGGGTGATATCGCCGCCATAGCACTTTGCCAGCACATCCTTGCGCGTCGCTTTAACGTTGGCGCGCGAGATCACGCGTCCACCGGCGGCAGCCTGGATGGCGACATCGAACAGCTGGCGCGGGATCAATTCCTTTAGCTTGGTGATGAGACGCTGACCTTTGTGGAAGGCGTCCTTCTGGTGGACAATGGTCGCAAGTGCATCCACCGATTCACCATTGACAAGGATCTCCAGTTTTTGCAGTTCATCAGGGCGATACTCAAGGAACTGATAATCCAGGGAGGCATAGCCCTTGGTACGTGATTTTAGATCGTCGAAGAAATCGATAATAATTTCGGAGAGCGGAATTTCATAATCAAGCTGGACGCGGTGCGGCGCGGGGTATTCCTGTTGCTTGAAAATGCCGCGGCGCTTGGTCACCAGTTCCATGATCGGACCATAGTAATCGATCGGTGTGATGATCTCGATGGTCATCCAGGGTTCACGGACTTCGGCAATATTGCTTTCGTCGGGTAGTGCTGCGGGGGAATCAACAGGGATAGTTTCACCGTCATACATCACCACTTCGTATTCCACCGACGGCGCGGTAAACAACACATTAAGGTCATATTCACGTTCGATGCGTTCCTGAATAATTTCCATGTGAAAGAGACCAAGAAAGCCGGCGCGGAAGCCAAACCCCAGCGCCTGGGAGGTTTCAGGTTGAAAGGTCAGTGAGGCATCGTTAAGTTGAAGTTTGTCCAAGGCCTCGCGCAAGCTGCTGTAGTCATCGGCTTCGACGGGATAAATCCCGGCAAAGACCATCGGTTTGGGATTGCGGTACCCGGGCAGAGGCTCCGAAGCAGGATTCGCGGCGCGAGTTATGGTATCTCCGACGCGGCACTCATGCACGGTCTTGAAGCCAGTCGCGATGTAGCCAACTTCCCCTGACCCCAATGCTTGAACCGGTTTCATGCCGGGTGCGAAGATCCCGATTTCCACAGGGCGCATGTCCACTTTGGTTGCGAACATGCGTAGAATATCGGTGGATTTGAGAGAACCCTCGATGATCCGCACATACGCGATCACCCCCTTGTAGGGATCGTAATGCGAATCAAAGATCAAGGCGCGCAGAGGCACATCGTCTGCGTCTTTCGGCGGCGGGATGCGCGTCACGATCGCTTCCAGGATCTGATCCACATTGAGGCCCTCTTTCGCAGAGACCTGAATGACATCTAACGGATCAATCCCAAGTAGTGCGCCGACATCTTCCGCCACTTCATCGGGGCGGGCGGAGGGCAGGTCAATTTTGTTGATGACAGGGATGATCGTCAGGTCGGCGTCGAGCGCCTGATAGAGGTTCGCCAGCGTCTGTGCCTCGATGCCTTGCGTTGCATCCACTACGAGCACCGCGCCTTCACAGGCCTTGAGTGCCCGGCTGACTTCGTAGCCAAAATCCACATGACCCGGCGTATCGATCAGGTTGATCTCGTATTTTTGGTTGTCCTTGGCCGTGTAATACATGCGAACCGCGGAAGCCTTGATCGTCACGCCTTTTTCACGTTCGAGGTCCATGGTGTCGAGCACCTGCTCGGTCATGTCTCGTTCAGAGATCGCGCCGGTCAGCTGAAGCAGGCGGTCGGCAAGCGTTGACTTGCCATGATCCACATGGGCGATAATGCAGAAATTTCGAATATGATCTGTCATAGTTGCGTGCGAGAGTATAACTTATTTTTTCACCACCAAGGCCTGCATTGCCGTCTCGCATGATTTGCCAAGCAAATCACGTGCCGCCGCTCGCGGCACGAACGGTGAGCAAAGGAAATGACACGACACTTGCACCTGAACGTGAAGCGTTCAGCTTCAAGTGCAGGTGAGGGCACAAAGGTTTAAACCGCGAAGAACGCACACCTGCCCTGGCGGGCGGTGCCAGGGAAGAGCGCGAAGAATCTTTTTTCTTAGCGACCTTCGCGCCCTTTGCGGTTCATTTGGAATTGAGAACTATATCTTTTCCAACAGTTGCGTTTTCTTCCTTTGGAATTCCGCTTCGGAAATAATTCCCTTCCTGCGCAACTCAGCCAACTCCTCAATCAACGTTGGGATATCTTTTGAAGCTCGCGCCCCAACCCCCGAATCACCGTCGAAGCCGAGGCGCTCTTTGGCATTCAACATTGCCGTCTTGAACCCAACCGGATCGTTGATCTCATGAAACAGATTGATGCCGAGCTCGCTCGCCGTCAGGATCTCAATATCGCCGTACCCGAACATTCTCCCTAAAAAGGACTGGCTCATCTTCACATCGTTCACTTTTTCCAGCGAGGAATCCACGATATCCTTGTTGAACACGCCCGAGATCTGGATCACGCGGCGGTTCGTCACTATGTAGGCTTTGTTACGCCAGACCATAACATCGTTCAGAATTCCGATCCCCGGAACCAGCAGGAGGATAAGGCCATAGATGGCAGGTGGATAGTATGTATATGCGACAACGATGCCTCCCAGTAACAGTGCGATCAACAACAGCTCAAGAAAGATCTTCCCAAAGAGTACAAACCAGTGCTGGTGTGTTTCCAATAAAATCTCTTCGGTCTCACCCATCAAACCCTGAAGATACGTTTTTGCCATCGTTTTTCTCCTTTTGCGCCGAGAATGCCATGACGTCGCTATTTTATCACCCCAGACTGGACCTTTCTCTGGAGAATTGAAAATGAAGGTTTTTGAACTGAGGCTTGTCTAATCCATTAGAATGATCACCATGGACTATCGTCTGATAGAGCTATGCAGAGTGGGCGATTCAGCTGCAATCGAAAATTTTGTTCAGACGTATCAGCAGGACGTTTACCGCCTGGCACTTTCCATTCTGGATGACCCCGGTGAGGGGGAGGACGCGACCCAGGAAGCTTTGCTATCCGCACTACGTTCGCTTGATTCATTCCATGGAACCTCCAGCTTGAAGACCTGGCTTTATTCCATTACTGTCAACATATGCCGAAATCGCCTGCAACGTCACAAAAGGCATGAACACCTGACCAAAATCCTGGGCGAGATTTTACGAGTGCGGAGCACACCGTCGGTGGAGGAAGGCGCCATTCAAAACGAATCGAATGAAGCATTGTGGCGCGTGATCCACGGCATGGACGAAAAACATCGTATACCGGTTGTGCTCCGTTACTATCACGATTTATCGGTGGCTGAGATCGCCCATATTCTGCAGATCCCGGAAGGCACAGTTCACTCCCGCTTGAACACGGCCCGCAGACAATTGCACGGCATTTTGAAAGAAGGACGTTTATGAACCGAATATCTCATAAACAAGCTATCAAGTGGATTAACCGTAGGTTGGATGGATTGCTGACAAACCAACAGCTTTTATTGCTGGACGAACATCTACGTTCCTGTGACTCATGCACTTCCTATGCTGCTGAAATGGAGTTGCTGCCCACCCAGCTACAAAATGAATTTCACGCCCGCTGGGATGAAAAACCGGGTCCATCGGAAAAAGTCATGCAACATGTTACAGCGAAAGCCAGGAATATTCCAATGACAAATCGTATCTCCTCAGGCATCAAGCTGCTTGCGGGCGCTGCCACGCTGATCCTGCTGGCATTTGCCATCAATTTCGTCGTCTCACAACTGCGGGACACTTCGACAACTGCAGTTGGGACTGAAACCGTGAACATCCTGCCGCGAGCAGAGGACAGACTACTGGCCTTCGCATCAAATCAAAATGGAAATTCTGATATCTACACCATGCGCGCCGATGGCAGTGACCTCACCAATCTAACAAATAATCCTGCATATGATGGTTACCCATTCTGGTCACCGGACGGCAAACAGCTTGCATTTCAAAGCGATCGCAATGGCTCTACGCAGATCTATTTAATGGATGCCAACGGTTCGAATGTCATCCAGCTCACAAATGACGAAGGCAACCCACAGTTTGATATCAATGGCCATACCCCATGGTCACCGGATGGCAGGAAATTGATCTTTTCGCAATTCTCCAATGGAGAACGAAAATCGAAGCTTTACAGCATGGATGTCGATGGAACAAGCAAAACACTGCTGACAAATGAGTTGGGTGAATACGTTTGGCCATCCTGGTCACCGGACGGCGAACATATCGCTTTTATCTCTTTTGAATCACAGGGAATGCCAACTGTCTATCATCTTTTTGTTGTCGACAAAAAAGGGAACAATCTGACCGAGCTTACAGGGTCTCTACCGATGGGTAGGAGTCTTTTGTTCAGCAATTACTACTGGTCCCAGGATGGAAGGTCTATTTTCTTTACGACAGACAGTAATGAGAATCAAGGACCAGCTTCCACGGTGTACGAAGCCAGCCTGGATGGTTCTCTGAATGTCATTGCCAGGGCAAGCAAACCAATCCTCGATTGGTGGAATGGAACGGTTTTAGAAAGTGAAACGCCTGAGCCTGCTTTGACCTGGCTTCGTTCCGATGGGTCACAATCTACGCTGGATTTATGCCGGAGCACCGATCAGGCATTAAATATAGCTTATAAACGATCATACAATGGAAATTTGGTTTTCGGTGCGAATTGTTCAGCCACTGGCTGGGCACTTTATTGGGCAAATCCGGATGGGACGGACATAAGCAAGTTGGTGGAGTCAATAATACCCGTTCGTAACGATGTCCTCTTCAATATGATCTGGTCGCCGGATGATCATTTCCTTGCCTTCGTTTCTCTGGATTCAGACTATCCGAATCCTACAACCACCTTATACGTTCTGGATGTTGCGGAAGCGCGAAAAGATCCCTCCGTTCAGCCCTTGAAAATGGAGGCAAGTGGTCCGTCCTGGCAACCAATTCCCTGACATTCCGTCCCGCTCTCTCCACACCTGAACGTGTTTCCGTTAGAATAGCGGCATGCCCACCTATGACTTTATCTGCAACAGCTGCAACCAGCGTTTCGACATTTTTCTGACCTTCAGTGAATATGGCAAAAAGACCGTCACCTGCGCGCACTGCGGCAGCAAGAACGTGCGCCGGCGTATCACGAAGGTCCGCATTGCGAAATCGGAGGACAGCCGCATGGATTCCATGGCAGACGAGTTTTCCGGGTTCGAGGGCCTCGAAAATGATCCCAAAGCCATGGGACAGATGATGCGCAAAATGGGGAAGGAAATGGGAGAGGACCTGCCGCCGGAGTTTGACGATGTCGTTGACCGGCTCGAATTGGGTCAAAGCCCCGAAGAGATCGAGTCTGCGCTGCCAGATTTGGGAGGCGAGGCGGGCAGCGGAGATGATGAATAGATTGCAGAAGCGACCGCTGGTCGCTTCTGCAATTTCATAACAATTTCGCGATTGTCTCTCGGTGTTCGGCAAAATGCTCGGTGGTATCGCCCAGTACCCACATTAACACGGGCCGTTTCTCAGGGTCATCCGCATGGCGCGGCTTCAACAGATCATCGAAAGACATGGACTCGAGTTTCGCAACCAATCTCTCATAGGTTAGCTTTAACTCATCCATGACATCTTCGATGGAACGGTCTTTATTTCGTTCAAAAAGTACAGGGTTAATAATCTCCATATCCCAACCTTCTGTGACTTCTTCTGAAACACCCATGACTTCATGTGGCGGACGGCGATCCAGGTGATAGCCCATTAGCGCGTTCATCCATTCGGCGAGGTGGGCGAGGTTATCCTTTGGCGACCAGCCGCCTTCGTCGGGCATGCTGATCTTGTTCGCCGCCTCAAGTTTTGCAACGACGTCCATGAGGGACTTCCACTCGCGCTTGATTTCAGACATCAATTCGGCTTTACTGCCGGGAACCCATTGTTCACCGCTCATACGTTATCTCCTTAAGGGCTAATACCTTTTCCCTGCTCAAGTCTTTCTTTTTCCGCGCCTTTGCGCAGAATCCATGCATTGCCGCGCACCAGAGTCGTTTTCTTGCCGTCCACTTTGACATACGCACCGTCGCTCAACATAACCACCGGATTATCGTGGAAGAAGTGATAATCGCCCAGCCAGTCATCCTGGACCGATTGCCCGTACCCATCGTCAGCGTAGTGGGCAAAGAAGTTAAACGGGATCAAATTCAAGCCATCGAAATGAGGCGTCCCGACCGTGTTCATATCGTTGGCGGTGAGAATGTTTGGTCCGCATAAGATCGTCCCCGCGCTGAATCCGATGAATGGCAATCCGGACTGAATTTTCTTGCGCAGGTAAGGCATCACCCCGCTGATGTGTAGACGGTGGTTGAGGAGGAAGGTGTTTCCGCCGGGGACATAAACCAGCGCGGCGCGCCGCAAAATATCTTCGATCTCTTTTTGCGTCATCAACTCGGCACTGACCGTTTCCAGCCGCGCCAAGCCTCTGAACGATTTTTCGTTCAGTTCCATCCAGCGCTCCGCATAAAGCGACGCCAGCGGCAGGAATGCCACAATGGGATCGTCCTTATCTTCGAGGTAAGGCCGGCTTGCTTCGACGACATAGCGGATGTCGTTTTCGCCAGGGGTGGAGAAAAGATGAAGTTGCATTAGCGTGTCAGAATGAGCGGCTCGTTTTTTGTGACAACAATCGTATGCTCGAACTGCGCCGCGACCGCGCGGTCTGAGGTGCGCAAAGACCAGCCATCGCGCTCCTCGATCACGCGCCCCACGCCGGTGGTAAGGAACGGCTCAATGGCGAGCACCAGCCCCTCGTTGAGAACGGTACGATCAGCCGGACTGTAATAGTTCAGGATATCTTTGGGGCTTTCGTGCAACTTGCGCCCGATGCCATGACCCGTCAGATCATAGATGACGTTATACCCGCGCTTGCGGGCTTCATTCTGGACCGTGCGCCCGATCCCGTTTAATGGGTTTCCAGCCTTCGCCGCGTGGAGAGCCTTCATCAGAGTCGCTTTGGTCGCATCCAGCAGCTTTTCCAAATGGCGCTCGCGCTTCGAGACGACGAGCGAGGCGCCCGTGTCGGCATAATAACCATCGAGCTCCGCCGAGACATCGATGTGGATTAGTTCCCCTGCGCGCAAAATACGTTCATTTGGAATCCCGTGCGCAATGACAGGTGAAACGCTGATACAAGTCATGCCGGGAAAATTGTACGTTACCTGTGGCGCAGACCGGGCGCCCTCCGCCTCGAGCAGGGCGCGCCCGATTTCGTCGAGTTCGCGCGTCGTCATCCCCGCGCGGGCCTGTCCCATCATCTTGCGCAGAGTCTCGGCGCAGACGCGTCCAATCGCCTTAAGATATTGGAGGTCCTTCTCTGAGTCAGCTGTCATGGTTAAATTGTAACGCAAAGTCCTTTCAAATAAAAATTCCTCTCCATAAATATGGAGAGGAATGTATTTTCCGTTTAGGAAAGAATTAATAACGCTTGTTGCCGCCGCGTTGCGCCGGGCGGCGCGTGTGACCACTGCCTCGGCCCATGGGGCCGCCGCGTTCTTCGCGTGGACGAGCCAGGCTTACTTTCAGCTCGCGGTCACCCATATTGTAGCCATTGAACATGCTGATCGCTTTCTGTGCTTCAGCCTGGTTACCCATTTCCACAAAGGCAAAGCCTTTCGATTGACCGCTATCGCGATCCTTGATCAAGGCTACTGATGAAACAGTCCCTGCCTGAACGAACAGCGTCCGCAGATCATCTTCCGTGGTTGAGTATGATAGATTTCCGACATATAGCTTCGATTCCATATTTTCTCCTAACAACAACGCCCGCCAGCAAGCAGGCTAATGGGTAAATCAGGTGTGAGACGACCTCGGAAGAGAATCACCAGACCCTGTGACAATGAGGTCAGTATAACACAGGGGTATATGAAAAATATGCAACATGAAAATTCAATGGGAAGCAAAATTCCACGATTTTGATCCCTTAAAGCGTAAACTTATATGGCAAAAAGATCTCGTCAATCTTTTTGCCGCTCTTCAGGTCATAAAAGTAAATGTACCCTTCATTGTTACTGGCAGCCAAAACAGTGCCATCAGAATTTAAAACGCCGCACCGCCAGCCATCTCCATTCACATAGGAGGTCGAAAATTCATGGATACGCCTATCTTCCACCAAATCCCAAACGCCCATACCACTATGGTCTCCATCTATCGCATAACCCCAAACCGTAGCAAACCGACGGTTGCCACTTAACCGCGTCCACCCGGAAGCGCCCTGCATCTGTTGATAATAATGTTCAGGCTCCCCGGTCTCGACATTCCAAAGCTCAACACCAGACTCGCCATAATCCACAAGCATGGTTTTTCCATCCGCACTGAGCGTAAAGAAAAGTACATCCCGTGGAATCTCAAAGGAACGGATCATTTTGGGGTCCTGGAGATCCCATTCCTGAATCACGGCTTTGTACTGTTCGATCACAATCAGGGTGTTATGGTCGGTGAATGCCAGGTTCGAAACAAATCCAGCGATTGGAAATTTCTCAACAACGTTTCCCCCAGGAAGTTCCCAGACCCGGAACTGTTTTTGTTCCCCGGTGACCAGCCATTTCCCATCCGGGCTAATGGAAACACTTTGAAATTGGATCGGATCAGTGGCTCTCTCTTGAAAGAGCAACCTGTAATCTTTCAGGTTCCAAACATGCACGCTATTGCCGTTGACTGCTGCCATGTATTCGCCAGCAAAAGCGACACTTGAGCTGCCACGGACTGCAAAAGCCGCTACTTGCTTGAATGTAGTGGCGTCATAGACATATAAACCGGTATTT
>Ga0105104_10001763_pt1 | contig 16137 bp, 10 predicted proteins | sample PPLLaktember2015_3_FD_87034 | JGI IMG/M metagenome (GOLD analysis project Ga0105104, IMG submission 87034) | Freshwater sediment microbial communities from Prairie Pothole Lake near Jamestown, North Dakota, USA - PPLs Lake P7 Core (6) Depth... | ecosystem: Environmental > Aquatic > Freshwater >... | reverse complement strand
TTCGGGACATTCTTGACTGTCCCCTTTTCATTTTATTTCTCATTTCCAGGGGGGATTAAAATTCAAATTATACTGCCTCCTGAAACCCTGGTGCTATAGCTTTTTTTTGCACAACGATCCAATTCATCGGTTCATATCCATATCAGTTCTTTGTGACCATTTAGACATCCAAGTTTTCGAAGACCGAAAATTGGCGAGACGGCTCCTCGGATCCGATGATCGGCGGAGAGGTGAAGTGGACGTGGAAGGAATTCGGAAACCGACTACAGCCCCTGACTTTAAAAAGCGAATTAGAGGCTTAAGTTAGTGACATTCTTGACTGTCCCCTTTTTTTTAATTGACTCCAAAAGTAATTGTGGAGGGTTAGTGATTATCCAGTTTGTTGGCCATGTGGAGACGCAAAATATTGCGTCTCCGGGTTTCTGCGCAATACCCCGGATTCGGTCTCTGTCCACTGCGAAAAATTCCCCAATTTTGCACAATACCCCGGATTCGGTCTCTGTCCACTGCGAAAAATTCCCCAATTCTGCACAATGCCACGAGTTCGGTCTCTGTCCATACAGTCCATACTGCCCATATTCTCTGCCTATTCTGCCTATTCCAGCCAATCGTTAAAAAACCACACCAAGCATGGTTGAAAGTTTTTTCATTTTATGGTATGTATATGTTTTCAAATCACGACCTGGAGGCAGGGAGGTTCTACATGAGCGATTTGACCGATGTGTTTAACATTCACTCCAATATCATGGAGGATTACAAAAATTTTGTCCACAGTTTTATCAATATCCGGGACGAAACCATCAAACAAGAAGTTAATAAAGGCATCAAGGCCGGGAGATTTTGGCCCGAACCTTTAATCAGTTTTAATCCTTCATTCGAAAAAGGCCAAACACTGCAAGAGCTTTGCGATGAAGGAATTCTTCACCCGGAAATGAAGGAAATTCTAAAAGATTACTCCCTCTATAAGCACCAGTCGGAAGCGATTAAAACCGGCAGCAAAGGGCTTGACTTCGTTGTGACTTCCGGTACAGGGTCCGGGAAATCCCTCGCGTTTATTGCGACGATCTTTAATTATTTGTTGAACAATAAAAAAGAGAAGGGAATCAAAGCAGTCATCGTCTATCCCATGAATGCGTTGATTAATTCGCAGTTCGAGGCCATCGAGGATTTAAAAAACAAGTATATGAAGAATCATCCGGGTGAAGAATTCCCTTTTGCTTTTGCGAAGTACACCGGCCAGGAGAAACAAGAGGACCGGGAAATGTCTCAGCAGGGATTACCCGATATTATCATGACCAACTACATGATGTTGGAATTGATCCTAACACGGCCCCAGGAATATATGATCCGGGATTCCATCTATGAGAATTTAAAATACATGGTATTCGATGAATTACATACCTATAGAGGAAGGCAGGGGGCGGATGTGGCCATGTTGGTGGCCCGGATCAAAGCCCAGGCGCACAACGAGGTTTCTTGCATCGGTACGTCCGCCACAATGGTTTCCGGCGGTACAGGTTCGCTGTGGGATCAGGAATTAAGAGTGGCTGAAATCGCAGGGAAACTCCTGGGAAGCCGTTTTTTAGAAAATCAGATTATCAATGAATCTTTAACCCGGTGCTTTGAATATAACGGCGCGCTGCCCTCTGCGGAAGCCTTGAAGCAAAACCTGGATAAAGGAATCGACCTCTCTGCCGGCGAACCCGAACTCATCCGCTCTCCCTTGAGTACCTGGATCGAAAACGCCATCGCTTTGAAAATGAAAGATGGTGTCCCGGTTCGAAACCTCCCCATGAAGTTCAGCGACATCGCGGCGAAATTGTCCTCCGACTCCGGCGCCCCGCTCGATTTGTGCGAAACCCAATTAAGAACCTATTTGAAATGGATTTCCATTGTCAATAAACAAACTGCTGAAAAGCACGTCTTCTATTTGCCTTACAAAATCCATCAATTTATCTCCCAAACCGGCACTGTTTACGCATCGCTCCACAAAGGACCCGAACGGATCGTCACCCTGGACCCCACTCTCTTCAAAAGAAAAGGCGATGAAAAAATCCCCCTCTACCCCGTGGTTTTTTCCAGGGAATCCGGCCGCGAGTTTATCTGCGTCACCCTCAATGAAGGAACCCATGCTTTGAAACCCAGGGAGTTTACGGATATCGACGGTGACGACGAGGACGACGATGGTAATGAAGAAAACAAAAAAAACGGGTACGTGATCCCTTCACCGGATGTGTGGAACCCGGATAACGATATGGAACTCCTGCCGGATGCGTGGGTGAAAACCGACTGCTTTGGAGTAATGAAACCCATCGACGCTTATAAAAATAGAATGCCCCGGGAAATCTATTACGACGACCTGGGGAATTTCTCTTTTGAAAAACCGCTGAAACCTGTGCATCAAGGGTGGTTTATGACGGCTAAATTACTTTTCGACCCCACCAGCGGCGTCATTTATGATCCCCGTACCAGCGAAAACACCAAATTAACCCGCCTCGGAAGCGAAGGCCGCAGCACATCCACCACTGTCCTGAATTTCTCCATCTTAAAACAACTGGCTAAATGCGGCTTCCAACCTGAAGAACAAAAAGTATTGAGCTTTACCGACAATCGACAGGATGCCGCCCTACAATCCGGCCATTTTAACGATTTCTTGAAAGTTGCTCAATTACGATCCGCTATTTACCACGCCCTGGAAAAATACAACGAGCTGGACTTTTCTAACCTGGACACCGCGATTTTCGAGGCTTTAAAACTCAACCAGGAGGAATATGCCGCTGCTCCTTCGGATATCGGGGTGGTGAAAAAAGAAAATGAGGGTATTTTTAAAGACTACCTCATGTACCAGGCATTGAAAGACCTGCGATACAGTTGGCGCGTGATTCTACCCAACCTCGAACAATGCGCCCTGTTCGAGATTCATTATAAATTTCTAAAAGAAATTTGCTGCGAACAAAATATATGGGACAAAGTCCCTATTTTAAACCGTATCTCTGCGGATGAACGAGAAAAAATCATCTACCAGGTGCTGGACTGTTTCCGGAAATCATATGCGCTCCAAAATGATGAATACTTCTCGCCGCAGTCTATTTCACGGAAGAGGAAGATTATCTATGAGAAATTATTAGACTCCTGGAGGTTCGAAGAGAAAGAAATTATCGAACCCTTTTATTTACGTTTCAAGACTTTAAAAGGAGCCGGGTATTATACTGCCAGCATCGGACCCAGCAGCGCACTGGGGAAATATTTAAGGGAAGAAGCACGATCCAGGGGGTTCGATCTGAAAGGACAGGATTATACGAAATTTATCGAGGCTTTGATGAAAACCATGACCCGGGCCGGGTTGTTGGAAGAAACCGGTGCGGAAGCTTCGGACGGCACTCAAACCGGTTTATACCGCCTCCGCCTCGACCGGTTGACCTGGAAAAGAGGCGACGGTAAAAACATGATCCCCGACCTGGTGAAGAAAAGAATTTACAAGGAAGATTATAAACCCGAACCCAACTCGTTTTTCCAGGACATGTACCGCACGGATTTCACCGGTTTAAAACGAATCTACAGTAAGGAGCATACCGGCCAATTAAACAATGAAGACCGGAAAAAGAGAGAAGAGGATTTTCGAAAAGGGGAAATCAGCACGCTGTTTTGCTCTCCCACCATGGAACTGGGCATCGATATTTCTTCCTTGAATGTGGTTCATATGCGGAATGTTCCCCCCAGTCCTTCCAATTATGCCCAGAGAGGGGGCCGCGCAGGCAGGAACGGCCAAGCGGCCCTGGTGTTTACCAGTTGTTCCAATTATTCTCCCCATGACCGCCATTATTTCGATCGTCAACCCGATATGGTAGCCGGGGTCGTAGCCCCCCCAAAACTCGACCTCGATAACCGGGAATTGATTCAATGTCATCTCCATGCCCTATTTCTCGCTAAAGCCGGTATCCCCGAACTTCGCAACTCCATCTCCGACCTGGTGGACATGCAGGATAAAGAAAAGTTGCCTTTACTCCCCGGGATACTGGAAGCCTTGCAAATAAACAACGAAGCGAAAAATGAAATCAAACTGGTTTTTGACCGGATAGTAAAAGATATTAAAGAAAGAGAATTGCTAAATGCTGCATGGTTAACCCCCCAATGGATCGAGGAAACCTTGAACCGGGCTCCGACTTCCTTCGATAATGCACTGGGCCGGTGGCGAAAAATGTACAAAGACGCTGAAAAACAACTGGACGAAGCCCAGGCTATTATTAAAAGCGGTACTTATACCAAAAATTCTAAAGAAATGAGCGGCGCCAGGCGAAAAGAAGGACAAGCTTTAACTCAAAGGGAATTACTGGAAAATAAAGCCAATGGGAAGACCCAAACCTATTCGGAGTTTTATCCATATCGTTACCTCGCTTCCGAAGGCTTTTTACCCGGTTACAACTTTACTCGCCTCCCGGTTCGTGCCTTTATCCCCAAAGGAGATTCCGGCGAATATGTTTCAAGACCCCGGTTTATAGCTATCCGCGAGTTTGGCCCGGGGAGTATTATCTACCATAACGGCAAAAAGTTCAGGGTGGAGCAATTGATGCTCCCGGAAATCGAGAAGAATTCGAAAAAAGCCAAAGTAAGTAAAAACTCCGGGTACATCTTGATGGACCATGAGTATGATGCCAATAATTGCCCTTTTACCGGGGCTTCATTAACCGATGGTTATAGTAGAGAACGTTTCGAGGATTTGCTGCCCATGGCGGAGACCCGCACCGTTGAAATCGACCGGATTTCCTGTGCCGAAGAGGAAAGGATGTCACGCGGTTATGAGATAGATACTTATTTTTCTATCCCCGGTGGAGTAGATACCGTACGGAAAGCCAAAGTGAAGAGTCGGGACCAGGGTTTCCTGGACCTGGCTTATATTCCTTCGGCGCGGCTGTTCCAGGTCAATAAAAAGTGGAAAATATCGTATAAATCCGGGTTCCGTATCGGCTTACGCTCCGGCTTGTGGAAGAAAGCCCCGGGCAAAGAAAAGAATAACCGGGATATCAAAGAAAATGCCGAAGAATATCGCAGTGTCCAACTGTATACCCATAATACCGCCGCTGCGCTTTACATCGAACCTATTAAGGCCCTGGCTTTAACCCCCAGCGGTGTCATTACCTTCATGTACGCCTTAAAACGGGCGATCGAGAATATTTTCCAGGTAGAACCCTCTGAAATCAATGTCCAGCTTATGGGAGACGATGCTTGCCCCAATATTTTTCTTTATGAAGATGCGGAAGGTAGTCTCGGTATTCTCTCCCAGTTTATCTCCGATATCGGTATTTTTAAAAGCATTATCGATGAAGCCTATAATTTGTGCCGTTTCGATGATCCCGAGTACCTGGAGGATGCTTCTTACGATGATTTGTTGAGTTATTATAACCAGGGGCATCATGATTATATTAACCGGTTTGAAATCAAAGACGCATTGGAAAAATTGAAACTCTGCCGAGTGGAGCTTTCATCTTATCATAAAGGTTTTGATTACGATACTCATTACCGGGATTTATTAATGCAAGTCGATCCCAATTCTGCGATGGAGGAAAGGTTTTTGAATCATTTGTATCGGAAAGGGTCGAGGTTGCCTGATGGGGCGCAGCAGATAACGGTTGGAATCTATTGCCGCCCGGATTTTTTCTATGCGCCGGATATTCATGTATTTTGCGATGGAACGCCGCACGATAAGCCCGAAGTGCAGGAAATGGATCAGAAGCGGAGGGAAGCGATTCGAAATCGCGGTGCGCAAGTATTGGTTTGGAATTATAAGGAGCGGCTTGAGGATTTTATTGCTAAGCGACCGGATATTTTCAAGAAAGTGAGGTGAAGAAGAGATTAGCCACAGAGGACACAGAGAGCACAGAGAGATTTTGTGAATTTTTGCCACAGAGGTTTTATTTAGCCACAGGGAGCATAGGGAGATTCTTTCTTGAAAGGATTTTCGGGTCGTCGAAGACAAATACCAAGTTGCATTTAAAATGCCCACGACAATACAAAAAAATCCTACTAAGCCTTTATTATCCTAAATAATAGCAAAAGATATCGAATGCTTGTTTTCAATTAATTGCATTTCGGTATTAGCGGCGGATTTGGAAGAGAGACGGGTTCAAAGAATTAAGAAAGCATCCTCGAAAATTTATATACAACAATTAAAGTTAAATAAATGAACAAAAAAACCTCTGTAGTTAAAATTTGTTTCATTTTGTGTTATAATGTTAAACATGAATCACCAAGATTTTTCAACAAATTCAACAAATATGGTCGTAAATTCAAAAAAAATCTTTTTTCTTAAGATGAAATTTTTAGACAGATTGAACTTTTTTCTGCCCTGAAATAACCGGGAGATCAAATAATAACATGGAATCGACCGACAAATTTTTGGAATTTAGGCTGGGTGCGCTGGTTCGTGTGAGGGAGCGGGATTGGGTGGTTCTGCCTTCCCCTGATAAAAACCTTTTACTCCTCAAACCCCTGGACGGCGCTGAAGAGGAAACCACAGGTATTTACTTGCCTTTGGCTTTCGAGGAAGACTCAGTAAAATCTGCCGAATTTCCCCCTCCTTCGGTGGAGGATTTGGGGGATTTTTCGTCGGCGCGGTTATTGTATAATGCGGCGCGGCTTTCGCTGCGGAATGCGTCGGGGCCGTTTCGGGCAGTGGGGAAGTTTTCGTTTCGGCCTCGGGCGTACCAGGTGGTTCCGTTGATAATGGCGCTTCGGCAGGGTGGTCCGATCCGGTTGTTGATCGCGGATGATGTGGGTGTCGGGAAGACGATTGAGGCGTTGATTATTTTGAAGGAGTTATTGGAGCGGAGGGAGGTTTCGCGGTTTGCGGTGATCGTGCTCCCGCATTTATGTGATCAGTGGCAGGAGGAGTTGCGGGACAAGTTTGGGATCGAGGCGGTGATTATCCGGTCCAATACGCAGGCGAGGTTGGACCGGGAGATTTATGATGATACGGGGGTGTTCCAGTATTACCCGTTTCAAATTATTTCCATCGATTATATCAAATCGCAGCAGCGGCGGCAGGTGTTTATCCAGGATTGTCCCGAGTTCGTGATCGTGGATGAAGCGCACACGTGTTCGACTCACCGTGAATCCAATTCCACGCAGCAGCAGAGGCACAAGTTGATCGAGGATATTATGGCACATGACCCGAACCGGCATTTGATTTTGTTGACGGCTACGCCCCACAGTGGGAAGCAGGAGCAGTTTAATTCGCTTTTGGGGTTAATCCGGAAGGAGTATGGGGCTTTGGATTTAACGAAAGCCGCGCAGCAGGAGAGGAGGGAGTTGGCGAAGTATTTTGTCCAGCGGAGGAGGAAAGATGTAGAGCGGTGGTCTGGGCAGGATACGCCGTTTCCGCGGCGGGATTCCGGGGAGATCGAGTATGATCTTTCGCCGCAATATGCCGCGTTTTATTATAAAGTCAGGAAGTTTACGTGGGGTTTAGTGGGGGTAGGGGAGGAAGGTATTATTGGGCGGAAGAGGTTCCGGTATTGGGCGGTTTTGGCATTATTGAGGGGGGTGATGTCCAGTCCTGCGGCGGGTGTCGAGATGCTGCAAAACCGGGTGAAGAACATCGAGGATAAGGATCAGGTGCAGGGTGGGGAGGATAAACGGTTTATGGATGTGCAGCCGAATCCCATGATCGATGAGGAGTATGGAGCGCAGGATTATTTGCCTTCTGCGGTATTGGATCAAGCGTCGTGGAGTGACCGGGAGGTGGAGGAGTTGGATCAATTGGCGCGGGAGTTGAGTGAGCTGCATGGGTTTTCGTATGATTGGAAAGCCGGTCGAACGCTTCAGCTTATAGAGGAGTGGTTGCAGGAGGGTTTCAAGCCGGTGATATTTTGTCGGTTTATTGCGACGGCCAATTATTTGGGGGAGTTATTGAGGGAGGGTTTAAGGGGGTTTCGGGGGATAGTGGATGTCCAGGTGGTGACCAGTGAGGACCCGGATGAAGTGAGGAAGGCGAGGGTGGAGGATATGAAGGGTTCCCTGTACCGGGTGTTGGTGGCTACGGATTGTTTGAGTGAGGGTGTGAATTTGCAGGGGATATTTACAGCGGTGTTGCATTATGATTTGCCGTGGAATCCGAACCGGTTGGAGCAGCGGGAGGGGCGGATTGACCGGTATGGTCAGCAGGCCCCGGTGGTGAAGGCGTATTTGTTGTATAGTCCTGGGAATCCTGTGGATAATGTTGTTTTTGGGGTATTGTTGAAGAAGGTGCGGCAGATTCGGCATGATATCGGGATATCTATACCGTTTCCCGAGGACAATCAATCCTTTATGGATGCGGTGATCAAGGGAGTGGTATTGGAGCCGGGTTTACTGGTAGATGGGTACCAGCGAGCGTTGAATTTCGAGGATATCGAGTCCTTGAAACAGAAGGAGTTGGTGGCGACGAAAGCCATAGAAGCAGCGGCGGAGCGGGAAAAAGTATCGCGTTCGATTTTTGCGCAGAATGCCATTAAGGCGGAGGAGATTGAGCGGGATTTAGTGCTTTCGGATAAGGCCATTGGAACGCCGGCGGATGTGGAAGCGTTTTTTATTGGGATGATGGAGTTGTTGGGGGTGCAGGTTTCGAAGGATAGGAGTGGGAAGGGGTATACGGTGTATACGGATAATCTCCCGGGTGAGGTGAAGGGGTTAATGTTGTTTAGGGGAGTGGTGAAGGTGTCTTTTGAGTCGCCGACGCCGGAGGGGTATATGTATATTGGGAGGAATCATCCGTTGGTGGAGAGTTTATGTCGTTTAGCGATGGGGCGGGCGTTGTTTCGGGGGGATTCCAGGCGGCCTTCTCGTGCTTCGGTGATTCGGTGTATGAAAGTGAGGATAAAGACGACGTTGTTGGTGTTGAGGGTTCGGAATGTGATCCGGGAGAAGCAGGGGGAGAACCAGTTGGTAGCGGAGGAGATGTTGGTGTGGGGGTATAGAGGTAGTGCGTCGGATGGGAGAGTATTGGAAGAGGGGGAGATAGATGCGTTGATGAAGGAGGTGGTTTCGTCGGAGGGTGTGACGAGGGAGGCGCAGGGGCATATATTGGAGATGGAGTTGGAGGATATAAAGGGGATAGGGGAGATAATGGATGGTGTGGCGTATGAGCGGGCGAGGGAGTTAGTGGAGGCGCATGAGCGGTTTCGGTCTGTAGTAGGGGGGAAGAGGTATCGGGTAGTGGAGCCGGTATTGCCGATGGATTTGATCGGGGTTTACATCCTCCTCCCTGGAATTAATTAGCCACAGAGGACACGGAGGTGAAAAAAAACTTCTCTGTGCTCTCTGTGGCTAAAAAAAATAAAAAAGTAGGATTAGAATGCCATTTATAACTGTACGAATTGAAGGTTCTATTTTTACTTCCGACATTTTGGATCGGGTTGCAGCCGGTGAAATCAAAGGTCAAAACCCCATCGATTTCGATATTAAGTCCGGCATCAAGGTCAAAGACGAAATCGCCCGCGCCTGGGCGGATGCACAAGACCAGTGGCGTATCTTTAAACGCCACATCGACCTCGTCCCCCAGGGCGATCCCGGCACCAGCGAAACCCGTAAACTCTGGATCATCCCTCTTCTCAGCTTTCTCAAATACGACGCCCAGTTCTCCGGCAAAGCCCAAATCATCGAAAAACAAACCTACGATATCAGCCATTACGACCCCTCTCGCGGCTCCTTCCCCATCCATATCATGGGCTTTAACGACAGCCTCGACAAAAAACGCGAAACCGGCGGGCCTCGCTTGTCCCCTCATGCTCTCGTCCAGGAATACCTCAACCTCACCGAACACCTCTATGCTCTCGTTACTAACGGCTTCTCCCTCAGACTCCTCAGGGACAGTACACGCCTCGTCAAACTCAGCTATATCGAGTTCGACCTCCGTTCCATGATGGAGGAAGAACACTTCTCCGATTTCGCTTTGATGTTTCGATTGCTCCATGCCACACGCATGCCTCCTGGTGCCGGCGCGGATAGTTTGGTCGAGGCCTATCACCAGGAATCCCTGGATTCAGGCTCGCGAATCCGGGAAAATTTGAGCCGGGCCGTTGAGGATGCCATCAAATGTATGGCCGACGGCTTCTTGAACCATCCCGCCAACCTCTCTCTCCGCCAAGAAATCCAACAGGGAAACCTCCACCCGGGAACCTTATACCAGTACTTGCTTCGTTTCATTTATCGCCTCTTGTTTTTGATGGTCATCGAGGAGCGCCGCTTGATCTATGATACCGGGGCCCTTCCCCTCCATAAAGACACTTATTACCGCTATTACAGTGTCTCCCAGTTGCGAAAGCGGTGTGAGAGTTTAAGGGCCATGCAGGAGAAGTATACCGATTTATGGACCGGTTTAAACCAAACCTTCCGTTTATTCGAGGAGGGCGAGAAGGGGAGGCACCTCGGTATTAAACCCTTATCCGGGCAATTATTCGCCCCCGGCGCACTTGGCATTTTGATGTCCTGTAAATTGGAAAACCGCGTATTGCTGCAAGCCATGAACAGTTTGAGCCTCTTCCGGCATAAAGACTCCCACCAGAAGATGCGGGTGAATTACGGCTCGTTGAATGTCGAGGAATTCGGTTCCGTATATGAGGGTTTACTCGACTACACGCCCGTAGTGGTCAAGCAAAGCCCCGGTTATCAATTTGTTTTTCAACGCGGCACCGAGCGGTCCGCCTCCGGTTCGCATTATACACCGGACGAATTGGTCCAGCCCTTGATCCGTCATTCGTTGGACCATGCGATCGCCGAGAAGTTGGAGCACAGTGCAGGTAAAGATCGGAAGGCAGCCGCGCTGCTGTCCATTAAAGCGTGTGATGCCACGTGCGGGAGCGGCCATATTTTATTGAGTGCCGCGCGCCGAATTGGGACCGAGTTGGCCAGGGTCAGAACCGGTGAAGATCAACCCTCGCCCCCAGCCATCCGCGAAGGAATCCGCGACGCCATTACCCATTGTATTTATGGAGTCGATAAGAACCCCTTGGCCGTCGAGTTGTGCAAGGTCGCGCTTTGGTTGGAAGCGCACACCCCCGGGCAGCCCCTTAATTTCCTCGATCATCGCATCAAGTGCGGCGATGCCATCGTGGGTTTGGCGCACAAGGAAGAGTTGGAGCTCGGCATCCCGGATGAGGCCTTTAATAAAATGCCCGGTGATGACCCCGAGGTGGTGAGGGAGTTCGGTCGCAGGAATCGCACCGAGCGAAAAGAGAGCCTCGCCAAATTACGAGACTATACCAAAGTCTATGAACCCATGAACAACATTACCGCTCTTTTCCAGCGCTTTGATGCCTTGCCGGAGCGGACCGTCCCCGAGATCAAGGAGAAAGAGGCCCAGTATAAAAACCTCGTTTTCGGACCCCATTGGAATCGCATCAAGAGCCTGGCGGATCTCCGTATTGCCCAATTTTTTATTCCCAAGACCCGTGAAAACGCCGCCGTACTGGTCACGGATTCGGATTACCGCGAGTTTTTAAGGGGGTATGAGAATGTGCCTGTCCCGCAGGAGGAGGCAGCCCGGCGAGTTGCAGGGCAGCGCCGGTTTTTCCATTGGTTTTTGGAGTTTCCCGATGTGTTTATCAACGCCGGTTTCGATTGTATACTCGGAAATCCCCCGTTCCTTGGTAATCGGAAAATAAAAAGCGCATTGGGGCCTGATTACCTCGAATGGGTTAAGTATTGTTATGCTCCTGCCGGAGCAATCGAAATGGTTGGGTATTTCTTCAGACGAATTTTCAATTTAATTAAACCTTCCGGCTTTCAAGCGTTGATAGCTACGAACACTATTGCCCAAGGGGCTGCACGTGAAGGTGGCCTCGAAGTTATTGAAAAAAACGGGGGGGCATTAAATTTTGCTATTCGTTCAATGAAATGGCCTGGGGTTGCTGCAGTTGAGGTATCATTAATTTCTATCTTCAAAGGGAAATGGGTAAAAAAATTTATTTTAAATGGCAAAGAAGTAGAGATAATAAGTGCATACCTTGATGATTCAAAAAATTTAAGTAACCCATTTACATTGGAACAAAATGTTGATAAAAGTTTTCAAGGTTCAATTGTTCTAGGAAAAGGATTTATTTTAACTCCTGAAAAAGCAAGAGAATTGATTGGAAAAAATGAAAAAAACAAAGATGTATTATTCCCTTATTTAAATGGAGAAGATTTAAACAGTAGACCCGATCAAAGCCCAAGTCGTTGGGTGATAAACTTTTTCGATTGGACTGAAAAAAAAGCAATGGATGAGTACCCAGATTGTTTTGAAATTATTGAAAGACTGGTAAAACCTGAACGGCAAAGAAAAGATGATAAAGGAGAATATATACTAAGAAAACCATTACCTCAGAGATGGTGGCATTATGCCGACAAAAGGCCGCTACTTTATAAAACAATAGAAAGTTTAGAAAGAGTGTTAGTTGTTGCTCAAGTTAGTAAAACATTAGCTTTTAATTTTGTAAAAAACGACAAAGTTTTGGACGCTAAATTGATTGTTTTCTCGATAAAAGAATTTAAGTATTTTGCTATTTTGCAGAGTTCATTACATAGCCATTGGGCATGGAAATATTGCACAACAATGAAAACCGATCTTACATATACACCTACATATATCTTTGAGACCTTTCCATTTCCCCAGGGCGTCAGCGAAACGATGGAAAAACACCTGGAACTCCTGGGCGAAACCTACCACCAACACCGCCGCCAACTCATGCTATCCCTCCAACTGGGCCTCACCAAAATCTATAACCTCTTCCATAAAAAAAACCTCTCCCCCCAGGACATCATCTCCGAAACCCAAACCATAAAAGACCCGGCTGCTGCCGAAACGGCCTTACAAAACCTTTTGAAACTCCGGGACCTGCATAAACAAATGGACCTGGCAGTCCTGGAAGCCTACGGCTGGACCGATATCAACCCGGCCCACGACTTCTACGACGTGGACTACCTCCCGGAAAACGACCAAACCCGCTTCACCATCTCCCCTCAAGCGAGAAAAGAAACCCTCGAACGACTCCTTCTACTCAACCACCGTCTCCACGCCCAGGAAATAGAACAAGAAACGGTTTTGACTCCCTGGAAATCGAAAAAAACACGGGAAAAAGAACGGGGACAGGAAAACAGTACCCACAGCCAGAAATCGTTGTTCTAAGGTTAGCCACAGAGAGCACAGAGGGGGCAAAAGAGTTGCCTTTTTTGACGTGCGCATCTCTTTTTTCCTAAAGCGGGCCATTTTTTTCGCCTGCCTATTCTGCCTAAAAAAAAGGGGACAGTCAAAAAAACATTGGTGTGCCTATAATCTGGAATGGTATGCCTTTTTTCTTGTATAACGCGCAATATTACTGGAATGGCACGCAACCTCATTTGATACAACCACTGCATTCGACATTTTCCCGGGCCAATGTTGTGACAAAAAAGGGGACAGTCAAAAAAACTTCCCGGGCCAATGTTGTGACAAAAAAGGGGACAGTCAAAAAAACTTCCCCAATGCGTGGGGGGGCGTTTGCAGTGCCGGGATATCGTGCGAAGTTCATGGGATGGATTGACTCCGTTGGCAAATATTTTTTTGTGGACGCAGTGGACCTGGTGGACCCAGTGGAGGAATATTAAAAAAGACTTTCTTCTTTCAAACCTGTGAAAATCTGTGGGTTCCCTTCACTCTTCCATTTCCTTCTCTCTTGTGCTGTCATTAATTAAAAGTGGAGTTATGCATGCGGCTGTAAAAAAAAACGTGAAACCTTCCTGGTAACTTTTTCCTTTTTAAGCCTTATATTTATTACCGGAGTTTCAACATGATGAACAGTAAAAATAATATGGAGCTGCCATTAGACAGGATTGAGGATTTTTGCCAACGGTGGAAAGTAAAGGAATTTTCTGTTTTCGGTTCCATATTGCGGGAAGATTTCGGGTTTGAAAGCGATGTGGATGTATTGTTGAGTTTCAAAGAAGATGCGCCCTGGGGGTTATTTGAATTTGTCGACATGAAAGAAGAGTTAAAAAGGGTTTTCGGTCGTGAAGTCGATATTGTCGAAAAGGAGGGCCTCAGGAACCCCTTTCGCCGGCATGAAATACTTAACTCTCGAAAGGTGATTTATGCAGCCTGAAGATAAAAATGCGGCATATCTCTGGGATATGTTGGATGCTGCGCGTACAATCAATCAATCAATTTACTTCCGGTCTTAAAATGGAGCAATATTTAAAAGATCGAAAGTTGCAATTGGCAATCGAGCGATTGCTCGAAATCATAGGCGAAGCAGCAAATCGAGTGACTATCGATTTCCAACAAAATCAACCGGGAATACCCTGGAGAAAAATTATCGGACAGAGAAATGTCATTGCTCATGAATATGGGGAAATCAAACTGGAACGTATTTGGACGGTGGTAACCTCAAATATACCGGGATTGATTGAACAACTTGATTCGCTTGTTAAATAATGATTTCCTGGTATATTCCCTACCTGTAACCCCAACCGCTAATAAAACCGTGCTATCATTAATTAAAAGTGGAGGTACGCATGTGGCCGTTTAAAAAGAAAAGTGAAAAAATACCTGAAACCATAGTGCCCACGAATAAACCGGAAGCGATACTGGAAGCATTTATATTGGAGGGTTTCAAGTCTGAAGTCATCGAGAGTCACTGTGTGAAGATTTTCAAATACGATCCCGTGGGCCTTCAAAATAATTATATCGTGGTGTACTGCGATTGCCCGGATAAAGATAAGGCTTTCACCGGGTTGTGGAAAAAGTACCTGGAGTTTGTGCGGGAAATCGGGTTTGACCACCTGCTGCATTCGCTGAAGGAGAAAAACTCCGACTACCCGGAAATCAAGATCGCCCATGCGATTCACAGTCGGCAGGAAAAAGAGGTGGGCATTTATCATTTGTTTTTACATATGCAATAGCCCCACGCAAAGCTAAAATCCACCGCCTGCTTTGTCTTCGACGACCAGGAACCCCTTTCGAGAAAGGGGTTTCGGACTTCCCAAAGCTTTTGATTATATACTTTATAAAAGTTTTGGGAGTGTCTGACTCGTGTTTTCTATTACTCCTTTTGTTAATTTTGAGATAGTCTCCTACCTGGGATTAATATCACTTATTTTTTGTTTTACAAACTCCAAAAACCCCCTGAACCCATCGATGATGTCCAGCGGAAAAGGCGAGGCCACTACATCCTGCTTCGCACCATTATGAAAATGGTACGGATAAGTCGATATCGATCTGAGAGCTTGATCAGGAAAGTTGTCATACCTGTAAAATGCGCCATCCGATTTCATGCATTCCCAATGAAAACCAAACTTACCAGGCAAACTATCTGAAAGATGTACGTCTATAATACTATTATCTATGAGAATGATTCTCATTTTGTATTCGAGGTTATGAACACTCTTGACAATATCTCCAAATTCAATCTTGGCAATTTTTTTTAAGTCATCGGTTTTAGGCATTAGAAATTCTCAGCAACCTTTTTGAATTTTCGCCGTTCGGTTTCGAGGTGGTCAAGGTGGAAATAATCGTCATATGCTTCGTTTTCGCTAATAAGCCCCTCTTCGATTCTTTTATCCAATTCAAAAACATCTTTCACCCCGTATTTTTTGGCAATTAAAAAAATGTCTGCTTCAATTGTCGAGATTTTTTGTTCAATGTAGAATTTAAGGCTTTCTTTTAATAGAATATCCGGTTTCATTTGTAATGTCTTAGCGGTTGCTTCGATTACAGTCATTTTAGTACTCCTTTATAGTACACCATTGTTTTCCTCGTGAATAATATAGTACAAAACGCAATCTTTTTCAATGCATCAATAAGAAAAAAGCGAACTGTGCATGGCTGGATGACATTGTTTTTCTCTCTTGCCGAACTGCCGAGATATAAATCCACCGCATCTTTTGTCTTCGACGACCAGGAACCCCTTTCGAGCCAGCCTTTTTGCCGGACGGGCTTTCTTAATGCATAAAAGGGGACAGTCAAAAAAACATTGGTATGCCACATTTTGTGAATGGTACAAAAAAGGGGACAGTCAAAAAAACTTCCCGGGCCAATGTTGTGACAAAAAAGGGGACAGTCAAAAAAACTTCCAGGGGAGCACCGACACGCCCCTATAGCACAAAAATAACCTTAACTTAGTGACATTCGGGACAGTCAAAAAAACTTCC
>Ga0105104_10001762_pt1 | contig 16140 bp, 11 predicted proteins | sample PPLLaktember2015_3_FD_87034 | JGI IMG/M metagenome (GOLD analysis project Ga0105104, IMG submission 87034) | Freshwater sediment microbial communities from Prairie Pothole Lake near Jamestown, North Dakota, USA - PPLs Lake P7 Core (6) Depth... | ecosystem: Environmental > Aquatic > Freshwater >... | reverse complement strand
CCAGGCCGTAATGACCGCACCGGGAAAGATCGAGTTTCGCGAGCTGCCCCTGCCTGAGCCAGCCTCAGGTCAGGTCCTCGTACAGGTAAAAAGGATTGGCGTGTGTGGGTCGGACATCCATGTTTATCACGGGCTCCATCCCTACACTTCTTATCCGGTCGTCCAGGGACACGAAGTATCCGGCGTCATCGCCGCCGCAGGGACCGAGGTGCAAGATTTTCAGGTCGGTGACACGGTGGTCTTCTTACCCCAGGTAACCTGCGGCACCTGTTACCCCTGCCGGAACGGGCTGTATCATATTTGCGATTCGTTGAAGGTCATGGGGTTCCAGACCGGGGGAGCCGCGCAGGAATATATCGTGCTGGACACGTGGAGGGTGCTGAAAATCCCCTCCCATATTTCTCTGGACCAGGCCGCTATGGTCGAGCCGCTGGCCGTTGGCGTCCACGCCCTTTCCAGGGCCGGATCGGTAGCCGGGATGAAGGTGCTTGTCCTGGGGGGCGGTACGATTGGCAACCTGGTGGGCCAGGCCGCAAAGGCAATGGGCGCTCAATCGGTCATGATCACCGACGTCAGCCCATATAAACGCGAGATGGCAAAACGCTGCGGCCTGGATTTTGTTGTCGATCCACAAGCGGGCCTGGAGGCAGCCGTCCAGTCTCATTTTGGCCCCGACAAAGCAGATTTGATCCTGGAATGTGTTGGAGTTCAGGAGACCATGACCCAGGCAGTCCTGACTGCCCGCAAAGGATCGACCATTATCGTGGTGGGGGTGTTCGGGCAAAAACCCCAGGTAGATCTTGGATTGGTTCAGGACCGCGAGCTAAACCTGATAGGCACCATGATGTACCAGCGCAGAGATTATGAGAAAGCCATCGAGCTGATCTCCGCGGGAAAGCTGGCTTTAGCGCCGTTGGTCTCCAGCCACTATCCATTCCTCCAGTATCTGCAGGCCTATCAGGACATCGAGCTGGCCCACGGTAATACCATGAAAGTGATGATCGATCTTTAGATCATCCAGGAACCATCCCACCCAAGATTTCATCCTCAGGAGGATCAATGAAGCCTTTTCAATACTACCAGCCTACCGAAATTCTGTTTGGCCGGGGACGAGTGGCGGAAGTTGGGGAGCTCGTCTCCAGGTTTGGCCGGCGCTGCCTGTTAGTGACCACCCCCAACCAGGGAAGTTTATCGTTGGTCTTCGAACGCGTGCTCTCCTGTATTTCGGATGCTGGAGTGGAAAGCGCACACTTTGACGGTGTGATCCCGAACCCAACCACGGATGTGGTCGCAGCCGGCGCAAGATTGGCCCGCGATTTCAAGGCGGATGTGATCCTGGGGGTCGGCGGCGGGTCCAGCATGGATACCGCGAAGGCCATTGCGGTCGAAGCATCACACCCCGGGACTGCCTGGGACTATCTCTATTTCCGGGAAACCCAGCCTACCCCAAACACCCTCCCGGTGATTGCCGTGAGCACCACATCGGGGACGGGTTCGCAGGTAACCCAGGTGGCCGTGCTGACCAACCCCGCTCTAAAAACAAAATCCGCCATTTATCATTCCCGGATTTTTCCGCGCGCCTGTATCGTCGACCCGGATCTGATGGCCAGCGTACCCGCGCACGTGACCGCCTCGACCGGTTTCGACGTATTCTGCCACGCCTTTGAAAGTACTCTTCACGTAAACAGCACGCCCTATACCGACTTGATGGCCTGGGAAGCCATCCGCCTGGCAGCCAAATTTCTCCAGCAGGCCGTAGAAAATGGCCTGGACCTGGAAGCCCGCGAAAAGATGGCCTGGGCCGATACCCTGGCCGGCCTGTGTATCGCCAATACAGGCGTCACCCTGCCCCACGGGATTGGCATGACGATAGGCGGGCAGTGCCCGCAGGTGATGCATGGCGAAGCGCTTGCCGTGGTCTATCCGGAGTTTACCCGCTTTACCTATCCCTACGCGCAGGAAAAGTTTGCCAGGGTCGGCAGGATTTTCAACCCTCGCCTCAAGGATGGTCCGGTCGAGAGCGCGGCAGCGGAAGCGTGTATCGAAATCGATCGATTCCTCCAGCGCATCGGGATGTGGATCAGCCTGGAGCAGCTGGGCGTCTCGCGTGAAGATGTGGCCGCCATCGCAGACAACGCTCGGGTCCTACCCGATTATCAGAATAATCCCCGCATCGCCAGCCGGGATGAAATCTTTGATCTTCTGAGCTCAAGTTATTCCAGGTGATCACCGAGGTTGTGACCAGGGCGGGTATGCAAAGTAGATTTCGAATGCCCGAAGAAGGTCTCTTTCGAATGCTCAAAGGAGGTCTCCGACCCCCATGTCTTGGCCAGAGCCGGCGTGTCATCGAAAGACCCGCGGGTCAGAGACCCGCTAGGAGCACTAAAAGGCTCAAGGCTCAAAGGGGGTCTCTGACCCCCGTGTCTTGGCCAGAGCCGGCGTGTCATCGAAGGACCCGCGGGTCAGAGACCCGCGGGGAGCACTAAAAAGCTCAAGGCTCAAAGGGGGTCTCCGACCCCCGTGTCTTGGCCAGAGCCGGCGTGTCAACGAAGGACCCGCGGATCGAAAACCCAGCTTGAGCGCTGAAAACAGGGTTAGCAAACTCGCGCAGATACCCTGGAATTTGATCGGAAAGGCAGGTGGAGAATGGAGAATTGGCCTTGGAAGCCCGACCCGGATTTTCGCCGCTTGTTGGCTGCCCTCTCTCGCAATGGTGATCCGGCCCGCGTCCCATTTCTAGAACTATTCGCGGATCAGGAAATCATGGGAGCTGTCCTGGGCGAACCCCCAGCCCCCACCAAAGATCGGATCCAGGACCGTGCAACCCTAAACGTGTGGCTCGATCAAAAGATCCGCTTCTGGCACTACCTGGGTTATGACGCGTTCTGGCATGGCGCGAATCTGAGCTGGGGGAAACTGCTCCCCCTGGAGACCGGGGATACCGCATCCCTCTCCCGAGAGAAGCGGACCTGGGTCGATGAAAAGCGCGGGATGGTAGCAAGCTGGGAGGATTTTGAGAAATATCCCTGGCCGACCAGCGCGGATGTCGATTTCTACCCCATGGAATATGCCATCCGCTATACTCCGGACGGGATGGGGATCATTGCCCAGATCGGCGGGATCCTTGAGCCGTTGATGTGGTTGATGGGCTACGAAACCTTTGCGGTCGCCCTTTACGAGCAGCCCGACCTGGTGGATGCCGTCTTGAACCGCATCACAGAGGTAACCGTCCCGCTTGCCTCCGCGCTGGTAAAAATGGACCGGGTGATTGCCCTATGGATGGGGGATGATATGGGATTTAAAACCGGCCCGATGGTCTCCCCAAAACACCTGAGGAAACTGATATTTCCGGTACAGAAACAAATCGCGGCGGTTGCCCATCAAGCAGGTATCCCATTCCTGCTTCACTCGTGCGGCAACCTCGAGACCGTCATGGAAGATCTGATCGATGATGTCGGGATCGATGCCAAACATTCATTTGAGGATGTGATCGAGCCGGTCGAACATTTCTCGGCGCTCTACGGATCCCGGGTCTCTGTGATTGGCGGGGTAGATATGGATCTGCTGGCCCGCGGCAGCGAAGATCAGGTTCGCGCGCGCACCCGCCAGATTCTGGAGCGGTGCGCGGGAACCGGTAGTTATATCTTAGGCAGCGGGAACAGCATCGCCAACTATATCCCTCCTGAAAACTACCTGGCAATGTTGGATGAGGGCTGTAAGTTTAATACGTCAGCACGAACGGTTCGCTGAGATTTTTCTACTCTCCGCGATCTTTTTTGTTAGTTGATGGGGATGGAAAGACTCAAGATCAAAAAGAGCCAAGCCTGACTTCGCCGTCCCTTTTGTAAGAAGTAATAATCACGCCGCTTGGTGACATATTTGATTCCGTTGGTTTGAAGGCTGCGGGTATTGTTCCCTCACTAAATAATCGTTTGCCCTTACCAAGCGTAACAGGGAATACCTTTAACCATAACTCGTCGACTAAATCATTTGCCAATAAAGTCTGAATAAGATTACTGCTTCCATGAACCTGCAGCATTGGGCCATCTTGCTGCTTTAACTTCTCTATTTCGGCAACCACATCGCCATTTACTTGGATCGTCTCTTCCCAATCCGTATTAATTGCATGATTCGAGACTACATATTTTTTGGCTTCATTAATAGGATCATCCTTTCCCTGGTGGGGCCAATACGAGGCAAATATTTCATAAGTCTTTCTGCCCAGCAGTAAATCGAAAGGTTGGCTCATTTGTTGCGTCATTTCATTGCCCACCGCTTCGTCGAAGTAGGGCACCGCCCATCCTTCAAGATTAAAGCCGCCTGAAGGGTCCTCACCTTTGCCCCCGGGAGCTTGCATAACGCCATCGAGGGATACAAATGTTAAAACGACTAATTTCCTCATATTGATATTATACTGGCCTCTAATTTTCGTTGCAATAGTTTCCACTGCGGGACCATCTTCGATGCCGGTCAGGCCGTGCCTGAACACGTTGTTCGGGTGAACGAATCGGTCAAGAAACACGTAACTGAGCAAGAAAGCAGTCGCGCATTTAGAGTAGCTGCTCAGACGGGAACTTGACCTGAAGGGGCAAGGGAGCGATAATAGGCGGGGTGAAGCCCAACCTGTTAGCTGCCCGCGAAGAAATACACGTCGCCTATGAGCAGGTGAAGAAGCGGTGCTGGCCCTGTTCGAGGTGCAGGTGAAGATCATCCGGGATTTAGAGGCAAGAAATCAGGCGCTGGAAGATCAGATTGCCAAGAACAGCCGGAACAGCAGCAAACCACCCTCCAGGGATGGGTTGAACAAACCCTCGCCCAAGAGTCGACGAGAGCCGGGCGGCAAACCGAGTGGTGGACAAAAAGGTCATGTAGGACACCGGCTGGAGCCAGTAGACAAGCCAAACCACATCGAAGTATATCCTGTTGTGCAGCGCGCTCACTGGCAAGCAGATCTGGCCTCAGTCGAGGCGAGCAAAGTAGAAAAGCGCCAGGTGTTCGACTTGCCAGAGGTGCGTCTGAAAGTCACTGAGCATCAGGGCAAAGTCAAGACGTGTCCGCACTGTGGGCAGGTCAATACAGCGGCGTTTCCCGAAGATGTGACGCAGCCAACCCAATACGGGCCGCGTGTACAGGCGCAGAGGGTGTATCTGAACGTCTATTACTTTATTCCCCTGGAGCGGACGGCTGAGATTCTCAGCGAGTTGTACCAGCAAAAGGTCTCCGGCGGGTTTCGCAGTGGCGAGGGCGCGAATGTCTTCTGTCAGGTGAGAAGCTACATCTCAACAGCACGCCAGAACCGTCAGCGCGTCTTGGATGTGCTGGTTCAAGCGTTAAGCGGTGTGCCCTATTCACCTTTTTTCATTCAGGCACAACCTGAGTAAACACAATAAAAAAGTGATAGCCATAACTGATTCGAAGGCTTGCCCAGGCGCCATCCTACCTACTCAATATATAGAGAGCGAGTAATCATGCCCCAAGAATATATCGAAATCCGAGGTGCCCGCGAAAACAATCTTAAGGATGTATCGCTGCGCATTCCCAAACGCAACATTACCATCTTTACAGGTGTGTCTGGCTCTGGCAAATCGTCTATCGTATTTGATACCCTTGCCGCTGAAGCTCGACGCCAGTTGAACGACACCTTCAGTACCTTCGTTCGCACCTTTTTGCCCCGGTATGCCCAACCTGATGCGGATGCCATCGAAAATCTGAGCATGTCGATTGTCGTTGACCAGAAGCGACTGGGGGGTGGGTCGCACTCGACGGTGGGGACAATTACGGATATTTACACTGTGCTGCGTCTGCTGTACTCGCGTATTGGTCAGCCATTCGTAGGAAATTACAACGTTTTTTCGTTCAATGATCCTCAAGGCATGTGTCCTGAGTGCAACGGGGTGGGTCGCAAAATCGGCGTGGATATGGATGCTTTTCTGGACACATCTAAGTCACTTAACGAAGGGGCTATCTTGTTCCCGGAGTATGCTGTCAACAGTTGGGGCTGGACTAATGAAATCGCCCAGTCAGGGTTGTTCGATATGGACAAAAAACTGGCTGACTACACAGACCAGGAAATGGACCTTCTCCTGCACAGTAAACCTCAAAAGGTAAAAGTGCAGTTTGGAGGCAAAATGGTTAACTTAACATTCGAGGGAATTGTTGACAAGTTCACGCGCAAGTACATCGCGCCAGCGAAATTTACCCCGTCAGAGCGCACCCAGAAAGCAGTGGCACCGTACATGACATTCGGCCCCTGTCCGCTCTGCAAGGGTACTCGGCTTAGTCCAGCGGCGCTAAGTTCCAAAATAAACGGTCGCAACATCGCTGAACTGGCGGCTATGGAGGTTGACGAGCTGATTGAGGTCATCCGGGCGATAAAGGCCCCAGAAGCCGCTCCCATTGTTGCAACGCTCACCGAGCGGCTGCAATTCCTGATTGATATTGGTCTCGAATACCTTAGCCTCAATCGAGAAACCGATACCCTTTCGGGCGGTGAATCGCAGCGCATCAAGATGGTCAAGCATCTGGGCAGCAGTCTGGTGGACGTGATGTACGTCTTTGATGAGCCAAGTATCGGCTTACATTCGCGCGATGTTCACCGCTTAAATGAACTACTGCGCAAGCTGCGCGACAAGGGCAATACGGTCATTGTGGTCGAACACGACCCGAGTGTTATTAAAATAGCGGATCATATTGTGGATGTTGGCCCTCACGCGGGCAGTGCTGGGGGCACGATTGTCTTTGAAGGCAATTTTGCTGACCTGCTCCACGCTGACACTCTGACGGGCAGGCACATGAAGCAGACGATGCCGCTTAAAAACAGCTTTCGTCCGGCAAAAGGCAAACTAGCCATCCCGAATGCCCACGTGAATAACTTGCAGAATGTCAGCGTAGATATACCGACAGGTGTGCTAACCGTCGTGACAGGGGTAGCTGGTTCAGGCAAAAGCTCACTCATTCACCAGGCATTCTTGCGCCAACATCCGGATGCGGTTGTGATCGACCAATCCGCGGTGGGCACCTCTACCCGCTCCAATCCTGCCACGTACACCGGTATCATGGACGAGGTCCGCAAAGCCTTTGCGACAGCCAACAAAGTCAGTCCGTCGTTGTTTAGTTTCAACTCCAAAGGTGCCTGCGAAAATTGCCAAGGGCTTGGGGTCGTGTACACCGATCTGGCGTTCCTCGACGAGGTAAAAACCCCTTGCGAAGTCTGTGGGGGAAAGCGCTTCAAGGACGAAGTGCTCGCCTATAAGCTTCATGAAAAGTCGATCACCGACGTACTGGCAATGAGCGTTCAACAGGCTCTCGACTACTTTAACATCAAGGACATCGTCCGCAAGCTGCAAGCCATGAGCGACGTAGGTCTGGATTATCTTACACTCGGTCAGCCAATCAGTACGTTATCGGGTGGCGAATGCCAACGCATCAAGCTCGCCACTGAGCTGCACAAGAAAGGCAGTGTTTATGTCATGGACGAGCCGACTACTGGCTTACACATGTCGGACATTCGTCATCTACTGGAGGTGATAAATCGGCTGGTTGACACAGGCAACACCGTGATCGTGATTGAGCATAATCTGGATGTAATCAAGAACGCTGATTGGATCATTGATTTGGGGCCTGAAGGCGGCAATAAGGGCGGGAAGGTCATCTTTGAGGGTACGCCAAAGCAGCTTCTTGGCGCGACGCATTCACTTACGGGTGCAGCCCTGCGTAGCTCAATCAACCAGAGCTGATAAATCCGAGCCTGATGCAGATTATCTGAGTGATTCGGCCCGAACCTGGAATCCGAACGCAAAACTGGGGGGGTAACTGCTCACCCGCTCACTGACAATTCCAATTCTACGGGTGAGCAGTTACTTTGTAGATGCACCCTGATTTCCAGTAGCTGGACAAAGAAATATCGGGCAGGTAAAATTAGACTATATCAGTCCATATTTATTCTTGCTAATCGGTAAGGTAGGATTTATGCAAAAAGTAACCTCAAAAGATGGCACACCGATTGCCTTTGACAGGCAGGGTGCGGGACCAGCCGTTATCCTGGTGGACGGTGCGATGACTTCCTGCTCAGGCGGCTCCAATTCTGAGCTGGCCAGGATGCTCGCGGCCCACCTCACGGTATATCGCTACGACCGGCGCGGTCGTGGCGAGAGCGGTGATACCCAGCCTTATGCTGTCGAGCGTGAGGTGGAAGATATCGAAGTCCTCATTCTTGAAGGTGGTCAATCGGCGTATCTATACGGTCACTCTTCCGGTGCGTCCCTGGCTCTTGAAGCGGCCGTCCAGCTGGGTAACAAAGTCAAGAAGCTCGCCCTTTATGAGGCGCCCTATAACTCTGACAAAGCGGACGGGCAGGTATGGGCGGAATATATCCACCATCTTAGGGAATTCCTTTCAGAAGATCGTCGGGGTGATGCTGTGGCGCTCTTCATGAGGTTTGTGGGTACGCCCGCAGACCAGATTGAGGAGATGCGTCGGGCCCCATTTTGGCCAATGCTCGAAGCCATAGCGCCTACCTTAGCTTATGACCACGCAGCGATTTTAGGAGAAGTCCGGTCCGTGCCTATTGAACGGGCCGCCCGCGTGACCGTGCCGGCACTCGTTATGAATGGAAGTTCAAGTTTCCCGTTCATGGAGGACACAGCGCGAGCGCTTGTAAATGCCATTCCCCACGCGCAACACCGCATCCTGGAAGGTCAGAGCCATAACGTAGCTCCCGAAGCGCTGGCCCCGGTGCTGTTAGCATTTTTCGCCCGCTGATTCATCCCGTCTGAAGCCTTTTCAAAGAAGCAAGGTGGAGCGCAATGCTCATGGTACAAACGATGCCATATGCGATTGCGGAACGAGCGGTTTACTCTTATTTTCGGCAATATTGGGTATCACCGCGTGATTGAAACAGGTTTTTCGCGCGGCTTGCGTATCGAAAGCCGCATCGGCATTGAAATAGGCCCCGGCAATCGTTATCCAGCCAGGCCACTTATGGGACTCGTAGGTCTGATACTTGCTGTATTCGGATTTGTCACCTACTGAAACAACAGCCCTCTTGACAGGGTGCCAGATCCTATATATAATCGTAACAATTGCAATTGTTACGATTATATATTTCATACGCTATCGAACAGGAAAAGAGCTGTCATGCGCGAGGATATCCAGAGTTTGCTCCCCCTCACACCGACCGTGTTCCACATGCTGCTGGCGCTCGCAGATGGCGAGAAGCACGGCTACGGAATCATGAAGGCTGTAGAAGATGAAACGCAGGGCCAGATGCAGATCAGAACCGGCTCGTTATACGGGTCGATCCGGCGGATGATCGAGGCCGGGTTGATCGAGGAGACGGACGAACGCCCTGACCCGGAGCTGGATGATGAACGGCGGCGCTACTATGGGCTGACGGACTTCGGCCGGCGCGTCCTGACCGCCGAAGCCGCACGTATCGCCCAGGCGATGGTGGTCATCCAGGGGAAGCACATTCTGGATGGGGTTTGAAATGCGAGGCAAACTCCTGGTTTCTGAACGGCTTTACGGGGCGCTGCTGCACCTGTACCCAAAGCAGTTTCGAACAGCCTACGGCCGGCAAATGCGCCTGACCTTCCGGGATGCCTGCCGGGTTGCTTATCGCCGGGGCGGCGCAGGCGGCCTGTTGGTGCTCTGGCTCCCTACCCTGCTCGACTTGTTCAAATCAGCGCTCGAAGAGCAGGCGCATCAAGGAGAGATCACAATGTCGAAAGCGAGATTGATTGCGTGGGCGGGGCCCCTGACCATCCTGGTTGGCTCGGTGTGGCTGGTGGTGTCTATCGGCGACTTCGTACTACAGTCCGGGCTGGTCGGTGATGAAGCGTTTGTGGGTTTCATAACATTTCCCTTCTTCTTATCCTTTGTCCCGCTGCTCTTTGCCCTGATCGGGACCCGCCTGCGCTTCCACCCGTCCGCAGGCGTCCTGGGCAGGCTCGGACTGGCGTTGAGCGTAGCCGGGGGCGCGGGCGTGCTTGTCGCTATGCTGGCAACCATCCTGTTAGGCAGGGTGGCACCCCAGGTCAACCAGTGGCCCTGGGTGAACTACTCGGCGGTGGGTTGTGTCCTGAGCATCAGGATCGGGTACATCCTGTTCGGTGTCGATGCGTTGAGATACCGGCTGCTGCCCCGCTGGAACCTGCTGCCCCTGCTGGCGGGTTCAACCGTCGTGCTTAGCCTCTCGCTAGACTGGTTTGGTGTGCCCGCCTTCCTTCCATCGCAATGGGCAACCCCCTTTCTGCATTTTGCCATCACGGGCGCGTGCTGGGTGCTGCTTGGCATTGCGATGATGGAGCCGAGACGCGAACCGCAGCCAACCGCAGCGATCTGAATTGTGATTTTCTGAACCTGCTGGATTTTGCGTTCGATCCCATATTTGATGATATTCCGGCATTAAAAATTGTCCTCCATTTCGGGCATGACCGATCTAAAGTGCCGTTGGCATCCAATAGACGTAGGTTGGGTAGAGGGTCGTGCCCAAGCCTATCCGATTCAGCAAATCAATGCCCCCGAAACCCAACGTCAATCATAAGCGGTGACCAGGGAACGTTGAGTTTCGCTTAATTGCTTGCCAGATCGAGGAACCGAATGAATCGCTCAACCCAACCTACAAGACAGGATAGATATCCCTGAAAATTGAACCGTTGAAAAGATGAGGAAAATGGGATCGCTGGCCTGGAAGGGTCAGCGGTTTCATTCTTTCATCTTCTCAGCGGTTCTATTTTCATGGAGGCCTAAAGAGTGGTAAGATGACTCAACCATAACCCATGACCATCATCAACTTCTATCCTTACCCGTTGATTCTCGGGTTACTGATCCTGGCATTCACGATTGCACGTCAGCGTAAACGTGGCTGGTTGTATCTTTCAGCCTCTGGACTGTTTGGTATCTACCTGATGGGGGTAGTCAATATTGTGGCCTTCCCCATCCTGCTGCCGCAAAATTGGCCAACGTCTCTGACCTGGCGCGAAACTGCACTAAGCCTGACCCAGACGGTAAACCTGGTCCCGTTTAATTACGGGAATATGTTTTTAGATTTCTCTGCTGGCTTGATTTCCCCCAATATCGTCCTCCGGGAGATCGGTGGGAACATTTTGCTCACTGTGCCATTGGGTCTGGGTGTCAACCTGTTCTACCCCGTGTGCAGGCGGCATGTGTTTTGGTTGGCGATGGCTGCCGGGCTTGTCCTCGAAGTCACCCAGTTGTTGATCATTGTGATCATTGGGCCTTCGCTGCATTCAGTAGATATCAATGATGTGTTGCTCAATGCACTGGGCGTGCTGATTGGCTACGGGCTGTACCCTGCCGCCATCTGGGGGCTTCGCCAGAGGAGAAGTAGGTTCGCCCAAAGTCGGGTTTTGTAGGAAGATCATTCACCTTCATTCGCCACGCATGTTTTGAAGCCGACGATCTCTGGCGTTTCGTTCCAAAATAAGCCCCATGAATTCGATGCAATTGAATTTTCCTCAACCGGCTAGGGATCGGCGCGGACATGACCGATATTCCCTGGGTCACCAGCACCAGGAGCAGACCCCTTTATGGATAATTTTATAATATTTTCATTTTGAATTTACTGGCTATGCTGACTAAGGATAGTAAGATAGTCTTGGTTGGAAAAAACAACTGCAAATATAAACTTATCGTCAGATTGTCTCAGGTTAGTATTATTGGATTTCTTCCGGCTTCTGGTAGATTTTATACCTGCTTCAGGAGAGTGTTGAAGAAAATTCTTGACCTGATGAGAATGGCTGAATAATTTCACAGATCAGGAGGGTAAAGCGATGAATAGATTTATGGATCTCAAAATTGGGGTAAAACTAATTGCCGGTTTCTTTCTTATTTCGATCATCATCTTCGTTGTAGCCATTGTTGGTTACCAGAACATGAAATCGATCAACGATGGTATGACAACGATGTATAACGATCGAACCCTACCGATCGAGCAGCTGACCAGGGCGGAAACCTATTTTTTTAAAGCTCGCGGGGATCTCTATCTGGGTCTCCTGTTTCCGGAAAAGCACGCCGACTTGGCCCAATCCATTTCTCAGGATCTCGCTGCCGTAGAAGAACAGATGAAACTTTACCGGGCGACGAAACTGGTTCAAGAAGAGCAGGATGAGCTGGACAATTTTGACCGGTACTTTTCGGCTTACAGGCAAGATTATAACGATGTGTTTGTCAAAATTGAGGCTGGGGATGAACAGGGAGCAATCGCCATCATCAATGATAGCAAAGTCGCCAACGATCGGAATAACGTACTCGGCGCATTGGACAAACTTATCGGCTTAAACGTGAGTGTTGCTGATGAACTCCATCAACAAGGGGATGTGACATTTGCGAATTCCACTAGAGTTATGCTGGTCACAGGTCTGGCTGGAATGCTAATCGCGATTGTCCTGGGCTATTTTCAGGCGCAGATGATCATCAAACCCCTGCAAAAGCTGGCTCAAATATCACAGACAATTGCTGAGGTAGATCTGCAAACCCTCGCGGCCGAGATGAATGCCCTGGCGCAAGGGGATCTGACCCGTAGACTGAGTATCTCCGCACAGCCTGTTGACATCAGATCAAAGGATGAAACCGGTCAGCTGGCGAGTGCCTTTAACGCGATGATCGCTCGCTTGCAGGAAACCGGTCAATCCTTTGCGGAGATGACTGCCAGTCTGCGCCGCCTGGTCGGACAGGTGGCCGAAAACGCCAGCGGATTAAGCGCCGCTTCAGGCCAGCTCGCTGCTACCGCGAATCAATCCGGTCAGGCGGCCAACCAGATTGCCGCAACAATCCAGCAGGTGGCAAAAGGCACTTCCCAGCAGTCCGAGGCTGTAAACCAGACGGCCGGTTCAATGGATCAGGTCTCACGAGCGGTCGATGGGATCGCAAGAGGGGCTCAGGAGCAGGCTCAGGCCGTGGGGAATGCAGCCGCCGTGACAACCAGGATCAATACAGCCATCCATCAGGTATCCGCCAGCTCGCAAGCTGGCGTCCAGAACGCGAACCAGGCAGCCGATATCGCCCGCACGGGTGTAAAGACAGTCGAAGAGACGATCCAGGGTATGCAGGCGATCCAGTCCAAGGTCGTGTTGTCGGCCCAAAAAGTACAGGAGATGGGCCAGCGCTCGGAGCAGATTGGAGTGATCGTGGAAACGATCGACGATATCGCCAGCCAGACCAATCTCCTGGCCTTGAATGCCGCGATCGAAGCCGCCCGAGCGGGAGAACATGGTAAGGGGTTTGCTGTCGTAGCCGACGAGGTTCGCAAGCTCGCCGAAAAATCAGCCACCGCTACTAAGGAAATCGCCGGTCTGATCCGAACCATCCAGTCGACGGTCGGTGAGGCAGTCAAGGCAATGAGCGAGAGTTTGGGCCAGGTCGAGCATGGAGTTCTGAAAGCCGGCCAATCTGGAGAAGCGCTCGGGAGCATCCTGACAGCGGTTGAAGGAACATTGAACCAGATGGGCCAGATAGCCGAGGCAGCTACCCGAATGAATACTTCGGCGAATGAACTGGTAACCACAATGGACAGCGTATCCGCAGTAGTAGAGGAAAATTCCGCGGCAACCGAAGAGATGGCAGCCGGAGCGAACGAAGTCGGCAAAGCCATCGAAAATATCGCCAGTGTGAGCGAAGAGAACAGCGCCGCAGTTGAAGAAGTGAGCGCATCGGCTGAAGAGATGAGCGCCCAGGTGGAAGAGGTCACCGCCTCCGCCCAATCCCTGGCCGATATGGCCCAAAACCTGCAAAACCTTGTCGCTCAGTTCAAGCTGGGAGATGAAAGGGAAAGTGCGGAACATATTGAGACAGAAAGGGTCCATCCGTCTGCCCCCTACTTCGGTCCTGACCGGCGTAGATCGGTTGTAGATCAGGTGCGCGCTGGAGAGTTGGCCAACTGAACATTTGAAATCGCAAAAGTCGGTTCTTTTGCATCAATGAGCTTACAAACATGATCCATCCTCAAATTCGGGATGGATCATGTTTGTCATTTTTCTATCGTGCAGCCCAGAACATTTGCCTGGCAGGACTGTATGCCAATCTGGGCCGCCGTTTAAACTCCGGGTCCAATATCCTTCTGCATGAACACCCAGTTGCTATGAAAGTCCGGCGGGATTTCACTCCCCTCGTATGGTTCGATCTCTTGAAAACCGAGCGTTCGATACAGGCGGTGAGCGTCCACCATAAATCGAGCGCTGTCCAGGCGGATCCGGTTATAGCCCATCTGAGCCGCTTCGGCGAGAAGTCTTTCCACCAAGGCGCGCCCCAGGCCATTCCTGCGCATGTCTGGGCGGACATACATCCGTTTGATTTCGCCGCAGCAGTCCCCGAGAGATTTCAGGCAGGCAACCCCTGCCGGGTGTTGGTCCACGGTTCCAAGCAGCAGGCGTCCGGATGGAGGCATGAATTTGCCCAAATCCAGCATATCCTGATCGAGGATCGAGGCAATATCGAAGGATATACCATATTCAAGGCTGACCCGTTCATTTACCCACTGCAAATATTCCCAGAAGATCTCGCGGATGGGCTGCAAGTTTTGATCGCCGTCGACCACAAGGATTTCAACCATATCCACACCCCTTTGTCAAATCTAACGAAACGGCCCAATATAGGTATATTATAATTCAACCCCGCGAGGAAAAGGAGAGGGGAGTCCATAGGTTGGCCGAAAGGGAGGTGCCGTGTGCCAGCCTGATAACCCGAAACCCAACGGTGCTCAAACAGATTGCACCTCCCGATTAATTCCGATTGCCATATTCTCACCAAAAAGATCCGAATTCATCCCCCACAAGACCCACCAAAGACGCTCGTAAGACGCCGTCCTGTTATACCCATCCTATCTAGTGCAAACTGTTAAGTTTGCGGCCCGGCTGACTGAACAAACAGTTTGTTCACCATGTAGCGCAAACTGTCAAGTTTACGCCGCCGCGAGCGCAGCTCGCGGCCTACCTCTCTCCCTCCCCCGTTTGCAGCCGAAGGTCCTGTAAGGGGGGAGGGCCGGGGAGGGGATCAGGAAGGTTTACCGCGTGGATCCGGAAATTCATTCCTTCATCGTACGCATCTGGAAAGAGAGCCGGGAAGCTCCTGGCGCTCACAGCGAGCTGCGCGGATCCATCGACCACGTAGCCACCGGCCGCCGGCTCTACTTCCGCGATTTGAACGGCATCCTCCGCTTCATCCGCGAAAACATCGGCGGAGGGGGCAGCGATCAGCCCTCCATCCTGGAAAACTTGCGCGAGATTTGGCAGCGCTTGAAGGCGAGGTTCAAACATGGCAGCCGCCAGAGTTGAACCCGTCGTTGACCTGCAGACGCTGCAGGCCGACCCTACCATCCTCCACCTGCAGGCCGAGCTGGAACGGATCGACCTGCTTATCTACCGCCAGGTGCGCCGCTGGCAGCGCGCCGGGCAAGATCTCCAGGACGACCTGCGCGGGTTGTATGTCTCAGACGAAGAAGCCGAAGCGCTGGCGCGCCGTCCGTTAGGGGCTAACTGGGGCCAGTTAGGCCGTGAAGACCCCGAAGAAACGCAAAGGATCGACCGCCAGCTTCTCGCTGCCGAACGCCGCGCGCTCGTGTCAGGTGAGACCGGCCTGCAAACCGGTGAAGCCACCCGGTTGACCCGCCTGGTGCGCCTGTTCCATTTGGACCGCTTCGAAACCGATGTGCTTCTCATCTGCCTGGCCGCCTGGCTGGACCTGCGCTACCAGCGTCTCTACGGGTATCTGCAGGATGACCTGAGCCGCAAACAACCGGGGGTCAACCTGGCGCTGGACCTGCTGTGTGAAGCGGGCATCGAGCGCCTGGCAAGGCTGGCCTATTTCCGCCAGGACGGCCGGCTTTTCAGCCGCCCGATCCTCGAACTGAGCGGGGAAGGCGCTCCCCTCCTCGAACAGACCCTCCGCCTGGACGAAAGCCTGGCGCGCTGGCTGTTGGGGATTTATGAGCCTCAACCTGTCCTGCGGCCTTTCCTTTCTCAGCTCTCCATCCCGGCCGGTCTTCCGGTCCTCCAAACCGGTCCCATGCAAGAGCTGGAACAGGCCGCCAACACCTGGCAGGCTGTCCGGGAACAATCCGACCCGCGCCCCATCCTGGGGTTTACCGGTCCGGACCAGCCCGCGCAGACGGACGACCCCCGGTGG
>Ga0105104_10001761_pt1 | contig 16141 bp, 14 predicted proteins | sample PPLLaktember2015_3_FD_87034 | JGI IMG/M metagenome (GOLD analysis project Ga0105104, IMG submission 87034) | Freshwater sediment microbial communities from Prairie Pothole Lake near Jamestown, North Dakota, USA - PPLs Lake P7 Core (6) Depth... | ecosystem: Environmental > Aquatic > Freshwater >... | reverse complement strand
GGTCGCCGGTCATAAACCAGCTGTCTTGAAATACTTCACGGGTCGCTTTTTCGTTTTTATAAAAACCGATCATGACGTTGGCGCCTTTCGCCCATACTTCTCCGACTCCGTCTTCATTCGGCGCATGGATGTTCAATTCGACCCCGGGGAGTGGAAGGCCGGCGGCATCATCTTTAAAGTTATCGAGCTGGTTCAATGTGAGAATAGGAGACGATTCCGTCAATCCATAGCCCTGCACGAATGTAAACCCGAGAGCACGAAGCCCCCTTGCCACGGCCGGATCGGGCGCCGCCCCGCCGGCAATGAACGCGCGGATGTGCCCGCCGAAGCGTTCGTGGATTTCAGCGAAGACGAGTTTCTTGGAATTCTTCCATCCAAACCGTGCCGCGAAGTCGGTTAATTTAATCAGCGGTGGTACAATGATTGAAGTCAATCTTTTTTCATTGATGGCGTGGTACACGCGTTTAAACATTTTATCGAAGAGCAGTGGCACGCCGAGGAGCATCGTTGCTTTCACCTGCTGGAGATCATCGACCACGGTTTTCAGCGAACGGGCATAATGCGCCGACGCACCGGAGTACATTGGACAGAGGAATCCGCACGTGCATTCGTAGGTATGATGGATGGGAAGAACGGAGAGAAAACGGTCTTCCGGATAGATCATCATCATACTGACCATCGCCATCAGATTCGAAGAAAGATTCCTCTGGCTGAGCATGACTCCTTTGGCGCGTCCGAGTGTGCCCGAGGTAAAAATAATAACTGCCAGTTCCCGTACATCGATACGAGGCAGGGCATCCACCGTGCACCCCCGGCTGTTATTGATCAGTTCGACCATAGACAAAACGCCGTCTTTTTTTGTCAATAAATCCATATTGATAAAATGTTTTATGTGCTTCAACGAATGGCGTTTCTCGCGCAGCATCGCATCGAACGACTCGGAAAAGACTATGACATCGGTATCGGACTCGTGGATGATATTGAGAATTTCATTGGTGCTCAGTTTTGCATCGATCGGCACAATGACATAATTGAAGCACATGGACGTCAGATAGGTCAGACACCACTGGACGCGATTTTCAGAAATGACGGCGATATGGCTCCGTTCCGGCAAGTTAAGTTCCTGCAGCGCCGTCCCGAATTTTAACACTTGCTTCAACAAGGTACTGTAGCTTACTCTTGGGACAGGGGTATCTTTTAAATCTTCAAGTGCGAGTTTATCGCCGTACTTGCCGGCCGATTTGATTATCATATCCTGAATGGAATCGATCTGAGGGACTTGGAACAATTTTGGGCTGGATTTCATGGATACCTCAAATGGTTGGTCCGGATGTATTCTTTTTTGATTTCCCGGAGATGAGGCCGGAAATCAAATCACGCAAAATTGAACAATTATTGTTATTCGATGGAAAAACAAGTATTAAACGTTCAAATGTCTGTCAAATTCATTTGAATTGCAAGCTCATGAATGTCATGGAAACTTTTATTAGATTATTGAGTGTTTCAAAAGAGGCGAGGAGAAAAGAATAGAATATGGCACGATTAGAATCACTTGATATACCGCTCGGCACCAAAATGCCGAAATTTATTTTACGAGATCCCAACGGGGTTGTTCAGGTTAGCGATTACGCATCGGGAAAAAAGGGATTGCTTGTCATCTTTACTTGCAACCATTGTCCTTATGCGAAAGCCGTCTGGCCGCGCGTTATTCAGCTTGGAATCTATGCTCAGAAAAACGGCATAAACGTGACAGCCATCAATCCCAATATCAACCCGGAGTACCCGGATGATTCTCCAGAGGAGATGCGGAATAAGATCAAGGAGTGGGGGATTCCTTTTCCGTACCTCATCGACGATACACAGAAAATCGCGCGCGAGTTTAAGGCGCAATGTACTCCGGATATTTATTTGTTTGATGCTACGCAAAGGCTCGTTTACCATGGCCGGGTTGATGATAATTGGCAGGATGAGTCAAAAGTGACAAGGGAAGAGTTGAAGGAAGCAATCGAGAACCTCATTGCAGGAAAACCGATCACCGAAGAACAATATCCGTCGATGGGCTGTTCGATTAAATGGCGGGTGGAGAATGTTCCTCTCCGATCGCTGTAAACGGTCGGAGAGGTATTCGTGGACTGAGAGGCGGGGGAGATACTTACTGCACAATTTCAAGGTACTTATAAATCCACCCGATTTTTTGCTGATCCGCACTGGCGACATAATACCACATATCGCCTTTTCCGTCCCGGAAGTTCCCGAGTTTAAACACTTCTTCGTCTTTGTATAACGTCCCCAGCTGCTGGGATTTCGTCGAGGGACTTTGCCGCATCCGGATGGACGGTTCGTACGTGCATCGCATGCGCACGAAGAGCGACGGTTCCTGTTTGATATACTGCGCTAATGTACGTGAGAGCACCTGGTAGTAATTCAGAAGCAATAATTCTTTTTCGCTCAACTTCTCTTCACTCCCCGACTTTTCACGCGATGTCTGTAATTCATCCTGCACCTGCTGCATATTGTGAAATGTCTCGATCAGGAAACGGCGGCTCTCAATATCCTTTGCGACCTTCGCCTGTGTGGCAGTCATATAGAGCGAGTACACAGACATGGCGACTGCTGCGACAGAAACCAGAATGGTGATAATATTTGCAAGATTGAATTTCACGCTGACAAATTGATGGCAGTGATGACACACGCGCGCGCCATCCGGGATATCGAGTTTGCAGTGCGGACAAATGTTGCGGCGCACAACAGGGATCGGCCGATTGGAACCCGGACGGTTCATAGAATCCTTCGATGGGTTGAGTGAGAAACTGTGTTTGAATCCCCGCGACAGGAGTTGAAACAATTTAACAATGTTGCGAAGGATATCGGAAGGAAACATACTGCGCCTTTGGTTTCTGAGCGTTCAGGATTTATTTCGTTTTGGTGCACCGTTGTGTGGAGGAAAAGGTAATGCAATTTCGCGAGAGATTAAAGCCTCCGGCAAATGTATTCCCTCCGACAGACTGAGAATTTCTCAGGACAGGCCGAATGGTCCATTCGGCGGATTAGCGGTAATCAGGCTTAAGGATGTAGGGGATCGGATCCTCTATTCCGGCAATCTGGAACGCGCGCAGTCGCAAGGCACAACTGTCGCACACTCCGCAGGCACGGTCTTCATTCGTGTAACACGACCACGTGAGATGAAAGGGGGCATGCAGTTCCATGCCGCGTTGGACGATCTCGGATTTTTTAAGCTGAATGACGGGGGTGTTGATGGAGATCGTTGTTTCCGGTTTTGTTCCCAGGCGAATGACGCTGTTAAAGGCGTCATAAAATTCTTTCCGGCAGTCGGGATAGCCAGAGCTATCCTCTTCCACCGCACCGATGAATATCTGCTCAGCGCCAACCACTTCCGCCCAGCTGACGGCGACAGATAAAATGTTGGCATTTCGGAATGGGACATAGGAGGTCGGAATGTCGTTGTGCTTGGAATGAAAAAGCGTTTCCGGGTCGGCGGTTGCCACCTTCATGGAGATGTCGGTGAGGCTGGAACCGCCGATGGATTTGAGATGCGTCAGGTCGGCGATGAGCCGATGCTCGACACCGTAATAGTCGGCAAGTGCGTGAAACGCTTTCAATTCACGCCGCTCGGTCCGCTGGCCGTAATTCACATGTAAAAAAGCGCAGTTGTACTGGAGGTGTGCAATGGCTGCCGTGACACAGCTGTCCATTCCCCCGCTGACCAGGACCACCGCGCGCGGCTTGCTCATTTATTCTTCCGCGCCCCTTGTTCTCTCTGGACGGATTTCACGGTGGTGGTAATACCGCCGCGCGCAGAAAAACTTCCGATGACCTCTATCCATTGGGGGCGGAGTTTTGCCGCGAGATCGTCAAGGATTTTATTGACCACCGTTTCATAAAAAATGCCCATTGAACGGTATTCAAGAAAATAATATTTCAGCGATTTTAATTCGACACATTTCTTTCCCGGAATATAGTTGATGGTAATCGTTCCGAAATCCGGCAATCCGGTCTTGGGGCAGACGGAGGTGAATTCCGGGTTGACGATCGTCACGGTGTAATCGCGGGACGGATATTTATTGTCAAAGGTTTCGAGCTTGTCGATTGGATTCATGCTACACTCCTCTGGTTGTCGGATCCCAAATATATTTATGGATTTGTATCTGAAACTGGACGGGAAGATGATCGCGTAAAATCCATTGTGCCAACGTACGATTTTCTAATCGGCCGAACACCGGTGAAAGTAAAACAGTGCATCGTCCCGTCAGGTTGTACCTGCTGATGATGTCCTTTGCCCAAACATAGTCGGTTTCATCTAATAGAACAAATTTCACTTCATCCCATGAAGTCAGTAGATCGATGTTTTCCCAGTGATTGCGTTTCTCCATGAGACTGCCGGGGCATTTAATATCCATAATGCGTTTGACTCGCGGGTCGACGTCACCGATCGCGCGATGGCCTCCCGTCTCGAGCATCACGTCATACCCGGCATCACAAAGATGCTTCATGAGTTGGTGGACATTCGCCTGAAGGAGCGGCTCACCGCCGGTGATTTCAACGAGCCTGCATTGATACTGCTCTACCTGGAGGAGAATATCATCAATGCTCATGGTGACGCCTTCCTGAAAGGCATAGGTGGTGTCGCACCAGGAACACCGGAGATCGCACGCCGTAAGACGGACGAAGACGCACGGCAATCCTATGCGTGTCGATTCGCCCTGAATACTAAAGAAGATCTCGTTAATAATGAGGGAATCCGTTGACGATAATGTCATAGTCTTTGAAATGCTGACGCTTCGCTATGCTTCCGAATACTTCGCGGTATATTTTCCGGTTTCGCCGATCGCCACGAATGAGAGTATGATTTGTTCCGGCAGGCGTTTTTTCAACTCATCAAAAATATACCGGGCAATATTCTCTGATGTCGGATTCAAGGCGTGGTCAAATGGCGGCGTCGTATTCAAGTCGCGATGGTCAAATTGCGAAACCACTTCTTCCGCCTTTTTTTCCAGGACGTAAAAGTCGACGCTCATGCCGAGGGAATCGAGGACCGGTGTTTTGGCTTCGATGGTGACCTTCCAGTTATGTCCATGCGGATGGGAGCACGGACCGTTATATCCGCGGATGATGTGGGCAGCTGAAAATTCTGTTTCTATGGTCACGGTATACATAAAAGTCCAAGTTTAAAAGTGAATAAGAAAGAGCGAAACGCAGACGGCGTTTTTCAACCTAATTGGTTCACGTTATCGATCAATTTTTCCATGGTGGCCGTCATGTTCTTTTGTTTTTCGCGTTCTTTGTCCACGACCTCTTTCGGCGCACGCTCCACGAAACTGGCATTGGTTAATTTTTTTCCGATACCGTCAATCAATCCTTTCAACCGTGCGATTTCTTTTTCCAACCGTTTGCGTTCTGCATCCAGGTCGATAATACCAACAAGCGGAACATAGATCTCCGTTCCATCGATGACGGCGCTGGCGGACGCTTTCGGGCGTTCAAAGACTTCCGATGCGCGGGCCCATGTCGGCACCGTTTTTGCCTTGCAGAGGCGGTCGATGTAATTCAGCAATCCCTGGACAACATTCGCATTGACCGCAAGTTTTTCGCCGAATTCCCCGTGGAGATGGACATGCACTTCAATTTGTTTTGACGGTGCAACATTCAACTCTCCGCGGATGTTCCGAACTGCTTCTACGATTTTAATGACGAAGTTCAGTTCGTCTTCGACGGTTTGATTGATGTACTGTTCGTTCACTTCCGGGAATGCGGCGCGCACGAGGGATTGTCCCTTGCGGTCGCTCAGATTCTGCCACAATTCTTCGGATATGAACGGCATGACCGGATGCATCAATCGGAGCGCCTGATCGAATATCCAAAGAGCGCGGGTCACCACGGCGGTCTTGGCCTCGTTGGGCTCATCGCCGTAGAAGCGCGTTTTTACCATCTCCACATACCAATCGCAGAAATCATGCCAGATGAAATCGTACAGAAGTTTCGTCGCTTCGTTGACATGAAATTGTTCGAGCGATGTATTGAATGTGTTGATCGCATGATGGAGACGGGAGAGGATCCACCGGTCTGCGAGATCGAGGTGATCGGCCGGCATGGTGTCGAGTGCAATGTTCCGGTCGCCTGTAATTTCCTGCTTATTCATCAGCAGGAACCGGCCGGCGTTCCATATCTTGTTCGCGAAGTTCCGGCCCAGGTCGCATTTCTCCGACGAGAACATCACGTCCTGGCCGAGCGGGGAGAGATAGGCAATCGTAAACCGGAGCGCATCGGCGCCGTATTGATCAATAACATCGAGCGGGTCGGGAGAATTGCCGAGCGACTTGCTCATTTTGCGGCCCTGCTCATCTCGAATTATGCTGGTGAAGTACACATCCCGGAACGGGATCAAATCGTCATCTTTTTTCCGCGGTTTGCCGTCGCGACCCGGCGTTCCTTTCATGAATTCCATATTCGCCATGATCATCCGCGCGACCCAGAAGAAAATGATATCCGGCGCGGTAACGAGAGTGCTCGTCGGATTGAAATAATGAAGATCTGCGTTGTCCTCCGGCCAGCCCAGTGTGGAAAATGGCCAGAGCCATGACGAGAACCAGGTATCCAGCACATCTTCATCCTGGCGAATGGGGACGTCCGGCGCAAGGTTGAGTTTTTTCCGGGCTTCATCTTCGTTCCGAGCCACGACATAATTGCCGTCGGGTGCATAGTACACCGGGATGCGGTGTCCCCACCAGATCTGACGCGAGATGCACCAGTCGCGAATGTTGGTCATCCAGTGTTCGTACACTTTTGTCCAACGGTCGGGATGGAACTGCACCTTCCCCTCATGGACGACACGCAGCGCCGGCGCAGCGAGAGGTTTCATTTTCACAAACCATTGGTCCGACAACCATGGTTCAATGACGGTTTGGCAGCGATAGCATTTGCCGATGTTGTGCGCATACGGCTCGATCTTCACCAATAAATGTTGTGCTTCCAAATCTTTCACGAGCTGCGTCCGGCACTCGAACCGGTCCATCCCTTCATATTCTTTCGGGACAGAGGCATTGAGGTGTGCTGTCTCATCAAAAATATTCAACTGCGGAAGATCGTGGCGCTGGCTAAGGAGAAAATCGTTGGTGTCATGCGCGGGCGTCACTTTCATGACCCCGGTGCCGAAGCTCAGATCGATATAATCGTCGGCAATGATGGGAAGTTTACGCCCGACGATCGGCAGAACGGCCGTTTTCCCGATGAGATGCTGAAACCGCTCATCTTTCGGGTGGACGCACAACGCAGTATCGCCGAGCATCGTTTCGGGCCGGGTGGTCGCGACGATGGCCGCTTCCTCTGAACCGAAAATCGGATATTTGATATAATAGAGATTGCCGTTCGATTCTGTATGATCCACTTCGTCGTCGCTGAGGGCGGTCTGGTGCTGCGGGCACCAGTTGACGATGTATTTACCCCGGTAAATAAGCCCTTTGTCAAACAGGCGAATAAAGACCTCCTTCACCGCATTCGACAAACCTTCATCCATCGTAAACCGCTCGCGTTCCCAGTCGCATGAGACTCCAAGCTTGCGCAGCTGCCGGATGATTGTACTTCCGTACTTATCACGCCATTGCCAGACCAGTTCGATAAATTTTTCCCTGCCCAGGTCGCGGCGATGTTTGCCTTCTTTGGCGAGCGACTTCTCCACCGCATTCTGAGTTGCAATGCCCGCATGGTCGGTCCCGGGGATCCAGCATGCTTCAAATCCCTGCATGCGTTTCCATCGGACAAAAACATCCTGCAGCGTGTTGTTCAGGACGTGCCCCATGGTTAAGATGCCGGTGATATTCGGCGGCGGAATAACCATGGCATACGGCGTCTTCTCACGGTTCACAGCGCCATGGAAGAGGTGGTTGGATTCCCACCATGAATACCATTTGTCTTCGACGTCTTTCGGGTTATATGCTTTAGAAAGTTCTTGTACGCTCATGTGGATTCAACCATTCGTCAAATAGGGATACCTGCTGATATTCAAAATTTTTCAGATAGAATCAATTAACGAAAAAAGGGGGATGAAATCAACGACAGGAGCGAGAATGCCCGTCCTATGCAGATTGAATTTGGACGGGAGCGGTGGTCTGCGATTGCTCGGAGGCACGATGTTTTTCAATGAGTTCGCGTGCCAGTTCCAGATATGCCAGGGTGCCCTTTGATGCGGCATTGAAAAGCACTGCGGGTTTGCCGTAAAACGAAGATTCCGTCAGTGTCGTATTTTTCGGGATCATCGATTTGATAAGATGTTTTCGGAAACGCAGCTGCAGTTCGCGATCGGTGAGCTCGGTTACTTTAGTGTGTGGTTCGTACATCGTTTGGAGAATGCCTTCAATTTGCAGATTCTTGTTGGCTGCCTCACGGATCCAGTCGAAGTACTTAAACAGTTTATCGATTCCTTCCAGAGAAAAATGTCCCGACTTAATTGGAATTAAAACGGAATCGGCGCAGGTGAGCGCGTTGGTCGTCAATCCGCGGAGGAACGGCGGAGTGTCGATGATGATATAGTCATAGTGCGGCGCAATGGTGCGGAGGATGTTTTTCAGGAGCGTCCGGTTTTCTGCTATCCGCAGCATCCGTTCTTCCGCTTGCTGCGTCGGAATATTCGCCGGGACGAAATCGAGAAACGCGAGGTCCGTCCTGTGAATCACCTGCGCCATCGAATGCATGAAGTTAAAGACTTCGAATAACCCGCCTTTCGTGTTCTCCTGTGTGAACCCAAGCGCCATGCTGCAGGCGCCGAATGGATCCGTATCGATCAGGAGAACGCGTTTTTCAAGGACGGCCATACTCGCGGCGAGATTCACGGCCGTTGTAGTTTTGCCAACGCCCCCTTTGGGAATCGCTATGGTGATTATCTTGGTCAATGTAAAAAGTTACGAGTTATGAGAAAACAGTAAACAGTAAAGAGTAAAGAGCTTAAGCTCTTTGTAATCTGTGATCTGTAATCTGTAATCTTATAATCTTAATATCTTAATATCTCTCTAATCTTCACTCCACGCTGACAGAAAGAGAGACTAAATTATTCTTATTGGCATCTAATAAGGAAGCTTCCAGTTTATCGCCATGGGTAATTTTTGAGACCCCTTCCGGCGTTCCGGTGAATATGATGTCTCCCGGCTCAAACGTGATAAATTGAGAAATATAGGAGATCACTTTATCGACGGGGAAAACGAACTTATCGGTACTGGACGACTGCCGGAGATTCCCGTTTATGAGTAACTGGACATGAAAAGAACCCGGATCGCCGACGGTTTCCGCCGGAATGAATTCCGATACGGGGGCGGAAGTGTCGAATCCTTTTGCGAGCGACCACGGGAGACCTTTTTTCTTTGCCTCCAGCTGGATGTCGCGCATCGTCAGATCCAGTCCGATTCCATATCCTGCGACATGCTTTAACGCTGCTGAACGATGAATGTGGCTTCCTTTTTCTCCGATCAGGACCGTCATCTCCACTTCGTGGTGGACATCGTTTGAAATTTCCGGGAGAACTATTTGTCCGCCGTTATGGATAATAGCGCTCGGAGGTTTAAAGAAGAAAACAGGCGATGCCGGTACTTCAAATTTCATTTCCCTGGCATGTTCGGCGTAGTTCTGGCCGAGACAGATGATCTTGCCGACCGAATAGAATTTATCCTCGCCGCGTAGAATAACCGATTTCATTGTGCCGTCCTTGTATTGATGCCTCAATATAATAAAGCAGCGAAAGAATGGCAACCAGGAGAGGAGATGAGCCAATGAGCAGATAAGTGATAAAAGAGTTCTTAGTTGATTAGTGCGTAGTGCGTTGTTAAAAGCGCACTACGCACAATGAACTAAAAACAAAGCACAACGAACCAAGAACTACGAACTCACTGGTTACTGCCTACTGCTTACTGCTTACTGCATGGTCATTTAATCAGCACCAGTTTTTTTGTTTCTACAAATTTATCGGCGACCATCCGGTAGAGATACACACCGGTGGGCAATCCGGATGCATCGAACGTGACCTCATGCGGTCCGGCTTCCGTGATTCCATTGACGAGCGTTGCGACTTCTCGGCCGACGAGATCGTACACTTTCAAAGTGACGAAACTTCGGAGAGGAAGCGCAAACTGGATATTGGTCGTTGGGTTAAAGGGATTCGGATAATTTTGACCAAGTCGAAATGTCGAGGGTGATAGTTCTATGGTTGTCCGTACTCCGGTTGCAGGGAAGCTTACGTATGCCCGGACGATGTAACAGGCGACTGAATCACCTGCGTCGTTGACGGTGTAATAATACCAGTTCGGTCCCGAAGTTGAAATCGAAGAATACGTTAAGCTGGTCGCTCCGCTGCCGATCGGACCATCGGTGGCCATAATATAATTATTCTGTGTATTGCTATAGGCGCCATCCATAATAAATCCTACGGCGAACGGTGAATTGGTGCTGATATTTTTTGAACGGAGGTCGATGGTTGCCCAATTCGGCCATGGTATTGGATAAGGAACTCCGGGATACGGTGTTGATCCGGATACCGATAAATTGAGTGCTAATGGAGTTCCGAGAGGAGTGGGTCTCACAGCACCGGTGCTTTTCCAGACACCGCCGCGGACCGGATTGCTGCGTCGTAATGCCACCCTGACGGAGTCGAGTCTGCCGTCCTGGACCGCATCAAAGAGAACACAGACGGTATCATTGGCAGCAATGTTGTAAACGCCGGTCGGTTCGGAATAATCGTAGCGCAATTCAATTGCTGCGCTGATACCGGTCGATTGATACGTAAACGTATATGCAGCGGACGAACTGGTGTTCATGACAGCAAAAGTGATTTCTTTATACGTCGAACCAAAAAGAGGTTCTGAAAACTGCACACCGGGCGTCACATCAAGCACTCGTTTTGCAGTCGGCCCGATTTCCACTGCCTTCACAAGAACAAAAGGATTGCTCACGGTGAATGTTGCCTTTAATTGCGAACCGTGTTTAAAGCTGATGTATTGAACTCCATAGATTTGGACGGTGTCTGTTGTGAGCGGCATATTGGGATTATTACAAATTCGGCCTGCGGATTTTGGCAGGTTGGGATACAGATAGCCGTATTTTGTATCGACGGTCCTGTCGTCCAGTATATTTGCGATGAACCAGTTCTTTAACACATCTGAAAACCGTAAGCTCGACCCGATCGCCTGCAGACCGGCGTTGATGTCGCTTTCCCCGAACTGCGTACTTGCCACAAGCGGTTTAAAAAATCCGATGCCGAACTGGTCCCGCATATACGTAAAGTAACGTGCAGTACGTGAGTAATCGGTCAATACGGCCGTACCGTTATCCCTGCGCCAGTCAAAGAGATAATGATTGGGCTCTTTGGCATACAGGGATGGAGTGTAAATGGGGAAACCGCAATTGACCTCGGCAAGCGTCGAACATCCCTCGTTGATAAATGTCATTTTATTTCTATCGTAATTCCAGGTGATCATATGCTGGAATTCATGCGCGAGAGTCGAGAGGCCGCTGTACAGTCCGCCTTCTGTTGTGAGATTCAGGGGGTTCGTATCAAGGTAAAAAATTTCTGCATAGTTGCTGGTACTATATCCTGATTGAGATGGATTGATCTCGTTGAACGAAATAAAATACCCTTCCACATAACCGCCGCTGCCGGAATAGCCATCCTGGATATCAAGCATCAAGATGATAATTTTTGGATCGTTATCGACGTTGGGCGGATTGCCGAATGCATCTACATCCGTTTGATATATCCCTTTCGAACTGTTCACGGGAGTTTTCGAATCAAAATAGATACGTACAGAATCCACCGCGCTTTGCGTTACGCGCGACGTCCAGCTTGCATCTTCCACAAAGACGTAGCAATTCGTGCCGACTGCCCGGCACGTGGAAGGTACGAGGTACCGCGGTCCGTTTTCCGGACTCAGATCATCCGCGTACCACGACTTCTTTGAACCGACACTGTAGGCGGTAGCTTTGCGCAATGAATTTTGCTTGTAGGCCTCCGGATGCGCTTGAAGAAACTTCTGCACTTCAAGTTCTTTTTTCCAGAGGCGTTCAGAGGCAGGGACAGGATAGCTCTGAGGAAGAGTTCCGGCGGTCTCATCCAATTTTTGAAAAACCTGCGATTGAACCGCAGCGGTAATGCCAACGATTCCGATGATCACCATCAGAAATTGCTGTACGAATTTTCTTCCCATTCCTTACCTCCTCTTATATGATTTTTATCATTTCCTTATTCAATTCCCGTGACAAAAAGCGTCGATCCCTCCGACAATCGTTCAACCTTTTCATAACGCAGGGTGACCGTTTTCCCCTGGCTGCTGTTCAAGGTCTGTTCTATTTCTTTTGAACATTTTAAGAGATAGGTTGTCCCGCTTGTCGTATGGAGGCCTAGCTTCGTGAACGGTTCATTCCCCAGTGAATACACTGTTCCGCTGAGGATGCCGCCTTGTTTATTGGTTTGATGTGATAGTGAGCAGGCGGCCAGAAGACAAATTGCCAGAACTGCCGCTGTGCGTATCTGATTTTTCATGATGTAATGTACTGGATAATAAATAGTGGTCGGTTGTCGTTGATCACATGAACATCAAGGTATGAGGTAGTTATTTTTTTGTTGATCCTCCTGGGGGGTTAAAAAACCCTCTCAACTCCTGAAGTGCTGTTGATGGACAATATAGGAAAGGGCATGAAAAAGAGCAACAAAACCTCCGGTCATAATTTTGTTCCCGACCTACTCTCTTTCCTTGTTCAAAGAACAAAAATCTGTTACCTTCATGACAACAGCATTCTCACATCAGGAAGTTCCGGCTATGGCTACGTATAAACAATCCGGTGTTGATATAGACGCGGGGGAAGAGCTTATCCGCCGCATCAAAAAGCCGGTTCGGTCTACGTTCAACAACCATGTTCTTGCAGATATCGGCATGTTCGGTGCGTTTTACCGGGCGGAGTTCAGCGGGATAAAAAAACCCGTACTCGTATCCAGTGTCGATGGTGTCGGTACAAAATTGAAAATCGCCATCATGATGAACCGTCACGACAGTGTCGGCCAGGATTTGGTGAACCATTGCGTGAACGACATCCTGGTGTGCGGTGCAAAGCCTTTGTTTTTTTTGGACTATTATGCAACCGGGAAATTGTCTCCGGATGTTGCCGAACAGGTCATCCTGGGCTTTGTCAAGGCGTGTAAAGAAAACGATTGCGCACTCATCGGCGGCGAAACTGCGGAAATGCCCGGCATGTATGCGATGGATGACTACGATGTTGCAGGGACCATCGTCGGTGTCGTCGATGAGAAAAAAACATTAAACGGGAAGAAGGTCAAAAAAGGCGACATGTTGATCGGTCTGCCTTCGACCGGATTGCACACCAACGGGTATTCACTGGCTCGCCGCGTGCTGCTCGATAAGTTTTCGCTGGAGATCCATCTTGACGAATTGGGACAGACCCTGGGCGACGCGCTGCTGGCGGTCCATCGTTCCTACAGGCAATCCGTTCACCCGCTCCTGGATTCCCCCGTCTCAAAATATATTCATGGATTGTCGCACATTACTGGCGGCGGCATCGAGGGGAACACACGGCGTGTCGTTCCCGGCGGACTGCTGTTGAACGTGAATTGGAATGCATGGGAACGGCCGGCGATATTTAATCTTATTCAGCATGTCGGATCCGTGCCGGAAGAAGACATGCGGCGGACATTCAATCTCGGCGTCGGATTGATTCTCATCGTGGATCCGCATGGAGTCGATGCGGTCATCGGCGCGTTGAAGAAGAAGAAAGAAAAACCGTTTGTCCTGGGTGAGATTGCGCATCAGCAGTAATCCGGTCCTGAAAGGTTCACATTCATGAATACTGAAAATTTATCGGTCATCCAGGCCATCGGATTGATCCTTGCGCCCGGCGTGATGATCAGTGCCTGCGGACTGCTGCTCCTCGGTATTAATAATAAATTTACCAGTGTCCTGAATCGGATCAGGACGCTGACCGAAGAAAAAAGAAAGATTCTCCTCAACGGGTCGGTCAGGGATTTCCTTCCTGCGGAAAATCAGCGCATCGAAAGCATTTCCCGGCAGGTCGCCGGACTTCTCAGCCGGGCACGCATGATCCGGGATTCGGTCGCGTGCTACCTCTGCGCCGTTGGATTATTTGTTGCAACATCGTTGATGATAGGAGTGGATTATTTTATACCGCTGCTCGAACTTCGTTATTTGATTCTCGGCATGTTCCTTGGCGGCATGGTCGTTGTTTTTGTCGGCGTGATCTTCGGCGTACTCGATACGATGAAGGGATACAATATCGTCAAGTTTGAGGTGCAGGTGGACGAATAACCTGTTCTGCCTATGAAAATTTCCGTCCTGAATGCCGGCCAGCAAACCGATTATCTTTACGGATTCGTCTCTGGACTTTCCGCAATACCGTCACTGGAGATAGAAGTCGTTGACTCTGATAGTTCGATCGGAGTGATGGAATGCCTGCCGAACACGACACTCTACAATCTCCGCGGCAACAATACGGCAGAGGAGTCCCTTCAAACAAAAACCTTGCATATCGGCAGATATTATTTGCGTCTTCTCTCGTACGCAGCACAGACGAAATCGGAAATTTTCCACATTCAGTGGGAGAACAGTATTGCGCTTATGGACCGGATGGTGCTGCCTCTCTATTATAAATTGCTCGGGAAAAAACTGGTCCACACGGCGCATAATATAGATAAGGATGCACGCGACGGCCGGTCGAACTTTTTCCGGCGGCTGTCACTCGGGATCATGTACCGCACGATGGATCGCATCATCGTTCATACATCAAAGATGAAAGTTGATCTTTGTTCGCAGTTTCATGTCGTGCCGGAAAAGGTTGCCGTGATCCCGCATGGCTTGAATAACCGGATTCCCCGGCGCGGCATCTCGCAGGAAGCAGCCCGCAAAAAACTCGGCATCAAACCGGATGCTCATGCAATTCTCTTCTTTGGTCAAATCGATAAGTACAAAGGAGTCGAGTATCTGATCGATGCCGCCGCCGCTCTTTCCCATGATGATCCAGCGGTGGTTCTGATGATTGCCGGCAAACCAAAACGGAGGACGAATTATGCGGCACAGTTGAAATTACAAGCGGCGAACCTCCTGTCCGAAAATCATGTCCTCCTCCGGATGGAATTTATTCCGGCGGATGAAGTGGAAACGTATTTTGCAGCTGCAGACTGTCTCGTGCTGCCGTATACCATGATTTACCAGAGCGGCGTCATTTTTCTGGCGTACCGGTTCGGCTTGCCGATTATCGCTACGGATATCGGCAGCTTTCGAGAAGATGTCTTGGAAGGGGAGACCGGGTTCATCTGCAAGCCGGGCGACGTCCATGATATGACCGCGAAACTTCAATTATTTTTCAACAGTCATTTATTCCGTCAACGCATACGAACCCGTACACAGATCAGTGAATATGCCGAACACAAATATTCATGGTCGGATATCGGCCGCCAAACGTTTGCCGTGTATGCCTCACTCGTAAAGAAATCATGAAACGGCTTTCAAAAAATCTTCTCTCCCTCTTTTCAGCGGATATGGCACGCCGTCTGTTTGGATTTATTTCCGTCGCGTATCTCGCACGGGTGCTGGGAAAAGAAGGCTTCGGCGCGGTGAATCTCGGATTTGCCGTACTGACCTATGTCATGGTGGCCGGCGCGGCCGGGTTCCCCACACTCGGGACAAAGAAAATTGCCCAGGGGGAGACGCCGGAATTGATCGGCAGTGTTATCGGCAGCCGAATGATTGCAACGATGATCGTGCTTCTCGCAGCGGCAATCATCTCACGGTGTGCAATTCATGATTCATCGTTCGCGTGGCTCATCATTTTATTTACCTGCGCGGTGATCCCCCAGATATTTTTCGTGGATTGGTTCTTTCAGGGAAAAGAAACCATGGGAATCGTCAGCACGGCGAGAGTTCTGCAGGCATTCATCTATCTTGCGGTGGTGCTCGTGTTTGTCAGAACCCTCGGCGATATCTTGTGGGTCGCCGTCGGAAGTATCGCCGGAGAAAGCGCCGCATCGGTGTTGCTGTACACCCGGTTCCGCAGGACGTACCCCGATGTCCCCGTGCATATTCGGCCATCGCTGAAGCTCTTGAAGCAATCCCTACCGCTC
>Ga0105104_10001760_pt1 | contig 16147 bp, 12 predicted proteins | sample PPLLaktember2015_3_FD_87034 | JGI IMG/M metagenome (GOLD analysis project Ga0105104, IMG submission 87034) | Freshwater sediment microbial communities from Prairie Pothole Lake near Jamestown, North Dakota, USA - PPLs Lake P7 Core (6) Depth... | ecosystem: Environmental > Aquatic > Freshwater >... | reverse complement strand
GTGCTAACCGGATGAGAAAGATGATACCATGGGTTTAGGACTGAGTCAAGAAAAACCGATTAATGTGGATAATGCTTTGAAAACAGGCAAAAAGTCACGAATTCCGGTAATTTGATGCTCAAAACGGTTTGGCCAAGCGGCGTCATTCCTCCGGCGTGGATTTCGCGGGGCTTTCCTCCAGCGACAAGGTATAACCTTTGCCCCGCACAGTCCGGATCAGGCCGGGGTGTTTGGAATCCTGCTCGATCTTTCGGCGCAGGCGGACGATATGGGGGTGGACGATGCTCTTGGCTTCGTTCTCGTTTAATTCATAGTTCAATGCTTCACGCGCGATGCGGCGCGAAGAGAATACGTCCCCCGGGCGCGACATCAGGAGCGCCAGGATGTTTTCCTCGCTGGCGGTCAGAATCGCCGTGTGGATCTTCCCCTCCCACTTGAGGGTGGCCTGGCGGTTGTCGCGGTCGAGGGAGACGGGGCCGGCATGCAGGAACCGCTCCAGCGGCAGCGGAAGGGTCCCGCTCTGCGGCCCGGGGGCGTCGGTTTTTAGCAGCTCGAGCGCCGCAATCGCCGTTTCCAGCGAATGGCGCTGCTGCATTTCGCTCAACCGCTTGCGCAGCGCCTTGCGCACGGCGGCCTCCACCTGGTCCAGCGACGCCGGCTTGAGCAGATAATCCACCACCATTCCGGATTTCAGCGATGTGAGCGCGCTCTCCATCGCGGCATGCCCGGTCAGGATGATTACCAGCAGGTTTGGCCGGAGCTGCTGGGCCTTCTGCAGCACCGCCATGCCGTCCATATCCGGCATGCGGATATCCAGCATCATCAGATCGTACGGCATGCGGGTCAGCTTCTCCACGGCCTCGGAACCGTTGTGGGCTTCATCGACATAGGAATAGCCCTTGAGTTTGAGCGCCCGGCTCATGGCCAGGAGGACATTCGCGTCATCATCGACTATCAGGATGCGCGCTTCGGGCAGGAGTGGTGGGGTGGCGGACGGGTCCATGGAATTCCCCTTTCTAGGAAGTGGCGGCGGCGAACGGCAGGGTGATGATGAACTCCACCCCTTTGCGGTGCGGCAGGTTGCCTGCATGAATGGTGCCGTGATGCCGTTGCAGGATGGCGTGCGAGATGCTCAACCCCAGCCCGGTCCCTTCCGGCCGGGTGGTGAAGAACGGATCGAATATCCGCGCCAGATAGTCGGATGGAATGGGCGGGCCGTCGTTGACGAATGTTACCTCCGCCTGGTCCCCCAACGCGCGCACCCGGATTTCCAGGCGGCCTTTGCCCTTCATCGCGTGAAGCGCGTTCAGGATGATATTCAAAAACACCTGGATCAGCTGCCCGGCCGCGGCCAGCACCGGCGGAAGATCCCCCGGGAAGGCGGTGACGATTTCCACATGCTGGTTGCGCAGCGAATTCTTGCTCAGGGCGAGCGCCTGCTCCAGCAGCCCGGTGATGGAAACCGGCTGGAGGATATCCGGCGCCGGGCGGGCGAACCCCAGCACCCGGCGGGTGGTTTCATCCAGCCGTTCCACTTCGCGCTCGAGGATGCGGAAGGACTGCTCCCGTTCTTCCTCGCTGAGCGGGTAGGAACGGATCAGCTCCAGATGGGAACGGAGCGCCTGCAACGGATTGTTGACCTCGTGCGCCAGCGAGGCCGCCACGCGGCCGATCGCCGCCAGGCGTTCCGTCCGTTCGGCATCGTCGAGGATTTGCTGATAATGGGTGATCATCTCCCCGATGACCAGGAGTTCTTTGTCCGGCAGCCCGCGGCCGCGAAGCGGGAAGGCGTGCAGGCGGAATACTTCCACCCCGCGCGGCAGCGCAACGCTGATTTTTTCCCGGCTGACCCCCTCGCCCGTCCGCAGGCTTTCGGAGATCAGCCCGCGGAATTCCTCCGGCGTGCCCGGGAACTCCAGAAGGTTCACGCCGATCACCTGGCGCACCGAGATCCCCTGCCGCCTCAATTCACGCACCGCCTTGGGATTGACCTCCAGGATCGTCCCGCGCGAATCCAATAAGCCGATCAGAAAAGGGGCCGCGAGAAGAATGCTGCGGTAGCGGCTTTCGGACACGCGCAGCCGGTTGACCAGGATGGCGTTTTCGAGAACCGTTTCCATCGCCCGCGCCATCGAAAACATCATGCTGTACCCCGGGGCCGAAAGCATCTCCCCCCGTTCATGCGAGAGGAGCAGCACCCCGACCGGATCCTTCGCCGGAAGCGGTATCGCCAGGCAGCCTCCGCAATGCTTCCCGTCCAGCCGGGCTTCCTCCGGGAGGCAGGAGGTATCCGAGACGTATACCGCGCGCTGTTTTTCGAAGGCGACCCGCAGCATCGGATAACGATCCCACGGCAGCCGTTCCGGGACCTGGCGCGCATACGGCCCGAAACATTGATAGCGGATGCACTCGGAGCGGGGCGGATCGTACAGAGCCAGGCCGGCGAACTGAACCGCAGACGAGAGACCGGCGCAGGCTTTCAACATCGTGGAGATGGTCTTGGGGCGGGCGTGAAGATCGTGCTGGAGTTGATACGGGGTGATGCGCTCCATCTCTCCGCCGGACGGGGAGGATTGGTCCGGCGCGCCGGTTGCCCGTTTCCGCCGGGCAGCCGGCTTCTTTTTCATGAATGCTTGCGGGGTGCGGGTTTCGACGCGGAAGCCGGCGGCCTCGAGGACCGACCGCATCCGCGGGGCAACCCCCTTTCCGGATGCGAACAAAATCATCGACGGCCGGTTTCGGAGGTTGCCGGATTTGGCCACCACGCCATCCTTCCTTCGGCAAAAAACCGCTGCCCGGATGGATATTACCAGAATCCAGCATGAAAAACCACGAAGGGGGGTTAAAAAAACCGAGGGCAATTCACAGCAGACACACAGCATGCGGGAAATGCGCAGCTCGGACCGGAAGCCGATGATTATTGGCCACATAAGGCACAAAAAACACAAAATTTTTTATTGGAAAATTTCTATGTGCCTTTTGTGCTTTTTGTGGCAGAAGTTATTTTTTGTTATTTGAAAACCGTTGAAGCGCGATCGCCAATGCCGCGACCGTCTTACCGTCTTCGAATGCGCCGGTTTCGAGCAACTCGCGGACTTTAGCGTGGGAAAGTTTTTCCGGAAATAATTCCTCGTCCGCATCCGCGGGGAGCGGATCGGCAGCCAGGCCCTCGCCCAGGAAGACATGCATATATTCGGTGGCATACCCGGGCGCGAGGAAGAATCCGCCGAGCGCGGTCAACCGCTGCGCGCGCATGCCGATCTCCTCGCGCAGCTCGCGGCCGGCGCAGGCAACGGGGGCTTCGCCGGGATTGAGAGTCCCGGCCGGCAGTTCTAGCAGATCGCGCCCGGCGGCATGGCGGTATTGGCGCACGAACCAGATCCCGCCGTCCTCGGCGAGCGGCACGATCGCGACCGATCCGGCGTGTTCGACGATTTCGAGCGCCGTCTCGCGGCCGTCCGCCAGCCGGATGCGGTCGATGCGGACGCCGAATACCCGGCCGGAGAATCGTTTTTCCGAGGAAAGTATCTTAGGAGGCATATTGCTTGCCCAAAGGAAGAATCGATTCGAAGTAGAAATTCCTGCGGCATGTCATTGCGAGGAGCGAAGCGACCCCGGCCTACCCACCGGGGCAGGCGAAGCAATCTCCGGTTTTAGAAAAGGGGGAGATTGCTTCGCTCTCTTCGGTCGCTCGCAATGACATTCGATGTGGATGATTCAACTTATCCGGTCGAATACCCCAGCAGTTCCGTCCCGTCCCCGAGTTTGTAAAACGGAACCCAGGCGACTCCGAACATCTCGACGTAGACATCCTTCTTGGCCGGAGTAAGCGTGACTTCGGCCGGTCCGTTGGACGTCTGCCGGCCTTCCCCGGCCAAGCCGGCCTTTTCCTGCTCCAATGCGGCGATGTCCGCCTTGAGCTGTCCAATCACCTGCTTGGATTCCTCGACGTCACCGGCGGCTTTCGAAGTCATCCGGCGTTTGGTGAGCGAAGTGGTCAGGCGGCGGCTGCGGCCGGTTAGCATACCGAAGATCGTATCCGCGGCGGTGCCTACCTCCTCGATCGTGCGATGGGTCATCTCGGTTTTGTCCTGCTCCAGCTCGCGTTCCTCGCGCGTCAGCTTCTGGCGCAGGGTATCAAGCTTTTTATCGATGGCTGCCTGAGGTCCGGTGGCCCCCCTGACCGGCAGGGCCGGAATCTTGAGCGAACTTCCGTGGTACACCCAATCCAGGAAATCTTTTTCCAGCTCCTTGAGGGTTTTTCCATCGCTCAGCGGCGGTTCCAGCGCGTCAAAAACCGCCCCGGCGGCCGGGATTCTTTGGAGCGCCGCCTCGTCGATCGCGGCGGAGGGATAATCCTGCCAGCGGACGATGCCGCGCGGATCCGGAGCGATCACCAGGACCGTCTTTGCCACCTGCTGATCTATGCCATACTTGCGGTCGAGGAAACGCACTTTCGCCTGCGCCAGAAGCGCGGGACGGTAGAAGCTATTGGCATCCGCGGCCGCCGGCCGTCCGGCGGACTGGCAGGCCTGGGCCAGGGTTTTATTCTGCGGCAGGAAGAACTCGGCGACCCCGGAGGGTATTCCCGGGCGGGTCGAAGAAGCCGTTGCAGCGGAAGAGAGTGCATCCCCCGCGGCGGCAGCGGCCGGCTTTCGCCCGGCGCCCGCCCCCTTGGGCAGCACAGCCCCGGCCAGTTTGTTCAGCGCCGGGATCTGCGAGATCGTCAACGGTCCGGGCAGGTAATTCATCGCCCAGCGGGTCTGGAAGATTGCCGGTCCCTTGGCGTGCGTGTTGTGGAGCAGGAAGACGCGCTTGCCGAGGCGGGAGATGATCTTGTCGTATTCGGCGCGGTTCACCCCGGGCGCTTCAAGCCCGTCGAGCAGGTGTTGTTTATCCTGATCGGTCTGCAGTTTGCCGATGCACCAGGTGCCGGCATTGGAGAGAGCTTTGTAATCGAAATCGACCGGATTTTGGGTGGCCAGCAACAGACCGAACCCGAAGGCGCGAGCCTGCTTGAACATGCGCAGGATCACCGTCTTGGAAGGAGGGTTGGCCACCGGCGGAAGGTAGCCGAAGATTTCATCGAAATATAAAAGGGCGCGCAGGCCCGAGGCACCCTGCCGGGTACGCATCCACGCCTCGGCGGCGGTAAGCAGCAGGGTGACGAAGAACATGCGCTCGGAATCCGATAGGTGCGCGAGGTAGAACACGCTGTGCCGCGGGCGGCCGTCAGGTGTGCGCAGAAATGATTCAATATCCAGCCGCTGGCCTTCAATCCAGGTCCGGAAGGATGGCGCGGCGAGGACGCTGTTGAGCCGGATGGCGAGCGCCTGACGGTCCTTGGAGGGAAAGAAACTCTCGACGTCAAACACACCAAGCTTGGCGATCGGCGGATTCTGCGTCTGCAGGATCAGGGTTTCCAGGGTCAGGCTTTGCCCCTGGCTCCAGGCGTTCTCCAGGAGGTTCGAGAGCAGGATGTGCTCGCGCGAGCGAAGCGGATCGATATCGCCAATTCCGGCGAGCCCCAGGATGGCGGTGACCGTGCCGGCTATCTTCTCGCGCAGGACCTCGCGGTTTTTCTCCCACGGCACATCGGGAGCCTCGAGCGAAGTGATGACACTGATCGGGAGCCCGGATTCAGACCCGGGGGTGTAGACCGCGTATTGGACAGAACGTTGCAGAGCCTGAATACGCTGGGGTGCAATCCCCCATTCGGCAAGCCCGTTCTTCCAGGCGGACGCCGCCTCGGCTGCCGCCTGGGCGCCGGTCTTGCCTTCGCGTTTGGCGATTTCACTATCCACCCAAGGTTCGAAGTCGGCGGGAGCCAGATTTGGGAAATGCAGAAGCAGGTTGGTCACATCGCCCTTGGGGTCGATGATCAGCGCCGGAATGCCTTGCAGCGCCGCCTCTTCCAGAAAGTCGATCCCGAGGCCGGTCTTTCCGGATCCGGTCATCCCCACAATCACACCATGGGTGGTGAGATCGGACGGGTCGTAGAACACCGGCTGATCCGTGAGTTTCGAGGTCTTAAGATCGAACAGCTTGCCCAGGTAGAATTTATCGGAAGGAATATCCATGGAAAACTCTCCCAAAAAACCAGGTTTTTTCCGAAGATGCCAACCGGTGCACACTCAACTATACCTGAATTTACTTCCGACGATTACTTCACGATACGCCGCGGGGACGAATAAAACCGCGGTTCCCAAATCATTGGCGGGGGCAGACCGACGCGGTCTTAAGACCGCGTCGGTCTGCCCCCGCCCACCCAGGATTGTGGACTCACGGCTCCCCATTCGCCAGCCGAACCCGACAAAAATCGAAACCAATATAGGCTGGCAAGGTCCTCGCAACCATGAGGTAAATCGGACAGAAAAGGTGCGCATCTTGCCAAGGGCCGTAATTCGGTTAACATAGTGGCATGAATCCCATCCGTCCGGCGGCCGCCCCGCGGCGCAGCCGAACCCGGTTCTACCTGTGGACGATCGGCCTGGGCGCGGCGCTGGCGACGGCCTTCATCACCTTCGCGCCTTCCGCCCTCTCGCCGGATTCCATCCGCGCGTCCTTCGCCGGCGTGATCAATCCCACCCCGGGCGGGCTGGGGCCGATCTCGCCGTTCAAGCTGCCGATCGGGATCGTCGCCGGGCATTCCGGGAACGACGTGGGCGCCGCGTGCGACGATGGGCTGACCGAACTCTCGGTCAACGAGGACATCGCGGTGCGGGTCAAGACGCTTCTCGAACGGCAGGGCTACATAGTCGATCTGCTCGAGGAATACGACCCGCGCCTAAATGGATACAAAGCCATGGCGGTGGTGTCCCTGCACACCGATTCGTGCCAGTTCGTCGACGACAATGCGACGGGCTTCAAGGTGGCCGCTTCCCAGGCGGGCACTTCGGCCGAGACGTCGCAAATCCTGGCCGGATGCCTGACAAACCGCTACGCCGCCCGCACCGGCCTGAACAACCATCCGGGCAGCGTCACCTGGGACATGACCGGTTATCACAGCTTCAACGAAGTTTCGGCGGAAACCCCGGCCGTGATCATCGAAATGGGCTTCCTGTACCTGGACCGTAATTTCCTGACCCAGCACGCCGACCTGGCCGCGCAGGGCGTCGCCGACGGCATCCTGTGCTTTACGCGGAGCGAACCGCTCAACGGGACGCCCACGCCATGATCCCCGACACCCCGGCCCGCGCGGACTTCAAACAGGCGCTTGAACGCGGCATGGACGCGCTGACCCGGGGACGGCTTGCGGAGGCCGGCGAGCATGCGCTGCGCGCCGTGCGCCTGGATCCGCAGGCGGAAGAAGCCTGGCTGCTCCTGGCCGCCGCCGTCCCGCCCCGGAACCGGGCGCCCTATCTTAAACACATCCTGCAAATTCATCCCGACAGTGGAAGCGCGCGCCAGGCGCTGGCGGAGCTTGCGCACGAACTGCAGGGCGTACCCGCCGAAAAATCGGGCGCCACCCTGCCCTCCCCCGAGGAAATTCTTGCCGGGCTATCGGCGGCCGGGGCGACAACCGCGCCCCGCGCAACCGCCGCGAACGGAAACGCCTCCCAGCCGGATCAGAAATCCAAAGCCGCATCCGCTCCGGAAAATCACAAAGGCTTTTTCCACGGAAGAGGGTGCCGCTGGGCCACGGTCCTCATCTCGGTTTCCTGCCTGCTGGCGCTGTCGGCGACGGCCTTCGCCGGCGTGGTCACCTACGCCCAGGAAGTCCCGGTGGTGGCGCGCGTCGTGCGCGAGAGCAGCGCGATCCCGCCGACCTTCACCCCGTCGTTCACGCCGTCGATCACCGCTTCCTTCACGCCAACCTTCACCTCCACCTTTACGCCCACGCCGACCTACACGGCGACCAACACCCCGCCGCCCACCAATACTCCGATACCGGACGCCTACATCATTCCGGGCGCGGGCGGCGAGCGCTGGATCGACGTCGATATTTCCTCGCAATCGGTCACGGCCTATGAAGGCAGCACGCCGATCCGGACGTTCATCGTGTCCACCGGCACCGCCGCCCACCCGACCGTGCTCGGCCGCTACCGGATCTATATCAAACTGCGCTACACCACGATGGCCGGCCCGGGCTATTACCTGACCAACGTCCCTTATGTGATGTACTTCTATCAGGGGTATTCGTTCCATGGCACCTACTGGCACCACAACTTCGGCACCCCGATGAGCCACGGATGCGTAAATATGTACACCCCCGACGCCGAGTGGTTGTTTTACTTCGGGTCGGTGGGAACATTGGTGAATGTGCATTGGTAGAGGATTCTGAGTAGACAATCCCCCCGGATGCCATTCGGAATGGTACCCGGACGACACAAAAAAATCCGGATTACACGGATTTGTTTTTTTAAAATGCCCCCCTGCTTCATGGAAAATGGGCGGTTTTTAGCAGAAGGCCTGCTTTATTAAGGAATATCGCAACTACTCAGCCGGGCTTCCTTCTTTGTACACGGATTACACCGAAAAGAGCCGATCTCACCGAAAAGCATTTGGTTATCTTCTTACCTATCAACTGCCATCTTATGCCTAATAAATTATGAATGCTCGGTGTTTTCGGATTTTCTCGGTGTTTCGGTGTACTTTTTATCCGACCTGAGTGGAGACGGTATACCCAATGATACAATTGCCGGCTTATGAAAAATGAAACTATAAAAGAAAAAAAAGAGAAGGCGTCCTGCGTTCCGGTTTTTGATTTCGGCGGAGTGCTCTTCGATTGGAATCCCCGCTATCTCTTCCGCCAATTCTTCGACGGCGACGGCGAAAGTCTGGAGCGGTTTCTGACGGAGATCGGCTTCTTCGACTGGGATGCGGGGATGGATCGCGGCCGTCCCTTCGGCGAGGCTGTGGACGAGTGGTGCGCGAAATTCCCCCATTACGCCGGAATGATCCGCGCCTTTGACAGCCGCTGGGTGGAAACCGTCGGCGGCCCGATCCCCGGCTCGGCGGACCTGTTGATGCGGCTGCGCGAAGCCGGCCATCCGTTGTACGGGTTGAGCAATTGGTCGGTTGAAAAATTTACGGTCCTGCGCGCGAAATATGCATATATCGGGGCATTCCGGCAAATTCTGCTTTCGGGGGAAATCGGGATCTGCAAACCCGATCCGCGCATTTTCGAGGCGTTTCTCGAGCGGACCGGCTTGCGGCCAGAGGCGCTCCTGTTTATCGACGACTCGCCGCCCAACATCGCCGCGGCGCAAACCCTCGGCTGGAACGCCGTTCACTTTATCTCGATCAAGGAATTGGAGCTGGAACTGATCGGCCGGAACCTCCTCTGATGGATCGTTAATCGTAGATATGGTAGTGTACGTTGGGACGCTTATGACAGAACCTCTGTTTTTAGGGTTGATTTTTTCCGAGGACGGGCAGCAGCTCACGGCCGCGCGGGTCGGCGACGAGCCGTTTTACGTCCACGATGACACCGGATTCCGGCGCCACATCCGCGCCCGTGAACTGGACGAATCCATCCTGCGCTGGCTGTGGGAGCAGATCCGCGGCCACGAACCCGAATTGGCCGAGCAGGCGGCCAGGATGACCGGGCAGGAAGACATCTTCTCCCGGGCTGTCCTGCAGCAAAGCCTGGCCCACCCGGAGGCGTACGTAGAGGAAATTTTCCGCCACGGGCTGCCGGAAGAGACGCGGATGTGGATGGGGATGATGGGTTTCCGCGCGATCGTGAACGGGCACGGAGAACTGCTGCGCGTGGACCAGCCGGCGCGCGCGGTCGAAGACGATTCGGATTGACGGGCGCGCCGGCCGAACGGCGCGATGTTGAGGTGGCATGATGAAAGCGGATATTTTGGAAGTTGCGGAAACCGATTTCGACCGGGAGGTGATCCGGTATTCGGAGACCATCCCGGTGGTCGTGGATTTCTGGGCGCCCTGGTGCGCGCCCTGCCGGATGCTGAGCCCGACGCTGGAAAGACTCGCGGCCGAGGCGGCCGGCACTTTCCGCCTGGCCAAGGTCAACATCGACGAGAACCCGGGGCTGGCGGCGCGGTTCGGGGTGCAAAGCATCCCGATGCTGAAATCCTTCCGCGACGGGAAGATCGCCGGGCAGATGGTCGGCGCGCAGCCGGAAAGCGAAGTCCGCAAGTTCCTGCGCGGGATCGCACCCGGTCCGGCCGACCAGGCCCTGTCGGAAGCGCAGGGGCTGCTGACCGCGCGGCGCTGGGACGAAGCGGGAAAGGCCGCGCGCCGCGCACTCGAACTGGAACCGGCGAACAGCGCGGCCGCGCTGTGCCTGGTCAAGGCGCTTTTGCGCGAGGGCCAGGGATCCCCGGCGCTGGAAATCCTCGACCGCTTCCCGGCGGGGGCGGAATCTTCCTCGGCGGAACGGCTTCGGCCCCTGGCGGCGCTGCTGGCGGAAGTGGAATCCAGCGCCGATCAACCGGCGGACGTGATGGAAGCCGGCTACCTGCAAACCGCCCGGCTGCTTGCCCGCGGGAACTATCCCGCCGCGCTCGACGGCCTGCTCGAACTGCTGCGGCGCGACAAACATTACCGGAACGACGATGCCCGCAGGGTGTATCTCGCGGCGCTGGAAATACTCGGCGAGGAAGATCCGCTGACGCGCCAATACCGTGACGAACTGGCCTCGGTGCTGTTTTAAGATCGTCATGCCCGCGCCCGCCCCCCGAGCGGTGAGCATTGGTGATCTTCCGATGCGAAGGACCTGCGAGCGGGGGTGTACCTAGCGGGCATTAATTTCTGCACCCCCTGGATTCCCGCTTAGTACACCCTCGCTTCGCGTTCATCCCGGCGCATGAACCAAACGCGCGCCGGGATGCTTTGCGAGGGCAGGCGCGGAATGACGATCTCCTCATTGCGGTTATTCGGCGATGATCTGCAGCGTCCCCCACAGCATGGGGTTGGGCGGCGCGGTCCGCCGCGGCGAGGTCGACAGGATCCCATCCTGATGGATGGATCCATACTGATCGTTATCCGCAACCGAGAAGACAAACCCGAACGACTCGCCCCCGGCCGGTGAAATCCCGAACAGCGACCATGGAATTTTCGCCTCGAGAATCCAACCCTTCATGTCGGGGGCGGCGGTGAGCGCGGCGGATACGTCGAATTCCACCGGGCCCTTCTTCCCAAGCGGGTAAAACAGATAGGCGGCCGGACTCTGCAGGCTGGGATCCGGCAGATAGCCGGGGGAAATGCCGAGCTGATAATCGTCGCCGCTCATGATCGAATTGCAGTAATCTCCGCGCAGGTCCATATCCAGGAGAAGCTCCACGGCATCCCCCTGAAGCAGGTTCGCCGCGCCGCTGGTTTCCTGCGCGAAGACGGAATCCGTCACGCGGACAGCCAGATACAGGTATTTGCGGTCCCAGCGCAGCCCGAGCCGGGCGCCATTCGCCGTTTCTCCAAGGGCAACATGCGGCACGGGATACTCCAGCGGGCTTTCCCATTCCACCAGCTTCGAATCCAGAACCGGCTCGATTACGGCATAGGTGGCCTGAAGCGCGGTTCCATTCTCCGCCGGGCGCCGGTCCTGGGCCGCGCACACCGGCGCCTGGGTGACTTTAATGCTCACCACGAACGCGGTCAGCCCGTCCGGCTCGACGCCGAAGCGGACCCGCTGCGGAGTCTGAATTTTCCAATACCCCGTGTACTCCCCGTCGGCGGCCGGCGCGACAAGGTTGACCGCGAAGGTGTAGACCGCGCCGGGGGGCACGCTCGCCGTGAGCGGTATCGTATCGGCGCCTCCCATCTTGTCACCGCGGTCGAACACCAGCGCATAACCCTTGCCCCACATGCAGGTGCCCGTATTCTTCAGTGTCCAGGTTTTCATAAACGCCGAGCCGGGACTCATAAAGGTCCCGTTGGGCACCGTCTCGCCGGCGAGCCCGGCCGAATTAACGCAATCCGGAGCGGTGGGCGAGACCGTCGCCGCGGGCAACGCGGAATTCGTCCCGGCCGGAGTGGTCCGGGGCTTCGAGGTCGGAACTTCGAACAGCTTCGACATCGTCCAATTGGGGGTGGGAAATTGAAACTGGGTCGGGGCCGATGGAAGAAGGCTGCACCCCCCCAGGAGCATTATGGCGGCGCCTGTCATACTCAACGGAAACAGTTTTTTCGTATCCATGAAACCTCCCCGGCGTTCCGCCGGCCCGCTCAAGGCAAGTCCGGCCGTCCCCATTATATGGGTTAATAAAAAAAAGAGGCGGAGCAGTGTCCGCCTCTTTTGCCATTGTTCGATAGTGCTTACGGGCCGGTCTGAATTTCGATCTGCAGGGTTCCCCACAGCATCGGATTGGAGAAGATCGTGCGCTTGGGCGCGGTGGAGATCAGCCCATCCTGCTGCTGGCCGGAATGGTCGTTATCCGAGACCGAGAGGGCGAAGCCGTAGTACTCGCTCCCGGCCGGTCCGCCCTGGAAAACGCTCCAGGGGATTGCCGCTTCGATGATGTAACCCGGCGAGGCGGTAACCGCCGATACGATCGTTATGATCTTCGTTCCCTTGATGGAGAGCGGATACCAGAGCCAAGCCGTTGGGCTGCTGGGGGTCGGCAGGTTGCCGGGGGAAATGCCGAGCTGATAATCGTCCGAGCTTAAAGAGGTCGAGCAGTAATCGCCCTTAAGATCCTTGTCGAGCAGGATTTCAACGCTGTCCCCCTTATACATCACCGAGCCGTCGGTGGTCGACTGAAATAAATTGTCGTCCTCGACTTCGATCGCCAGGTACAGGTTGTCGAAATCCCATTTCAGCGTGAAGCGCGCATCGTTGTCGGTATCGCCCCAGACGTCATACGGCACGTCGTTGATCAGCGGGCTGTCCCATTCGCCGAGCACGGCGTCGATGGTCGGCGGAGTGGTGGTGTAATAGGCTTCGATGACGCCGCCGTAGGACTCGGGCCGTTTGGTCTGCGCGGCGCAGGCCGGGGCGGCCGGGGCGAGCACAGCGGTGGTGATCTTCACCCAGAACGATTTGCCGGCGGCATCGATCCCGAACCGGACACCCTGCGGGGATTGAAGCTTCCAGAAACCCTGATACTGGCCGAGGGTGGCGGGCGCCGTCAGGTTGACGGTGAAGTTATAGACCGCGTTCGGGGGAACGCTGGCCGTAATCGGCACGGAAGCCGGACCGGCCATCTGGTCGCCGCTGTCGAAGACCAGCGCGTATCCGGCTCCCCAGGTGCAGGTGCCGACATTCTTAAGCGTCCAGGTCTTGGTGAAGGCGGTCCCCGGAGCGACGTAGGTCAGATCCGGAAAAGTCTCGCTGACGAACTGCGCCTGGTTGGTGCAGTTGGGTGCGGTCGGCGAGAGCGTGGCCGAGGGAATGCTGGAGGTTGAAACTCCCTGGGTGACTGACGGCTGCGGGGCGCTGGTATTCGTCGGGGGGATCTGGAACAGCGCCGTCATCGTCAGGTTGGGCGTCGGAAACACGAACTGCGTCGGGGTGGACGCCAATGGAAGGGCGCACCCGACCAACAACAATGCGATTATGCTCGACGCCAAGATACGGTTATGGTGGGTCTTTTTCATAGCATCTCTCCTTTTTTCCAGAGACCGTCCGGCCCGTGTGGAATTGGGGGCCTCCGGGTGGCCTTTAGCTCCCTTGTAGGGCGGGTGGGAATTGAACCCACAAGGGTGTTACCCCGGGGGATTTTAAGTCCCCAGCGTCTGCCAGTTCCGCCACCGCCCCAGAACGCACCGCTTTATTATATAACGGGCCATCTTTTTAGGTGCGGCGGCCAGGTCCGGGCAGGCGGCTCCGGATTTCGCGCCGGAACCCGTCCCAATTATCACCCAGACGGTCTACTTCGGTTATAGGTTCCTGTTGCATTTATCGTGCCTGACCGGAATTTTCGCCCAGAATTCAATATCCGGCGTTCCGTAGGCGATGCCGCCGGCGGGTGCAATCCGGAGCGCGTTGCAATTCGAATTGAATTCGTTTATAAGAAGGACCGGCGATCCGGGGATCGGCGGAACGAACCCCGATGAACGCCGGGAGCAACGATCGTGTTAAAGTCGCCCATCTTCACCTGGATCGAGATCAACCTGTCCGCGGTCGAGGACAACATTAAAGCCCTCCGCGCGATCGCCGGAGTCCCGCTCATGGCGGTGGTGAAGGCCAACGGGTACGGGCACGGCGCGGTCGAAGTTTCGCGCGCGGCGCTGGCCGCCGGAGCCTCCTGGCTGGCCGTCTCCTGCGCGGAGGAAGCGATCGTTCTGCGCGAGGCCGGGATCTCGGTGCCGATCCTGGTGCTGGGTATGGTCACCGCCCAGGAAGCCGACGAAGCCATCGCGGCCGGACTTTCGCTGACGGTGTACTGCATGGAAAGCGCCGAACTGTATTCGCAGCGCGCGGCGGCGCTCGGGCGTTCGGTCAATGTGCATCTGAAAGTGGATTCGGGGATGGGCCGGCTGGGCACGCTGCCGGGGGAGCAGACCCTCGCGCTGGCGCGGACGATCGCCGGCATGCCGTCCATGCACCTGGAAGGGGTATTCACCCACCTGGCCTGCGCCGACGAGGAAAACCCCGCGCCGACGATCGAGCAGCTGGCTAAATTCGCATCCACGCTGCAGGCGCTGCAGGAGAACGGGATCCGGCCGGCCTGGATCCACGCCACGAATTCCGCCGCGACCCTGGCTTTCCCGCAGGCGCGCTACAACATCGTGCGCGCCGGAGTGGCGATCTACGGCGTGCATCCCTCGCCCCAGGTCTGCCTGCCGGCCACATTCCGCCCCGCCCTCTCCTGGAAAGCGCGCCTGGTCTCGTGCAAGGTTCTGCCGCCCGGCTGGGGGGTGAGCTACGGGATGGAGTATCACACGGCGGGGGAGGAAACCGTGGGCGTCATACCGGTCGGGTACGCCGACGGCTGGCGGCGCAACCGCCCGAATATCGTGCTCTTGAACGGGCGGCGCACGCCGGTGATCGGGCGGGTATGCATGGACCAGTGCATGATCAAACTTCCGGAGGACGCATCGCTGGGGAGCGAGGTCGTCCTGATCGGGAAACAGGGCGGCGGGGAGATCCGGGTGGAGGAAGTGGCCGAACGCTGGGGGACGATCAACTACGAGGTGATCACCGGGATCAGCGCGCGCATGCCGCGGGTGTACGTGCGGGATGGCGAGTCGGTTTAGCGGTTTTTCGCATCGGGCGGGAATATTGAAACACTGATTCAAGGGTGACTTGCCCGCATGATACTGCCCCTCATCCTTTCCTTCTCCCAGCATTCGCTGGGAGAAGGTGGCCGAAGGCCGGATGAGGTGACACCATCGAGTTTTTACTAGTGTGCAATCTTCTACTTTATTGACGGCGCGCTTACCGCCGAAGGCTCTATCTTAGTTAGCCCGGCCGGTTTATTGGGGCCGCAGGCTTTCAACTGGAAATTAGGTGATCTTCAGAAGTTTCTCTTTGTGCCGTCTGTGCTTTTTGTAGTGGAATTATTGCCGCACAAGTCACAAAGATCACATAATTTCCTGGGAAATCAACTCCCAGGCTTTACGGCGAGTTTCCCCGCCACGATCCGGTCCGCCCGGCCCATCGGATAGGCTGTGAGATCGCGAAGGCGCACCCAGCGCACCTCCGCGGCGCCGATCGGTTTGGGCTTTCCGTGCAGCGTAGCGCAATGAAAAACATGCAGGGTGATTCGGAAGTGACTGAAGGCGTGTTTGACGGCGAGGATTTTTTCACCAACCCGGACCGATACCCCGAGCTCTTCCCTTAACTCGCGGCGCAGGCACGCCGGCAGGGTCTCGCTCCGTTCGACCTTCCCGCCCGGGAATTCCCACATGCCGCCAAGCAGCTTCCCTTCCGGGCGCCTGGCGATCAGCGCCTTTCCGTTTCGTAATATGACCGCTGCGGTCACATCAAAGTGCGGGACAGGAACGCGTTTGGAGCGCACCGGAAGGCGGTCCTGGATGCCACGCTGGAAGGCGACGCAGCTTGCGGCGACGGGGCAATCCGGGCAGAGCGGCCGGCGCGGGAGACAGACGAGCTGGCCGAGATCCATCAGCGCCTGGAAAAAAGCGCCGGGCGCGGCGCGGCCGCGGGCGCGCTGATACAGAGTGGCGAGTTCTTTCTGCGAGCGGGCGTTCCCGATCCGGCGGCGATAGGCATACACGCGGGCAAGGATCCGCCGGGCATTGGCGTCGAGCGCGGCGGCGGGCTCGCCGAAAG
>Ga0105104_10001759_pt1 | contig 16154 bp, 13 predicted proteins | sample PPLLaktember2015_3_FD_87034 | JGI IMG/M metagenome (GOLD analysis project Ga0105104, IMG submission 87034) | Freshwater sediment microbial communities from Prairie Pothole Lake near Jamestown, North Dakota, USA - PPLs Lake P7 Core (6) Depth... | ecosystem: Environmental > Aquatic > Freshwater >... | reverse complement strand
GCCATGGCTTCGAGGCGCAGCATCCGCCGATTCGAGGACCGGCCGATTCCACGAGAGACCGTCGAGGCGATCCTGCTGGCGGGGATTCAGGCTCCATCGGGCAAGAACCGACAGCCGTGGCGGTTCGTCGTCGTCTCCGGAGAAAAGCGGGCGACCCTTGTGAAGATCCTGCTCGACGCCGTCGCCGCGGCCAGGAGCCGCGGCGAAGACGCGGGCAGCGCCGAAGGGACGGCGCGCGTGATGGAGCGCGCCCCGGTGACGGTGTTCGTGTTCAACCCGAGCGGCGCGGATCCGTGGGCGCCGCGGTCCGTCGACCAGGCGTTCCAGGAGCTGGTCGACGTTCAGTCAGTGGGCGCGGCGATCGAGAACATGCTCCTTGCGGCACAGGACCTCGGCCTCGGCTCTCTTTGGATCGCCGACGTTCTCTACGCCTACGGGGAGCTCCGGGCCTGGCTTGGCGAGGCGGGTCAGATGGTCGCCGCGATCTCGTTCGGCTACGCCGCCGAGAGTCCCGCCCCGCGCCCCCGGCGGACCCTGCACGAAACGGTTCGCTGGCTCTGAGTTCGCGCCGCGGCCGGGCGGACGATGCGCGCCCTTTCCGTCGGGCGGGGCGAACCGTAAGCTCATCAGCATCGGAAAGGGGAGGTGCTTGCGGTGATGAAGTGGATTCCGGCAGTGCTCGCTCTCGCTTGTCTCGGCATCTCGGCGACGGTTGGGGCGGCGGAGTTGACTGGCTCCTTCTACGCAGAGGGGAACCCGTATCCGAGCCTCGGCGTTGGAGGAGGAGGCGCGGTGACGCTCATGACGGAGGGCTGGACCGTGACGAATACGACCACCTTCGATGTCTGGCCCGAGGTCGCAGACTCGCAGCGTCTCGAGATCGAGCGGGCCGTGGGCGACCTGAGCCTGCTCACGACCGCACTGTTTTCCTTCACGGCCGTGACGTTTGAGCCGCTCGACGTGGCGTTGTCCGGAGACGTCTGGGCGGCCGAGCTTCCGCTGGGCGACGCCGCGGTGGAGGTGACGTGCAGCGCTGGCGCGGGCGTCACGCTCGCCCATCCCCTCGATCCGTACGAGTTCGTCGACGCGACGATCGCCGTGGGGAGCAACTACGTGACCCATTCGACGATCCTCCACGCGAGTCCGATGGGCCTCGAATCGTTTGTCGACGCGTGTGTCTCCGTGACCCTGGCGACGATCGGGGACGGAGACTCCGCGATCACGCTCGGTCTGATCGGGTTCGCCGAGGCGAGCGTCGTTCCGCTCGAGTTCTCGTACGCGACGGTGAAGCTGAAGGCAAGCCTCGGTCGAGCGAGCCTCGCCGGGATCGTCACCTACACCGGCGGGGTGGAGTTCACCGTTGCGATACGCCTAGGAATGGCCTTCGGACCGATCGCGATCGACGAATAGGCGGTCAAGGAGGAGAAGATGAAGAGGTCTCTCGGTGCGAAGACGCTCGCGATGCCGTCGCCGGTGTGGGTGATCGGGACCTACGACGCCGCCGGGACGCCCAACCTGATGACCGTGGCGTGGGGGGGAATCTGCTGTTCGAAGCCCCCGGCGGTCTCGATTTCCCTCCGTGAGGCGACGTACACGTACGCCTGCGTGGTAGGACGGCGAGCGTTCACCGTGAACGTTCCGTCGGTGAGCCACGCGGCGGCCGCCGACCTTGTGGGGGTGGTCTCGGGGAGAGAGGGCGACAAGTTCGCGGCCGCAGGCCTGACGGCCGTCCCGAGCGAACTCGTGGATGCGCCGTACGTGGAGGAGTTCCCTCTGAACCTGGAGTGCCGACTGGTCGACTCACTCAAGCTCGGGCTGCACACGCTGTTCGTCGGCGAGATCGTCGACGTGAAGGCGGACGAAGAGGTGCTCGGCCGCGACGGCTACCCGACGGTCGACGGCGTGCGTCCTTTCACGTTCGTGGTCGCAGAACAGAGCTACTACGCGCTCGGCGACCGGATCGGCCCGGCGTTCGCGGCCAAGAGGAAGAGCGCGGCCTCGTAGGACGAGCGAGACGAGGAGTCTGCCGGCTTGAGAAGGAGCATAGCACGAGCTTGGGACCCGGCCCGTTGGCGGGCGGTCTTCTTTGCAGTCTGGTCGGGCCAGGCGGCTTCCCTCTTCGGCAGCCAGTTGGTGCAGTTCGCCCTCGTTTGGTGGCTGACCCAGACGACCGGTTCGGCCACCGTCCTTGCCGGGGCGACGCTCGTTGCGCTGCTGCCACAGATCCTCGTGGCCCCCGTCGCCGGCGCGCTCGCGGATCGCTGGAATCGCCGATGGGTGATGGTCTTCGCCGACGGAGGAATCGCCCTCGCCACGCTCGGCCTCGCGCTGCTGTTTGCGTCGGGCGTCGCCCAGGTCTGGCACGTCTACCTCGCTCTTCTCGTTCGATCGACGGGAGGAGCCTTCCACTGGCCCGCCATGCAGTCGTCCACGGCGATGATGGTTCCGGAGCGCCACCTGGCGCGGATCGGTGGGTTGAACCAGAGCCTGTACGGGCTTTGTTCGATCGCCGCCCCTCCGCTCGGGGCGATCCTCTTGAGCGCTCTCCCCATGTACGGCATCCTCGCCATCGACGTCGCGACGGCGTTGTTCGCGATTCTGCCGCTTCTTGGGTTTGAGATCCCGGTGCTTCGGCGGGATCCCGCCGAAGCCGCGAAGTCCTCGGTCCTCGCCGACCTCCGAACCGGGTTCCGCTTTGTCGCGGCGTGGCGTCCTCTCTTGGTGATCATTGTCGCCGCAGCGGTCATCAACCTGTTCGCCAATCCTGCGGTCTCGCTCTTGCCGCTGCTCGTCACCAGTCACTTCGGCGGTGGGGCGCTCCAGCTTGCCCAGCTGGAGTCCGTCTTCGGAGTCGGCATGGTGGTCGGCGGCGTCCTTCTGGGAGTCTGGGGAGGGTTCAAGCGGCGGATGGTGACGGCCATGCTCGCCCTGCTTCTTCAGGGGATCGGATTCGCCGCGGTGGGACTCCTCCCCGCGGCCGGCCTTGGGGCGGCCACGGTCGCGATGGCGCTCATCGGGTTCACGAACCCGATCTGCAACGGGGCGCTGATCGCGGCGATCCAGGCAAGGGTTCCGCATGGGATGCAGGGCCGCGTCTTGTCCCTCTTGTCCAGCGGCGCAGCGGCCGCCTCCCCGCTCGGACTCCTCGCTGCCGGCCCCTTGGCCGACCGGTTCGGAGTTCCGATTTGGTACGTCATTGCGGGCGCCGTGATGGTCGCCGTCAGCCTGATCTTGAGCGCCGTCCCGGGAGTCCTCCGCTTCGAAACCGATCGAGGTTCGGAAGGCGCTGCGACCTGAGCTCGCTCGCGGTCGAGGACGAAAGAGACGGGGCCCTCGCGAGGGCCCCGTCGTCGAATCACCTCAGCGCTGAGAGCGTTTGGTTCTAGATCCACCCTCGCATACGCATCGCCGACGCGACGCGCTCGACGGCGACCATGTACGCCGCGATGCGCATGTCGACCTTCTTGGTCTGCGACATCTCGTAGACGGCGTGGAACGCGGTGCTCATCTTCTCGTCCAGCCGCTTGTTCACTTCATCTTCGGTCCAGTAGAAATTCATGTCGTTCTGGACCTGCTCGAAGTACGAACACGTTACGCCGCCAGCGTTGCAGAGGAAGTCGGGGATGAATGTGATGCCCTTCTTCAGGATGACGGTCTCGGCCTCGGGGACGGTGGGGCCGTTCGCGCCCTCCGCAAGGATCTTGACCGTGTCCTGAATCTTGCCGACGTTCTCGGCTGTGATCGAGCTGCCCAACGCGGCCGGAATGATGATGGTCGCAGGCTTTGCGATCCAGGCGTCGCCGTCCTCGATGACGTAGCCGGCGGCCTTCGCCTTGGTCTTGTCGATCGTCCCGTACTGATCGGTGATCGACTGGAGGAACTTCGCGTCGACGCCGGAGTCCTTGCTGAACGTGTACGACTTCTTGTCGGCGCGATCCCAGCACGAGACACAGAGGACCTTACCACCGAGGAGTTCGACGAACAGCCGCGCGGCATACTGAGCCACATTGCCGAACCCCTGGATCGCGACGGTCGACTTCTTCGGGTCGATCTTGAGGACCTTCAAGGCCTCGCGGATGCTGATGACGACGCCAAACCCGGTCGCTGCGGTGCGGCCGAGCGAGCCGCCGCCGCCAACGAGCTTGCCGGTGATCACGCCGGGCGTGTACTCGCCGACGCGCTTGCAGTACTCGTCCATCATCCAGCCCATCATTTGGGGCGTCGTGCCGACATCCGGGGCCGGGACGTCCGTGCGGGGGCCGATGTTCTTCCACATCTGGTCGATCCAGCCGCGGCAGAGGCGCTCCTTCTCGCGCTCGGAGAGGGTCGACGGATCGACCTGAACGCCGCCCTTGCCGCCGCCGAGCGGAATGTCCACGACGGCGCACTTCCACGTCATCCACGCGGCGAGAGCCTTCACGTCGTCGAGCGTCTCGTCCTGATGGAATCGAAGGCCTCCTTTGGCTGGGCCTCGCGCGTCGTTGTACTGAACGCGGTACCCGCGGAAGACGCGAATCGAGCCGTCGTCCATGCGAACCGGGAAGTTGAGGATGAACGTCCTCGCCGGCTCGCGGAGGACCGCCGTCACCTGGGGATCCAGACCGAGCGCTGCGGCTGCCTTGTCGAGTTGCTGCTGCGCGATCTGGAAGGAGTTGAGCGTGGATCCACCTGCCATGTCAGAGACCTCCTCCGAGAGTTAACCCAAGGCCGGACGCTCGTACAGACGAGCGGCCGACCTCGGGGCGACGTGATTATACCGAGGCCGTCGCACGGCGCAAGAAGGCAAGATAAGGGCGTTCTCAGATTTTGAGACGAGCGAGCACCGCCAGCAGAAGCCGGCGCAGTTCGGCCCCCTTGCGGCGGGTCGTCTCGATGACTTCGTCGTGGGAGAGAGCGGCGTTTGGGTCCACGCCGGCGGCGAGGTTCGTCGCGAGCGAGATCCCGAGGACTTCCATGCCGGCGTGGGCCGCGGCGATCACCTCTGGCACGGTGGACATGCCGACGAGGTCGGCGCCCATCGCTCGGAAGGCGCGGATCTCCGCGGGCGTCTCGTACGACGGCCCCAGCGTGGCGACGTAGACGCCCTCCTTCAGCTCGATCTGTTCAGCGCTTGCCGCTTCTCGTGCGAGGGCGCGCAGACGCGGCGTGTACGCGGCGGACATGTCGGGAAACCGCGGCCCGAGGCGATCCACGTTCGGTCCATGAAGCGGGTTCACGCCGAGCATGTTGATGTGGTCCGTGATCAGGACGAGGTCGCCGGCGCGAAGATTCGCGCGGATCGCGCCGGACGCGTTGGTGACGATGAGGGTCTTGACGCCGAGGACGGCGAACAAGCGCGTCGCGAACGTGACTTCATCAAGCGTGCGCCCCTCGTAGAAGTGAACGCGTCCGCGCTGCAAGAGGACGGGGACGCGGCCGATCCGGCCGGACCAGAACTCGCCGCTGTGCCCTGCGACCGTGGGGACCGGAAATCCCGGGATCTCGCCGCACGGGATCAGCGCTCCTCCCGCGGGGACGCCGAAGCCGTCCGACAGTCCCGATCCGAGGGTGATGGCCACCGCAGGCGGTACGTCCAGGCGGGAACGCAGCGCGTCTGCGGCCTTGGTGAGCTTTTCCCAGCGCTCGTCGTGCATGCCGACCTCCTCAGTCTACGCGAGACCGATCTCCTCGAGGGCGCGTTCGATCGACTCCGCGGGCACGACGTCGATCGACCCCTTCGCAGAGGCCGAGCCGACAGAAGGTGCCCCCACGCGGGGAACGACGATCCGCTCGTACCCCATCTTCTCCGCCTCACGAACGCGCTCGGCGACTCGACGGACGGCTCGCACCTCGCCCGAGAGGCCGACCTCGCCGACGACGACCGTCTTCGGATCGATCGCCCGGTTGCGCAGGCTCGACACAATGGCCGCCACGGCCGCGAGGTCGCTCGCCCGCTCGCGCGCCTCGAGGCCCCCGGCCACCGAGAGGTAGACATCGGCGCCCCCGATGTGGACGGCGAGCTGCTTCTCGATGACCGCGAGCAGGAGGAGCACGCGATTGATGTCCAGCCCGGTGCAGCGTCGCTGGGGAACTCCGTACCCACCGGTGGGGGATACGAGCGCCTGCAGCTCGACGAGGATCGGCCTCGTCCCCTCAAGGATCGGGACGACCACGGAGCCGGGGCGCGGCTCGCCGCGATGCCCCTCGAGGAAGAACTGCGAGGGGTTCAGGATTTCCTTCATGCCCTCCGCCGTCATCCGGAACACGGCCGCCTCGTCGGTGGCGCCGAATCGGTTCTTCACCGACCGCAGGAACCGCAGATCCTCGCCGCGGCTTCCCTCGAGGTAGAGCGCGACGTCGACCAAGTGCTCGACCGACTTCGGGCCGGCGAACGCGCCGTCCTTCGTGATGTGCCCGACGAGGAACGTCACAAGGCGCTTCGACTTCGTGAGACGGATCAACTCGCTGCTCGCCTCTCGCAGCTGCCGGAGACTCCCGGCTTCCCCCTCGATCGAGCCCGAGACGACGGTCTGGATCGAGTCAACGATCAGGGCGCACGGCGAGAGCTTCTCAACGGCCGCGGCGATCCGTTCGAGCGACTGCTCGGAGAGCACGTACAGGCGCTCGTGTTCGACGCCGACGCGGCTGGCGCGAAGCTTCACCTGGCTCTCGGACTCCTCGCCCGAGACGTAAAGGACGTTTCCGACCGCTTGGGCGAGCGTCTGGGCGACCTGAAGAAGGAGCGTCGACTTGCCGATTCCCGGCTCGCCGCCGAACAGGATGACCCCGCCCGGGATGAGGCCGCCACCGAGCAGGCGGTCGAGTTCGTCGGACCCGGAGGGAATGCGCTTCACGTCGGCAAGGTCGATCTGCGTGATCGGACGCAGCTCCTCGCCGAGCCACGACTCGGTCTTCCGCGTCGAGGCCCCGACTTCCGCGGCCTCCGCGAACGAGTCCCACGCCCCGCAACTCGGGCACCGACCGAACCACTTGACCGATCGGTATCCGCAGCTGGAGCAGGCGAACGCCATGCTATCCGCTTTGCCGGAAGCGCATCTCGTCGCCGTTGGCGGCGGCCACGACGGTGGATCCCTTGGGGAACTGGCCGAGCAGGATCTCCTCGGAGATCGGGTTCTCGATCAGCCGCTCGATCGTTCGCCGCATCGGCCGAGCTCCGTACTTCGGGTCGTACCCCTGGCGGATCAGGAGGTCCCACGCCGAGTCCTCGAGCTCGAACGTGATTCCGCGCTCGGTGTGCAACCGCTCCGTGAGCTCGTTGATCATCAAGGTCGCAATCTGTCGAACCTGATCGCGGTTGAGCTGGTGAAAGACGATGATGTCGTCGAGCCGGTTCAGGAACTCCGGACGGAAGACGTTGCGAGCCTCGCCGGTGACGCGGCTCTTCATCTCCTGGTACGAGTCCTCGGAGCCATCGCTCTGGTCGCTGAACCCCAGCGTGTCGCGGTCGGTGATCAGGTCGCTGCCGACGTTGGACGTCATGATCAGGACCGTGTTCCGGAAGTCCACTCGGCGTCCCTGGGAGTCGGTGAGGATTCCGTCCTCCATCACCTGAAGGAGGATGTTGAACACGTCGCGGTGCGCCTTCTCGATCTCGTCGAACAGGACGACGGAGTACGGACGATGGCGGACCTTCTCCGTCAGTTCGCCGGCCTCCTCGTATCCGACGTACCCCGGAGGGGCGCCGGTCAGGCGGGACACGGAGAAGCGCTCCATGTACTCCGACATGTCGACGCGGATCAGGGCGTCCTCGTCGCCGAACAGGAACTCGGCCAGGGTCTTCGACAGCTCCGTCTTTCCGACCCCCGTCGGTCCGAGGAACATGAACACGCCGACCGGGCGCTTCGGGTTCTTGACCCCCGCGTAGGCGCGGCGAATCGATCGCGACACGGCGCGCACCGCCTCTTCTTGGGCGATCAGGCGGTCGTGGATCTTCTCCTCCATGTTGACGAGCCGGACCGTCTCTTCCTCTTGAACATGGCCGATCGGAACGCCTGTCCACATCGACACCATCCGCGCGATGTCCCGCCCCGTCGCTTGGAGTTCGCCGCCGAGGACTTCGGACTTGCTCAGCTTCTCGGCCTCCGAGGACAGCTCGGCCTTCCGGTCGCGCAGGCGCGCGGCGGTCTCGTAGTCCTGTTTCGCGACGGCCTCCTGCTCCTCCTGGTCCAGGGCCTCCGTCTTCTCCAAGAGAGAGCGAACCTCTTCGGGCATGTGGGAGCTCTGGAGCTTGATCCGGGCCGCCGTCTCGTCGATCAGGTCGATGGCTTTGTCCGGGAGGAACTGGTCGGTGACGTACCGGTCGGAGAGGCGCGCCGCCTCGTAGAGCGCGTCGTCCGTGATCCGGACGCCGTGGTGCTTCTCGTACCGTTGACGCAGACCCTTCAGGATCTTGACGGTCTCCTCGAGCGACGGCTCCTCGACGTAGATCGTCTTGAACCGTCGCTTGAGCGCCGGGTCCTTCTCCACCGACTTGCGGTACTCGTCGGGGGTCGCCGTGCCGATGCACTGGATCGCGCCGGACGCGAGCGGCGGCTTCAAGATCGACGATGCGTCGATGGCGCCCTCGGCGCCGCCGGCGCCGACGACCGTCTGGAGTTCGTCGATGAACAGGATGACGTTGTCGCTCTCGGACACCTGGTTGATCAGTGTCTTGAGGCGCTGCTCGAACTCGCCGCGGTACTTCGTCCCGGCGACGACCGACGCCATGTCGAGCTCGAGAATCTCCTTCGAGCGGAGGATCGCCGGCACGTCGCCGACGGCGATGCGCTGCGCCAGCCCTTCGACGATGGCCGTCTTGCCGACGCCCGACTCCCCGATCAGAGCCGGGTTGTTCTTCTTCCGTCGGGTCAGGGTCTGGATGATTCGCTCCATCTCCTCGTCGCGGCCGATGACCGGATCGAGGTTGCCGGCCATCGCTTCTTCGACGAGGTTCCGGCCGAACTCGGCGAGGTCGCCCTTCCGCTGAGGCTGCCGGCGAGCGGCGCGGATGGTCATCCCGATGCCCGACGGCGGCAGGAAGTAGGCGCGCGTCTTCGTGAGGTCGATGCCGAGCTGCTGAAGGATCGTTGCCCCCGTCCCCTCGCCCTCGCGCAGCATGCCCATCAGCAGGTGCTCGGGACGGATCGTGTTCAGTCCGGCGCGGCGCGCCTCCTCGAAGCTGACCTTCATGACGCGCTTGAGCCGCGGCGTGGGCTCGAGGTCGTCGGCCGACAGGCGGACCTCTCCTCGGCCCTTCTCCTCCTCGAGGAGTTGGGCGACCTTCTCGTAGGTCGCCTCGTGCGACGACAGAAACCGATGAACGTCGCTGCCAGCCATCTTGAGGAATGCGAGAAGGAGGTGTTCCGTGCCGACGTAGCTGTGCCGCCACTCCTCGGCCTCTTCTTGCGACACGGCGATGATCTCCATCGATTCGCGCGAGAAGCGATCGTACATCCGTCCTCCTTCCGTCGACGCCCGCGACGCGGCGCGTCTGCGACGCGGTCTCGTCTCCGACGCAGTCGCGTCTCCGACGCGGGAGAAGTATACCCGCGAGGGGTTGCGCTACAACAGATCCGGCTTTCGGTTGACCAAGGTCATGGCGGCTTCGATCCCCGCGTTGCGAAAGAGATCGATGGCCTCGACGGCGCGCTCGATCGCCGGAGCCACCTCGCGCCATTCTTCCGGCGAGAAGCGGTCGAGCACGTAGTCCCGTCCGGCGGCGGTCCGGCCTTCGATCTCGATCCCGATTCGCAGGCGAGGGATTTCCTCCGTCCCCAGGCGCTCGATGACCGACGTCATTCCCTTGTGGCTGCCGGGGCCTCCCGCGGCCAAGAGGCGGACTCGACCGGCTACAAGGTCGAGGTCGTCGTAGATGATGAGCGCGTCTTTCGGAGACAGGCGATGCCGTGCCAGAAGCCCCTTCACGGCGGCGCCGCTCTCGTTCATGTACGTCATCGGCTTCACGAGCAGGAGGTCGTCCCAGGAATAGACAAGGGCGGATTCTTGAATCCGCCCTTTCGTTCGGATGTGGTGGACCTTCCGGTAGAGGTCGATGGCCTCGAAACCAACGTTGTGCCGTGTCAGCGCGTACTCGAGCCCGGGGTTTCCCAGCCCGAAGACGGCCTTCAACGAACCCCCTACGACTCCTCGGCCGCCGACTCTTCCGTGCCTTCCGCGGCCTCGCCTTCCTCGCCCTCACCGGCCTCGGCGCCCTCTTCCGCCGTCGCCTCCGCAACCAGAGCGCGCGGCTGCATGACCGTCACGAGGACTCGTTCGGCCGGGAGCATCGGCTCCACCTTGCCGAAGTCGATCTCGTTCACGTGGATCGAGTCGCCGATGTTGAGGCTCGAGACGTCGATGGTTAGAAGGGGCGGGATGTCTGTCGGCATCCCGTGCACGGGGATCGTGTTGAACTGAAGGTTCAGGACGCCGCCGAGCTTCGTTCCCGGCGCCTCGCCGACGATCTTCACCGGAACGTTGAGCTTGAGCGGGTGCGTCGTGTCCGGATGGTAGAAGTCGACGTGCAAAGGGACGTCGGTGACGGAGTCGTAGTCGACGATCTTCAAGAAGACGTCCATCTCCTTCGGCTTCCCGTCGCCGGTGATTCGAAGGTTGATCCGCGAGCTTCTCGTGATCTTCGCGAACAGGCCCTGCAGGTCCTTGCGCGTCATCGAGATCGGCTGGCTGTCCATCGCCGGCCCGTAGACGACTCCCGGAACGATTCCCTGGCGGCGAAGGGCGTTCGCCTTGCCCGACGTCCTCTTGACGACCTCTAGCGTATGCATCGCAACTCCTACGTTTCGACTAGTAGTGCGGGAAGAGGTGACTCACCGACTTGTCCTCGAAGATCCGGTGAATGGTCTTGGCGAGGTGCTCGCCGACGGAGATGTACTCCACAATCCCGCTCTTCTCCGCTTGCTCTCGAAAGATGGTATTGGTAACGACGACCTGTTTCAAGGGAGAGTCCACCAGGGCCTCCAACGCGTCTCCGGAGAACAACCCGTGCGTGCAGTAGGCGCGGACCTCCGCCGCCCCGTCGTCGAGGAGGCGGCGCGCGGCCTTCACGAGCGTCCCCCCGGAGGCGAGGATGTCGTCGACGAGGATCGCCAGTTTGTTCTTGACGTCTCCGATGACGTTCATCACGTCGACGACCGAGCCGTCGTGGCTGCGACGCTTCTCGAGGATGGCGAGCGGAAGGTCGAGCTGTTCGGCGACCATCCGGGCCCGAACCGCTCCCCCGGCGTCCGGCGAGACGATGACCGCGTTCTCGATTCCCACGAGGTGGGTTCGGATGTGGTCGGCGAAGATCCAGTCGGCCCGCAGGTTGTCGACCGGGATGTTGAAGAACCCCTGGATCTGGCCTGCGTGGAGGTCCATCGTGAGGACGCGGTCGGCGCCCGCCGTCTCGATCAGGTTCGCGACAAGACGTGCGGAGATCGGAACCCGACCGGTCTGCTTGCGATCCTGGCGGGCGTAGCCGTAGTACGGGATGACGGCAATGACCTTCCGCGCGGACGCGCGTCGAGCCGCGTCGATGACCAGCAGAAGCTCCATGAGGTGGTCATTGACCGGCGGGCACGTCGGCTGGATGACGAACACGTCGGCTCCGCGCACCGTCTGACGGATGCGGACCCGGACCTCTCCATCGCTGAACCGATCGACGGTCGCGTCGCAGAGGTCGATTCCGAGCGATGACGACACTTCCCGAGCCAGGACAGGGTTGGCATTCCCGGTCACGAGCTTCAGTTCCTGCCCGATCATGCTTCCTCCTCGCCGGACGGCGCCGCGCTTCTCTCCTTCAGCACTTGGCGTGCTCTGCCGAGAGCCAGCATCTGCGGCGGGACATTCTCCGTGATCGTCGAGCCGGCGGCCACGAACGCCCCGCGGCCGATCGTCACGGGGGCGACCAGCGACACGTTGCTGCCGATGAAGACCCCGTCTTCGATCACCGTGCGGTGTTTCGCCGCGCCGTCGTAGTTGCAGGTGATCGTCCCTGCGCCGACGTTCGTCCCTTCGCCGATCTCCGCGTCGCCGAGGTACGAGAGGTGGCCCGCCTTCACGCCGCGTCCCAGCCGGGCCGCCTTGACCTCGACGAAGTTGCCCACACGCGCCTCCGGGCCGACGTCGGCCCTCGAGCGGAGGTGGGCGAACGGCCCGACGGTCGAGCGCTCGCGGACGCGCGCCGACTCGAGCACCGAGTAGCGGACGACGGCGCCGTCCTCGACCGCCGAGTCCTCGATCCAGGAGTCCGGACCGAGGGTGCAGGCTTGCCCGACCTCCGTGGTTCCCACGAGGTGCGTCCCCGGCAGGATCCGCGTTCCGGCGCCGACCCGCACCCGTTCGTCGACGTAGGTGCGCTCGTCGTCGACGATGATGACGCCGAGCGCGGCGAGCGACGCGAGCTTTCGTCGGCGCGCGAGCCTCTCGAGAGCGGACACGTCGGCGGGCGTCGCAAGGCGGCGAAGGTCGTCGGGATCGGCCGGCGACCACGATGCGTCGTCTCGGCCTCCGAACGGGCAATCGCCGAATCGGGAGATCGCCTGGGACAGAGCCTTGGCGGGGTCGACGTTGCCGGCCAAGACCGCGAGAGCGCCTCCGGCGGCAACGAGCGTAGCCGTGGGATTCGCTTCGGCGGCTCGCAGGAGCGCGCCGATCGTCTCCGCCGTGACGAGGGGGAGATCGGCGCACACAGCGAGCACGCGGTGACCGGCGAGGCGCGCCGCGAGAGCGCGGCGGGACGAGGCTCCGTCGATGTAGGTCGACGCCTCGTCGAGGACACGCTTGTCCATCGGCGTGGCCGCAGAATCGACGAGCAGAACGACGTCGGAGACGCCGGCCCCGCGCGCCGCGGCCTCGACGCGTCCAGGCGCGGAGAGCCCGCAGACGGAGGCGGCATACCGCACCTCGTCCCACGAGGCGTCCTCGCTTCGCGCCGCCAGCACGACGGCTACGGTTCGTTGTGCGTTCATCTCGCTCCCGTCTCGATGATACGTCAGCGGGGAAGTTCCCATCAACTGGAACACCGCTTGCAGACGGGTCCGAGCGCAACCTATACTTCGCGGACATTCGTAGCGCGGGAGGTGGTCGACGTGGTTAAGCGGGTCTTCTCGGGCATTCAACCGACGGGGACGATGCACATCGGCAACTACTTCGGGGCGATCCGCAACTGGGTCTCGCTCCAGGATGAGGCCGACTGCATCTACTGCATCGTCGACTACCACGCGATCACGATCGACGTCGACCCGAAGGAGCTTCGCCGAGCGTCCCAGTCGATGGCCCTCGACCTTCTCGCCTGCGGCGTTGACCCGGATCGGTCGATCCTGTTTGTGCAGTCCGACGTCTCCGCCCACACCGAGCTTGAGTGGATCTTCGGGTGCGTCACGTCGTACGGCGACCTGTCCCGGATGACGCAGTTCAAGGACAAGTCCGACAAACAGGAGTTCGTGTCCGCAGGCCTGTTCACCTACCCGATCCTCCAGGCGGCCGACATCCTGATCTACCGCGCCGACGGCGTTCCGGTGGGAGAGGACCAGGTCCAGCACCTCGAGCTGTCGCGCCGCATCGCGCGCCGCTTCAACGCGCGGTTCGGCGAGTACTTCCCCGAACCGGAGCCGATTGTGCGCAAGGGCGCGCGGATCATGTCGCTCGCCGATCCGACGTCGAAGATGTCGAAGAGCGCGGGAGAAGCTCACTACGTCGGGGTGATGGAGCCCGAGAAGTCGATTCGGAAGAAGGTCCGCTCCGCGGTGACGGACGTCGGCCTCGAGGCCGGGGCGGCGATGTCCCCGGGCGTCGCGAACCTGTTCGAAATCCTTGAGCTTGCGTGCGAATCCGTCGGCGATCCGTCGACCGTCCTGGAGCTCAAGGCCGAGTTCGCGGACGGGAAGCTCCTGTACTCACGGCTGAAGGACACGACGTTCGAGCGGCTGATGGACGTCCTGCGGCCGATTCAGGAGCGGCGGGCGAAGCTTGCCGCCGCGGGCGACGTCGTGACGCTTCTCCAGGCCGGAGCGCGGAAGGCGACGGCGATCGCGTCTGCCACGATGGTCGACGTTCGGCGCCTCGTCGGGCTCGGGACCTCGGCGTAGCCCGGCTTGCGCCGCGCCTACGCGCGGACGCCGCAACCACCTATGCGCGGACGCCGCCCGCCGCAACTCGGGAGCCGATCGCCCTCCAGGCTTGGCGCAGCTCGTCAACCGACAGGGCCGCGCGGCTCTCCCACGCGGGGTCGACAAGGTGTTTCTCCGGCGGGACGCGGAATGGTTGGAGCATGTATCGCCGAGCCCCACGGATCCACTCCGCGATCTCGACGAGGTCCGCCTCACCGAGGCCGGGGGCGACCGTCGTTCGAAACTCGTAGTCGATGCCGCTCTCTCGGATCGCCCGCATCGACGCCTCGATGGCCCCGACATCGACGGCGACTCCTGCGTACTCCGCGTAGCGGGAAGGAGGAGCCTTGACGTCCATCGCGACGTAGTCGAGGAGGCCTCTCGCGAGGAGCGCCCCCAGGACCTCCGGCCGCGACCCGTTCGTGTCGAGCTTCGTCCGCAGTCCGGCCTCGTGGACCGCGGCGAGGAACGACCCGAGGTCCGGCTGAAGCGTCGGCTCGCCGCCTGACACCACGACTCCGTCGAGGAAGCCGTTTCGCTCACGCAGCTTCGCGAGAATCGCTTCCGCGGCGAGCGTCGGGCCCTGCGGCGCCAGCTCCGGCAAGACGAGCTCGTGGTTGTGACAGAATGGGCAGCGAAGGTTGCAGCCGACGACGAACACCAGCGCCGACACCCTTCCGGGATCGTCGGACAACGACAGCGGACTGAACGCCCCCACGCGCACGGCGAACCTCGCGCTACGCGGACCGGATTCCCGTCGTCACGAACGTCTTGCGGTCGGCGAACTCGGCCCGCTTCCCGTCATTCCACTGCTCGACCGGCCGGAGATACCCGACGATCCGGGAGTAGACCTCGGCCGGCGATCCGCACGTCGGGCACGCTCGATGCTCCCCGGCGATGTACCCGTGCTCGGGACAGATCGAGAACGTCGGCGTTAGGGTGTAGTACGGCAGACGGAACGACTCGGCGATCTTTCGAACCAAACGCCGCGTCGCCTCGGAGCTCGGAAGGCGTTCGCCGAGGAATCCGTGGAACACCGTCCCTCCGGTGTACTTCGCCTGCAGCGGGTCCTGAACCCGCAGAGCCTCGTACAGGTCGTCGGTGAATCCGACCGGCAGCTGCGTCGAGTTCGTGTAGTACGGAGTCTTCCCGCCGTGCACCTCGAGGTTGTAGATCCGGAGATCCGGGAACCGGTCGAGGTCCTTTTTCGCCAGGCGATAGCTCGCGCCCTCCGCCGGCGTGGCTTCAAGGTTGTAGATCTCGCCGGTCTCTTCTTGGTACGAGCCGAGCTTGTCCCGCATCCAGTCGAGAACGCGAAGCGCGAACGCCTGCCCGGCGGGCTCGGCGAGCGAGCAGTCCATGAGGTTCAAGAGCGCCTCGTTCATGCCGAGGATGCCGATCGTCGAGAAGTGGTTCCGCCAGTACCCGCCCTCCGCCTCCTTGATCCGTCTCAGATAGAAGCGCGAGTACGGGTAGAGCCCTTGGTCGGTCAGTTGCTCGAGCGTCTTGCGCTTGATCTCGAGCGCCTTTCGGGAGAGGTCCATCAGGTCGCCGAGCCGGCGGAAGAAGTCGTCCTCGTCGGCGGCGAGGTATCCGATGCGCGGCAGGTTCAGGGTGACGACGCCGATCGATCCGGTGAGCGGGTGGGCGCCGAAGAGGCCGCCCCCGCGGCTCCTGAGCTCGCGGTTGTCGATCCGCAGCCTGCAGCACATGCTGCGCGCGTCCTCGGGGCGCATGTCGCTCCCGATGAAGTTCGAGAAGTACGGGATCCCGTACTTCGCCGTCATCTCCCACACCGGCTCGAGGACCGGGTTCTCCCAGTCGAAGTCCTCGGTGATGTTGTACGTCGGGATCGGGAACGTGAACGGGCGGCCCTGCGAGTCCCCCTCCATCATGACTTCGGCGAACGCGCGATTGAACAGGTCCATCTCCGGCTGATAGTCGCCGTAGCACGTCTTCCCGAGGGCGCCGTTCTGAACAACCGGCTCCCCCGCCATGAACCGCGGCACCTTGAGGTCGAGGGTGATGTTCGTGAACGGGGTCTGGAAGCCGACGCGCGTCGGGACG
>Ga0105104_10001758_pt1 | contig 16156 bp, 15 predicted proteins | sample PPLLaktember2015_3_FD_87034 | JGI IMG/M metagenome (GOLD analysis project Ga0105104, IMG submission 87034) | Freshwater sediment microbial communities from Prairie Pothole Lake near Jamestown, North Dakota, USA - PPLs Lake P7 Core (6) Depth... | ecosystem: Environmental > Aquatic > Freshwater >... | reverse complement strand
CTGACGAATGCCTTTCCCATTACCGGCCTGCCACGCGAATTCAATACCATCGGGCAAGGCTATGTTGCCGACCTGATCCCGGTGCCGCTGGTGATTTGTGCTGTGATCGCGGCGCTGGCTTTTTACCTGCTCCGGTTTACGTACATCGGGCGTCAAATTTATGCTACAGGCGGCAACCTGGAGGCGGCGCGGCTGTCGGGCGTCAACGTGGATGCCCGAATCATCCTGTGTTACGTCATTTCTGTCATGTGTGCGGCGACAGTCGGCATGATCCAGGCCGCTCGCTTGAGCATTGGCCATCCCGCGGCTGGCGAAGGCTACGAGTTGCTCGCAATTGCTGCCTGCATCTTGGGTGGCGTCAGCCTGATGGGCGGCGAGGGGAGCATCTTTGGCATCCTCGTTGGCGCGGCGTTAATTGGCGTCGTGCAAAATGAGATGGTGATGCTCAACATCAATCCCTTTTGGCACAAGATCGTGATCAGCCTGGTACTGCTCGTGGCCATCACCCTGGATTATGCTCGCCGACGCCGAGAGTAGCGTTGTGCAACTTATTCATGGTGAGGGAGGAAGGTCCTGATGTCTGAAATCCAACGCGTGCTTGTGGCGGCACTACTGGCAAAGTAGGCCGAACCTTTATCCGGCACTTCCTGACGGAGCCAAAGTTTGACGTGTTCGTGATCCGCGGATGGGCGGACGTATTTCCTATTTGCCTCTGGCTAATCTGAGCGAGGCTCGTAAGTCATACAGCATGTCTTCGAATCCCCTTGCTTCCATCCAGCTTTGTGTTTGTTGATACGAGGTATACTCAACTGGCAGGTGATTGGCATCATTCGCCATTGGACCCCAGCACGGACAATGCCACGCAAGCCGTTGAACTCTTCTCTCAGCAAGATCTGATATGGAGCGACAAACACCTATTCATCATCTGTTACGTCACGGGGAGATTCTCGTTTGGTCATCCCCCAGCGTTTTCCATCCCAAAAGTTCATACCAGGCTCTAAAATCCACATGAAAAAGAATGACCGCTTACGCACCGGGGATTCGGCTTTAGTACGTCAGATTAACCTTTCCGTGATTATGAATAATCTGCGCAAAAAAGCGCCAATTTCACGCGCCGGGTTGGCGCAGGCGACAGGTCTAAACAAGACGACGGTCTCCAGTTTGGTTGATGAACTCCTGCAACGCCAGTTTGTTCGAGAGATTGGATTCACCAGTGCAGGCAAAGGACACCCGGCCATCATGCTGGATCTCAACCCAGCGGCCGGGTTCATCGTTGGTTGTGAGATTGGCGTGGATTTCATTCTGGTGGTCTGCACCAATTTCGCTCCGGAGATCATCTGGCGTCATGAAGAGCGTACTGACCCAAGCATGGGTCAGCAGGCGATACTCGATCTTGCGCAGGCACTTTTGAAGGAGGCAATTAAGAGGGGATATCTGGAGTATGGCACACTCCTGGGAATTGGCGTAGGCGTAGCGGCTTTGATCGATCAGTCCACCGGAACAATGATTTTTGCGCCAAACTTAGGCTGGAAGGAGCCTTTCCCGATTCGTGCCATGTTGCAGGCATCATTCCCGCAAGCTCCCTTGATTGTGGATAACGAGGCAAACATTGCTGCTTTGGGAGAACATTACTTCGGTGCGGCGCAAGGCCATGATGAAGTACTGTATATCAGCGCGGGTGTGGGCCTGGGCGGTGGGATCGTGCATGACGGGCAGGTGTTCAGCGGTGTAACAGGCGTCGGTGCCGAATTTGGCCACATGACGATGGATCCGGACGGCGAGCTTTGCAGTTGCGGCAATTTTGGCTGCTGGGAGACTCAAGTAAGCCAGCGGGCACTGTTCCGTCATATCCGAAAGAGTTTTGAGCAGGGGGAGACTGGAAAGTTGTTCCAGTTGACAAACGGTGGTATCGACCAGATGACAGTACCCATGATCGTCGACGCGGCGCGCGCGGGGGACGCCGTTGCGCTGGGTGCATTGGAAAAAATAGGGCGAGACCTTGGAATTGGCATTGCTTCGCTGGTGAACGCTTTGAATCCGGAACTGGTTGTGTTTGGTGGTGTACTAAGCCTGGCGGGTGAATTTCTGATGCCTGCCCTGACAAAGGAATTGGAACAACGCGCATTGCGTTGGAATCGCGAGGCGACAAAGGTAGTGCTGGCAAGACATGGCTTCGAGGCCTCTATGATGGGCGGCGTGGCGGCGGTGTACGAAACGATCCTGGCACAACCGAATCTTATAGGTTCGCTCGAATTATGAATCCTGCTTTTCTGTTTTTGCAAGCGATTTGGCTGCGAGGTAGAGGAGGATGAACATGCGTGTGGTTATCATTGGAGGAAGTGGTCATGTGGGCACTTACCTCGTGCCGCGCCTTCTCGCGGCGGGACATGAGGTGATCAATATCTCACGCGCCCAACGAGAACCCTATCACACTCACGGCGCGTGGCGTTCCGTTCAGCAAGTGAATGCGGATCGCGCCGCGGAAGACGCGCAGGGTGTTTTCGGGCAGCGTGTCCGTGATCTCGAACCTGATCTCGTGATTGACATGATTTGTTTCAGCCTCGCAAGCGCGCAGCAGATCGTTGAATGCGTGCGCGGCCAGGTCCAGCATTTTCTCCATTGCGGCACGATCTGGTCAATGGGACACAGCGTGGAGGTGCCTGCGACCGAAGAGACGCCGCGCCATCCGTTTGGGGAATATGGGATTCAAAAGTCTGCGATTCAGGATTATTTGCTGGAGCAAGCGCGGCGATACAATTTTCCCGCGACAGTGTTGCAGCCCGGACATATCGTCGGACCCGGTTGGATTCCCATCAATCCCGCAGGCAATCTCGACCCAGGCGTTTTTACACGGCTCGCGCACGGCGAAGAGGTAGCACTGCCAAATCTCGGCCTGGAAACACTGCACCACGTTCACGCCGACGATGTCGCGCAATCTTTTATGCAAGCGCTGGCGAATCGTAGCGTGAGCCTTGGCGAAGCATTTCATGTCGTTTCGCCTGCCGCGCTGACCCTGCGCGGTTACGCCGAAAGTGTGGCGGCCTGGTTTGGACAACCCGCGCGCTTGAAGTTTTTGGCATGGGATGAATGGCGTACAACTGTTTCAGGCGACTATGCGGCGCAAACGTGGGATCACATCGCGCACAGTCCAAACGCAAGTATCGCCAAAGCGCAGCGCCTCCTGGATTATCAGCCGCGCTATACCTCGTTGCAAGCCATCTATGAATCCCTGCAGTGGCTCGTCCGGCAGGGTGTTGTCGAAGCTTGACATTGCTGGATATACAGATTCACAGGTTACTTGGAATTCTTGTTCGCCTTGTAAGGATGCAGGTGTAAGCTCATTCGCAAAGTAGACAATCACCTCTCTTTTTATTCATAATTGTTACAGGAGATGCATGTGGCAGAGTTATTGGATCAATTACTTCAGGAAGAGCGCGAGCTGCAGTTTGCGAGTTTCAATGAGACCACGGCCTGGCAAATCGGTTCTCAACTCGTGGAACGGGCTCAGCGAGAGGGACTTCCCGTCGCGATCGATATTATGCGCGGCAGCCATCAGCTTTTCCACGCCAGCCTGAGCGGTTCCGCTCCTGATAACGATGAATGGATCAAAAGAAAAGCCCGCGCCGTCATCCGGTTTGGACATAGTTCATTTTATATGGGAGAGCTGCTGAAGAGTAAGGGCCGAACAATGGAGAAAAATTACCTGGTCCCCGAGAGCGAGATTGCTCCTCACGGCGGGAGTTTCCCTGTGATCGTTTCAGGCACCGGTGTGGTCGGCACGATCACGGTCTCGGGCCTGCCTTCGCAGGAAGACCATAAGCTGGTCGTCGAAGCGATCAGGAGTTACCTGGCGTCGCAGAAGTAACGAACAGGAACATCCGGATAAAAAGTTTCAAGACACGTCCGTTTTGCTGATTCTCCTTCAATGTACATCACATGGAGATATCGTTCAACCCTGATCAGTTTTCAGGGTTGGAGGAAAGGTTGAGGAAGTGAAATGAGAAATAATGACTATGACAGCGGCTCCGACTGGTCTCCCTGGAGTATCATGGGGGGCTTCCTGGTGATCCTGGCGGTGGGAGTATTGCTCTGGGTGGTGATCTCTTTGTTCCAGTTATTTGCCAGTGCCAGTCCGTTCCTGGTGTTCGACCGGATCGTCCCCAAAGAAATGGTGATCTCGCAATCGGCGAACGGCGCCAAGACCCTCTTTCCGCGCGAACTGCTGGTCTTCGGCATTCCGATCTGGGCACTGGGAGCCGCCACACGGATCGGGCTCACCCTGCTGCGCAGCGGTATGGAGTATATCGCAAAGCCCAACCGGAAAGCCTGACCCAGACATGCAAGAAAATCAAACCCTGCCCCGGCACAATCTGCCGGGGCAGTTGCATGATGGAACATATGCGGCGATTCGCCATCGCTTGCTGTTATCTGTCTACCTTGCCAGCCAGATTGTCGTAGCTTTTGAACCTTTTGACACCCCCCGGGTACATAGTAGTGACAATGAACGTACAACAGTCAAGAGGCAGTTGGTAAAATGGTCTCGTCCGCAATTGCGAAACAAATTCCGCACTTCCAACGTGCAAGCCAGAGCGTCGAACACAGCATGACGGCACAGGAGCAGGACCTTGATTTGATCCGGCGCATGGTCTCAGGGGATGAGAACGCCATGCGCGAGCTATACGCGACCTACGGTCAGCGTCTCTACACCTACGCCCTGCGCCTGACGAACGACCCTGCGACGGCTGAAGACGTGACCCAGGAGACGCTCGTCACCTCCTGGCGGACTGCCGGGAAGTTTCGGGGCGAGGGTCGTCTCGTCGCCTGGCTTTTGGGGATCGTCCATCACAGCGCCATGAAAGCTCTGAGGCATGTGACTCAGCCGCTCGAGGCGCTGGAAGAAACTGTCAGTGGGGCGAACCCCTCGCCCGAGGAGCAGGCTCAGGCGGAGGAAATGAAGCGCTGGGTCCGGCAGGGCCTGGGAAGTCTATCCACCGAACACCGCGCCGTACTTGAACTTGTCTTCTACCAGGGTCTGACCCTGAATGAAGTGGCTGAAGTTTGCAGGTGTCCGCTCGGCACAGTCAAGAGTCGCCTGAGTTATGCCCGCCAGCATTTGCGCGGCGTGCTCAGCCGCACCGAGGAGGGTTGGCGATGAACCACGAAGAGCAAGTCATTTTGTATGCAGCGAATCAACTCGACGAGGTTGAGCGCCTCCGTTTCGAAAAGCATCTTGCGGATTGCGCCGAATGCCAGGCAGACCTGCGACTCTGGAATGCGGTCGGGGAGGAGATTGTCGCTTCGGACGCCGCCGAACCCGCCTCCGTTCAACTGGCGGACCGCGCCCTCGAGCAGATCCGCCGACCTGCCGCTCCGCGGCTGGCATTCCGCCGGGTTACGGAACTGTTGCGCTCCCAGACGTTTTTGGTCCAACGGGAAATGTGGCCTGCTACTGCCTCGGTCATGGCGCTGGGCGCGGTCATTGCGCTGATCTCCGGTCATGCGGAATTCATTTACTTCATTGCCCCACTGATCGCGGCGGCCAGCCTCAGCCTGCTCTTTGGTCCTGAGCATGACCCGGCATATGAGCTGGCTCTTTCCACGCCCACCTCCTCCTGGAAGTTGTTGCTCGCCCGCCTGAGCATTGTCTCGGCATACAACCTGCTGCTGGTGCTGATCGCCATCCTGGTGTTAGCGATGATGTTCCCACCCGATCTGCTGGGTACGCTTGCCCTGAGCCTGCTGGCTCCCATGGCGTTCCTGGCGGCACTGGCACTCCTGCTTTCCATCTGGGTTGGGACGGGCAATGCGATTGTCATCTCCTACATCCTTTGGCTGTTGCAGTCCATTCCCTATCAATCCACCGGCGCCTGGACCGTTTCCCCGGCCTGGTCTGCCTTCCTGTTTGCCTATCGTGAGTTCTGGCATAGTCCCATGCTTCTATTTGCGCTCTCCGTGCCCCTGGTATTGATCGCTCTGTGGTCTGCGAACCGGCCCGTATTCCGGCTGGCTCCCTAAGATCTCATTCACAATTTGGAGAAAAACGTGTCTCAATTTTTAGGCGTTATGCGCCATGAATTCAGGATGTCCATCCGCCGCCCCGGCTTTTGGATCAGCTATACCCTGCTCAGCTTGTTCTATATCGTTACATCCCTCACCCCGACCGTGGATGGCTCTGAAGAAATCCTGCGCCCGGACCAGGTTTGGCCCGAGGCTGGGCATGTGGTCTTCATGTATAACATCTTCCTCCCGCTGCTGGCCGGCATCCTCAGCGCCGACAGAATGCAACGCGACCTGCGCACAGGTGTCCGTGAACTGCAGCGCAGCACCCCGCTATCCATGCCTATGTATATCCTGGCGAAATACTTCGGTGTGTTTCTCTCTGTCCTGACCCCCGTGTTCCTGCTGGTAGTTGTGGTCGGTACCCTGGTGGTTGCCAAAGGGATCGCTCCACTGAGTTTCCTCTGGCCGCTCCTGCTGGCTTTCCTGACGATTGCAGTTCCTTCCCATGCGTTTGTCGTTGCGTTCTCGCTGGCTTGTCCGCTGGTCATGCCCTTGCGGGTGTACCAGGTGTTATTCACCGGATACTGGTTCTGGGGCAACCTGCTCAGCTCACAGGCATTTCCCACGATCAGCGACACTGTGCTGAACGCCGTTGGGCAGTATCCCCTGCAGGGCTTCTTCGGGATGTACTTCGACTCCACTCACGGGGTCAATGATCGTTTCACTGCAACCGAAGCGGTCATCAACCTCATTGTGTTGACGATCTGCATTGCCATCGCCCTCTTTGCCCTCGATCGTTACCTGCGCTGGCAGGAACGCCGCGTGTAGGTTGCACCATGAAACGTTTCTCACTACGCTATACCCTGCTCACCTCCCGCTTCGATCAATTGTGGTTCCCGCTGGCATTCTGGGCGCTGTTCGTGGTCATTGGGGTCATCCGTGGGCCTGCATACATTCTGGATACATCACGTGCTTATCTCGGGACGGTCCTGCCGCTGATCGGCGGGATCATGGCAGCTTATGCGATCCTGGATGATCCGGCGCTGGAACTGCGCTTTGCCACCCCCATCCCGGCTGCCCAGACTCTGCTGGAGCGCCTCGCCCCGACCTTCATTATCCAGGTCTTGTGCGCGTTGACCTATCAGGTCTTTGCCCTCGCTCTGGCTGTTGATTTTCTCTCCATGTATGGAAACTGGCTCAACGTTCAAATGATCTGGTTGATCCCGACTCTGTCATTGATGGCATTGGGCTGTTTCTCTGCCATTGCCGCGGCGCAGACCACCACAGGCGCTTTGTTTGTGGGAATGGTTTGGATCGTCGAACTGGTTGCGCGCGGCTGGTTTGCGTACAATGCCGGAAAATACTTTCTGATCTTCATGGGTCCACTCATGCCCGACCATCCGGACCTGGTTGCCAATTACCTTTCACTTTCCATCCTGTCCTTCGCGCTTCTGTTCGTTGCCTGGGCGCTGCTGCACCGGCAGGAGAGGTTTATCTAAAATGTTTCCTCCACGCAAATTCATCTCTTTGCTTTTTGTTTTTGGGTTGATCTTCAGCCTGCTTACCCCGTCATTTTCCGGTCTTGCCAAAGGCAGCGAACGGCTCGATCTGCAAGCCATAGACTCATTTCTCCAGGCGCAGGTGAAAGCCAACCGGATTCCCGGCCTGGCGGTTGCCATCGTGCAGGGCGACGAGATCATCTTTGCCAGGGGCTATGGCGAAGCCGCCCCGAGCGAACCGGTCACGCCGCAAACACAGTTTTATATCGGTTCGGTGACCAAAGGCTTCACGGCGCTGGCGGTTATGCAACTGGTCGAGCAGGGCAAACTGGAATTGGACGCGCCGGTCCAGAAATATCTGCCCTGGTTCAAGGTTGCCGACTCCGAAGCCTCGCGCCAAATCACCATCCGGCACCTGCTCAATCACACCAGCGGCCTGGGCGAAGCCGGTGATCCAAACGTCTCTGCTTACACCACGACCCTGGAGGAGCAAGCCCGCCTGCTGGCGGATGTCCGCCCGACTGTGCCGGTGGGCAGCCAGTTCCAGTATTACAACCAGAACTACCGGCTGCTGGGATTGCTGATCGAACAGGTCAGCGGGCAATCCTATAGTGACTACCTGCGTAGCAGCGTTTTCGAACCGTTGGGTATGACCCGGACCATTACCGACCCTGCGGAAGCACTGAACCTGGCACAGGGATACAGTCGTGCCTTTGGCTTCCCGCTGCCACAATCACAAGTTTATATTCCTGGCGCGCTGCCATCCGGTTACGTGATCTCGACCGCCGAAGATATGGCTCGTTACCTGCTTGCCCAGCTCCACAATCGCCGGACGGACGGTAAGCAGATGCTTGATCCCGAGTCCCTGGCGGCGATGCGTACCCCGCCTGAGGAGATCGGCAGCGAATATGGCATGGGCTGGATCATCGTGGAAAACGGCAACACACTTGGTTACGGCGGCGCGCTGGAATATTTCCAGTCATTTGTGGCAGTGGGTCTGAAAGAGGAAGTCGGTTTTGTAACTTTGTATAACCAGAACAGCCTGGAAAATATGCTGTTCGAGAACAACGCCATCCGGGATGGGCTGCTCGCTTTCCTGAACGGCGAAACCCCGCAGCGAACTTCCTATGGCTGGATCGGCTGGGTGCTCCTGACGCTGGCAGCACTCGACCTGGGAAACCACCTGCATCTGTTTTGGATGTCCCCGCGCTGGGTACAGAAAACGTCCTCCCAGAACCGTAGCTGGTTGTGGATCAAGGTGTTGGTTGGCATTCTCATCCCGGCGGCTATCCTTTTTGGCTTGCCGTGGCTGGTCCATGCCACGAAAGGCGGCGCGCCCAATTGGCAGGAACCCTTCCAGCTGATGCCCGATCTGATCGCCTGGTTGTTGCTTGGTCTGAGCCTGAACCTGATACGCAGCCTGATCCATGCCCTGGTGCTGCTGCGTCAACCCAATGCTTTTGCTGGAAGGTAAGGAAGAAATGGAAAATCCAATGATCACAATCAAATCCCTCACGAAAACCTACGGCGTCGGCGGAAAAGCTGTCCGGGCGCTGAACGGCATCGATCTCGAGATCGGCTCCGGTATGTTTGGGCTGCTCGGTCCCAACGGCGCCGGCAAGACCACCCTGATGCGCATCCTGGCAGGTATCGTCAATCCCAGCAGTGGCTCCGTCCGTGTGAATGAGCACGACCTCAGCCGCGAAGCAGGCAAGCAGGCGGTCAAGTCCATGCTCGGGTATCTCCCGCAGGAGTTGGGCATGTATCCCGAACTCACTGCCGAACAATTCGTGGATTACATGGCGATCCTCAAAGGTTTGGACGATCCGCAACAGCGCGGGGAACGTGTGAGGCGTGTCCTCGAAATGGTTGGCTTGCAGGATGCCGCCCGGCGCAAGATCAAAAGCTTTTCGGGCGGGATGAAGCGTCGCGTGGGCATTGCCCAGGCTCTGGTCAACGATCCCAGGCTGCTCATCGTGGATGAGCCCACCGCGGGTCTCGATCCCGAAGAGCGCATCCGCTTCCGCAACCTGCTCGTCAACCTCGCCACGGACCGCGCCGTCCTGCTTTCCACACATATCGTTGAGGATATCGCTCAGACCTGCCGGGATGTGGCTGTTCTTGCTCATGGACAAGTGCTCTTCCGCGGCAGCCCGGCACAGTTGATGCAAGCCGCGGCGGGTCATGTCTGGACCCTGACCTGCGCGGGTCTCGAAAAGCCCGATCACGACCTGACCGTGGTCTCGATGCTGCACCTCGCCGAGGAGACTCAATACCGCCTGGTGGGCCGCAGTGCCGAGGCATACCCGGCGGCTCAATCGGTCCAGCCGGGTTTGGAAGATGGCTACGTCTGGTTGATGAAAAGCACCGGGCAGGCGGTTGAGGTAAACTAGTTACGAGAGGAACCACTGATGAAACCATTGATTGCCGCCTCGATTTCCACCCGTAATTTGATCGGCAAGCCAGACACAGCCATCCAGGACATGGATAAGTGGCGGGAGCGGGCCTCGAAACAGAACGCTGAACTGGCATTAGAAACTGTCTGCCTGCACCTTGCCCGGCTGTTCCATGCCGGGGCAAGGTGAAAACGCGGTGACTGCCACCACCGCAGCCGGGTCAGTCATCCTATAGTCATCCTACAGTCATCCTTCGCTCATCCTATAGTCATCCTATAGCGCGCCTGATTTCGTCCAAAACGGCCTGTCACTGCGCATAGTGCTATGCTTCGACCCTGGTGCATCCTTCAGGTCGGTTGGCTAAATTTGTTGTGATTTGGCCATCCGACAAGTATTCAGACACTCTCTTATTTCCTGAGTTGAACCTCAGCGGCGATATCCCGGGGACCGTTGCAAGTGAGAGCGCGAGGACAGTACCCGGTCCTTCCACCGGGAAAGTGATCCGACTGGCTGAACGTTATGACATGATTATTGCCTTTGGATTGATCGAGCACGAGAATGATCGGCAGCGTTGTACACATGTCCTCGTCGATACGGATGGGGTCATCGGCAAACAAAGCAAGATCCATGTCCCTGCTCAGGAGCAGCCCTTCTGGAGTTCAGAGCATTCCATCGAGGTGTTCGATATCGGCAAGGCAAAGGTTGGAGTTACGATCTGCCGCGATTCCTTTTTTGACGAGATGACCTCATCTGCCTCTGTAAAATCAGTTAATTGATTCTTATTCTACGACCAGCGTGATCTTCTCCACGGTCTGTGAACTGCCGCCGACCATCAACTCGAACTGACCTGGCTCCACGACTTTCTGCATGGACTCGTCCAAATATTGAAGCTGTTCCCTGCCGACAGGGAAGGTGATCGTATGGGTCTCGCCCGGCTGGAGGGTAATGCGCTGGAATCCCTTGAGCAGTTTCACGGGGCGGGTGACGTGTCCGCTCAGAACGTCGTGTACATAAAATTGCACGACCTCATCTCCCGCGCGTGAGCCAGTGTTGGTCACATCCACGGAGAGAGTGGTGGTTTCATCCGCGTGAATTGTTTCAGCGTTCAAACGCAGGTCCCTGTACGCAAAGGTTGTGTAACTCAACCCATGTCCAAAGGGGAACAAAGGTTCCTTGTTAGCAAACAGATATCCGCGTCGCGCCGAAGGTTTGTGATAGTAGTAGGCAGGCAGTTGACCGGCAGAACGCGGGAACGTAATGGGCAATTTGCCGCCTGGGTTAACATCCCCGAACAATACATCTGCCACTGCCGTCCCGGCTGCCTGACCGAGATACCAGCCTTCCAGAATGGCGGGGACATGCTCAGCGGCGAAGTTGATGCTGGCGGGACGTCCATTGATCAGCAGCAGGATCACAGGCTTGCCGGTCGCGACGACCGCGCCCAGGAGTTCCTCCTGCCGACCTACCAGGTCCAGGCTATCACGGTCACCCAGATGATCGGCGGACCATCCTTCCCGGCAGGTCTGTTCGTTGTCGCCCAGCACCAGCAAGGTCATATCCGCTTTTTCAGCGGTCTGAACGGCTTCGGCGATCAGCGCGGAGTCATGAGCGGGGTCGTAAAGCAGGGCTTCATTATCGTGCCACATTTGCCCGGCATCGTTGGTGGACTGGGTCAAGCCGCAGCCCTCGGCATAAAGCACTTCGATCGTATCTCCCACTTTTTGGCGAACGCCCTCCAGCACCGAGATGCCGCAGCCGGGATTCCCACTGTAGCCACCCAGGCGGATCGGCGCCGCGTTGGGTCCAATCACCGCCAGGGAGCGCAGACCAGACTTGTCGAGCGGCAGCAGCCCACCCTCATTCTTGAGCAGGATCATGGTCTTGTGGGCGGCTTCCAGCGCCAGGGCTTTGTGCTCGGCGCTGTTCGTGACTGTGATGGCGTTCCCTTCCTCTACAAACGGGTTCTCGAACAACCCCAGCTGGAACTTGACCCGCAGCATCTTTGCCACCGCCGCGTTCACTGCCTCTTCGGGAATGCGCCCAGCCTGGACCGACTGCTCGAGGTGACGGAAGCAGCGGCCCAACTCGATCTCCACGCCGCTGGAGAAGGATTTCTCCGCCGCGTCCTCCTCTCCGACAGCGACTGAGTGCAAACGATAGAGGTCATCCACGCCCCAGCCGTCGGACACGACAAAGCCTTCGAAGCCCCATTCGTCGCACAACAGATCTTTGAGCAGCCAGGCATTGACGTGCGAGGGCACGCCGTTGATCTCGTTGTACGAAGCCATGACCGAACCTATCTTCCCCTCCCTCACCACAGCTTCGAACGGTGCGAACAGTTCCTCGCGCAATATCCGTTCCGCGTAGTTCGCCGGTCCGCAGTTCGTCCCGGCTTCGGGCTGGCCATGTGCCGCGAAGTGCTTGGCAGTCGCCAGCACGTGGGAGGCATCACCCGTGAATTGCTCGCCCTGCAGCCCATGTACCGCCGCCACGCCCAGCCGGGAGACGAGGTATGGGTCTTCGCCGTATGTCTCCTCGGTGCGGCCCCAGCGTGGATCACGCGCCAGGTCCAGCACCGGCGAAAGGACGTAATGCGCGCCGCGTACCCGCATCTCACGCGCTACGGCGCTGAACACGCGCTGGTGCAGATCGGGATCCCAGGCGCTTGCCAGGCCGATCGCCTGTGGGAAACTGGTCGCTTCGTGCGCCATGTACCCGTGCAAGCCTTCGCCGATCGCCAAGGCCGGGATGCCCAGGCGGGTCTCCTCGCGCAGGAATTTCTGCATGGCGTTCAAATACTCAACCGTCTCGCGCGTTTTGCGGTTGAGATGATGGCTGCTGACGTAGGAAATGCCATCCCCAAAGTGCTGGCGCGCAAACTCCAGGGAAAAACGTCCATCGGCTTCGCGCAGCCCAAAGGGACCCACCAGCTGGGCGCATTTTTCCGGCAGGGTCATACGGGAGAGCAGATCGTTCAGGCGGGACTGGAGGGGTTGGGATGGATCATGGTAGGCGAGGAGTGTCATCATGGACTCTTTTCTGGATGAATAGGTTGGTGTATCGCACATCGTTTCGAAGCATGGATCATTTTAATGGATTTGCTCCGGGAGTGACCCTCACAGTTTCGTGAGAACGCGCCGATGCCTTTACGATACATTCACTACGCTGTGTGCGGAAAATAACAAGAACATCCTGCTTCTGAGCAAGACGATGACGCAGGGAAACCTTATTGTTAAATAACAAATCCTATTCCCGGAACACACAACGGAAATTGTTGAGCAACCATCTCTCATTAGAAAGGAATACCAAGATGACATTCCGCAGGAGCAAATTTTTCATGTTCTGGTCTGCCATGCTGATCGTTTGCATGGCATTGGGGAACTTTGGAACAAACGGAGCCAATGCCCAGACAAGCAACCTGTTGACCAATCCGGGCTTTGAGTCCGGTGCCTCCCAGTCGCCCTCCGGCTGGAGCGAATCGGGCAATACAGATGCTTCCAAGAGTGATGCGGGCAGCGCTCACTCGGGCACCTATAAAGGCACCCATTGGAAGACCTCATCCTATACTGTCTACACCTATCAGACGAAGACCGGCTTGACCAACGGCGCCTATACCTTGCGAGCCTGGGTGAAATCAGGAGGCAGTCACACCACCGCCCGCATGGAAGCCAAGAACTGTGGCAGCGCGCAGCAGAACTACAACCTGCCCATCACCAACAATTGGACACAGATCAGCATTTCGAACATCAACGTTACCAATGGCCAGTGCACCATCGGCTTCTACTCAGTATCCGGCGCCAATGGCTGGATGAATTTTGACGATGTGGAGTTTTTTATGAACAGCAGCGGTCCGACAGCCACACCCGTGAGCACTCCTACGCGTACCCCCACACCTGTGCCCGGCAGCGGACTGGAAATGCGTGGTGCAGATGTATCATCTCTGCAGCGCGCCCTGGATCTGGGCCAGGTCTACTACAATGCAAACGGTGTCCAGGGACATCCGTTGGATATCCTTCAGAGTGTGGGGGTCAACTATGTTCGCCTGCGCGTGTGGGTCAATCCGGTAAGTGGGTACAACAATAAGGACAAGGTTGTGGCTTTCGCCCCGCAGGTCAAGTCGCGAGGCATGAAGCTGCTGATCGACCTGCATTATTCGGACAGCTGGGCAGATCCCGGAAAACAATGGCCGCCGGCCGCCTGGTCAAATCATAGCCTCGCCCAATTGAAGACGGATGTGTATAACTATACGTTCGACGTATGTAACTCGCTGAAAGCCGCGGGTGCTACCCCCGATATGATCCAGGTGGGCAATGAAATCACACCGGGCCTGTTATGGGAAAATGGAAGGATCAGCAACAACAACTTCGCCAATGCCGCGGCGTTGATCAAGGAAGGTTACAACGCAGTCAAAGCCTGTAATCCCTCGACGCAAGTGATGCTGCACATCGATCGGGGCGGCGACAATGCCGCCTCACGCTGGTGGTTTGACGGTGTCCGCGCCCAGGGCGTCCAGTGGGATGTGACCGGCTTATCTTTCTACTGCTATTGGCATGGCACGATCTCTGCCATGCAGAGTAACGTGGCAGACATGAAGTCGCGTTATGGCAAGCCGGTTGTCATCGTCGAAACTTCCTATCCGTTCACAACGGGCAGTGGCGATGCCTTCCCTAATGTGATCACCGCCTCGACCCCGTGTTCGGGCTATCCGGCATCCCCGACGGGCCAGGCGAACAATTTCAACGCGATCAAGACGGCCATCAAAAATGGCGGCGGAGTTGGCGTATTCTGGTGGGAGCCTGCGTGGGTGGGCACAGCCGGTAACGGCTGGGATCCGACGAACATCAACGGCACAGGCAGCGAGTGGGACAACCAGGCGGTCTTCGACTTCAACTTCAGACTCAATCCGAACATCAGCTGGAACCCATAAAGCTCTACAGTCCATCTGTTTCCGGCGCGGTGATCTGCCAAAAGAAGACAAGCACTCATCAATGTTCTGCAGATGAGTGCTTGTCCTTTTGTCGTATGTTCAGTGAGATTGTTTTGCTTATCCTATGCGTTTCAGACGATCCGTGACATCCTGAACGAAGTTTTGGTTCCGCCTCGAGAGTGGTTATGTTCTTTTCACCTGTACCGTTTGGCCGGTGCGGTCTGATTCATAAGCAGCCAGCGTCGCCTCGACTGCTCGTAAACCATCCAGGCCTGTCACACACGGCGGCCGGTTTTCGCGAACGGCTGCTGCAAATTCACTGACCATCGCGTGGTTCATGTCAGAACCCCAATAAGCCCAATTGGAGCGCTGCCAGTCATGGCGATACACATTCAGGTTTTGTCGGAACGCGTCCACAATGATGGCGCCGCGCTGGGTGACCATTTCAAAAGACAATCCACCCCAGCTGGGCCAGTATTGGGGTCGGGACCAGCTCGCGTCGATCGTCCCAAATATATCATTTTCAAATGTCAACATCTCGAGCGCGCCCGTTTCCACCGCCACTTCGTCTGCATGGAAAATCCTGTTGCTGCGGGCATACATGGTCTTGACCTCGGAACCGGTAAACCAGCGCATGATATCCACGAGATGGACGGTATGGTCCATGATCGCGCCGCCACCTGCCAGTTCAGGATCCACGAACCAGGCACGATGTTTAGTGGGCAACTCACCCTGGTTTGTCCCATTGAAACAATAGAGTTCGCCAAAGTTGCCGTGATCGAGACGCGCTTTAATTTCCAGCAAAGGCGCGCTGAAACGCATTGGAAATGCAGTCATCAAAAATACACCGGCTTTTTCACAGGCATCCACAATGGCGCGCGCATCTTCCAGGGTGGTGGCGATTGGCTTCTCACATAACACATGAACGCCGCGCCCAGCAGCCATTTCCACCAGAGGGCGATGCCGATTGTTTTCCGTGCAAACGATCACGCCGTCCGGTTTGGCATCGAGCAAAGCTTCGTAGGAAGGAAAATAACGTGCTTCGTTTTGACTTGCAATTTCCTGACCGCGCGCCTGATCGTGATCTGCCACCCCAAGTAGTTCGACGCCGTCCATCCGGCGCAGGTTGGAAATATAGGCTTCGCCGTGATGATGGGCAAACGAGAGAATTCCAATCTTGATCATTGTGCCTCCACCAGGGGCTGCAGCCTCACCGGTTGACCGGTGTGGGCAGACTCAAGGGCCGCCTCGGCAATTTGAACGGCGACCAGCCCATCGGTCGCGTTGACGCGTGCGGTCGTTCCATCGGCAAGTGCGCGATAGAACTCTTTGAT
>Ga0105104_10001757_pt1 | contig 16159 bp, 9 predicted proteins | sample PPLLaktember2015_3_FD_87034 | JGI IMG/M metagenome (GOLD analysis project Ga0105104, IMG submission 87034) | Freshwater sediment microbial communities from Prairie Pothole Lake near Jamestown, North Dakota, USA - PPLs Lake P7 Core (6) Depth... | ecosystem: Environmental > Aquatic > Freshwater >... | reverse complement strand
TCAACGCTGCCGCTGCACTGACCATAAAGAGCAGGCCGCCTATTGACCCCCACCTTTCCGAAAAGCGGCGCGCCAGCGTGATTGCGGCTTCCGAACCTGCCGGTGCCAGTTCGTTGGGTCGCAATATCCCCGCACCGGCGATCAGGAAAGTGGCAGTAACGATCGCTGTAAGTCCCATAGCGATGGCCCCGTCGGTGTAAACCAGGCGGCACCAGCCCTTGACTCGACGCGCCGCGTCCACATCCAATCCCCGCAGGGTCTCCAGATCGGCCGGGCGTCCGTACCCGCGTCCGTGGGTCATTCCATGGCCCTCTCCCATCACCCAGTACGTGTACCAGACCTGGCTTCCGAAGCCACCGGCAGCCCAACCCATCATCGGTAGGATCTCCCGCCAGGGATTCGGGCTGACTCCAGCCTTCGTCACCGCCCATTCCGGGACGGAGGGTATCTGGAAAAGGAACGCGCGGAACAGCTCCGAGAGCGGGGGAAAGACAGTAGCCGCGACATAGAAGACCCCAACGATGATCATGGCGACCAAAATACTCATCAGAACCTTCAGGATCTGAAACCCGCCCGACCAGGCAATCAGGAACGCGGCCAGGCATACGAGCCATCCGGCGACGTACGGCGAAACAGGCACCAGGGCACTGACAAATGCGCCGGAAGCGGAGGCGAGGGCGCTCGTGGCGATACTGGCCGCAAGAAGCTGGATCACGAGCACGATCCAGACTACCCAATGCCGTGGTCCGGGGATGCGGTCGAACATGTCCATCATCCCTTCGCCCGTGCAGACGGTGTAATGCGCGCCGCTGACTCCGATCCAGTACTTGAGAAAGATGCCGACGAGCACCGCCCAGATGACGCCGATGCCGAGCACGGCGCCGTTCCGAGTGGTCAAAATCACTTCGCCGGATCCGATCATGTCCGAGCAATAGACCATCCCGGCCCCGAGCACGGCCAGCATAGCCAGCCCGCGCGGGGCTACCTTGACCTCGGCTCCCCTCATAGCTGTTCCTTTTCATCGTAAAACGACTGTTCGTAAGCGGTATCCAGCATGGCCACGATGTTCTCTGGCGGGACATCGCCCAGGACGTTGTGAACCGGGTTAAAGACGAACCCGCCGCCAGGCTTGAAAATGGCGGCAAGCATCTTTACGTTCCGCGAAACATCTGCCGGCTTTGCTGTACCGAGCACGTTCTGGGTATCACACCCTCCGCCCCAGAAAATGATGCCCTCACCGAATGCCTCTTTCAGTGAAGCCGGATCCATGTCAGCCGCGGAGATCTGAACCGGGTTGAGCACGTCCACGCCGCAATCCATCAGGATCGGGATCAGGGGCCGGATGGAACCGCAATTGTGCATGAATATCTTGATATCGCTGTTTCGATGGATGAATTCGCAAAAGCGTTTGATGAATGGGGCCGAAAACTCCTCGACCAGCTGAGGACGGCACATCGGGCGATCCTGCGTCCCCATGTCATCGCTGATCGTGATGAGCTGGATGTACCGGCCGAACCGGTCTATGATCTTCCCCGCTCTTCGGAGGTACTGGTCGAGCAGTGCCTCATGTTCAGCCAGTACCGTCCCGGGGCTCTCCATCATCGCGATGCAGCGCTCAATGCCTCCAAAGAAGGCTCCGAAGCCGCCGCCGTAACTGTAGCCGACGAAGTTAGTGGCGTAGGGCGTCTCTTTGTAGATTCGTTCTGCCTCCCGGGCGTACAGTTCGATGGCGTCGTCCTCGCTGAGCCCACCCCAGTCGGACAGCCAGGCACCGTCCGAGAAGAAACCGCCGGCGGGCATCCGCATCTCGTCGACTCCCTGCCGGATGATCCAGTTCCCCGCCTCGTCCAGAAACGGACGAAACGAGATCGGCACTTCAAATTCGTACGGGTCACGAACCCGCCACTGCCAGGAGTTTGGCCACCGCGGCTCCAGGAGCATACAGTCAACGTGGAACCGCTCGAGGACGTCGCGATCGATATAGGCGAGCATCTGAACGAGATCAGGCACCCAGATGGAGTCAACGGACAAGCCAAGGTATTCGCGCAGATTGCGGTATGCAAATGCCGAAATGCCCGTCGACATGTGGCTCCCCAGATCGATCGGGAAACGATCTACGGGCTGTCGATTCAGCGTGCGGATGACGCGTTCACGCGAAGTCAGTGTTTCTCCGGGCATTGACTTAAGCCGTAATTGTACAAGCAGTATCCACGAATGACATCTTCTCCTTGTCTCCTTGTCTCCTTGTCTCCTCGGCATTACAGTATGCCTAGCCGTCACTGGGGAACGGCGGGGGAGAACAACTATGGCAGTTGGACTATTGTTCAGGAACCTCATACTCACGATTGGCGCAGTGACAATGATCTCATCGACGCTTTCGCTTGCCGCGCAGGGACCGGCCCTGACCCGGCTCCAAAAGGGCTGGGTTATCCGTTCCTCGGCGGATGTCAAGGAGCCAGGGTCCGTGGTCTCTACCCGGGCTTACAAACCCGCCGGCTGGTTCGCTACCACGGTGCCTTCCACGGTTGTGGCGGCCCTGGTGCGGAATGAAATCTATCCGGACCCGCATTTCGGGATGAATCTTCGGCGATTTCCGGGTGTCCGCTACCCGATCGGAACGAACTTCTCGAATCAGCCGATGCCGGACGACAGCCCCTTTCGCCAATCCTGGTGGTATCGAACCGAGTTCGCACCACCCGCTGCTCGGCCGAACGGCATCACCTGGCTCCACTTCGACGGCATCAATTTCCGGGCCAACATCTGGCTGAACGGCGCGCAGATCGCCGACGCCAAAGACGTTGCCGGCTCATTCCGCGTCTATCAGTTCGACGTAACGCGCCAAATCCTGAAGGATGGCCCAAACGTACTGGCAGTCGAGGTATTCCCACCGCTGCCGAGCGACCTGGGAATCACGTTTGTCGACTGGAATCCGGCGCCTCCGGACAAGATGATGGGATTGTACCGGGATGTCTACCTGACGACGACCGGCCCCGTTTCAATACGGTACCCGCAGGTCCAGAGCACGCTCGACACCCCGGCCGTCGACAAGGCGGAACTGAAGGTCACTGCCGAAGTGCGTAACGCAGTTGACCGGGTTGTCAAAGGAACACTCAAGGGTCGTATTGATACCATCGAATTTTCGCAGCCCGTCGAGCTTGCCCCGCGCGAGACCAAGACGATCTCATTCAGCGTGGCTGATTTCCCGCAGCTGAGAATTTCCAAGCCGCGTATCTGGTGGCCGGCTCCGCTCGGCGACCAGCCGTTGTACACACTGATGACCGAGTTCTCGGAGGGCTCAACGCTCTCGGATCGGCAAAGAACCAGGTTCGGGATTCGGCAGGTCACGTCGGAGATGACCGAGAACGGGCATACGGTCTTCCGGATCAATGGACAGCGGATTCTGATCCGGGGCGCCGGCTATACGCCCGAAATGCTTTTGCGCGGGACTCCCGAGCGGCAGGAAGCGGAAATCCGATACGTAAAACACATGAATCTGAACACGATCAGGCTCGAGGGCAAACTCGAAGACGATCACTTCCTGGATTACTGCGACGAGCAGGGCGTGCTGCTCATGCCCGGATGGTGCTGCTGCGACCACTGGGAAAAGTGGCAGGATTGGGACGAGGAGGATCACCGGGTATCTGTCGAGTCGTTGAAATCGCAGATTCTTCGCCTCCGGAGCCACCCGTCCGTATTCGTCTGGCTGAACGGGAGCGACGGGCCACCGCCTGCCAAGGTTGAAAAGGCCTACCTGGACGTCTTGAAAGAACTCGAGTGGCCAAATCCGGTTCTCTCTTCCGCAACAGAAAAAAAGGCGGAATACAGCGGGGCCAGCGGCGTGAAGATGAGGGGGCCTTACGAGTACGTGCCCCCCATTTACTGGCTGACCGATAAGGCTCGAGGGGGTGCGTTCGGTTTCGCGACCGAAATCGGACCCGGCCCAGCCGTTCCTCCCGTTGAAAGCATCCGCAGGATGATCCCGCCGGAACACCTCTGGCCAATTGACGAATACTGGAACTTCCACTGCGGGGGAGGCGCCTTCAAGACACTAAACGTCTTCACCGAGGCGTTGGGCAACCGATACGGGACCGCCCGGGACTTGGAAGACTATGCGAAGAAATCCCAGGCAATGGCATACGAGGCTCACCGGGCCATGTTCGAGGGCTACGGCCGGAACAAGTACGTTTCGACCGGCGTGATCCAATGGATGCAAAACAACGCCTGGCCGTCGATGATATGGCACCTGTACGATTTCTTCCTCAGGCCGGCCGGATCATATTTCGGAAGCAGACTGGCCTGCGAACCGCTTCATATCCAGTACTCGTATGACGATCGCTCGGTGGTTGTCGTTAATTCCCTGTATAAGCCGTTCAAGGACCTCACGGCCACGATTCGGCTGCTCGACTTCTCTCTGCAGGAGAGATTCGCCAAGTCGATGCCGGTCGAGGTGAATGCCGACGGGGTTGCGCGGGTCCTGCAGATACCGGACCTTGCCGATTTGAGCACAACCTATTTCCTGAAGCTGGAGTTGGCCGATGCAACCGGCCGCGTCATCAGCAGGAATTTCTACTGGCTGTCGACAAAGCCTGACGTGCTCGATGATTCAAAGGCAAAGTGGTACTACACCCCGCTCTCTTCGTTCGCCGATTTCACCTCCCTTCAGGAAATGCCCGAGGTCCGGTTGAAGGGCGCGGTTCAATACCGGACGACGGGTCAGGACCAACAGGCTCGAGTGATGATCAGCAACCCAGGCAATTCGCTCGCCTTCATGGTTCGACTCCAGATCCTGGCGGGCAAGGATGGAGAAGAGATTCTGCCGGTTCTCTGGGATGACAACTACTTCTCCCTGCTGCCGGGTGAAAAGCGGGAAGTGACGGCCAGCTATCGACTGCCTGCGAAGGCTGAGCCTGTCCCAACGCTGGTGGTTAGCGGTTGGAACGTGAAGCGGGAGGTGGTTCTGGCAGGCCGGTAGAAGCGCTGCCTGGGAAGCTGCCAAACTTCAAAGCCGCACACGGCAGCGAGCGGAGCGAGCGGGAGTAAGCGGACCACGTGTCGTGCCCCTTAACTTATTTTTTTCGAACGAAAAGCCGGGCGGGCCTGATCGGTGGTCCGCTTACTCTCGCTCGCTTCGCTCGCTCTCGAGGGTGTCGAAAAAGGGGTTGGAGGGTATTTCTGACTGGGCCGATATCTAGTGGCGTCAACGCCGAAGGCGTTGCGTAGCAAAGCCCAGGGTTGCCCGCGTCTTGTGCGGGCTACCCTGGGTGGGACGGCGTAAAGTATGAACCCTGAAAGGGTTGCGTACCGAGCGCGATACGCAACCCTTTCAGGGTTGGCGCGTCTGCAAAGCCCCAAACCCCGGGGTAGCCCGCACAAAACGCGGGCAACCCCGGGCTTTGCTATGTGACCCCGTTGGGGTCGTTGGGACTTTTTCGACACCCTCTCTCGTGCGCGGCTCCTTGCGATTTCGCATTCGGCGCGATTCCTGCCTTGCGCCACAGCAGATAAAACAGGGCGAACCAGGCGGGCAGATGTACGAGGGCATCCACGGTCAGGCCGTACCAGTGACTTCCGCCCCAGTAAGTGACAGGGAGGAGGACGGTCCAGACGAGTGGAACGGGCTGAGGAAGAAGGGCAGCCAGGGCCGGAGCAGGTGCAAAATACCAGGGGTAGAGCGTTGGAGTCACCAGGAGCATGAGCAGCATGACCAGGAGCGCCCGGTTGCCAAGTTGAGATATGCCCAGGTGGCGACATCCGCGGGCCATCGCGAGCGAAAAAGTGGCCAGAAGCAGCATGATCAAGCCTCTGGCGATCACCCTTCCGTCCAGCGGAACTCCCCCTTGACGTGTCAGGAACCAACCAAACTTGTCGATAGGCACGTACGCGAATTCGTTTGCGTCAAAGGTCTTGGCGTATTGAACTGCACCGCTGTTCCGTTGCAGCTGGATGGCCGTTGCGAAGGGCAGGAAAATCAAAAGGCACAGGGCCGAAAAGGTCACTGCAGCCGTCGTGAGTTTCCGCCTGTCTCCCAGGAACCGGCCGAGGAGAAGCGGGGCGAGCAGGAGCGGCCACAATTTCAGGCCAACTGCCGCGGCCAGCGCAAAGGCCGCGAGCAGCGGCTTGCGAACCGCCAGACCGGTCAGAAAGAGAAGTAACGCCGCTGCCAATGTAGCATCGAGATGTCTGTAATGGTAAGTCTCGACCACGAGCAAAGGGTTCCACACATAGACCAAAGACCAGATGGTTGGGAGTGAGGCCCACCGCAGAAGCCAGACAAGAACTCCGAAAGCCAGCAAATCGCACCCAAGGAGTATGAACCGCCAGGCAGTCGTGTTGAATGGCTTCAGCACGTAAGCTCCCGCAAACAGCAACTGGGAGACCGGAGGATAGATCGTCCGAAGATGCGGGTGGTTGATACGTGAGACCGCAACGCTCCCCTGCTCAGCCAGCGCCACGACCCGGGGGTCGGATACCTGCCGGTTCTTGACAGTCTCGGGCGCCAACAAGTAGGGGCTGATCCCATGCGCGGTCAGTGCCCCGTCCCACAGGTAACGGTAGTAATCCGCTTCAACCGAATCGGGTGTGAAAAACAGGACAGCCCGGCAGGCCAGACCGACTGCCAGAATTGCGACGGCCAGGCGGCGAGTCCAAGCGAGCCTCCGTGAACGCCAGACAGCGACCAAGTAGAACAGCGCCGCCGCAACATAGGTGAGGTTCCGGATCCGTGGCGGACCTATCCCGTTGGAAATCGCAGCAAAGCCGGCGAGGCAGGTGAAGATCAAGAGCCCGGCCCCGAAAACCAGAACGAGGTCCCTCATGGGCGCGGATTTTGAAGTCGCCACGGGAGTTTCGGTGCCTGGCTGCTGTTGATCCGGCATCCCCGCCGGAACTCCTCGCCGTTCCGACGCGACCTCCGTACGCATCTCGGGAGCGACGTCGGAAAAAGCCAGTTCGCGGGCGGTGATCCGGAATCGCCGAAGCAGTTGCCAGAATTCCGAATCGGACAACCGGCGGTGGCTCCGGGTCTCCCGGCGTCGCCTCAAGATGGGTCCCAGTCCCGCCAACCCGTCCCAGTAAGCGCGCACGATGACTCGCACAAGCGTCCAAAACGACAGATTCCGCCTGAAGTTGCCGGCCGACCCGCGCTGGAGGACGGCCGCTGTTAGATTCCAGAACCAGCGGTTAAGCGTGAACGGCACGTTGGCGAACAGAAGCAGCAGCGGAAAGTTCTTTACGGCGAGCCAGAGACGATTTCGCTCCACGAGGTAGATTTTCCGCTCCGAATAGGGACCGCTTGTCGCCGAATGGCGGTGGCGAACCGCCGCACCGGGGACATACGTGCAGTCCCAGCCAAGCAGCCGGATACGAAGACCTAAGTCAGCATCATCCGCGTAGGCGAAGAAGTCCGGGTCAAATCCGCCGGCTTCGAGAAACGCCTGTTTGCGGTAGAGTGCGGCGCATCCGTCAGGGAAGAGCGCATCCGTGCGATCGTCGCATTGCCCCCGGTCGAGTTGGCCCGTGCCCCGCCCCCGGTTCTGCCCATCCGGGTAAATCAGATGCCCGGCTTTGTCGATAACCGCCGAGTCGAAAAGCAGGATCTTGGAGGCCCACATGCCTGTTCGCGCTGCCCCGCTCGCCTGGGCCTCTTGCATGAGGCACTCGATCCAGTCCGGCTGGGCAACCGCGTCATTGTTCAGGAGAGCGATGAATTCCCCGCGGGCTTCGGAAATGCCTAGATTGTTCGCCGTCCCGAATCCCTGGTTGCTCCCGAGGCGAAGCAGGCGAATTTGCGGACAGGCGATGTCTTCGACAACTTGAACGCTCCCATCGCTCGATCCGTTGTCGACGACGATGATTTCAAGCGGCTGGTAGGTTTGTTCGAGCAGGGAGCCGAGACAATCTCGAAGCAGCCCGGCCCGGTTGTGGTTGACGACGATGACGCTGACTAGAGGATTCATGGGCCTGTGGCGTGACGTGCCACGCACACAAACAAAGGCGGGTGCCGGCCGCGCACGTCCGATCGGGCGGATCCGACCGATCCGTCCGATCCGTCGGATCAGAAGTGCGCGGCCGGCACCCGCCCACTGTTTTTTCTTCGCGCCTGTCAGGTACGAAACTGGCAGACAATGAACAAACGAATTCTAGCTGCGTCTTCCGATACCGAAGTACAGGAACCCCAGCTCTCGCATCTCGACCGGATTGTACTGGTTTCTTCCGTCGAAGATCACCGGGTATTTAAGCAGGCTGCGGATTTTCTGGAAATCGGGATTTCGAAACACGTTCCATTCAGTGACCAGGATCAAGGCATCCGCGTCGCGCAGAGCATCATAATTCGTGCGGGCGTATCGAATCGTCTTGCCGAAGATCCGACGGGTGGGATCGGTCGCCTCAGGGTCGTACGCCTGGACCTCCGCTCCCAGCTTGAGCAGCTGCTCGATGATGGTGAGCGAGGGCGCCTCCCTGATGTCATCGGTCTGCGGCTTGAACGAGAGTCCCCAGAGGGCAAACGTCTTCCCTTTGATCGGGCTCCCGTCCTTGGACTGCTCACGCGCGGAGACGATTCGGGAGGTCGTCTCCATGTCCTTGCGGGTCAACGTCATATCCGGGATCTTGGCGGCATCCAGTGAAAGCTGGTAACTGTAATCGCCGGTTTTGGAGCCCTCGGATGCAGCCGGAGTGGCCATCTCTGCCGGTTGCTCAGCCCGAGAGACATTCATTTCCTTCAAATTATCCAGCTGGTCGGCCAGCCCGGATGAATAGAACTTGATGATCTTGTCGACGATCACGGATTTCTGCAGACGGTTGACCTCTTCGATGGCGCCAACCAGCTTCAGAGGGTAATTATGCTCCCGCGCCAGCGCAATGAGGGCCTTCACATCCTTGGGGAAACAGGAGCCTCCGTATCCCACGCCGGGGAACAGAAAAGAAGTGCCTATTCGCCTGTCCAGACCCATGCCTTGCCTGACCCAGTGCACATCAGCTCCCACGTGTTCGCAAAGATTAGCCACTTCATTCATGAAGGAGATCCTGCTGGCCAGCATCGCATTGGCAGCGTACTTCGTCATTTCAGCGCTGCGCGGGTCCATGACCAGAACGGGGGCGCCTGTCCGGGTGAACGGCCCGTAGAGTTCCTTCATGATTTCGGCGACTCGGACCTCGTAGGTGCCGATGACAACGCGGTCCGGTTTCATGAAATCGTCGATCGCCGCGCCTTCTTTCAAGAACTCGGGGTTCGACACAACATCGAACTGAAAGCGGGTGAGAGCCGAAATCTCCTGCCGGACGCGGTCTGCCGTCCCGACGGGCACGGTGCTCTTGTTGACGACAATCTTGTAGCCGTTCATGTTGCAGGCAATGCCGCGGGCAGCCGTGAGGACGTATGAGAGATCGGGCGCTCCATCGTCACCTTGCGGGGTGCCTACGGCGATGAAGATGATCAGCGAGTTCTTCACCGCCTCCGACAAGTCAGTCGTGAAGCGCAGCCTCTCTTCGTCGACATTTCGGCGCATCGTCTCTTCGAGTCCAGGCTCGTAGATAGGAACTTCGCCCTTCCGGAGGCTGGCTATTTTTTGCTCGTCAACATCCATACACACGACGTCGTTACCGGTTTCGGCAAAGCAGGTTCCGGCAACCAGGCCGACATAGCCCGTCCCGATGACGCAAATTTTCATTTCCTCTCCTTCAAAACCCGAGCAGCAATGAGCTGTACCCCGACGCCCAGGCTTCCGCCGCGGGTCTATTCAATTGTTACGTAAACGGTTACAGTTGCGCCTCGGCCCAGCGCCGACTCGAAAGCTGCGACCGGCTGAGCAGCCAGCATCAAGCCAAAATACAGCATTTGCTTGATCGGCTCGGTCAACCGGCCGGGTCGGCCCTTGGACCTGAGACTTCTTACCTTTGAAGACATCGGATCGAGAGAGGGAAAAAGGCTGGAGGCGAACGCTGCGGCGTTGTCGCGCAGAGAAAAGTACTTTATTCGCTGTATCCGGTAACCTGCCGAACTGAGCAAGTACAGGAGGGAATCCGAACTGTGGTTGTAGATGTGCCTCGGACAGTCGAACCCATACCAGCGGGACCCGAAGAGCCGCGCCTGGAGGCTCGCGCCGTTGGGAACCTGGACCACGAGCCCACCGGGACGGGTCAACAGCTTCTGCAGGTTCTTCAAGTACCGAAAAGGGTCCACCATGTGTTCGACTGTGTGGAAGAGGGTGATCAGCTGGAATCTCTCAGCCTTTTGGATTAGATCCTGTTCAGAACTGCAATAGATGCGACCCGGTGCACGCCGTAAAGCCAACAGCACTGCATCCCGCGACTGATCGACTCCGTAGGCGTCGAGACCCGCCCGGAGCGCCAGTTCGACGAAGCTACCGTCCCCGCAACCTATATCTAAACAGCGGACTTTCTCTCCCCGTTGGATCAATGATAGCACGAATCGCAGCTGGTCATGGGAGACCATCCATTGCCGGTATTTCTCCTCCAGCCAGGACCAGCGGTTCTCGCGCCTCCACCAGTAACCTTCCGGGTAAAAAGTCGAAAGCCGGTCCCGCACCACTTCCTCGTCAAGGAAAAGCAGGCGGCAATTGGCACATGAGTGATAAGCGAATTCTTCGTCGGTGACCTTGAAAAAGCGGTCTCGCAAGATCATCCGAGACCCGACGTGTAGGGAGTTACAAATCGGACAATGTGTCGGATCGGGCCGCCCTGACGACTGTGTGATCATTTGGCGGTCGGGTCCAATGCGTGGCCCTCTTCCGGAAGGTGTCGATTCGCCGGGCGAACGGCTTCAGACGGGGTCGACATGGCGCTGGAGACCCGCCTGCCTGCAGCCCTCCACTGAAAACGCTTGCGCACCAGGAACAGGAGATTGTTCCAGCCGTCTTTCCACGGTCGCAGTTTCTTTTCCCCAGCCCGGTTGCTGTAATTGATCGGAATTTCCTTGAACCCTATGTCCGGGTTGCGTAGCGCCTCGATCTTGATCTCCTCGGAAAAGGCCATGCCGTCCGAGCGCAGATCCATCTTGGACAGCGCGTCCTTGAAGAAGATCCACATTCCGGATTGAGAATCGCGGATCCAGGTCAGATAAAGGAAAGACATCGCCCAGCTGAGTAGTCGGTTTCCGATCAGGTTGAGGGTCGCCATGGAATCGGGGCTATGCATCGGAAAGCGCGAGGCGGAAACGAACCCCACGCCCAGATTAAGAAGCGCCTCGAGCAGGTAGGACAGCGAATCGACCGGATAAGAATGGTCCCCGTCCAGTGTGACGATGACGTCGCCTTTCGCGTGCAACAGGCCGGTCTTGTAAGCGCGCCCGTAGCCACGGACATCCTCCCGAATCACCCGCGCTCCCATGCCGGCGGCTATTTTTGCGGTCCCGTCTGTCGAGTTGTTGTCGACCACGATCACTTCGTCGACGAATGCAGGCATTCTGGCCAGGACCTTCGCGATCCCTTTTTCCTCATTCAAACACGGGATGACGACAGTGATTTGGAGATTCCTGTACATCCTGCTTGATCCTAGCCTTGCTCGACCTCACTCACCTCGACGCTGACACTGCGTATGATCTCGAGCATTCTTCGAATGTTGCCGGCGAGCGGTCCGTTTGGGAACAAGTCGAGCGCCTTCTCGAGATGTTCGACAGCATCCTTCATCTCGCCGACCCGGTGATACAACACTCCAAGATTGTAATGGAACTCAACCGAACGGGGGAAATGTACCAAAGCTTCCCGGTAGACGCGAATCGCTTCCTGGTTTTCGCCGAGTTCCTCATAGCTCCTGGCTAACATCCCGATCGTTTCGATTTTCGGCTGGCGCTTCACTGCCGCCGAAAGCAACCGGACCGCTTCGCTATAGTCCCGAACGTTAAAATAACAGGTTCCGAGCGATTCAAGAACGTCCGAATGATTGGGAAACGCAGCCAGGCTCTTGAGCAGGTGGTTGATAGCCTGGTCGTACTGGCCGGCGTCCATGAAGACCCTCCCGTATTCCAGCCAGATAAGAGGGAAACTTGGGTTTTCGGAGCCTATCTCCACCGCTTTTTGGAAACTGGCGACCGCTTCGGCACGATGTTGCTGGGCTTCTTGGACGTCCCCACTTAGCTCAGCGATTTCGCCCAGCTCACGATAAGCCTGTCCTCGGGTCGCATACGCCCAGAGGTCTCGCGGATTAAGCCGGATGGCCCTTTCGATATACTGCAGAGCCGTTCTGTCCATCGCTTCTGCTTCACTCAACCGCTTGGCTGCCCTCAGATCGGCCGCCCAATAGCGATACATAGCACCCAAATTCGCCCAAGACGTTCCGCCTTTCGGATCCAACTCAATGGCTCGCTTGGTATGCTCGATCGCCTTTTCGGGGTTCTTTGGGAAGTGGATTTGCCCCAGATACTGATTCGCCCGAAAGGAGCCCGGAGCGGTCTCGTAGGTCGCGGTCCATAGCGACTGCTCGTCCTTCCAGTCGCTGTTTCTTTGGATCGTCAAAATCGAGAAGACGACCACCAGGCAGAGCACCAGTGCATCCCTAAGGCGCCTGCCATGAGCCTCAGCCAGCCAGTGGAATGCGTTCCCCCCGGCGAACGCCATCCCCACGAGAGGCAGGTAGAGGAAGTGGTCGGCCGCCAGCTCGTGAAAAGGGATGAATTGCAGAACCGGGACAAGCGCAACAAGGAACCAGAGCAGGCCGAATGCCGAGTGGGGATGCCTGCGCTCGACCTTGACGGCCAGGATGATAAAACCGACCAGGGTGGCCACCGATACGAGAGTGGCGGGATCCAGAAACCCCGACGAGAGGTTGAATACTTGCCCTCTGTAATCTGCGATCAGGGGGCGCGGGAGAAGGGTCAGCTTCAGATAATGCGCAAACAGCTTGAAACTCGTGCCATAGTGCACCGCCGGCGAGCCGCCCCAGAACCCGATCATCCGGCTGGCTTTGATCAAAAAAACGGCATAGTAGGCGGCACCCAGAAAGAACACCCCCGCAGCCGCATAAGCCACGGGTCTCCTCCTCAGCACCGAAGCGAGCCGCCGAAGTAGTGATCGATCGGCATTCCCCTCCTCATTGGCCGACCTGAGAAGCACCACATCCATCAGCAGAACCAGCACCGGAAAAACGGCGGCCACTTCCTTTGCGAGAACACCTAGGACAAAAAAAACGAAGGCGAGCACCAGTCGAAGCTTTCCGCCCTTCAGCCTGAACGAGGTGTAACTGTGACAGGCCACCAGAACAAACAAAGTGGCCAACACATCCTTTCGTCCCGAAACGTAAGCGACTGCCGCCGTTTGGACCGGATGCAGCGCAAAGATCAGGGCTCCCACAAAGGCGATCGGCGGCATCCGCGACCACACTAGAAACAGGAAATAAACCAGGACGGCGTTTACAGCGTGCAGAACTACGTTCAGCAGGTGATACCCGAAGGGGTCGGCACCTCCCACCAGGTAGTTTAGAGCATAGGTGAAGGTGCGGACCGGGCGATATTCGGAGGTGCTCAGGATATCCGCCCAGCGGAGTTCCGTCACGTGCGGGTTCTGAAGGATCAGCGACATGTCGTCGAAAACAAAACCGTGGCCCAGCGTATTCAGATATGCAAGGAAAGCGGCAGCGAACGCAATAAGCGGAAGGGCTCGTCGCCAGAACCGACTTGTATTCGGTCGGGTCGTTGTCTTGTTTGTCTCCGTCTTGGTTTGCCTCTTTGTCGCCACTTGCGCTTCCGTGCCTTTTTCGTCGTCGTCCTTAGTATCTTTGGTATTTTCGAGTCTCAGTGTGATCGCGTCGCTAAACTCCCCGCCGCCTACTGGTCACTCCGGCCACGTTCAGGTCAGTGGTCAGGTGGCAGGGGCAGTTGTCTTTTTGGTGTTGCCGCATGCGTGCAGCTACTCAGTCTTCCCCTCGTCCCCCCCGGACCTGGGTCAGAAGCGCCAGTATGTTATCAACCAGATTGTCCCAACTCAAACGGTCTTTCGTTTTCTGGACGCCTGCCCGGAAACTGTCCTCCCTTGCCTCCTTGAAATAGTCGACGATCGCCGCCGCCAGAGCCGACGAGTCCCCGGGTGGAACAAGCCGCCCCGAGATCCCGTCGTCGATGACTTGAGAGAGTCCGCCAACCCGGCTTGCAATCACCGGTACGCCAAACTGGTAAGCGAGTGGTACGACGCCGCTCTGCGTGGCGTCGGTATAGGGGAGAACGACCAGGTTGGTCGAGCGGAACAAGGCAGGGACTTCCTCGTTTGGTATATACCGGTCGAACCAAGTCAGGCGTGCATCAATCCCGAGCTCGCGCGCCAGGGTCCTGAAAGGCTTCGGATCGACATAGAACTCGCCTGCTATGGTCGCTTTGAAATCCACTTCTGCCTGAACCAGAGCCAGGGAACGGAGCAGTAGATCCAGTCCTTTGTAGCGACGAATATTCCCGAAGAACAAGATATGGGGGATACCGTCTACCCGCCCTCCGCTTGCTGGCAATTCATCCACGTCGGCGTAGAGGTCGTAGATCGGGTGGAATACCTCACGAACGGCGGCGTCCGGCTTGATAGCCCGGATTTCATCCGCCAGTGAGCTGGAATGAGCCAGAAAGCCATCCACGTCAGCAAACACATGCGCTGCGATCTTCCGCAGGGCTGCCCAGGAGCCCGGGATCGCAGGCCGCTCGTGAGGCATCACGTTATGGCACAACAGGAAGACGTGCGGCGGCGATGGCAAACGGCGAAGGGAGCGCAAAACGCCGGAGTAGGCTAATCCAAAAAAGGGGTGCCACCACTGAAAGATGACCAGATCCGGCTGATACTCAACGAGGCGCGCACCCGCCCTTCTCCAGCTGAGGGGAGCAATTGAATCCAAAATCGCTTCACTGGGAACCGCAAACGGGCGACTGCTGCTGTCCAGTTGGGTCGTCCCCGGAAAAAGCAACCGCGGGTAGAGCCGCCTGAAGGAAATCACCAGCACCGGGAATCGACGGGCAAGAGCGCGATACAACGAGGTGTTGTACTGCGCTATCCCGCCGCGGTGGGGGTAAGTGGGACCGACGAGAGCGAGCTTCATGGTCGCGCCTATCGACGCAGCGACAGGGGTCGATCTTCGACCGCAACCGGGTCCGCTTCGAGGACTTCGCGAATCGAGTAGTCGTCGTCGCGACGAGATGAGTAAGCGATCATCTCACCGATTAACCCGAAGAAGATGAACTGCACGCCAATGATGAGGAGGACGATTCCCAAAAGGAAGGCGGGTCTATCCCTGATCCAGATCTCGAAGAACCAGCCAATCGAAAGGTAAGCTTCGATAGCTGCCCCGATCGTAAAGAGCGACATGCCGAGAATGCCAAAGATGTGCAACGGCTTGCTGTTGTAGCGGGTGAGCATGACCACGGTCAGCAGGTCGAAAAATCCGCTGAGCATGCGAGAGACCCCATACTTACTGCGGCCATACGGCCGACGTATGTGGTCCACCGTGACTTCGGCTAGCCGGAAACCTCGGTAACTGGCGAGCACCGGGATGTACCGATGCATTTCACCGTAAACCTTGATCTCCTCGAGAACCTCGCGTTTGTAGACTTTGAAGCCGCAGTTGATGTCGTGCAGGCGCACACCTGTCATCAGAGCGGTGATCTTGTTGAAAATCAAAGAGGGTATTCTCTTCCCCAGCCAGTCCTTGCGCGGGTGTTTCCAGCCAGACACCAGATCGAACCCTTCTTCCAGCTTCGCGAGCAGTCGGGGCAGCTCGCCCGGGCGGTCCTGAAGATCAGCGTCAAGCGTCGCAATGATTTCCCCCCGGGCGATCGAGAAGCCAGCCGATAGCGCTGCCGACTTGCCGAAATTGCGTCGCAGCCGCAAGATCCGGACCCGCTGGTCCTGACGCTGGATTTCCTTTAGCACCTCGACCGAGCCGTCGGTGCTGCCGTCGTCAACGAAGATCAATTCGAAGTCCCCCCTGTAGCTGGTTAACGGCGGAATCAGCTCGGCATAGAGAGCCGCGAGGGACTCTTTTTCGTTGTAGAGGGGGATGATTACAGATATTCTTTTCATTTTTAAAGCAGACGCCCAAAAACCGTCTGATTATAACAGAGCGAGCTTCGGCTTATGAGAGTTTTGGTCACGGGCGGCGCGGGTTTCATCGGATCACATCTGTGCGAGCACCTTTTAGCCCAGGGGCATCGCGTCCTCGTAATCGACGATCTGTC
>Ga0105104_10001756_pt1 | contig 16168 bp, 11 predicted proteins | sample PPLLaktember2015_3_FD_87034 | JGI IMG/M metagenome (GOLD analysis project Ga0105104, IMG submission 87034) | Freshwater sediment microbial communities from Prairie Pothole Lake near Jamestown, North Dakota, USA - PPLs Lake P7 Core (6) Depth... | ecosystem: Environmental > Aquatic > Freshwater >... | reverse complement strand
GAGATATTTTTCGTTTTCGTATTCTACTTCAATGGCGGCATCGCGCAAGAATATCGCATAGTCGCCTTCTTCGGCCTGCAACGGGATATACTTCACGGGGTCTTGGGGGGTCGTCGACCAGGATTCCTGATCGATGAACTGCGGATTCGGCACCGCATATCCGGGCCCGATACGGACAACATATCCGCTTTGAACTTTATCTTTCTCTTTTACACCCGGAGGTAAATATAATCCGTGTGCCGTTCGTTCACTTTCCTTGTCGGGCGAAACGAGGACTTTATCGCCCACCAGGATCAGTTTTTTTCGCGTTTTAATATCTATCATATTACATTCTGATTATAGACAAAGAGAGCACAGATGAATAAGCGAAATTCATGCTGTGCTTTCATATTTCGTCGGGACGGCGGGATTTGAACCCGCGACCCCTTGCACCCCAAGCAAGTGCGCTAGCCGGGCTGCGCCACGTCCCGAAATTGACCTTATTAATTTTACAAACTTTTCAAAGAAAATATGTATTCATTCTTTACAAGACTGTAGAAAAATTTGAGTTTTATTCTACAGCTCTGCTCTACAGTAGTAGAATACACTGAATGAACTTGTTACAAGATACAATATTTTTTCAATATAGGTCAACCTTTATTACTACGATTTGCGTTTGTATTCTCTAATATCTAACTTTCTACCGCCAACTTAAAATCACTCGCAATACCAGCAGGGAGCTAACTTGAAACATGTGATTTTATTTGTATTCGTTTCCATTTCTGTATTTAGTCAATTTGCGGCGAAGCCGTGGCATTGCCGTAAGCTGTCCGTGCGGTTATTTAACCGCCACACTTAGTTTACGTTTTGCAATGTCTTCAATTATTATTCTTTTAGCATGATATTGAGAAAAAGTCTATTTCATAAGTAGTGAGGCGGCAGAACAAACCATATCAATAAAGGAGAGAAGTATGACTCAGGAATGTGAATCACTTGCAAAGTGTGGTTTCTTCAAAAAGTACCAAACAACAAAAGACCTGGCCTGTAAAGGATTTATTTTACAGTATTGCAGCGGACCAAAAATGAACGATTGTGCACGAAAGAAATACCGTCAAGAACACGGCACACCGCCATCTGACGACATGATGCCAAGTGGGCAGATGATCGTAGTTTAAAATAAATAAGTCGCAGAACCTTATTCCTGCTGCCTATCCAGGCGTTTCCCAAAGGTGGCGGAGCCATTCCTTCGGAACCATAAGCAGAAGACTTCGGCACATGATACGCCGATGCCGTGACATGGCCTTAAGCTATTAATACGGTTATTTAACTTTCACCATGAGTTTACGTTTTGAAATATCTTCAATTTATAATCTTTCAACTTAAATTAAAGTTTTTGAAAAAAGTGAGGCGGCACCCGGGAAAACTTCAGATGACCAATTCTTCAGTCGATAGGACAAATCAATCTGATTCGTGGAAAATTGTTATACTCATTTTCCTCCGATTCGGGTTTGGCATTCCTGCGATCTTCTTCGCCACAATAATAGTATGTGGATTCATTCTCGGTGATTATAGTCATCTGTCCAGGTTAGTAAGTGAATTGGGCGCGTTGGGGACAAGTTCGCGAACCGTATTTTCGACTGGAATGCTTCTCTGCTCTCTTCTGAGTGTTTTTTTTGTTATTGGTTTGTACCGTACATGCAAATCGAATGGAATGAACACACTTCCAGCTGTTATCATATTGTCGTTTTCGGTTTCAATTGCAGGAGCTGCAATATTTCCATTGCCGATGAGGATGCATCTCATCATGGGAATGCCATCTGTGTTCATGGTCCTTTCCCCGTTGCTCGGCATATTTCTTTGGAATAAAACTCCGCATCTGCCGTATTTTAAATCAATGTCTTTCTTAGCCCTTTTTATTATGTCACTTGGCTTCTTGGCATTTGACCCAAACCTCTTTATCGGTTATGCAGGTTTAAAGCAACGGTTGTTCCATGCTGGCTGGTCAATTTGGTTTTTCTATTTGAGCTATGGGTTTTCTCAATTATAGGTAATCCTTCACCAGTTGCTTCCCAACGGCGGCAAGGCTGTGTCCCGAAGGGATCCCTTTGGGACCTTCGGCAGATGCCCTTGGCACGCGGTATTGCCATAAGCTGTCGGTGCGGTTATTTAATCGCGGTTATGAATTTACGTTTTGAAATACCTTCGATTTATATTCTTTTAACATGAATGAACGTCTATCGAAGAAGTAGTGAGGAAGCACAAATAATAATGTATAAATCAACTATTCATATAGTGATTACAATTGTTTCGGCGTTCCTCTTTTCTTGTTCTTCCTCTGAGAACGGAATGAAAGAGTCTCCAATACCGAATACTCATAATCTGTTTTCTCCGGATGAACTCAAATCGGACCTGACCATTCTTATAACGAAAACCGCCGAGATTCATCCTGACATTTATTTTACAATAGACAGTGCAGCATTTGCAGGTGAAGTATCGGCGATTGCAAAGAAACTTGATCATCCGATGATAAGATCGGAGTACTATAAAATAGTCGCTCCATTATTGGCGTTACTTCATGATGCTCATACCTCTGTACTTATGCCGAGGGAAGATTGGGATCGGTTTCGCGATAAAGGCGGCATGGCGTTTCCCTTCTTTGTCCGGTTTATCGATTCAACCGGAGTGACCGTTGAACGAAACCTGGATTCTACAAATGATATCGCGAAGAGTACAAAAATAGTGAAAATTAATTCCCTGTCCGTTGATTCATTGTTTAATGAATTCAGAAAATACATCGGCACAGAAAGGCCGCCCTACAACTCCTTTATTACCGCAAATAATTTTCGATGTTACCTGTGGTTAAACAATATCGTTGCTCCTTTCTCCATTACTCTACAATCATCCGAGAGCAGTCAGCCGATGACATTGTTCTCAGGAGGGGTTCCGAAGCAGCAGATCGATTACAAACCTTATGAATACAAATTATTGCCTGGCAATACTGGTTACCTGATATATAATCTCATGCGAAATAATCCGTCAGAGCCATTTGACCAATTCCTTGATACTGTTTTTCATGATTTGGAGATTTCACAGCGCAAAGGTCTGATTGTTGACCTGAGGGAGAATGGGGGCGGCAGTGACGAGTTTGTTTATGATTTATTGAAGCATATGAGCGCCAAACCATTCCGGGCTTGTTCAAAACTCTATAGAAAAGTGAGCAGAGAGTATAAAGAACGATTCCGGTCTTATGCACCATCATATTTACGATGGCTGATGTATCCTCCTGCCGTTTGGCTTGGGGCATGGTGCTTCGATGAATTGAAAATCTTTACTGCTTCTGAAGGAGAATTATTGGAGCGGCATTTTGAACCGGAGGAATATACCGTCGGGCCGGACTATTTTAAAGGGAAAGTATGTTTTCTTATCGGCACAAAAACTTTCTCAAGTGCTGTAGATCTCGCGGATGCGGTAAAGACTTATCGACTGGCGACCGTCATCGGTGATGAAACAGGCGGCATCCCGACCGCATTTGGCGATCGGGTAGAATTCAGACTTCCGAATACAGGACTGGCTGTGAGCGTCGCATCTGCGAAGTTCATTCGTGCAGATGGCGACGAGTTGTCGCGTTCCGGGATCCTGCCTGACATTGAAGTTCATGAATCAATCTCTGATATAAAAAATAATAGTGATCCTGTTCTCGATAAAGCAAAAGAATGGATTCTCAATTAAGCAATAATTTGTGACAACGAAACAGGCGATCCCATCCAACAAGACGGCGGGTGAACATAGATTTTAGTCTTAATAAGAATTTTTAACGGCATGAACCATAGAGATAGTGTTACGCTTCGCTTGTCACAGTTACTGGGCTCCGCCTGCTGAATGCATATTGAAACTTATCAACGCCACAGATCCCGAAGGAATGTTTTCGCCATGAGCATCCTTCCGCCAGGGCGCACAAAAATAATTCATGAGAGGAAAGACAATGATCAAGAATAAGAATACTCTTTTAGCAGTTGGACAGATTTCTTTGGCAATAAGTATTTTATTAAACCATTTCGTTTCTGAAAGTGGCTTCAGTTCGTTTATCATCGGGTTTCTTACCGGTTTGTCAATAGTGTTTAATATTGCATTCTTGGTGTTTTTTAGAAAAGAAGCGGCAGACGTGTAATCATTATTTTAATCGCTTCGTCCCGCCTGATCAGGCGCTCCAAAAAGGCGGCGAAGCTATGGGTACGCCAAAAGGTATCAGCACGGCAGTACGTGAGAATACAAATATATCATTTGTCGTTTAACGAGTGAGATGACATGCTCGTGAACGAACAAAGAGAAGGCGTCTTCATAAGACACATAACCTATCATCAATCAAAATCGGGAGGCGATATGAAAAAAATTGATCGGTGTGGTATTCTTCCTCTTTGCAATTTCAATCACCGCACGGGGGCAATTCGTATTCACGGTCAAACCGGGACAAACATGAAACGGCGCATCCTTCGGGATGAAGCTTGGCAAGCTGGTTCTCTCCGGCGGTCTTGATTATATGCACGTTTCTTCCACTGTTGAAACAAGCGGGACGGAGATTGATTGGACTTACAGTACACAATATCTCGGCGCCCCGTATTACCAGTACGTTTATACTTATGGATACGAACTCAATCCTTATAGTGATAAATATGAAGCATCTCTCAATATCTATGCTCCAAACATCAGTCTGAAATTGTTGTTAGGGGGCCCCGAGAAAGTTGACGCATATCTCACGGCTTCTGTTTCTAAGCCCATCATATCCGGCAAAGCCTCCAGTAATGGGAAAGAAGAAGATGTTCAAAAGTATCTCGACAATCTCACTGTTTGGGGGTATCAATTCGGCGTTGGCGGAGAATATTTCTTTAGCGATAATTTCAGTATGGGGGGAGAATTCGGAATCCGATTCTTTTCTACGAAATATAGTCAGGAGGATACAAATAGAGAAACGGTTTCTGTCGGGTCGTCTCAAACCGGGTTCTCTAATCAGGAAGTTGAAACAAAAGATAAAATCGTCTTAGGTCTGAATCTCGGCATTACATATTCAATATTCACTTTGAATTATTATTTCTGATTTGCAAGCACGGCAACGAATGAATGGGGAGCTTTGGCAGATTTCTTTGGAACACACCGGCCGAATGAGCGTATGGCATTATGCGGCGAAGCTCCCTTCCATTGAGCGGCATACCAGCAGAGGATAAAAACGACTAATCTCATGAAGACGAAATCATTGTTTCTCATCCTTATTCCGATTTTTACTTCCTGTTCCCACTCGACTGCTCCGCCCGAAACGAGAGATTTTAATTTTAAATTCAGTTATGGAGTTCTGTCGCGAAACATCATAAACACATTTCAAAATATCTATACAAAGGATTTAGTCATGGGAGGCGACACCACTATTCCATTCACACTGTCTCCTGCCGATCTGAAACAGGTTATGGATAAAATGAATGAAATCGGTTTCTTTGAGTACCCCGATACGTTTATTGTGCCGACAGGGGATACCGCTGCAATGGTTACTCCTTATCCTGCATATAAATTTGAAGTGAGTAATATGCAATTGAATAAGCACCTCACCTGGGAGGACGATATATTGAATCGCAATTCTCAAGCGGCCAAATTAAGGGAGTTCATGAGATTAATTGAAGGGATTATTCAATCCAAGCCTGAATATTCTCAACTGCCTCCAATACAAGGTGGTTATATTTAAGAGGGTTGCCGGCTGACAAGGTCCTCGGTAAAAGACAAGTACAAAACGATATCACATAAATGAACAGGGATGACAATGGACGGGATAATGAACATTCAACTTTTTATTATATCATCGATGATCATTATTATTGCGCCGGGTCCTGATTTTATCTATGTGACCACCCGCGGCATTTCAGATGGCAACAAAGCCGGTGTGATATCCGCGTTTGGCATAAGTGCAGGCCTGTTGATACATACGTTATTTGCTGCGTTTGGATTATCAGCTATTATACAAGCCTCGCGGACTGCATACTTCATTATTAAATATCTTGGGGCCGGATATTTAATATTTATCGGTGTGAAAGCAATACTCTCTAAAAGTAAAAATATTGAATTCAAAACCGATAAGACTTATAAAAACGGCAATATATTCAAGCAGGGAATTTTAACGAATATTTTTAATCCGAAAGCGATTGTCACATTTATGGCGTTCCTGCCTCAATTTGTCAGTACAACCATCTTGCATCCCATAACACAATTTACATTCCTGGGTTTAATCCTATCCACGATGGCAATGATATGGTTTGGATTTGTGGGATATTTTGCCGGTATCTTTGGCGCTTTCATTAAAAGAAATAACATCATTCAAAATGGTATAAAATACATCAGTGGTTCTGTCATGATTCTTTTAGGATTAAGACTTGCAATCAACAAAGAGTAAGAATGCACAACAAACAAAACAAGAGAGCAATAATATGGAATTCATAAAACATCTCGTGCGGAAATCACTATCCTAAGGAGGATCATGTATGAAAGTGTTTATTCTCTCATTCTTTTATTTATCCATTATGTTCTTCCCGGGATGCAGTAAAGACGAGAACCCGATAGATCCCAACACCGGTAATTATAAAGTCGATGGGAGCTGGACCGGGAAGACAAGCCAGGGTGAGAATATCTCGTTCAGGATTGAAGGAGACTGGATGAGACAACTGAATATTAAAATCAATGTATCAGGCGGCGCATACACGCAGAATACTTCCAGTATGATTTGTTTAGTTGAAAAAAATTCCTTCAGCTATGCAACAACGACAACGATGGGGAGATTAGAGTTCAGCGGGACATTCAAGAGCAGCACTTCCTCGGAAGGAACATTCTCGCTGAATTCAACCGGAGGAACATGGTCGGCTGCAAAATAATATATGTGAGACCCATTTTTAATAATAAAATTATCAGCAGTCCTCCGTGCTTTCTCATGAGGCGGCCACGACAATGAGTTCTAAAGTTTTCGCGGCTTTCGTGAACGGTTTTCGATCTTTCCGGAAAAACCAGTGCGTATCTTCTGCACGGACTGACCCAGCATAACGCGTACCACGCAGGGCAGCGTGATTTATTACGACTTACGGGAATGGTGGTCTCCGGTGGCCGCCTTTCTTGCATATAACAAATTTCAGGTTTATTTTTGCTGTAATTATAATCGAACAGTTTTAACCAATAAACGAAACGTCGGCCACGTATTGCGACAGGATTGCTTGAAGGGGGGAACCAGTCACCCAATCCGCTGTCACTGTTCCCAGTTGAAAGGAGCCTCACATGCAACGCATCATCGTTATCACGCTCGTCGCCCTGATCGCAGGTGGTTCCATCGCGGCTGCCCAGCTCGTTGAACGATATAGTAACAATCCCCTGTCGAAACTCAACATCGTAGGAATCGGAATGGCAGAAGACCTCACCACAGCAAAAAAAGTTGTCGGCGAACTCTTCAAGGACAAAATGAATGTGACATTCCTGTTCCCGACACTTGCCGATCCGACGTACAAGAAGCTGAAATCGCAAAGCATGTTCGGTATATCGTTTGGCGGAAAGAGCGCGTCAGGCAGGGCGTTTTCTGCCGCCGTCGATTCGGTGCTGGAACTCAATGCGAACAATTTTACCCTCCTGGCCATCGACCGGAAAGGAATCGTTCGCGCACATTGCCAATCGACCTTGATGGATCCGCGCCGTTTCAACCGGTTAGTGGAAGAACTTCTGTTGAACCTTGACGGCAAGGAAACGATCACCGTCGACGAAACAAGTCCGTTCCAAACGACCCTGGCAAAAGAAAAAGCGGATGCCAAACCCAAGGCGTTGTTCACGATCGGCAAGGGGCAGGAATTCTACACGTTTCTTGGAAAACCACTTCCCTCGTTCAGCGTCAATACATTCGAAGGCTCCAACATCGCTTTGCCGGAATCGTTCAAGGGAAAAGTGACGCTGCTGTTCGTGTTTGCCGCATCGGAGGATCGCGATGCACTTGTTAATTCGGCGGGTACCATGATGATGGCAAAGTTGATGAATGCATACTACCAGATGTTCACGTTGGGCGAAGGCACGCCAGGAAGTGAAACGGTGAATAACGCCGTTCCTGATTCATCCACAACAAAATAGAGGTGCACCTCATTCGAGAAAGGCCGCGTGTTTCAAACGCCTGTCCGCTCGACGAGTTCGTTCGACAGCCGGAGGCTTAAAATTGAATCACGCACCCCGACTTTGTCGGGGCTGAGAATAAATCGCGCGAAGCGCGATACAATTCCTTAATTCGAGATACATTATCAGGCTTCCAGCTGTCGGAATCGACGATCGCAGTCTGACGACCGTCTTTTATCAAAGGCATCTCTTGTCCTTTGGACGTGATTGGGGGAGAGTTTGGGAACGAGGAGGATTACTTTTTATTAATCGTGCAATTCAGAAGATGAGGAAGTTTATTCTTGCTCACCAATCGGCGGTTATCCGTTATCCCCGGTGAGGCGGGCTATCTGAAGGACGTAGAACCGGAGCAGCTGTTGTTTATCGGCGGGAAGCGCCTGTTCTTCGATGCGCGCAATTTGTTCGACATCTTTCATCGCGCGCACAATGGTCACCGGAACTTCGACCATGCCTTCCGACAGGGACCCAAGATATTCCAGCGATGCCGCGAGGAACTGTCTCATTTCATCATCTGCACTTGAAGCACGGAAGAATTGCGAGAGATCGGCGGAAAGTTTCATGCCGCGTGCAGATGCAGGAATTGTCGTCAGCGATTTTCCCGACGTGAGCGAATGGAGCGCGATGGCAAGTTCGGTAAAACTCTGCACCTGCTGGTAAACAGGCTTTTCAAGCAGGTTCCAGATTTTTTCCCTCCAGAATTGTACCTGTTCGCGGACACCGAGCATTCGTTCAGTCGCCGCGTTCCATTCGGCGTTCAGCGGTCCGCGGGTCCCTTCGAGAAAGACTTCCATCTTCGTGTTGAAAATATCCTTCTGGAGAAGCACCGCCAGGTCGGGACGCAGCGCCGTTAACAATTCGGGAAGGAAGACCCCGTCTTCAAAGAATTCGTTGACATCCACTCCGTGACGGCGGATCAATTCCTGCTGAAATAACGGAAGGAAGTCGCTCAAGCTGTCGTTATCCTCGCGCAATGCAAGGAACGCGGAATTGCCGGCCGGAAACGCCGGTTCGATATTCTTGAGGTACGTCAAATGCACGTCATGGTAGAGCCGGAGCGTCTGCAGTATCTCGTACACCGGAAGCTGCGGCAGAATTCGATCGGCAATGAGCGTACGCGCATTTCCGTCCTTAAATTCCATCTGTGAAAATACATTCAACGCGCGGAACAATCCGGTCGTCAACTGGTTCACTCCCAGCACCATCGTCTGCGCCTGATTGTGCGCAATGGCCCGCAGCATGCTGCCGTAATGCGCCAGCGGTATGGTTTTTACAATTTTTTCCAGAATCCTCTGGCCGCGGTCCGCATCGGAATCGTAACTGGGCCGTACGGTCGGCCGGTCGCGGAGCTGGGGCATCGTGCGCGCAATAAAGTACGAGGCGATATGCATGCCGACAACGTCGGCATCGCGCCCGTATAATATTTGGCGGAAATTTTCAGTCAGAATCGTAATAAATTGGTCGACCACCGCGTCCTTGGCGCCGAGTGTCAGCCGCTCAATTTCCTGCGCGCCGCGTTCCTTTAACTGCAGGCGGCTTTCCACGAGCGATTCAGACGCCCGCAGGAGATCGCTTTGATGGATTGCCTGGGATTTTTTAATGTGATGGAGCACCTGTATCAATTCCTGCGCCGGCAGATACCGGAGATGTTCCGAGATGGTGCTTTGAAACGTGCGAAGGTCGCCGCCGACAAAAATCCCCATCAAGGGAGTGGTGGCATACTCCGCACTCTTCCGGGCGGATGCCGGAAGGTGCTGGGCAATTAACTTCATCGTGGACTGGGACCGGGTGAACGCCGGTTCGCCGGACGCCGGCGCGTAGTATCCGCCCTGACGCTGCATCGGTTCGCCGCTGCCCATTTTAATCCGTACGCGATCCGTCAGTCCGTGCTGGGCAAGCCAGAGTATAATTTCATTTTTCGCCTGCCGGAACGCGGCCGCACCCGCCGCCTGGCCAACGGCCTGGCTTAAATCCGATCCGGCAATAAATATTTCGGATATAAATTCTGCGAACCGTTCTTTCGTTTCCTGGTCGACCCTTCTGCTCTGGTGTGCATAATCCCAGAGTTTTCCCAGATAGGCCTGGATCCCATGGACGGAATCCAGATCTTCAAATAACGGTATGAGCAGAATCGATGGAAGTTCGAGATCCGGATTTTCACGTATGGTGTTCTCGCGGCGTGCACGCATCTTGCGGTCCAATGCGATCAGTGCTTCCGCTTTGGTGCACATACTCACTTGCAATGCAAGGATAATCCCGGGATTTCCGTACCGCGAGGCGAGTTCATTGATTTCATGGATATTGTGCACCGTCGTATCGATCACAAACGGATCCTGCGCCGTAATCATCTTCTGATGAACCCGCGGTGTAATAACCATCCGCTGCAGGAGGTCGCGGTAGAGGCTTGCCTCAACCACCAGTTCGCGGTTATCCAGGTGCTGCTGGATGACCGGCAGGAGCGTTCGAAGCTGTTTGCGCATTTGCTTGTTCAGCGCAAAATAATGCTCCATCGTTTCCCACCGGCGCCGGCGCAGGGCCAGCATTTTTCGTTCGAGCCGGTCGTTGTGATACCACAGGAGGGTGAGCGGATCGCGTGCGAGATGGAGCTTCATGCCGAAGTTGCGCACCTTGCCGGGTTTAACGTTGAACGGGAGAATCCCCCGGTATCTTTTTTCAAGCTGCTGTGTCAGGATGGTAATATCGTTGAGCAGGCGCGAGAACCGCAAATTGTTTTCAGGCACGCGCTCCATTTCCAGGAGAAGCTTTGGATCCAGCGATATTCCTTTTTCCGCCTGAACGAGCCGGGAGAGCAGACGGGCAAGACGGGAAACGTTTTCGATCAGCGTCGTGGCAACCAGACGGTGGCCCTGACCGGACGGCCGGTTGCTTCCATCCCAATCGCCCCAGAATGAAATAAAGGTGCGCAGGTCTTCCTGACCGAAAAGCGCCGCGTAATTTTCTCCGTCGATGAGAGAATCCAGATCCAGGATCAATTCATTGGATTCTTCGCTCGAATTAATCGCCACATTGAGTGCATAATATTCCCGCAGCAGTTCATGAGCGGCAGACTGCACCCGTTCACCGGAAATCGTGCGGTGATTGATGAGGTCGGCAATGATGCTGCTCAAACAGAGTTCGACCTGTATGGAATATCGCTGCGTCGGGTGGACCGTGCGGTCGTACATCCGCGACCGGAATGCTTCATCGCGCGCCGGCAGCGAATCTTTATACAGTTCCCGTTCCAGCCGCTGCACCAGTGCGGCACCGCCGTCGGCCCTGACTTTCCGGAGATATTCCTCGGTCATGACCAGCCGGTCCCGGTACCGCTGCTTGAATAATTCCAGCCGCGGCGGCAAATAATCGTTCCTGAATTCCGTGATGTGACGCGCGGAATCAAATTCGGATCCCCTGCCCAGTTTCACCGTCCGGCAAGCTTCCCGCAGTGCGTTCTCGAACGTATTCCACTGTTCAAGATTTTTTTTCGCATCATCCGTTCCGAGATAGCGGGGCGGGACATCGGGCAGCCGTTTTCTATTATACCGTGCGGATTCTTCTGCAATCAACCGGTTCAGGTCGATAAGGACATGACGCGTTTTTTTGAACAACACGTCCGCCCCGTCGACCCCTCCCAGCGTCAGGCGAAAAGTTTTTCTTCCCGTCTCAAAACCGTCTTCCGTGTGCGCAAACGTTGAGAGAGGAAGCATGCCGATACCGCGCCGCGCAAGTCCCGAGGCAAGCCACTCGAGCGAAAGTCCGGCAGGCAAATCATCGATCACGAGTAATGGATACATGCTTCCGGTCGGCGGGAGAATATGAATGTGGTACGGATTCCGGTCCGCCGGCAGTTTATCGACCGCATCGAGCAGCGCGTTCGTGCGTTCGAGAAATATTTTATTGCGCAGCCGCCAGTAGGAATTGACCGCAGCCGGATCATGCCGGTAAAATAAATAGGTCAACGCAATCGCTCCGATATTTCGTGCGATGATCGAATTCTGTTCATTGAATTTATGGAAGAGGTTCTCTTCACGTATTTCCAGGACGGCAAGCCGCGCCCCTGCAAGACAATCCGTTTTGGAAACGGAGTGAACCGTCACCACCTTGTCCGCCTGTTCCCTGGTAATCCGGCCATTGCGCACCAGCTCCTGTGCGATCTGCCGGACGGTTTTAATCAGCGGAAGATCTGCCGAGGGAGCGACATTTTGATACGAAAGATCGTCAATCACGTAGACATCGTTTTCCAGCAGCCGTTCGATCAGCGTTCGTATCGCCGATTCTTTGAAGATGCGGCCGGTGGCATTGTGCGGATTATTGATCACGACGGCGCCGTGGTTTTTCCAGGATGGATCGGCATGAATTTTCAATTGGACCGCGTGCACCATGGCATCGACATCAATTTCGAAACCCGGGGTCAGCGGAACAGCGCATGTTTCGGGGAAGCACTGTTCGTAGGACCAGCTAAGATCGGCAATAACGACATCCCGGATATTGCAGTGGAATCCCAGCAATCCCAATGCGGTGCGCGACGATCCGCTCACGACCGTACAACGGTTCAACTGATATTCCGGATGATGCGCAACGAACACTTTTAAAAAGCTCGCAGTGAGTTCCTTCTGCCACGCAGAAGAACCGATGTTCCCGATCAGTTCGTTCACGAATGGTTTTGTATCCATTCCGGCGAATCGATCGGATGCCTGGATCAAACGGTGCGTCTCGAGACGGTCGACCAGGCGCTCCGCCTTCCCGGTGATCTCACCGATACGCCGTTCGGCCGTGCCTGCACGGAGATCGACGACATTCAGAATCCTCTGATCAAATGTCTGCGCATGCATCGGTATGGTGCGGCCGGCAAGGCCCGACAGGACAATTCCTTCGGAAGCAGGATATACCGTGATGTGCGTTTCTTTGTGATCAGGCGGCGGTGTGCCCGGGCTCTGAAGCAGATAAATCAGAAGTTCAATTTCCGATGCAGACGGCGATCCTTTGAGCTGAAAGTGGACCGCTTCAAAGACGCTTAAGAGCTCCGCCGGGCCGGCGAGAAAGACCGTCGATAACGTGTTGAAATTTTGAGAGAAAATTTCAGGCGTGAGCAGGCGAAGAACACGATGCACCAGTTTCGCTTCACGCGCCAGCGAAAGATGGTTCGGCGTATTGTTGGCTTCGATGAAGAACAACGGATAGTCAAGGCTGAGGGACCGAAGCAGGCGGCGGGTCTCTTCCCCCAATTCCCGGCCCATTACGAGATAGACCGGATGTGATTTGTCCTGAAGAAAGTATTCATTCATCCGCTCAATGAGTTCGGATTCGGATTGAGGAAGTCGCATGAAGTGCAGCGACGGGAACATGGATTCATCACTCGGTGATGAAATTTCCCATAAACAGATTTGTGCCGGCCGATGGACAATGGATAACGAGAGGGCATGGTACAGCACCCGCAGAGTTTCCTCTACGCCGCCGGTCGCAAGAACAATCTCCCTTTTCCCCGACGTCTGGCCCAGGTCATAGGAAAGCGGCTCCTGCTGGTGTTGAAGCCAGGCGGTAAATGCCTTGACCAGTTCGTTGGGAGAATTTCTCGCGAACCCGCCGCGCGGTGAATACGGACAGCTTTTTTTAATCAGCTGTTTTAAAAAATCAAGGATGGGTTTGTCCGATTCGTTCCATTCAAGCTGCTGCAGAACGGCTTCGGAATTCTCGCCGTCGAGATCCTCCCGCTGGACGTCGATGTCCAGCACGATGCGGAGATAGGCCGCCATGAGCCGTGCATCCTGCACCGGGTTGCCGATATGGAAATTGACGCGGTCTTCCGGCGCGGTGGCCGATGATGACGTCGCCTCGCTAATTTCCGAGACCCGGGCAACTTTGGGCGGCTTCAGCTGAAATAATGTGCGGAGATCAGAATGCTGTGTTTGCAAGGTGGCACCAGAGCGCTGAGTGATTACCATCCCGTTGATTCGCATCATACGGGATTACTTCGCCTGTCTTTTCTCCTTGATGCTGCGGTACGAATCGAGCGCGTTTTGCAAAATATTTTGAAACATGCCGAACAGCTCGGATCCATGCGCCATGTCCTGCGGGGAAAGAGAAACCACGGTACGTGCATTTTTCAGTCCCTGGCTTGCCTCCGCTAATCGCGCCGCCTGCGGCGTCAGCATGAGCAGTTCGGGGCTGCTCTTCAACATGTCCAGTTCTTCTTTATCAAACTCGAGGCGTTTGCGGTTTCTTTTAAGCTCGTCGTTGATCCGGAGATCGTTCAGTTGTGCTTCACGCTCCCACTGGCTTTTTTTCAAGTCGTATTTCTTCATCTCGAGCTGGTTTTCCAGCTGGGCAATTTCTTCATCGGCTTTCAGTTTTACCTTGGTACTGGCAATACGCGCTTTTTGATTCAGGACTTCCGTTTGTTCAAGAATTCTCGCCTGCTCCTGCTGCTTCAATGCTTCCGAGATCTGCACGTTCACCGGCTCAAACGAAAGAATGGTCAGCGATATCGCCTCCACCCCCAGGGCCGCTTTGCTGGCAGGAACTTCATTCAGCAAATGATCACGAATTTTCCGGGAGGAGAGTTCTTCAATTTCAAATTGTTCGGTAAAACTTTTGACGGATCCCTGCAGGACCGTTTCCAGTTCTTTTGCAGCGCGTGCCACGGCATCGGTACTCCAGCCGCCGACGCGAATGAGTTCGGTGAGATGTCCCTTCGAAGCGACAACGGTCGCCGCCAATTTTACCTTAATGTCGATATTGCCCTTGGCTGTTGCATCCACTGTCAGTTGAAACGAATGAGTGGTCCGCTGGAGCAGGAGACTGAAATGTCTCGGATAAAATCTTCCCGAACGAACACCCAGGCCGTCTTTTGTTTCGCAAAGGACAATAAAATCCGGTTTGCGGATGCGGTATTCAAAAAGAACCGCAAGACACAAAATTGCGATAACACCAATGATGAATTCCATTGAATTCTTTTCTCCTTTGTTAAACTGTCTGATCGTCAATACGTCTTTATCAAGATAAAACATTCACGAACAAAAGCAATGCAAACCGCTGGAATTAAGTAAAACATCTCATAGTAAAAATTTAAAAGGCTGCGGCTGTCCCGGGTTTAAAGAAGAGTTGATGGGGCAGGGACCATGCCATAGAAAAACCGTTCTGAGTGGTTTTCTTTTCTGTGAAATGATTATATATTCAGTATATCGCATTTGAAACCCCGGATGGAGTATTTTTTTCGATATGAATACGTTAAATATAATACTGTACGTCATCCTTTTACTGTTCCTTTGTTATCTCACCTATTCTCTTGCCACAGATTACCAGCAAAACAGCACGCGGAATCGCTGCTCTTTTGTTATCTGGGTTATCGATACGATCGACCTGTTCATCCATGAGACCGGCCATCTTGTCTTTCGCCTCTTCGGCAGATTCATGGGATTTCTGGGCGGGTCGCTGTTTCAGGTGATCATTCCGCTGGCCACTGTCATTGTTTTTGCGAGATCCTCGTTGTATTCATTGCCGGTCACGCTGTACTGGACGGGCCAGAGTGTGGTCAATGTCTCCGTGTATATCGGTGATGCGCCGTTCCAGCGGCTGCAGTTAATATCCCGCGCGGCGATTCATGATTGGCGCTGGCTGCTGAACTCGGCGGGGATGATGGAGTATGCAGAGGATATTTCTTCCGTGGTTAACATTCTGGGTCTCCTCACGTGCGTTGCCGGTATTGGCATCGGGATTTACCTCGCAGTCCGGCGCCGCCCCGTCCTTCCGCAGCCGCAAGAGTAGTTTTCCGGGTTCACCCCTACTTCTGTTCTCATTGCCCCGAGCATTCTGTCTCGCTGCGTCGACCTTGACCGGCCGCTGCGCCGCCATGGTCCTCCGCGGCTGCCGTGTTTATTATGAATAATTGTTAATGCGTATAATTGCCTTGATTATTTAATAAATATGCTTATATTACCATAGTTAATTAGGTTTATTTAGCATTATCTTTATTCCTATAATTTCAACCACTGCAGGGGTTTTTCATGAAGAAAATAGAAGCAAT
>Ga0105104_10001755_pt1 | contig 16168 bp, 11 predicted proteins | sample PPLLaktember2015_3_FD_87034 | JGI IMG/M metagenome (GOLD analysis project Ga0105104, IMG submission 87034) | Freshwater sediment microbial communities from Prairie Pothole Lake near Jamestown, North Dakota, USA - PPLs Lake P7 Core (6) Depth... | ecosystem: Environmental > Aquatic > Freshwater >... | reverse complement strand
CCTGGTTACCCTGTGCTCCCTGGTTACCCTGTGCTCCCTGGTTACCCTGTGCTCCCTGGTTACCCTGTGCTCCCTGGTTACCCTGTGTTCCCTGGTTACCCTGTGCTCCCTGGAAACCTTGTGTTCCCTGGTTACCCTGTGTTCCCTGTGTTCCTTGGAAACCCTGTAATCCTTGAGGACCTTGTGTTCCTTGTGCACCTTGGAAACCTTGTGTTCCTTGGAAACCTTGTGTTCCCTGGAAACCTTGTGCTCCCTGGAAACCTTGAGTTCCCTGGTTACCTTGAGTTCCTTGAGTTCCCTGTGCTCCCTGGTTACCTTGAGCTCCCTGGTTACCTTGAGCTCCCTGGTATCCTTGATTACCTTGTGCTCCCTGGTTGCCTTGAGTTCCTTGGAAACCTTGTGCTCCCTGGTTACCCTGTGCACCTTGGAAACCTTGTGTTCCTTGGAAACCTTGTGTTCCCTGGAAACCTTGTGCTCCCTGGTTGCCTTGAGCACCTTGAGCACCTTGAGTTCCTTGTCGACCTTGAGTTCCTTGAGCTCCTTGGAAACCCTGTGTTCCCTGGAAGCCTTGTGTTCCTTGTGTTCCCTGATTACCCTGAGCTCCCTGATTACCCTGAGCTCCCTGGAAACCCTGAGCTCCCTGGAAACCTTGTGTTCCTTGAGCACCCTGTGCTCCTTGGTTACCTTGAGCTCCCTGGTTACCTTGTGTTCCGTTAGCTCCTTGGTTTCCCTGGAATCCTTGTGTTCCGTTAGCTCCTTGGTTTCCCTGGAATCCTTGGTTTCCCTGGAATCCTTGTGCTCCCTGGTTACCCTGTGTTCCTTGTGTTCCCTGATTACCTTGGAAACCTTGTGTTCCCTGTGTTCCCTGATTACCTTGGAAACCTTGTGTTCCCTGGTTACCTTGTGTTCCCTGGAAACCTTGTGTTCCCTGATTACCCTGAGCTCCCTGTGTTCCTTGTGTTCCCTGATTACCCTGAGCTCCCTGGAAACCTTGTGTTCCTTGAACTCCCTGGAAGCCTTGTGTTCCCTGATTACCCTGAGCTCCCTGATTACCTTGAGCTCCCTGATTACCTTGTGTTCCTTGTGTTCCTTGTGTTCCTTGAACTCCCTGGAAACCTTGTGTTCCTTGAACTCCCTGGAAGCCTTGTGTTCCTTGTGTTCCTTGTGTTCCTTGAACTCCCTGGAAGCCTTGTGTTCCTTGTGTTCCTTGGCTACCTTGTGCTCCTTGGCTACCTTGTGCTCCTTGGAAACCGTGTGTTCCTTGGAAACCTTGTGTTCCTTGAGCTCCCTGATAGCCTTGAGCTCCTTGGAAGCCTTGAGCTCCTTGAGCTCCCTGATTACCCTGGAAACCCTGTGTTCCTTGGTTGCCTTGAGCTCCCTGGAAACCCTGTGTTCCTTGGTTGCCTTGAGCTCCCTGATATCCTTGGAATCCTTGGAATCCTTGAGTTCCCTGGAATCCTTGTGTTCCTTGTATTCCTTGAGCTCCCTGGAAACCTTGAGTTCCTTGAGCTCCTTGAGGACCCTGTATATTGCCAACATTTACCCAAGAAATTCCATTCCACACATATAAATCTCCTGCAACTAAATATGAATCGCCAGGTGATCCAGTAGGATGAGCAGCAATAAGATCTCCATACGTGTTATAGGATCCTAATATAGTTACTGATGTACCGTTTGTTCCAGTAAATCCTTGTGTTCCTTGAGCGCCTTGAGCGCCTTGTGCTCCCTGATAACCTTGGTAGCCAAAATCTCCTTGGTTACCTTGTATTCCCTGCGCTCCCTGGTTACCTTGGGCTCCCTGGAAACCCTGCGTTCCTTGAAATCCCTGTGTTCCTGTAAATCCTTGTGCTCCCTGGTTACCCTGTGTTCCTTGATATCCTTGAGCTCCTTGCACTCCCTGGTTACCCTGTGCTCCCTGGTTACCCTGTGCTCCCTGATATCCCTGAGCTCCTTGCACTCCCTGGTTACCCTGAGTGCCCTGGTTGCCCTGGAATCCTTGTGTTCCGTTAGCTCCTTGGTTTCCCTGGAATCCTTGGTTTCCCTGGAATCCTTGATTTCCTTGGAAACCTTGCGGTCCTATTAGTAGTGGTCTAGCTCTATCTGCCATTTATATCTGTTATTTATATATTATATATTTTCTATAGTAGCTACCCATTGATTATTAATTTTTTCAATAGATCTTATTTGATTTTCGCTTGGTATATAAAGTCTAAAATCGCATAGCTCACCTTCCCATGATATTTTTATTATATCAATAACTTCTGATTTCATATTTTGTTTTTTACTATTGTAATATGCTATAATTTCAGCATCTCTTTCTTTATCTTGACATCCGCAACCCATTATGGAAAAGTTTGTACTCCTGCGAGTTTTTTATATTTCAATATATATGTAGTAGAAGAATTACCGGTTTGACAACCAGTGCTTGACTCTATTCCATCCCACACTTCAAAATTATTAGATGGATCAGCATAGTTAGTTATTTTCACTAGCCATTTATACAGGAAAAACGATTTATATATGCTTGGAGAAACATCCATACAAGAATAATCTGGATAGCACGGTAAAACTTTATCTGGTGCACTGTAATATAACATTCCAAACGCTTGTGTAGTATTGCTAACTCCTGTAGACAATTTAGTAGCATAAAACGGCTCTAATGGCCTAACACTAGCCGCTCCATCATAAATGCTTGATAAATTTATGGTCGAATTAACTAAAGATATTCTGCTGTTTATAGTTTGACATCTAGTATCACAAGTTGGTTCACAAACAAAATTATTAGAAGGATTTGCTATAGCTATTGTAAATGCAACAGATGCATCGAAAAAATTTACGCTACTGTTTATATGAAAATATAGGCTGTTGGTCACACCTGCATCTCCGCATGTTGCTGCCTTTTTCCATGTTAGTACAGAATATCTATAAAATTCTATACTTGCATCTGAAGGATTCCAACCTGTATAATAACTGCTAGACATCATAGATTGATATCTTGATTTATAATAGCTATAAATTGATACATCCGTGAATGAAAAATTGAAATTGTTTCCAGAATGTGACATAATAATGCTGCTATCCATATTAGTGCACGTTGTTGATCCATTGAACGCAAATTGACTGTTAGCGAATGTGCCATACGTTAACGTCACACCAACTTTTCCAGTTGTAGCATATTCTGTAGTATATCCGCTTCCTCCAGTAAACCAACCTCCATATTTAAACATATTGCTTCCAGACATAACAAGTCCAGGACTTCTTAGCGTTCCATAACATATCCATCTACAATTAGATGGGTCTTTTTGCATATAAATAGTACTAACATCTATTATCTGCATATCATGGGAAAACGCATTACATTCTGTATAAAAATCAACACTAGATGAAAGACACTTAAAATATGAATTCCAGATTGTGTTTGTATTACTTTCTAAAACTGATGGAGTAATTTTAATTTTTAAATAATCTCCAGAGTTATAAGTAGATATTTCTTGTACAAACTTTATTTCTGATGCAGAGCCGGAATTATATGGCATTGTAGCTACCTGTGATGTGTTTAAATTAGATCCTACAATCCAAGCAGTCAACGGATTAGTTTCTTCATTTTTAAATACTTCAATTTTATCAGCCACTGTTAAACCTTCGAACCTCACTGCAAACCACTTTATGCTAGCATCTAAATCCCATCTTACTGTCCTATCTGCTAAAGAATAATCTTGTGTTGTGTTATAAGATAATTTATACTGATAATTTGAATCACCAGTAGAATTAGTGGTTGAACAGTTTAAAGAATTTACTGTTATAGAAGGTAATCCAGTTAAAGTGCTACACCAAGTTTTACATGGAGTAGGAGTAGAATATATCTTTACACCACCAACAACTACCCATCTTATAACTGGAACCCAGTTTCCTCCTGCAACGGGAATAGCGCCAGAACCAGTGAATGGATGAAATGCAGTCACATCAGGCGCGCTTCCGATAGTTCCAGAAACTAAAGAGTGCACTCCATCCCTATACCAATCTATGACATAAGCTGTCAGTGTACAGCTTCCGCCCAAAAGATTACCTACGTCTAGCACTGACACCGAATTATTAACATAACTGCTAAAGGATGGTGTGCATCCGCAAGTAGATATGGTGTTTTTATTACAATTAGTTATTATCATGTTATTTAGTGTATACTATCTTACCTCTTAATATGGTTGGGCTACCAGAGTATCCAGTAGATGTGTTTATCGTTAATCTGTTTCCAATCGATACAGCGTTAGCTCCCGTCGCGTTATAAACTGTAACGCTACTAATGTTTAGATTGTTCAATCCAGTTATAGGTGTAGATCCTATATTAACGCTTACAGCGTTAAGAGTACCATTGCTTTCTGCTATAAGAGAATTTACAGTATACGCTGAATAAGCATAAAGATCGTAAACGAATGTCTCAGCAGTACCTGGTGTCACGCAAAACTCAAAATCGTTAGCATACTGTGAAGATGGAACGTAAAGTGTAAGAACTTGGTTTACATCTATGCTAGCAAAACTTGAAGAATCGTTAGCAATCGTAACGGGATTGTGACCAGCTCCACCAGCAACACCTTGGAAACCTTGTGCACCCTGAAAACCTTGTGGGCCCTGTGGTCCTGGGATTCCTCCAGCAGAAGGATCAAACGAGAATGGTGATATATAATCGCCCACATCTATTTCTACTAGTAATCCTTCTAACGATCCAGTTCCGATGAATTCTCTTATTTCGCCAACGTTCCATACTTCTGGATATCCAACTGTCATTATTGCGCCAGCTGTAGTTGTAGATAAAAAATAGTTGGCTCCTTCCGTATAAAATCCATAATTTGGTAAAAGCCCTTCAGTTATGTACGTGAACGTATCTGAATCTACTATGCCATACACTATTCCTACTGTTCCAGCGCTTCCTACTAACCCCTGTGTTTTTACCCAACCCGATGCATAGGGACGTACGCAGTCTCCGATAACAAATCCGTGACCTATCTGTATTCCAGTGTAAACAAGCGTAGCAGATGCTCCTTGAACTCCCTGTGTTCCTTGAGCTCCCTGGTAGCCTTGTACGCCAAACCCTTGAGCTCCTTGGAATCCTTGCGCTCCCTGAAAACCTTGGTAGCCTTGAGCTCCCTGAAAACCTTGGTAGCCTTGAGCTCCCTGAAAACCTTGGTAGCCTTGAGCTCCTTGGAATCCTTGGTAGCCTTGAGCTCCTTGGAATCCTTGCGCTCCCTGAAAACCTTGCGCTCCCTGAGCTCCCTGTATTACTACAGGAGACATTTCATCACCTATATCTATTTCAACCTGTAATCCTTCGGCAACGCCAGTACCTATAAACTCTCTTATCTGATAATCTGACCAAACTTCTACAGCTGGTTGAGAAATAAGTTTACCTGGAGTTGTAGGCGATAAGAAATAGTTAACTCCAACACTACAATCTATATTAACTATACCATCTAAAATATACTCAAAATTGTCCGAATCTATAATAGTAGAAACAAGACCTACAGTGCCAGCATTAGATATAACATCCGCTTGTGTTTTTATCCAAACTCCTCCAGTTGTTACTTTCACACAATCTCCAACAGAAAACGAATGGTTTACTTGATTTACTACGTAAGCGTTGCTTTCAGGCAAATCCCAATATCCCTTTGATCCATCAAGTCTAGTTCCGTAGTACTTATTAGACCCCGGAACTGATGCGTCATTGTATAGTCTGATTGGATTCGTAGATTTTCCATCACCTATAATAGACATTGCAGTCTTTGGCGTAAGATTATCATATTCATCCTTAGTCAAGTGATACTTTTCTCCAGGTTTTCCTCCCTGTGTGTTTCCAGTAGAATTGTGATCTATGCTGTAACTTTTATATCTGCTTATTCTAGGATTTACGTTTATCATGGTTGGTGCTGATGCAAGCGCACACTTTCCATTTAAGCTGGAAAAATCGCTAGCAGTGTCCCATGTTAGTCTCCACCCTATAACGTATTCTTCTATAGGAAATCCTGTAAAATCAAACAACACTGGACTTTCTGTTACAGCATCGTTGAGTTTTTCATATTGACGCTGGCCAGGTATTATAACGTATCTGCTTGATGCATCAAACGTAGTAAATAAAACATATGAGTTTACAAAGTTATTAGCTGAGACCTCACGTAACGTACCTAAATCGTCCCACTGCACATACCCGCTAGGGTTATAAACGAAAGGTGCTGATTCGTACTTCCAAGACCAATAAAAACTAGCATCTCTTGTAAAATGAACGTAACTCTTATCAGTACCGTTGGGTCTATCTAATGAAGGTAATGTAAAAATAAGATCTTCATCTATTATCACAGTCTCCGATAGTCCTAAAGTGTTATCTGCATTCGTTGTCGTAGGAGTCGATATGGAATTGATATTTGGACCAGCAATGTTTCCACCACTTATGTAGGTTGTTCCTATAGAATGATGAAGGTTGTAGTGTGCTCTTTTATCAATAAGGGTAGTGTGTCTTTCATCTGAAAGCTGATATACAGGATTTAAATTTTGATTGTACAATAATGTTGCAACTGGAACTTTGCTATCTATTAAATCTAAAGGTGTGAGACTATAATTTAGATCTCCAAAATTATTATCTATATAAATGTAATAAGTGCTTGCATCTGTACTAGCGTCTGGTAAATTTATAGCTCTATCACTATCTATAGTACACAGCACACCATCTCTCATGTAATTCCAGCTTACATCTGTTGTAAAAATTCTGAACGAGTTTGCTGATACATCGTACCCAATAGTTGTCTCGTTATTGTCTACGAATCCGTGACGTTTTATATTTAACCACTTTTGATCAGTATAAACTGTTAAATCGTAAAGAGAAACATCTGTGTTAGTTACTCCACCAGAACCACTTCCTCCACCAGTACTAACTCTTAACATATGAGATGAATCCCAATAGAATTCAGGTCCTAACGAAGTATCTTGTATCCAGTGTTGGTATATGTAAGATATTTTGCCATCGTGCTCATTAATTTTGAGTTTAAGCAAAATTATGGTATTTGATGATTCTTGTAAATACGGAGATAATGTAGAATCCATTATTATCAGTTTTATTTATATATCTATAAACTAATTACCAGTATTTTTTTGGACAAGCATATAAAACTTCGTTATCGTATGGATCTATATAAGCTATGGCCAAACCATCTTTATCTGTTTTGTATGTCACCTTGGTTTTTGCATCTACAAAACACCCACATTTTTTACACTGTCTTAGTTTAGGATTAAGGAATTTGCAAGATTCACACACTGTCAATCTTTTTTTAAACAACAATTCTTGTTCTTGTCTGTATGGATGGTACAGTTTGAACTTTAATAAGTTATAAATACCTTCAAATATGTTCTTAAATTCATAAAATATTCTCATACATAAATCTTTTTTATCTAAATCCATATAATATAAAATATATATCTATAAAAACCTCTCTTGAAAAATAACAACGATAGAAAATATTGTTCAGACCATTATTTAAATCAGTTAAGAACGATTCACAATAAAGTAAAATGGGGTGGATCAGTTATCGGAAAAATAAATGAAATAGCGTTTTTTCTTAAGATAATGGATGAGAATGAAGTTTTAGATTATGGAGCTGGATATGGTTGTCTTAAAGAGGCACTAAATAAACAATTTGAAGACAGAAAAATAAATGTTATAGAATATGATCCAGGAATATCACATAAGTCTAAACTTCCAGATCCATGTAAGCTGTTGGTGTGTGTAGATGTATTGGAACACATTGAACCCGAATATTTAAACAGTGTGTTAGATCACTTACAAGAGCTTACCCTTAACATAGGATATATAGGGATAAGTTTGACACAGTCTCATAATAGCTTACCTGATGGTAGAAATGCACATCTTATAGTAGAATCATTCGAATGGTGGAAAGAAAAACTTGCGGAGAGATTTGAGATATTAAAAATCGCAAATAATGATAATTATTGCAAATTTATAGTTAAAAAAATAAAAAACACATAATATGGAAATGTTCGATCCAAAACTTTTGAAGGAACGAATCGGTGATATGAAAAAAGCCGAAACGCTAAACGTGTTAAAAGATGTAGAAGAGTATTTTTTACGAAAGGTAAAAAAATATGACTTTGAAGCAACATATGATGTCATAGCTAATGAGATACCATTTTTTAAGACGTTAAACTACACAGAATATGCTCACTGCTTCATAATACATCCTCTTTGTCAAGAGCTTAGAGTCAATCAGATGGTAGATGCATTTTACGATAACTGTGAAGAAAAAATAGATTTTGTCAGTTTTTTTAGAGATAAAATAACTAGCAACTCAGCTAACAAGTATCAGGATATGATCAATGATAAAGATTATCCTATTAGATCTAATTTGGTAGTTTTAGCAGGTTCTAATAAACTAAAAGAACGAATATGTCTAAATAAACTTAGATGGATTGCAAAAAACCATGACGGCGATGTGTGGTTCAAACCTCATCCTATAACAACTCATGCAGTCATAGGGGAAATGAAAGATATGTTTGGAGAGAATAACATACTTCCAAGAGGAGCTAACATGTATTATTTTTTACAGAATGCAGATAGAATATACACTTCACACATATCTGAATCTGCTATATATTCTATTTCATTAGATAAAATCATAGAACCCACTGATGTTTATCACAAAGCTGAGCAGGGAAGCTTCTTTCACATAAACAAATTTCTTTTTACTTCACCCAATCCAAAAGAATGGATTAATAGAACTTTTAACAGTTATAAATCTGGAGTGATAAATCCTAACATAGACAAAGAATGGAAAGATAAAATAGATAATTATCTTGAATACATTAATGAAATACGACAATCTTATAAAAATAAATATATAGATATTCCAAAGAAATAAAAAATAAGCAACATATTTACTTTATGTTGCTTATTTTTTTTAACCAGCTTGTATCTTTAAATGTTCTATCGGGGTTTTTTAACACTTCATCTACAGCAGATTTAACCATCGGCCATGTGTTAGCATAATCGTGGCCACCAATGAATCCGTTTTCTTTTATTAAAGGTAAATAATTGATTATGTCCTTCTTAACCTGATCATATGTGTGTACACCATCTATATAAACAAAATCGTATCGACGTTTATTTAATACTTCAGCACCTTCATCTGAAGTTATTCTAAAGTTTGTTATATTCATTACCGATCGAGTTCGTTCCATAAACTTTTTATAAACCAAATCAAAATCTGCAAATCTACATGCATCATCGTTATAATCATAATCGTTTACGTATGGATCTACTGATATGACATTCTTGAAGTGTTTTGCAAAAATTAGTGTTGATTCACCTACATACGATCCTATTTCTATCATATTCATTTCAGATGTATCTCTTATAAGATTTATCTTTGCTATGAGTTCTTCTAAACCTTCAGCAGATTTTTGATCTCTCATCACATAAAACTTTTTGCTTTTATCGTTATCTTCCATTTGTTTTTTCTAAATTTAGTTTGGTAATATAATCCTTTTCAAATAAGTTACTGTAAAATTTATCTTTTTCGTGACCTATTAAGCTATCTAGTTTTATATCGTGTTGCACAAGCGTAGGAAAATGTGCAAATCCTGTAATAGATGATCTAGAAAGCACTTCGTTTATAAAAATGTCATCATCCATTGTCTGTGATGTTATCTTTATGTAAGTTCTCATTTTTTCTACAAAATGTTTAGAAAACACAACTCCCATATTTCCTAGATAATTCCTATACTCTACTATGTGTTTTCCAAGAAAGTACTCCCTCGAAAAGCTTTTACGTGATGGTGCAAACAATGCTAATAGATGAATGTTGTGACTATACATAAAATTTTCTATGTAAGAAAAATAGGTCTTCAATTCGTCTGCAATTATAACATCATCTTGTAAGTGCAACCTATAATCTGTAACATCTATATCTAACATATCTTTAAAACTCCAAAACGCGTTTATCCTTCTTTTATCTACATGCACTATGGCATCAAGTTCTTTTGCTATTGGCTGAATGTATTCTAACCTTTCTTCACATGCTTGTATCGTTGTTATCATACTTATTCATTTCTACAATAAAATCCTTCTCAAATAAGTTAGTTCTCATAAAACTCTTTGAACTGTTATGGCCGTTCAGACTTTCTACAGATGTATCGTGTTGAGCCAATGTAGGAAGATGAACGTATGCTACTGTACGAGTTTTATTAAGCACTTCTTCTACGAAAATATCATCAGCATATCTTTCTTTTGAACTATTAACGTGAAGTTTTAACATGTTAATAAAATCTTTAGAAAATAACGTAGCTATATTGCACAGATAATTATAGTATTCAGTTACTCTCATTCCAGTAAAGTAAGCTACAGATATGCTTCTTCTTACTGGACAAAAAAGAGATAAAACATGCATATTTCTGTATTTCATAAATTCTATGAGCTTTGGCAAATATAATTTTAAATCCGTTGCAAGTATTACATCATCCTGTAAGTGAAACCTATAGTCGTCAAATTCTATATCTAACATGTCTTTAAAGCTTTCAAAAGAATTTATCCGTTTTCTATCTATATGTACTACTGCATCAAACTCTTTTACTATAGGCTGAATACGCTCTAATCTTTCTTCACAAGCTTGTATAGTCGTTATCATACCTATTCGTTTTTATTAATCAAAAAATTCTTATCAAATAAGTTATTTACAGGATGAAGATTAGATTGTACAAGTGTAGGTAAATGTATATGTCTTAACGAATTAGTTTTCCTGAATATCTCATTCATAAATTCTATATCATCTATTGTTTGAGATGATGTAACTATGTGATCTTTCATCAGGTTTACAAATTTTTTAGAATATATCACACCCACATTATTTAGATGATAGAATCTTCTTCTACTGTTATCTGCAACTCTCATTCCTAAAAAATATTCCATGTTTATGGATTTCATCGGTTCCACAGATAAAGAAAGCAGATTGATGAAATTCCTTTCCATAAAAGGAATTAGTTTTTTCATGTAGTCATATAAACCATGAGATAAAGTCACACTGTTCTGTAGGTGAAACCTGTAACTATCAACGTTTATATCCAACATATCTTTTAAACGCAAAAAAGAATTTGGCTGATTTTCGTTATTGTATACTATTGCATTGAATTTATCTATCAATGGAGTCATTTCTTTTATTTCATCGTTATTTAGTTGAAAAGTTGTTATCATCTTATTACATATAAAAATTAGTTATTCTTGTTGTAGACCATGTCGTTGTCGTACTTACACTTGTAGTCCATGTCGTTGTCGTACTCACACTTGTAGACCATATAGTAGTCCATGTCGTTGTCGTGCTAACACTTGTAGTCCATGTCGTTGTCCACGAAGTTATTGTTGACTGACTAGTGTTCCACGTAGTTGTAGTAGATTGACTAGTGTTCCACGTGGTTGTAGTAGATTGACTAGTGTTCCACGAAGTCAGTGTCGCCTGAGATGTATTCCATAGTGTGATCCAATTCGTGATAGTAGACTGAGAAGTTGCCCATAAAGTATTAGTAGATTGACTAGTATTCCATGCAGTGCTTGTAGTTAAGCTTGTGGTATAATACGTTGACCACGATGTTGTCGTATTAAAATAACTACTCCATTGTGTAGTCGTGGATATAGAAGTACTTCTACTCGTACTGGTACTTCGTGAAGTAGAATATGATGTCGTTGTAGATCTTGATGTTGTCCATATCGTGGTGTACGAGGTACTGGTACTTCTACTGGTGCCAGCTCCAGCAGTAGACCATGACGTGGTGGTAGTCTTTGATGTGGTTGCACTAGTAGACCAAGATGTAGTAGTCGAATGACTAGTAGTCCAGCTGGTTGTGGTACTAAAAACCGTAGTCCAGCTGGTTGTGGTGCTTGCTGAATGGCTCAAAGAAGTTTGAGTACTTATGTTTGTACTATAATAAGTGGACCAAGAAGTGGTAGTGTTCTGAGTAGTGCTCCATGAAGTAGTCGTTGAAACTGAAGTAGAAAACGATGTTGTAGTAGTTTGACTGGTGTTTCGTGATGTCGACCATATGGTATTTGTAGCTTGACTAGTGCTCCATGTTGTTGTAGTAGATTGGCTGGTGCTCCATGTTGTTGTAGTAGAAGCACTAGTCGACCATGATGTTGTAGTTGAAAGTGTAGTAGATATGGAAGTTAACCAAGACGTGGTGGTTGACACACTGGTTGATGCACTAGTGTTCCATGTTGTTGTAGTAGATTGGCTAGTGTTCCATGTTGTTGTAGTAGTAGCTGAAGTATCTACCGCTGTTGACCACTCGTATATGTTCCATATAATCATTATGCGAAATCTCCTATGTAATTAACTAAAACTTCTGTACTAGAAATTATCATGTATGTTAAAATAGATACAGTGTTAGCAGTTGTCACTTGAACTATCGTAGCTCCATGAAGAGGAGTTTTCATTTCAGATGCTTTAGTAAATGTCCAACCACCGGTAGCATTCTGTCTTAATACTATGGTACCCGATTTTCCAATGTTACTTGCTGTATTTGATACTGAAAACGTTATGTTCTTATCAAGAGTTATTATAAAATTTGTATCCGTATTAAAATCTATGTTCGTTGTGATGACGGGTGAAACCGTTGATTGAGAATAAGTAGAAATTTCTTTTCTAACGCTGCTATCTGTTATATATAATTTATTTCCATCAAATTCCATAGCTCCATTTTCTGGAGTACCTAAATTAGTACCAGCTGTAAATTTCAGAGGAGCAGTTCCTGCAGTAGAAGTACCCTGTTTTAAATTTACTCCAGTTAAATATGTTCTTAATAGACTACTATTTCCTATTGTTGCAGTATTACTTCCATTTCCAACTGCTAAGTATCCAATTACTATTTCATTCGCGCCTCCATTAGCCAATGGATAAGTAGCATATCCTATATAAACACCTTGTAGTGAAGTAGTATTTTGAGTGACCCCACCAGAAATGAATCGCCCAGAATTATATCCAATTGCAACGTTATAGCTAGTATTAGTATAGTATAATGAACTGCTTCCAATAGCTATGTTATATTGCCCAGTAGTATTAGTAAATAAAGAATATGTGCCTATAGATAAGTTATAATTTCCTGTTGTATTATTATACAATGTGCCGAATCCACCTACTGCAACATTTGAAACTCCTGAAGTGTTCAAGTATAAAGATGTTGAGCCTAGTGCTGTATTATAGCTTCCACTTGTGTTTGAATATAAAGATTTACCACCTAATGCTGTATTGAAATATCCAGTAGTATTTCTATACATAGAATTTCCGCCGATTGCAGTATTATCGGTACCACAACTGTTAAAAACCATGGCGTTGCTACCAATAGCTAAATTGTTAAATCCACTTATGTTAGTAAATAATGCATTGCTACCAACAGCTAAATTGTTATTACCGTTAATATTGTACTTTCCTGCATTTTTTCCAAAATAAAGATTATTCAGTGCACTTGTACTAAATCTTCCTTCTAATGTTATAGCTTCACTATCAGCATCGGCAAATGATATAGAAGATGAAACGGTATTTGTTATTCGTTTTATTGATATATTAGAAATTGTTCCGTCAAAGGTTGATTGAGGAACAAACTCTAAATTAGCGTTAGATATAGTACGTATACCAATGCTACCAGATGCTGAAAGAACCCCCGCCGCACTTTTATATTCTTCTCCACCAAGTTTTATTGTGAATCCTCCTGCTGTTCTGCCTGTCACTGTCCAACTTATGTAGTAGTAATATCCGTTTACAGTTGTTATAGTCCAACTTAATGAACTAGTATTTCCTGTATTGTGAGTAAAGGATGGATAGCTTCCTGTCCATCCAGTAGATGTCCATCCTGTACCAGTTATAAGTTCAGAATCAGGCGTATCAATATCATCTTCGGCTTTAATTGTTAACTTGCCCAAGGTATTTGTCAAACCTATACCTACCTGTCCATTATCTAAAAATGCAACTTTAACTGAATCTACTGAAGAATTTCTAGTACTTAAATTATATGAATAGCCAGTACCATCTCCGATGTAAGATGTGAATACTGTACTATTATATGCAAACCATCCAGATTCAGTATTAGTTGGTAATCCTGTGTTATTAATTGCAAGTCTTACTGAATTGGAATTAATAAGTGCATTATTAGAATAATACAACCCACTATCTCCTAAACCACTACTATCCGATATGTGTACAGGTACATATCCGTCAGTTAAATTTGTAAACTTTGCTGTTGTAGCTTGTAATGTACCAGCTGCTACTAAGTTATTAACCGAATAATCTAAACTGGACACGTTTGTTGTTAACAGACCATTTGAATCTATACCTAATAAATTTGATGCAGATAAAGCACCAACATTTATAAATGTTGCTGTATCTGATTTGAATCCTCCACTTACATCTAATTTTGTTATAGGTGAAACAGTGCCTATACCGATTTTTTGATCAATAGTATTGTCAATTTTTATTGCAGGAACAGTATAAGATTCACCTCTAGTACTAAATTCCATAGCACCACCTACGCCTGTACCATCTCCAGAAGATGTTACTATTTTTGTAGAGCCAGTAGTAACAAGAACATACCACCTAAAACATCCAGTATCCGCATTATTTGTTTTTAGTTCTGTAAATATACTCTTTTGAGATGTTATAGATGGGTCTGGCACATATCTGAATCCGATATTGGAAATAGAATTACCTGAAGAAGATCCCACATAATGCATTTCTCTTGGAGTTGCAAGAGAAGTTGACATTTGAGTTCTAGAATAAGTTCCTACAGAATCATACACCTTTATGACTTGAGCAAATAAGTCATTTGATCCTAGATCCACATCTGTGGTTGCTCCAATATATGGCACAGCCCCTATAGTATTGTGAGATATTGTCTGTGCTAAACTGCCATCGAATATGATTCCTGATGATGCACCCGTGCCACTATCGTTAAAAGTTATAGGATATATCGTTTTTCCAACAGATCCTAATGCTCCCTGGGCTCCCTGGAAACCTTGTGTTCCCTGGTTACCTTGTGCACCCTGGAAACCTTGAGTTCCCTGATTACCCTGAGCTCCCTGGAAACCTTGTGTTCCTTGTGTTCCTTGGTTACCTTGAGTTCCTTGAGCACCCTGAGCTCCTTGGAATCCTTGAGGACCTTGGTTACCTTGTGTTCCCTGGTTACCTTGAGCACCTTGAGCACCTTGAGCACCTTGAGCACCTTGAGCACCCTGTGCTCCCTGTGTTCCCTGTGTTCCCTGGTTACCCTGTGTTCCTTGTGTTCCTTGTGTTCCTTGTGTTCCTTGGAAACCTTGAGTTCCTTGTGCACCCTGTGCTCCTTGATATCCTTGAGGACCTTGGTTACCTTGTGTTCCCTGGAAGCCTTGAGTTCCTTGTGCACCCTGAGCTCCCTGGAAACCTTGTGTTCCCTGATATCCCTGAGCTCCTTGCACTCCCTGGTTACCCTGAGTGCCCTGGTTGCCCTGGAATCCTTGTGTTCCTTGCACGCCCTGAGCTCCTTGATTACCCTGGAAACCTTGTGTTCCCTGTGTTCCTTGTGCTCCTTGGAAACCTTGTGTTCCCTGTGTTCCTTGTGCTCCTTGGAAACCTTGTGTTCCCTGTGTTCCTTGAGCTCCCTGGAAACCTTGTGTTCCTTGGTTACCCTGTGCTCCCTGGTTACCCTGTGCTCCCTGGAAACCTTGTGTTCCCTGCGATCCTTGGAATCCCTGTCTTCCTTGTGTTCCCTGCGCTCCTTGAAAACCCTGAGTTCCCTGTACTCCCTGGTTACCCTGTGCTCCTTGTGCTCCCTGGAATCCTTGTGCTCCTTGGAAACCTTGTGTTCCTTGGTTACCTTGAGCTCCCTGGAAACCTTGTGTTCCCTGATTACCCTGAGCTCCCTGGAAACCTTGTGTTCCTTGAACTCCTTGGAAACCTTGAGTTCCTTGCACCCCTTGTGCTCCTTGGAAACCTTGTGTTCCTTGGTTACCTTGAGCTCCCTGGAAACCTTGTGTTCCTTGGTTTCCCTGGAATCCTTGGTTACCTTGTGCACCTTGGTTACCCTGTGCACCTTGGTTACCCTGTGCACCTTGGTTACCCTGTGCTCCCTGGAATCCTTGTGTTCCCTGGTTACCCTG
>Ga0105104_10001754_pt1 | contig 16176 bp, 12 predicted proteins | sample PPLLaktember2015_3_FD_87034 | JGI IMG/M metagenome (GOLD analysis project Ga0105104, IMG submission 87034) | Freshwater sediment microbial communities from Prairie Pothole Lake near Jamestown, North Dakota, USA - PPLs Lake P7 Core (6) Depth... | ecosystem: Environmental > Aquatic > Freshwater >... | reverse complement strand
TCTCCCGGCTGAGCGGCGGAAACCAGCAGAAGTGCATATTGGCTCGCTGGATGCTCACCAAACCGCGGCTGCTGATCCTTGACGAACCTACTCGCGGCATAGACATGGGGGCGCGGATCGAGTTGTATCGCTGGTTCGATCGTCTCGCGAGTGAGGGCTATGGATTGCTGTTGATTTCCTCCGACCTGAGAGAACTGGAGGGATTGTGCGACCGTATCGCCGTTTTTCGCGAAGGAAGGCTCGCGACAATTCTAGAGGGTGGCGACGTAACCCGTGAACAGGTGGTGCGGTATGCAGCGTTGGGATAGGACAACATGAAGACTCTCTACAAATTCCTTCCCTACTGGAGCTTGTTCCTGCTGTTTGTCGTCTTCGCGCTTACGGCCCCGAATTTCCTGAGCCCCCAAAACCTGGCGGCGATCCTCCGCCAGTCCAGCGTCATCACGATTATGGCGATCGGGATGACTTTTGTGATTGTCGCCGGAGCGATTGATCTTTCGGTCGGCTCGCTGATGGCCCTGAGTGCGATATTCGGCACCATGGTTCTGGCCGCCCTTTCCGGGGCAGGTACGCCGGACTGGATAACGATTGCAGCCGCGCTCCTTGTCAGCATCGCTGCAGGAGTGGCGGGAGGATGGATAAACGGCTTCACCGCCTCGGCGCTGAATCTTCCGTCCTTTATCGTCACGCTCGGAACCCTTGGCATATACAGAGGCCTGGCCCTCTACGTAACCAACGGAATCCCGGTCGTCGACCTTCCCCGCAGTTTCGGATGGCTCGCCGAGGGAGAAATTCTGGGAATCATCCCGATACCAGTCGTGATTCTCGCTCTTGTCGCCGTTCTGTTCACCGTGGTGCTTCGCAAAACGCGTCTCGGCCGGTACGCGTTCGCAATCGGCAGCAATCCGGACGCGGCTCTGTACAGCGGCATTCGCGTCAGCCGCTACCGCACGGCCTGTTTCCTGCTGCTGGGCGGGCTGGCCGGCCTGGCCGGGATGATCGAAGCCGCTCGACTGATCACCGGCCAACCCACCGCCGGAGAGGGCTACGAGCTTCGGGTTATTGCGGCAGTCGTGATTGGTGGCGGTAGCTTGAGCGGCGGCGAAGGCTCCATCGCAGGAACGATTGTCGGGTCCTTCATCATGGGAATCCTGAGCAACGGCAGCAATCTGCTGGGCATATCGCCCTTCGTTCAGCAGATCGTGATCGGCCTCGTCATCATCCTGGCTGTTGCCGTGGACAACTACCAGAGGATGCGGAAAATCGGATGAGCCGTCAGCCTTGATTACAGCGGCGGCGGGCACAGCAGATGAGTTCCCTGGCACTCCGCCGTGGCGAGCTTGCTCCATTCGATTTCAGGTGACGATCTCCTGGCGCAAAAGAAACGGCCGAAAGCACCGGCCGTGACATACCTGTCCGCAAGGAACCGCCTCGCGCCCGCCTGGTCCGCCCATATCTGGACGATGACATCCGGCTTAAGCGTTTCGATGGAGAAACGATAGTCCCACTTCAGGTGACCGGGCCAAAACCCCATTGCCTTGTTCCGATGCATCTCCTGATGAGCGATCGTCCGGTCACTCTTTCCCAGCAGATCCACCGATGGTCGCCCTGAGAAATATGGAATGATCCCTGCCCAAACCACGGCGATGCTGGCATCGTCTTTGGTCACCTGCCGGAGAAGCAGCCCCAGGCTGACCATTTCTGGGTTCCTGACAGCCAGCGGGGAGCCAGCCTGGAGGAACACGACGGATAGGCTCTCCAGCCCCCCATTCAGGTTGAATCTCACCAGACTGAGCGCGATGAGTGCCGCAAAGGCCCACCGGCCGGCAGAGGGCTTCTTGATCCAGGCCGCTGCCCACTCCAGCGCTTGGGCGCCGGCAACCGAGAAAACGACAAAGAAAATTGGCGCGACGGCCAGGAGGTAGCGGTTGGTGCCCATCGCTTCCCAGGCATCGCCGCCTACGTAAACGCTATATGCAGCCTGGGCCACAATCATAGATGCCGGCAACAGGAGCTCCCGATGACGCTTCAGGAGAACATAAGCAAATGGGAAGATGCAGAGCACCCAATTCAGCTGCGACAGTCGCAGCAGCAGGATGTTGAACCCCCAGTGAATACGCTCATATCCCGGGTACCCGACCATTTTCAGGTAATAGGTATTCGGAAGGAGATCTCCGTAGTACGTCCAGCGAAACAGCGTCTGAACCAGGAAAACCGCGACGATCGATCCGAGCCCCGCAACGAGGTGCAAACGCCGCAGCCTGGGCTGGGCAATTGCAAGAAACAGGACGATCACCACCGCGATGACTGCAGCATCTAGTCGAATCAACGTGGAGATGCCCAGCAAAACGTACAGAGAGAATCGGGCTGTGCCCGTCTGAAGCACTTTTAGCGCGAGCAACGTCGCGGTGCTAATCATGAGAGCGAGGAGCCCGACCTCCATTCCCATCAGCGCCCAGTTGTTCAGCGGATAGAAGAAAGCGACGAGCAGGACGCTCGCGAAGGCGATCCGAGAGTCGCAATGTCCAACCAGGCGGGCCAGGCCGGCGATGACAAGCAGATTCAGGAGAAGGCACACGAGGGCGCTGATCTGAATGAAAAGCGACGTCTTGGAGGGGGACAGCCCGAGTAGGTGAGGAACGCCCATGTAGACGGTCCAAAAGGGAGTCGTGAAGCCTTCGACCTTCTCTTCTCCGGGGTTCCAGACGAGCCCGTGACCCTCCGCCAGGTTCCGGGCATAACGCATTGAAACCATCGCATCGTCGAACAGACAGAAGTAACGTTCCCCGTCGATGACGAAGCTGGAACAAAAAACAAAGAACCCCGTGTAGACGACAAACAGGGTGTAGAGCAGAACCCAAGCGAACCTGGTGCCAGCGCGGACGCCTGACTCTGGCTGGACTGTTTCCAATCGGCTTCTCCCGAGCAATAGAACGATCGGAACGCATTAGAGCACGAGAGTCGAACTGCTTTCACGCGAAATCGGATCTTCGGAGACCCGTGCTGTTCACGACGGGGGTCTTTCTTTTTTCCCGGGTCTTACTCTTCGGTATACCTCGTAGTTTCCGGCACGGCCGAGAGGTACGAAGTCGTTCTCCTTGAGAACCGGCTCGTAGACCCCCCACCCCCGACTCGCAGGCCCGATGACCAGGTATTCCGGATCAGCCGCAAGCGGGTCGTAATCGATTACGACTTCTTCCCCGAGAAAACTCCGCTTGTTCAGGAGCAGTTGGACCCGGTCGGGAGGATGATGGTAGTTACGGGTCCTCAGCATGAAGAAGACTTCCATGTCCAGCGATTCGATGACCCGGCCGTCTTTCAGTCCGTTTAAGAAACCTGCAAGATGGATCAAAGAGTCGTCTCTGACACTTAGGTTCTTCGAGACTGCCGTTACGGTAAATGAACCGGACCAGATAACCAGGCCAGCCACCAGCAACGTCGTGACCAAACCTGCCCAGACCCTTCGCTGCTCCAAAGCCCGTCGCATCTGCCTGATGAGAGAGTCGAAGAACTGCCCGACAAACGGAGACGCGGCAAGCAGGCAGGGGTAAAGGTAACGGGCCCAGCCCACCGAACACAAAACGTACCAGGCCATCCAGGATAGCGAGAACGTCAGAAGGACCAGCTGGGTTATTCGCTGCCGACTGGAGTACTGAAACGACTCACGCCTACACGCATATGACAATCCCAGCAGGGTCGGAAGGCCTTGTATCAGCAGGCCGAGTAGCGCCAAAAGCCTGACACTGGGGACAGTAACGAAGGCAGTCGACGAGTAGAGACCAGGTTCGGTCAGAATTTCGTCCCCGACCAGTGTCCGCTGAACGTAAACAAGCACGAGGAAACTCATCGCCATGCTTCCCAGCCAGTAGACCAGGATGCGTGCTTGCTGCCATGACTTGTGCAAAGCGGCGAGAATCAAGGGGGCGAACAGAGCTGCGGTCACAAAGGGCAGGAATTGCTGCTTGGTCACACAAGCAAGGCTCAAAAGGACACCGGAAAGCACCAGCAGGGTCCGTGTTCGTCCGCCGACCAGAAACACGGCAAGGCCGGCCAACAGGTAGAAGGTCGCCGACACCTCACCAATCGCTTGTTTCCCCCAGATCAGGGGGTGGAGCACCCCGGATAAAAGAAACACCGCGAGGAGCGTGATTCTCGCTACCTGCACAGTGAAGAGTCGAGAGCTGAGGAAATACAGCAGCAGCAACGAACCGACGCTGAAAAGCAGCGAAGGGAGACGGCCCTGCCAAATACCGACACTCCAGACTCGGAAGCTTAAAGCTATCGGAGCGATGGCCGGGAACCCGATGTTGAGCATCTTCGCCGGAACGGGCTTATCGAGCAGGTACTGATTGTACCCGTGGCCCTCAGCCCAGTTCTTGGCTACCGACAGAACCCAACCCTCATCAAAGCATAGGGAAGGAGAATGCTCGATTGTCCAGGCACTGACAAGGACAAATGCGACTAAAAGCAGGATAAGTGTGAGGTGATTCCACCGCATTCTCTCCCCTTTACCGTTGCCCATAGGCGATCACGCCTCGCCGCCCGACTTTAGAGATCTTCTCCGGTGGAAGCAAGAGGCAAAAGGTCGGGATCGGCCCGGAGCTGGAGTCGCGTTACCGAGCCGCGCACGGAGTGGAGGGCTTGCCACACGGGCTGAGGAGCGTTTTGTGCGGGACCACCCAACGCGCCCTGAGAGTTTGTTGGGTGGTCCCGCTTACTCCGCTCCGGGCTGCTCCGCTGGAAAACGCTCCTCAGCCCTCCACTCCGTGCGCGGCTCGGTGCGCGGCTCGGTAACGCGACTCCCGCTCCGGCCATCGGGCCAAGGGCCCGCTAACTTACTGCGGCAGTTTGTAGCTGACAAACGCAAAGCGCTTGCTGTCGGGCGACCAGGACGGAACATTGATCGTGCCCTGCCCTCCAAACAGCTCCACCAGCGTTTTCGGCGCGCCGCCCGCAGCCGGCATGATTCGTAACCTGACGTTTTTGTTAGGCGGGTGGCCCTTTACGTCCTTGTCATAGGAAAGCATAACGACCGATTTACCGTCCGGGGACGGGTGTGCGAACCAGTCTGCATAACCATCATTTGTCACCTGCTCCTGCGCGCTGCCGTCGGGCCGCATGCGCCAGATCTGCATGACACCGGTCCGCTCCGAGTTGAAGTAGATGTGCCGGCCATCCGGGGAATACTCAGGCCCGTCGTCGAGGCCCGGCGCGGTGGTTAGCCGCTGTTCCTCTCCGCCGTTGACGGGGATCGTGTAGACATCGAACTCTCCGTTCCGCTCGGCACAGTACGTGAGCGTGGAACCATCCGGAGACCAGCCGTGCCAGTAAGACGGACCTTTCGGGGTGACCTGCCGGGGGGAGCCGCCACTGGCGGGAAGTACGTAGATCAACGACGCTCTTTCGGGGGAGTGACTGATCGCCAGCATTTTCCCGTCCGGCGAGTAGCCATGGTCGTTATTGCATCGACTGGCGTCGCCCGTGTCGAGCAGAGTCGGCTGTCCGCCGCCAACAGGAATCGTGTAAAGCCGGCCCTTACTATTGAAGAGCAGGGTCCTTCCGTCGATCGACCAGTTCGGAGCTTCGAAATGGTCAGCGGCGCGATAGACGACCGTCCGTTCACCAGTGTCGACGGACACTATCTCTAACGTACTTTCGACCGAGGGAGCTTGGGAAGCCGGTGTTTGCGGCGAAGCCGCATGAGCCAGCCAGACGACCAACACGGAAAAGATCAAACCTGCACACAAAGCCAACGAACCGTTGCGCACCAGCACTGTACCCTCCGGGAGTTTGAGCCGCTTCAATTCGCGGGAGTCATATATCGATGTTATAACTTGAATACCAGATTTCAATCCAGTTTCTGACCTCGGAGGAAGGATGGATGACAACAAGCATCGACTGCAAAGGGTCTCCGTACCGGACATTGACACTATTCTGGGGACGCCCCTGAAAGTGCTTGATGACGGGTTCGTGCGGGTCGTCGATTATCTAGGCACGGACCAGTCCATAGTCCAGGCCGCCAGGGTCTCCTACGGAGCGGGGACCAAACACACTCAGGAAGACCGGGGCCTGATTCGTTACCTGATGCGCCATCGGCATACCACGCCGTTCGAAATGTGCGAGATCAAGCTCCATGTCCGAGCGCCGATGGACGCGTGGCGTCAGTGGATCCGCCATCGTACGGCAAACATCAATGAGTACTCCACCCGATACTCAGTCGCAATCGACGCGTCGCAGCGCACGGATCCGGCGGAGTGGCGGCAGCAGGCTGCCTCGAACCGCCAGGGAAGCGAAGGATTCCTGGACGTGGAAACGGGCCGACAGTTGTCGCAACGGGAGTTCGAGCTGCAGGAATCGGCGAGGACCGTTTACCGCGAGAGACTGGAGGCCGGCGTGGCCCGGGAACAGGCCCGAAAAGACCTTCCGCTTTCGACCTACACCGAGGCGTACTGGAAAACCGATCTGCACAATCTCCTGCATTTTTTGAAGCTGAGGATGGATGTGGCAGCCCAGTTCGAAATCCGCTCTTACGCGCAGGCTATCGGCTACCAGATTGTGAGCAAGTGGTGCCCGATTACCTGGGAGGCCTTCCTTGACTACAGCGTCCATTCCGTGTCTTTCTCACGTCTTGAGCTCCAGATATTGGCGGCCATTGGGGCCGGAAAGAAGGAGCAAGCGATCGCTGCGGCTGAGGGGTTCGGATGGCTCAAGTATGAGAACGGAAGCCTTAAGCACAATCGCGAACGGGCCGAGTTCGAGGAAAAGCTGGCGGGCCTGAAGCTGGCAGTCCCCTGGCGCAGCTGACCGGGGTGACCAAGACCGCCTTCCCCGACCGAGATCCCCCGGCTGTCAGCGCTTCGACGACTGGTCCGTTAATTGTCTGGACCTTGGTAAGCGACCGACCCAGACGTCGGGAATGAAACTCGCCCACTCCAGTTGGGAGAGTCGGGGCGGGCCTCCGTTATTGAGGACGATTAAGCGGTCGGCAGGCTTCATCTTCTCGACCCAAGGCAGGAACGCCGAAAAAGCGCTCGAACTCCATTGAATCCGTCGAAGGATCTTCAAATCGTCCTCGGGCATCAGGGTTGGCTCAAAAGCCATCACGTAACGCCACTGGCCATCCGGATTACGGTAAAAAGTGTCGTAAAAAACCTGAGTCGCATCGCTGTAAACGATGCCGCCCGGATCGGGCAACCACTCCTTCTGCACCGGATCAGCCTGGGAAAGGTATTCCTTGGTAAGAGACTTCGTCCATCTCCCTTGAAGGTCGCTCGAGAGATTCAGATAAAGCAAAAGCCCGCCGGCCAGCGCCACGACCAGGCGCAGATTGGTGGCGGCCGACAAACGGCGCTCGGCCACCTGGTCGAACTCCCGCGCCAGCCACACAAGAGCAGCGACAAGTCCCCAATCGGTCCAGAACCGCATAACCGAGAATCCGAGTGCCCAGCCCAGACACATGAGCAGGAAAACCGGATCGCGAAAGAGGTCTGCCGAATTCCAGTCTCCCCGCACCCGTCGCCACAAAAGCACAACCAGGATCGCAAGCAGGAAACTGGCGTCGCCGCCAAAGGCCTGAAACTCGACAACCAGCATGTTCTGAAGAGGGCTGTCAGCGAAGGCCCGGGATGAGAGGAGCAAACCTTCCCAAATGAACCGGACCGGTGATCCTGTCAGCGACGCACCAACGATCGACCCTAAAGCCAGGACGATGGTGAACCTGCGAACAACGGTCCACTCCCGCGCTAAGGCGAAAGCGAGAAGGGGCAGTACGTACAAATGAGGAACGCCATTCACCCATGTGGAAACACTGACGAGCCCGACTAGCAACGACAGCGTTCCGAGTGGGAGCCGGGGACCTCTCAGCCGGGGCCAGAGCAGGCACAAGGTCAGTAGCACGGTCATCGTGAAGATGAAAGGCCGGCCGAGGAATATCCTTCCCATCACTGGCGGGGACGCAGCAATGCCAGCGTAGACAAAGGCTAGCGGCCAGACCTCGGGCCGCGCTAGCCAGGGAATGGGAGCAACCAGGAAGACCAGAGCGAGAACTACGACCGCCACCACAACCAGGGTCTCCGGCTCGCAGTCAGTCAGACGGTAAATGGCGGTCAGGAAGGCATGCCAGCCGTGGTGCCGGTCGGTCCTCATTTCAGGACGCATCACGATGATCTCCTGCCAGCTTTTGCCCGACACCGCTTTCGCGGCGTGACGCAAGGCGTCATCTGCCGGGAGATAGCCATAGGAGACGATTTTCAGGCACGTGAGCAGCACGGCACAGAAGAGGATCGTTACGACCAGGGACCGGGCGATAGGAGTGCGGGACTCTTGCATATCCCTCCCAGATTTCCGGGAGCGAACACTAGCACACGGCCGGGGATGACGCAATCAAGGTCGTATCGAGGTCGTGGATTAATGCAATCCGCACCGAACCTTCTCTCCCACGAATCCGTACAACATGAGCAGACGGAGGAGAAACGGATGAGAGGATCTGTGTGCAAGTTATTTGGACTTGGACTTCTTGCTCTCGCTACAGCCTGCGGGATGGAGTCCATCGCCTGGGAAGGCACCGACGACAACATCGACCGGACCTTTGAGGTTAGTCCCGGCGGCCAATTGAGGGTGGACTCGGACTTGGGCTCGATCGAAGTCAGGACCGCGGCTGCAAATCGCGTGGATGTGCGCATTGTCCGCAGCGCCAACACCAGGGACGCGGCCCGGGCGGCCGAGCTCCTGAAAGACGTGGACATCCAAATGGACCAGTCGGGTAATACTGTCACTGTCCGCGCGAAAGTCCCCAACAGCGGCTGGTGGAATCGAAACAGGAATGTACGCTTGGAATTCCAGATCACCGTTCCCACACAGTTCAACGTGGATCTGAGCACGTCCGGCGGGAGGATTACTGTCACCGACCTTGAAGGCAAAGCGAGCAGCAGGACGTCCGGAGGCGGGCTGCACTTCGGCCACATCCGGGGACCGGTTTTCGGCAGGACCTCCGGAGGCGGAATAGAGCTGCTGAGTTGTACGGGGCAGGCCGACGTCGAGACATCCGGAGGCGGAATAGAAATCGGAGACGTTGACGGCGATGTCTTAGCGTCGACGTCCGGCGGGCCGATCAAGATTGAGCGCGCCAGAGGCCGGGTCAAGGCAGAGACATCCGGTGGAGGAATTCACGTCGAGGAGGTGCACGGCAGCCTGGACGCATCGACTTCAGGGGGCGGGATCACGGCCACGATCTCCGAGCAGCCGCAGGGCGACTGTCACTTGGAAACCTCGGGCGGAAGCGTCGATGTACGCCTGGCCGACAACATCGGCGTCGAGCTCGATGCAAGGACCAGCGGAGGCCGCGTCCGGACCGACTTCCCGATAAACAATCCCGCCGAGGTGGAGAAAGACAAGCTGCGGATGCCGCTTAACGGCGGAGGTCCAATGCTCGTTCTCAGAACTTCCGGCGGAGGAATCGAAGTCTCGAGGATGAAGGGGCGGTAGACACACAGCGGGGCCTCCTCCATTATCGCCAAGCCAGAACCTGACGGCTGACAACTGACAGCTGACAAAAGCGAACAAACGTTCTTGTCAGCTGTCAGCATTTCCCGACCTACAACTGGTTCCAGAATCCCGTTAAAATAGTTTGAAAGGCCTTTCTTTTCAAACTCTTGTAATGGAGATCCATGGACCAGCACTTTGAACCACTTCTGTCTGCTTCCGACCCCAAACAGTTCATGTCCGCATTCCGGCTGATTCAGCAGGCCTACCCGAGCACCGATGCGCTGCTTGCCGACCTCGTCTCGCGGCTGGCCCCTTCGCTGTACGAACCCTGGTACGACCAGGATCCTCACGGCTTTTATGGCATCACCTGCGCTGCGCTCACCGAAAACCTGCTCCCGGAAACCAAACGCTGGCGTCCTTATGCGCAACAGCTCTGGGCGCTGAGGAAGCAGAGGAGAAGAACGCCGATAACTGTGGACTCGCCTGGCCCTACCTCCCAGGCGACCGCCGAGGAACGCTGGGCGCGATTCAATGACGTTACCCGGTCCAATTTTCCGGCGGCGCTCGGCATCTGTCGCACCTTCCTGTGCAACGAGGCGGATCGCGACTTTTTTCGGGCTCGCACGCTGATGCAGGCGTTACGGGATGTGGCTCTCGGTGGACACAAGTTCAATTACATGGCGCAGTCGTGGCTGGTCGCCGAGCGGCTTGGCCTCAAGCACGCGGCGGACGCTCTGGTCGGCCCGCTCCACCTCCTCGCTGCTGCCGATCAGCAGTTCTCCGCACTCGATGAGGTTGTTGAGCCCGCCAAAGGCCGGACCGCCATGTCAAATCAGCGTGCAGCCCGGCCCGAAGGATTTTCGGAAAGAGTCTTGTATGGCACGGAGCGCGATGCTTTGGAGGCGTTGACTGAACTGCAGAAAGCTACGCAGGACGGGGATCAGAAGATCTTCGATCATCTGCTCTTCGCGGCCGCCCGAACGTTGGCATGCGCGGCCCGTAACAGGTGGCTGCCCGCGGTTCGCGCGTTTCACACCACCTTCCTTTGCCAGGAGTGTTACGCCTGGTTTGACCCGCAGGATCGCGCCTCGGCGGTGCTGCAGGCGGGGTTGATCATCAACCGGGCCGCCCGCGAGTGTCGGGCCGATTCAAAAGCCCCCGCTCTCAATGAGACTATTCAGGTCTTTTGCCCGACCGCCCCCTTTGACGTTCTAAAGAGCGTGATCAGCCACAGCGATCCGTACGCTTCGGCGACTGCCGTCTACGCCATCCTCGGGATGAACGAAGAGGCCAGGCGGGAGTTGCTCCAAATGCTGTTGGCCCAGGCGCTCAAGAACGACGGGGATATGTGCTGGGGCCACGATATTCTCTTCGTTTCTGAAACCTGGAAGGCATACACCCGGTCAGATTCCCCAAACCGGGATTACTTCCCCGCCAGCGCCGGGTTCCTCCTCGGTCAGATTCTCAAGAAGTACACCTTGGCAGCTGAATACGGGGTGTGATCTTAGCGGCGGTTGAGTGATTCGCGTTGCCGGCGAATCGTATTGAAACCGCGCGCCACTGAAGTGCTGTATTTGTGCGGCCATAAACGACGTACTGTACCCAGCGGGCTTAGAACGCGTTACCGAGCCGCGCACGGAGTGCGTGGCTTGCCACACGGGCTGAGGAGCGTTTTGTGCGGAGCAGCCTGGAGCGGAGTAAGCGGGACCACCCAGCGAACTTTCAGGGCACGTTGGGTGGTCCCGCTTACTCCGCTCCAGGCTGCTCCGCTGGAAAACGCTCCGCAGCCCGTGTGGCAAGCCACCCACTCCGTGCGCGGCTCTGTAAATTGGCGACGGTCCCAAGATACGTATAAGGATCAGGTCAGGGCCACCGCACTCCGAAAGAGACTGACGCAATTACCGCGCTTCAGAGGGGGCGGGGGTTCGATGCGGCCTCCTGCCCCTTCGCCCCTTCGCCCCTTCGCCCCTCTGCCCCTTTGCCCCTTTCTTACCCCTCATCGAAAACCCGCAGATCGCCCCAAGTCTGTTCAATGTCTCCGCTTAAGACGGCGGCCGAGGATTTGAGCTCCGGAGGGCATAGGAGGTGGAAGAAAACGAAAATCGGAACGTCGATACCGAGGTCGAACGACCGAAGAACATAACCGTTTTCGTCCCTCTTCCAGTGTTCCAGAAGGGCCAGGAAGCGTTTTGCCGCCCTGTACGTTTGAACGACGATTGTCCTCTCTGTTTCGGTCCGATCGGGAATGGGGTACCGCGTAATCAGATTAGCCTGGACGGGCTCGCGATCAATGAGGGACCGGAGATTGGCATAGTCGATCCAGTCCCTCCAGAACAGGTCGCGGGCATACTTGTCGGGATTCGCCAACTCCAGCGCACGCACGACGGCTTTCCATTTATCGAAATGGCTCGCCAGTTTCACTTCCTCCAGACCCGACTTTGAAAACTTTGTTCCGAGCACGAACCGGATACGAACAGGGAACGTCGATTTGGGAGGCAGGGAAAACTGCCGGATGATACCGCTGTGCAGGGCCATTCGAAGGAGCGCCCGGAGACGCTCCTGGCTTACCGCATCCTCAACGGCCCAGGTCCAAAAAGCAGATGCCGTGTGCCCTTCCTGCCTGGTGATCTCCCGGCTGACCAAGCTCAGAAACTGGATTCCGTCCCACCGGTAAGCCGTCTTTTCGAGCGATTCGCACTCCTCCATGACTATCTCGCCCGTCGGACCTATAGTAACTATCCGCTTGCTTTCGCGCTGCTTGACGTTTCCCAATCTGAGCCAGTCGAGAAACGTAAAGTCAACCGATATACTCTTGCCTTTGACCAGTTCCAGCCTGCTGTTCACTTCAAGGCCTGGAGCGGCGTCCGGGATGCGTCCTTCGAGCAAAAGACAGTAAGCCGGAATGAAATCGGCGCGTCCCGGTTCCCGCCACACGGCTCGCAAGACAGTCTTTTCGTTCTTCCAGCCCTCGCGAGAAACGGAGAGCGCGATTCTTAACCTTCTTGTTAACGCTTCTTCACAGATCCTGTTGAGGCGGGAAACAACCGGCTGGCCCAGGCCCTCGGAAATCACCTCCAGGGCCTCCGGTTCTTTGAAGCCAAGCTGGTTGAACCGTATCGGTTCGTTCAACTGGACACCAACCGAGACCGCGCCTTGCGCCCGGCTAGAACGCTCACGGGTAACCTGGAGAGTCTGTTCTCCGTTCTGCTTTCGAACTTGGAGCGCAAACTGCCCCTCTTCGCGGAAGACCAGAGAGGCGCCCAGACCGGCGATTCCGGCAAGCTGCTTGCGAAAGTCGACCAAGGGGACTGAACCTGGGATACTCCGGGCGGCGCCCACGCCCCACGAGAAGTCGGCCCGAACCTGCACATGCCCCTTCCAGCGCCAGCGAAGCACTTCCCGCTCGGCCATTTGTTGCACGTCAGCCGGGTTAAACGGGTCTCGGTACCGTAACCAGGCGGCTTTGAAGCCATCAGCAATCGACAGCGGCTCTGAAAAAATAGAGACCCAGGATTGGTACAGTCGACTGCCTGCTTCCAGGCCCATCAGAAAGGGGACGCCGGCTTCTCCGCCCACGGACGCTTCGGCTTTCGCCTCAATGTCCCATTGCACTGCGAAATGACCGGCGGGAACCCGGAAGTTGTCCAGAAACGGGTTCCCGGCGAAGAGCAGCAGACCCCGGATCTCAGCTTGCGGAGCAAGCTTCCAGCGAAGCCCCGCTCCCGATGCACCTGAAACGGTGCTACGCGCCTTGAACAGGAATTCAATCGGTTTCTTTTGTTTGACCAAACTGAGCGGAAAAAGGTCAAGAGCGGTAGCAAAGGGACCGTCAACCAGCTGTATCTCGAGCTCGGATCCCTCGAGAAACTTGGAATAGCCCCCCTCCAGCCGCCACTTCATTCTGGGGCGACTCATGAGCGCAAGGTTAACCGAGGATGAGAGAGCTGACAAGCGTAAACGACGCACGTAAACGATGTACGTCGAGGACCAGTCGGAGATACTATAGTCGGCCGAGATGGGAAGACTCCGCGCCCGACACTTGTTGACCTTGGCTGTCGTGGCGACGATTGTCGTCCTGGTCGGTTGCCTTTTCTTTTTTGTCGTCTCGGATCCCGGAATTCCGATCCTGTTTTCCGAGAATGGTGCGGTTTGGATAAAACCGGCGACCCGCGTCCATCTGGAGCCATTCAGTAGTCCGCAGCAGGAGCTGTTCTTCAGGGCTTTCTTCGAAACCAAGAAACCCTTCCCGCATGCACGGTTGACAGTCCGTGCTCTCCGAGACAGCGAAATAAGCGTGGATGGGCGAGTGCTAAGGCGGTACCAGGGCAACCCTCAAAACTGGAAACAGGCTCGGTCCGTGGACCTTCCAAGTCCTATTTCCCCAGGCCGGCATGAGATTCGCATCGAAGTCCTGAACAGAAGAGGGCCGGCTGTGGTGCTGGCATATTCCGAGGAGCTGGGCATACGAACGGGGCCCGGCTGGTCAACAAGCGTCGATGGGAAGAACTGGGGCGCGGTCCGGCCGATCAACGAAAAGGAGCGGGCGCCGCTCGCCGAACGATTCGGGACGACGTTCCAGGCGTTTGCCGCATTAGGTCCATTCCAAATCCTGCTGTTCGCCTCCGTTTTCCTCCTGTCCTTGCGACTAGGGGCCGGTTCGCTCTCCGGCGGTTTCCGCAAAAGGCTTACACCGTCCGTCCTTCGTTGGGTAGTCATCGGTGCGTGGGTGATTCTGGCTGCCAACAACATTACCAGGATTCCCCTTATTCAGGGCTTCGACGTGGCGCCCCATTACGACTACATTTCGTTCATCGCCGAGACCGGGCACGTCCCCCTGGCTTCGGACGGCTGGCAGATGTTTCAGTCACCCTTCTACTATTTTCTGTCCGCAATCCTCCTGAACCTGCTATCCCACGTCTTTAACCCGAATGCCGTCGTGATCGGGTTGCGAATTATTCCTTTGCTCTGCGGGATATTCCAAGTTGAGATCTGCTATCGAGCGCTCCGGCAAGTTTATCCGCGCAGGCCGGATCTTCAGGCCCTGGGAACCCTGGTCGGCGGGCTGATGCCGATGAATCTCTACGTGTCCCAGTACGTGGGCAACGAGCCGCTCGCGGGCCTCCTGACGTCGCTGACACTACTCGTTTGCTTTCAACTGCTGACCACCGACCGAGCAGCAGCCCCTCACCGGTACGCGGCAATCCTGGGAATTCTGTTGGGATTCGCAATTCTCACCAAAGTCACTGCATTGCTGTTGACTCCCCTCCTTGCAGGTTTTCTGATTTACCTGGGGCGAAAGCATGGCTGGAGGCTCGCTCAGACCGGAGTCGCCATCCTGATCTTCATCGGATGCATCAGCGTGATAACCGGCTGGTACCACATCAGAAACTGGATTGAGCTCGGCAAACCCTTCATCGGCGGCTGGGACCCGGCTCGTGGCATTGCCTGGTGGCAAGAGCCAGGCTACCGTATCCCCGCTCATTTCGCGACTTTCGGCGAATCCTTGATTTACCCGGTCTTTGCCGGATTTAGCGGATTCTGGGACGCTATTTACTCAAGCCTCTGGGGGGACGGTTTTCTGAGCTCCAAGATAGTCTACGAGTACCGGCCACCCTGGAACTATCGCTTCATGTTTTCCGGAATTCTGTTCTCGCTTCTTCCGGCATTGGCTATTGCGGTCGGTCTCCTACGGACTCTAGGGCAGCCGAGACACTCCGTGCGAGACGGCCGTCTTCTGGCCGCGGTTTCTTTAGTCGTTTATTTTTCCGCACTGATTTATCTTTACGCGACTCTTCCCATCTACAGCACGGCCAAGGCGACCTACACGCTGGGTCTATTGCCGTGTTACGCCATCCTCAGCGTGGAGGGCCTGGATTGGATGATGCGGGGCCGGCTATCCGGCGCGCTGATGAAAACGCTGATGGTGTGCTGGGCCGTCAATGCCTACCTGGCGTTCTTCGTGGTATAGACTGGACCAACGCTTCCACAAACTCCTTCACGATTCTCGCGGTCAGACCCCAGATCACCTCGTCGCCGCGCCGGTAGAAATACACGGCCGTTTCCAGTCCTTTTCGCTGCATCATCCGGCATTCGGGGTCGGTTTCGACGAAGAACCGCAAAGGCACGTGAATCAGATAGGCGACTTCCGCCGGGTTTGGGGTGACCCGGGCATCGTTGGCTACCATCGCGACAAACACCGTGACGCGGTAATTCGAGCTCGACAGATAATCGTGAAACCGGCCCAGGATTTGAACTTTCGCAGGCGCTATGCCGGTCTCCTCTTCGGTCTCCCTTAGAGCGGTGGTCTCGAGCGGTTCGGAGCCATTCTGGGCGCCACCAGGGAAAGAAATCTGCCCCTTGTGATAGCGCACGGTCTCCGTCCGCTTCGTAAATAGCACGAGTGGACCGTCACTGGATTCAATGATCGGGATCAGGACCGCCGCGCGTGCGAGTAAAGGATCGGTGATGGCCCGCGGCTCGATGAGATCGAGAGCTCTTCGGATGGTCGGCAGCCCGAGTTCCATAAACTCACTAACGACTGACAAGGAAGTGGCAGCCGAAGGGGACGGCCGCTGGGAGCGCAGGCGTCTCGCCTGCACTGGGGCCGCAGGCGTCCCGCCTGCGATGCACAATCGACCCTGCATCGCAGGCGGGACGCCTGCGGCCCCAGTGCAGGCGAGACGCCTGCGCTCC
>Ga0105104_10001753_pt1 | contig 16178 bp, 13 predicted proteins | sample PPLLaktember2015_3_FD_87034 | JGI IMG/M metagenome (GOLD analysis project Ga0105104, IMG submission 87034) | Freshwater sediment microbial communities from Prairie Pothole Lake near Jamestown, North Dakota, USA - PPLs Lake P7 Core (6) Depth... | ecosystem: Environmental > Aquatic > Freshwater >... | reverse complement strand
GTCCCATCTCCAGATGGGACGGCACGATCGTGGCGCGTCCAGGAGGTCCCATCTGGAGATGGGACCCACGGGTGGCGGCAACCTCGTCGGTGCTACTTCCTTGGCCTGACTGGCGGACCGTCCGGCGGTCCAGCCCATGCTGAAGGGGAAGAGCAACTGCATTTTGCCGTTCCCCTTGAGGGAGCAGGATCATTGACAGGTGATTTGAAACTTTCGTGCTCGTGCCTCGTGCTCGTGCTCGTAATCGGCTTTTCACGGAGGAACTACCGATTACGAGCACGAGCACGAGGCACGAGCACGAAAAAAGCGTCACCCGGCCGGCCGGAAGGGCTGGAAGACGGTGCGGCTGGCGGCCTGGACCTGTTTCACCTCGGTCACCGCCTGCTGGTACAGGACCTCCTGACACCGGATGTCTCTTTTGCCCGGCGGGGGTAACAGCCTCTCGTACTGGCCGTTTGGAAGGAGTCTGCGGGCTTTGACGTTGTCCTTGAAGCAGGTGTCGAGAATATTGATGACTCTTTTCTGAGAAGTTGGGTCCTCAATCGGGACGAGCAGCTCGACGCGCCGATCGAGATTTCGAGGCATCCAGTCGGCCGAGGAGATGAAAATCTTAGGCTCGCCTCCCTGATAGAAGTAGTAAATCCGGCTGTGTTCGAGGAAACGGTCGACGATGCTGACGACGGTGATGTTTTCGCTCAGGCCTTTCAATCCGGGCCGCAGACAACAGATCCCGCGCACGTTCAGGAGTACTTTGACTCCGGCTTTGGACGCCTGGTAGAGGGCCTTGATGATCTGGGTGTCCACTAGCGAGTTCATCTTCGCCATGATCAGGGCCTTCTGCCCCTGGCGCCGCCGTTCGATCTCGCTTTCAATCAGCTCGAGGAAGCGGAGGCGCAGCCCGGTCGGTGCCGCTTCGAGCTTGACGAGCCCCTGCGGTTGAGAGTAACCGGTAATCGCGTTGAACAGACCGGAGGCGTCGTTGGCGAGGTCCGCGTCGGTGGAAAAGTAACTGGCATCCGTGTACAGCCGAGCCGTCATCTCGTTGTAGTTCCCGGTTCCGAAATGCAGGTAGCGCGCCACTCCTTGCGGTTCGCGGCGGACGACGATGCAGACCTTCGCGTGGGTCTTGAGGCCTTTGACGCCGTAAATCACTTGCACTCCAGCGTATTCAAGCTCCCTGGCCCATTCGATGTTCCGGGCCTCGTCGAAACGCGCCTTCAGCTCCACAATGGCGGTGACATATTTGCCGTTCTCAGCGGCCTGCCGCAACGCTTCAATGATCGGGCTATCGCGACTCGTCCGGTACAGGATCTGTTTAATAGCCAGCACATCCGGGTCCGCGGCGGCTTCTTGAACCAGCCGTACAACCGGCTCGAAGCTGTCGAACGGGTGATAAAGGAAGATGCTCCGGTTAGCCAGTTCCTTGAAGATGCTGTTTGTCCTGTCGATATCAGGCGTCGGGACCGGCGGCCACGACTCGTAGCGAAGGGAAGGGAATTGATCCAGAGCCGCCAGCTTACGAAAGGCGGAAAGGTCGAGCGGCCCTGCGATCGAGAAACGGTCCCGGCCGGGGGCGGACACGCCGAGGACCTTCGTGAGAAAGTCGAGGAGCTTCTTGGAGGCGCCCTTCTCGACTTCCAGACGTACGCAGGAGCTTTGCTTGCGCGCGTCCAGGACCTCCTTCATTTCTGCGAGCAGGTCAGCCGCCATGTCTTCGCGGACACTCAGGTCCGCATTCCGGGTAATCCGAAAAACTGCGTGCTCGATGACCTTCCTGCCCGGGAAGAAGCGGTCGATGAACATCGCCACGAGGTCTTCAAGCAGGATGTAGCTGTAAACGTTCTCATCCGGCAGTTGGATGAAACGATCAAGCCGTTTGCCCAGCGGGATGACGGCAAAATGCGTCGCGTCCGGTGCTTCGCCTGAAACCCGGACGGCGATCTTCAGCCCCAGGTTGAGCAGCAACGGGAACCTCTTCCTCGCGTCAACGGCCATGGGGCTGATGACCGGGAAGATTTCGCGTTCGAACACGCTCTCCGCTTTCTGTTTCTGAGCTTCGGACAAATCTGCCGGTCGGAGCCTTTTCAGCCCGGAGGCCGCCAGTCCGGGTTCCAGTTCCTCGCTGAAACAGCGGTACTGAGAGGCGGTCATTTCATGGACTCTCTGGCTGATGGCAGTCAGTTGCTGGCCCGGCGTGAGGCCCGTCTGGTCAGGGGTCCCGACTTCCTGCTCCTCGAGAATCTGGAGACCGCCCACCCGCACCATGAAGAATTCGTCCAGATTCGATCCGGTAATTGCGAGGAAGTTGAGCCTTTCCAGGAGGGGGACGCTCTTGTCGAGCGCCTCGTCGAGGACCCGTTGGTTAAATTCCAGCCAGCTTAGCTCGCGGTTGAAAAACTGCGGTTCTTTTTTCGACATGGATGTATGCGTGAGGATTAGTGCCAACGAATCACACGGATCCCGCGAATCTCTTGGCCTACCCGACTTCGCGGAAGACCACTTTCATCCCGTATACCTGCTCAAACATCTGTGCCTTCTGCTGGAGCGCGTATCTTTCGAGCATGAGGTTGGCGTGGTCGCCGGCCGTGATGACGAATGCTCCCGGCTCGACAGTCAACTCCACATCTCGGACCCTCTGCACGTGGCCGCTGTCGAGGGCATCCGCAAGGCGCAGGATGGACGCCATTTTTGAGACCGCAACCCGGCTCTGCCGATCGAGATTCGCGTAGCCCTCGTGAGTCTGTCGAGGATAGGTGCGCCGGTGGTAACGGGCCACCATCCCGACCAGAGCCAGGTCCCGAGCCCCCAGCCCGAACAGATCGCTGTTCATGATCAGGTACTGGGAGTGTTTGTGGTGGCTTCTATTGCTGACAAACAGGCCGATGTCGTGGAGCAGGGCCGAGACGACGAGAATCGTTTCGAACCGAGGCGCAAGGCGGTGCTCCCGGCGCAGGGTGGCGAACATCTTCTTGCACAGGTCCGCGACATGGAGCGCATGGGCCTCGTCGAACGTGTATTTGCGACCGATCTGCAGCGCGGAGTGGATGATCTGCTGGTGAAAATCCTCGGTCCAGGCTTCGCGGATGGCCATCTCCCACATCAGCCCGTCCCGCAGTGTGCCGCCCCCAACCAGGATTTGCCGCAACCGAAAAGCGCGCGCCAGCCGGACATAGATCAACAGCGCCGGCCCGAGCGTTTCGGCGTCCGGGTAGGGGAGGTGATGGCGACGGACGAGATCATCGACCGAGTGGGAGAGGATTTCTTTGGCGAGTGCGCTCAGATCTGAAACCGGAAGCCGGGCCAGCGTTTTCCGGCTCCAGTCGGAGAGCAGGCGCGAACAGGCGAAACGAATGTCACCGCCCAAGGCGAGCATCTTTATCGAGCCTTCGAGCGAGAGCCTGCGGCGCACCTGATCGACAGCTCGATCAATGTGGATCTCCATGATCTCCGGCAAATTAACGACCGGCGCGCGGTAGTCTTCGAGCATTTCACGCAGCCGCAGCGATCCCAGGTGGTAGGTATGTGAGTAAGTCACCTGCCCGCGCTTCAAAAGCAACACTTCGGTATTGCCGCCGCCCACCTCAACGATCAGAGTTTCACTCTTATTCAGTGAGGGCTCGCTGTTGATCAGGCCGCGGACCGCCAGGTACGTAATCCGATTAGTCTCGGCTTCGTCGATGATATCGACGTTGATCCCTGTTGCGACGTAAATGCGGTCGAGAAAAGGATCGCGGTTGGCGGCTTCGCGCACCGCGCTGGTCGCCACCGCACGGATCTGTCCCTCGTCGACGATCTGATACTGCTGGAGGATTTCCCGGAAGCTGCGCAAAACGGTCACGCACTCATCGGTGGCTTCCGTGTCGATGTAGCCCTTGGTAAACGTATCCTTCCCGAGGCTTACCGCCTGCTGCAGCGACTCGAGTGTTTGAACGTCACCATTCGCCTTGATCTCGGCGATCGCCATGCGGATCGAGGTCGAGCCGATGTCGATAACGGCAACCAGGCGCGACGCTGCTCCCGGTTCCGGAGTGATCTGCTGGGGTTGAGTTGTCATCCACTGCCTCGCTGTTGTCCTGGCACCGCGCTCTGGCCCGCTCTATTTGCCATCTACGCAGGCCTCCGCCCAGGCGGCCGCACCCTTGGCAACAGCATCATCGCCCAGTTGGGACACAGTTATCTTAAACACATCTTTAAACGGCGTCATGACACGGGCTTGAGCGATCTTGGACACTTCCTCGACATAGATCGCCGGCATAGCTTCCACCAAGCCGCCTCCGAGGACCACGACATCGGGAGCAAGGAGGTTTACCAGCGTGCTGACTCCGACACCCAGCCAGCGAGCCCCGTTGCGCACGATCTCCTCGATCACCGTGTCGCCGGCCTTTATCGCGTCAGCCAGAGCGCCGCTCCGGATATTCGCGAGATCGGTGCCCGCGAGGGCCAGGAGATTCGGAGCTTCCCCACGAAAGACGGCGGATGCGGCCGAAGCGGAAATGGCGAGCCGGCTGGCGACCGCCTCCAGGCAGCCCCTCTGGCCGCAGCCGCACAGCGGACCGTCTGGTATCAGCTGGATATGGCCGATCTCGAAGCAGGAACGATTGCGGCCCGTGAGAATTCGCCCCTCGTATACGCAACCGCCGCCGATGCCGGTACCCGGGAAGACTCCGACGGCACAACGCGTTCCCTGGGCGGCTCCAAAGCGAAACTCGCCGTAGATACCTGCATCCACGTCATTTATGACGAAAACGGGGCAGTGGAAGGCTTCCTCCAACGGCTTTCGCAGCTGGAAATTCCGCCAGCCGAGGTTGGGTGTATGGATCACCAGGCCGCGGGACGGGTCCAGTGGGCCTGGAATTCCGAGGCCGATTCCCGCCAACTGGTCTTTCTGAAGCCCGGTCTCGGCGAGCGCCCCCTCAATCGTCTGGACGATTCTGTCGAGTCCAGATTGAGAGCCGTTTCTCGCCTGCGTCTTCTTGCGCGCCCGGCCCAACAGTTTGAAATCTGTCTCAAAGATGTTGGCAAGCATCTTCGTGCCGCCCAGGTCGAACCCGACCCAGTACTTTTTCCGTTTCTTCTCAAGCATTATCGGAATTCTAACCCGCCGGAAGTCCTTTTGCCACGCGATTCGGTTCCCGATAGAGTCCGGCGACTTGTCAGGCCAACCGATAACACGGGTCGCACGAATCCGATCGGCGTGATTCGTGTTATCCGTTGGCCTGCCCAAAAATCGCCTTGATGACTTTGCAGGGAAGGGCGGTGTATTCTCCCCAATGACACGAAAGGAGAATTACCTGTGGCTCAGTCAACGCAAGTGCTCGGGGCGGAAAAGGCCGGAGAATCAGCGCCCCGCGGGTTACCGGAAGGGAGATTGCTTTCGCTGGACTTCTTTCGCGGCTTCACGATGTTTCTGCTTGTCGGAGAGGCCACGCAGCTCTACGAAGTCCTCAATTCGCCGGGTTTTCACGGAAGCCTTCTCGGCTGGATAGGGATTCAGTTCGAGCACCATCCTTGGAATGGCCTTCGTTTCTGGGATCTGATCCAGCCGTTCTTCATGTTTATAGTCGGGGTGGCAATGCCGTTCTCCTTCGGGCGGCGGTGGGCTCGCGGCGAGAGCTGGGGGCGAACATTCGGGCATGCCCTGCAGCGGTCGGCCCTCCTGCTTCTGTTTGGCTGGGCGCTTTACTGCATCGGCCCGGGGCGTTTGACGTTCCAGCTCTGGAACGTGCTGGCTCAACTGTCGTTTACCTTTCTTGTCGCTTTTCTGATGATGCGCCAGTCGGCGCGCGTTCAGATTCTCTTCACTTTCGCCCTTCTCATCCTGAGCGAGTTGCTTTATCGCCTGTGGTCAGTCCCCGGCTTCGACCAGCCCTTCGTTCCGGACCATAACTTCGGTTCCTGGATGGACTATCTCCTGATGGGGAGATTGTCACAAGGCCATTGGGTGGCGTTTAACGCCGTTCCAACCACGGCGCACACCATGTGGGGAGTGCTGGCAGGACAAGTTCTGCAAAGCTCCCGGCCGCAGATGCGGAAAGTCGCAATCCTGGCGGTTGCGGGTTTGATCGGAATCTTCGCGGGATACGGGCTGGATCCCCTGACCCCGATCATCAAGCGGATCTGCACCACCTCGTTCGTGATCGTCAGCGGTGGCTGGTGCCTTTTCGTCCTGGCTGTCTGCTACTGGTTGATCGACATCAAGAAGGTACGGTTTTCCGTCTGGTTCTTTAGCGTCGTCGGCATGAACTCCTTGTTCATCTATCTTTTCACCAACACGGGTGGAAATGACTGGGTGCACCGCCTTGTCAAGCCGTTCACCGAAGGTTTGATGTTCTGGAGCGGAGAAAATTGGGCCGCCCTCGTCACCAGCGCCGTCGTCTGGGCGGCTCTCTGGTCGCTTTGCTACGCGCTTTACAAAAAGAAGATTTTCATTCGGGTTTAAGCGGTTTGACACGGACTAACACGGACTGACACGGACATGCACAGACATCAAGTCCGTGTTAGTCCGTGCTTGTCCGTGTTCGTCCCTTAACCTCCCCAGAACCTCTTGACCCCTGACAGAAACATCTCCACCGCAATAATCGTCAAAAGCATCCCCATTAGCCGCTCGAGGGCCATGAGCACGCGCTCGCCCAAGTAGTGAGCCAGGCTGCTCGCCGCGAGGAGAATCAGTGCTGAGGCGACCCAAGCCAGCACCAGGGCAAGAAGCCAGTCTGCCCACAGCCCGGGGTCCCTGCTGTTCAGGAGCAGAACCGTCGTAATGGCCGATGGACCGGCTACCAGTGGGATCGCCAGCGGAACAATGAACGGCTCTCCCTGGGGGTTACCACCGAACATCTCGCCGCCGATCGAGAAGATCATCCGGACGGCGATCAGAAACAACACAATTCCTCCGGCAATTGTCAGGGCGGGTTGCGAAACCTGCAAGGCCGCCAGGACACTTCGGCCGAAAAAGAGGAAGAAAACGAGCACCAGGAGGGCAATCAGCAGTTCCCGGAGCACCACTTTCCTGCGCCGTCGCGGTTCCACCTGCTTGAGTGTCGTGAGGAATACCGGGACGTTGCCGACCGGGTCCATCACCAGGAAGAGGAGAAACGCGGCTGAAACTATCTTCATTTTTCTCTCGCTGAATCCACGCTCGCCGTTGATTTTGGAGACATCGGCCGCTGACGGGTCATACGATCGCGAAATACCCCGGCCACGCCCAGCAAAATCAGGCCGGCTCCCCCGATCGTCCAGCCGGTGATCGGCTCTCGCAGGACCAACCAGCCCAACACCACTGCTATGAGCGGGTTGACGTAGGCGTAGGTAAAGACGATACCGGTCGGCAGCAGTCGCAAGGCCATCACGAAAGACGTAAACGCCAGGATCGAGCCGAAGACTACCAGGTATCCCCACGCCCACCAGGCCTCGGGCTTGGGATGGGGTAAAGGCTCAGAAGTCAGAAACATCAGGAAAAGGAAACCGATGCTGCCTGCCAGCTGTTGAAGGCCGGAACTGGTCCGGGCACCCAGCTTGACCGGGTGCCGGTTTTGAAAGATCGATCCCAGACTCCAGCTGAAGGAGGCGAAAAGCAACGCGATCACGGACAGCGTGTCCGCCGTCGTTCCCTCGAGGAGGATCGGGACGCTCAGGAGCCCAGCCCCGCAAAAGCCGACAATCAGGGCAATGATCAGGAGCCACGAAGGAAACCTTTTGTCGATCAGGCTTTCAATAACGGCGGCCCAGATCGGAGTGGAGCTGACGAGCAGTGCAGCATAGGCTGAATGAATTCGCTGCTCGGCCCAGATGACAAGGCCATTCCCGCCGGTCCAGAGGAGTAGCCCCGAAACGCCGAGGACTACTAACTCCTGCCTGGTAGGCTTGATTCGCTGGCTGCGCGCCGCGCTCCACGCGAGCAAGACGAGACCAGCAATAATGACACGTGAGGCGCCTAAGGTGAACGGAGGGAATCCGGCGCCTTCACGCACTGCCACCCTGATCGCGAGGTACGTGCTCCCCCAGACGACATAGACGACGAGCAGATGGAGAAGACCCGCCCACTTGATGGAGTGATGCCGGCTGTGAGGTTCAACAATTCCGTCTTCGGCTGAGCTCACGAGGTGACTATTCTATTACGGCTGTCTGGGCAGTCACCAGCGACGGGAGGGACAAAAGGGAAGGGACAGCAGGGACAGCAGGGACAGCAGGGACAGCAGGGACAGCAGGGACAGAAGGGACAGAAGGGACAGAAGGGACAGAAGGGACAGAAGGGACAGCAGGGACAGAAGGGACAGAACGTCCTTTTGTCCCTGGTGTCTCTTCTGTCTCTTCTGTCCCTGCTGTCCCTGGCTTCACTCCGCAGTTCCGACTGGCAGCCGACCGTGAAAGCGAATGGCGTCTGATTCGTATTTCAGGTCGACACGCAGTGTCCCGGAATCCGCCATGAGGCCGAGGATGGCGTCCCATAGGCGTTTGTCCTGCTCCGGCATAGCAGCCGGATGCAAGGCTTGGACGAGCTCGCCCAACTCACGAGTCTGGATAAGAATGGTCCCGTGGCTTCCGGGCACCTCCTGGCCGCTCGCCATCTTGGCTGACTCGATGCTCCTGATCCACGCCCGCCCGGTTTCGAGTCCGGACGGCTGCAGGGCTATAACCAGGTACTGGCCGGTTACCTCGAACGCGGGGCCTTGGAGCGAAGCCAGCGGCGTCCGGAGTATCAAGCCCCGAATTGCCGCCCCAGGCAGGTTTTCGTGCCACGACTTGGCGGACAGAATCCCGAAACTGCTCAGCCACACCTGCTCTCCCGCCCATGTAAAAAGATCGTCAAGCACTCCTTCGATGGCTTTTCCACCTCGGAGCTGAAAGACCAGCGCCAGGTCGACCGAGTCAGTCTGCGGCACGCGCGCGGCGAGCAACCACGCCTGGTCCCCGATGACCGAAAAGAGGTCACGGTCCAGATTTCGGGCGTAGCGCTGCTGAAACTCCTCAAACCAGAATCCGAGATTGCGAAGCGGGCCGCGAGGGTCGCTCGCTGAGACGTAGCGAATCCAGGGCAGCCAGGCGTTCGATTCCGGTCGGAAGGCCACGACCGCGAAGGGCGAGCGTGAGGAACCGTCGGGCCTTTGTAGCGTCACACCTGACGCAGGGATCAGTACAGGAGATGCGGCCGGATTCAGCACCCGGCGAATTTCGGCCGGGAGGCGTGTCGCGTCATAGGCAACCAAACCATCGGTGACAAAAGCCCCGTCGACAAAGTCGCGCCGGAACGCGGCATACCGAACCACTGAGAGGTCCGCCGCGAGGGCCGCGGCTGCGTTCCTGAGCGGGAAGGGACAAGCCTCAATAGCCGACTCGCGCAGCAATTCCAGCGAGGCGTTCGAGTTGACGCAGCCGCGAATCAGTCCCCCGGCTGGTAACCGCTCTGCGATTTCGCTTAGTGGCACGACATCTGGAAACTTCAGTCCGTTGTCTTTTAACAAACGAGCCAGCAGATCCTTGGCGTCGGCCGGGCCGACCCAGAAAAGAGGTCCGTCGCGCAGATACGTGATGTCGGACAATGCGCGCAGGATCGCTTCCGCTTCCCCGGCATCGACCGGCTCGAGCAACCCGATCGGGACGGCGAAGGGCCATCGATCGGACGGAGCGAGGAAGAACACACTGCGGCGGCCGACCAGGCGGGGAACGAGATCAGGTGTCAGACCTCGCCCCGACAACAAGGCGTCCTGGAAGTCAGCGAGTGCCCGACTGCCCCTGATCTCGTCCCAGCGCTGGTCTACGTTGAAAGTCGAAACGGCGAGCAGAGCCGATCCCGGAACTCGGTACAGCAACTCGGAATCGGCCGTGAGGGAGCTCGCGTGCGCGGGGACGAAATCAAGATTCGTTAAATGGTTGACTGTCAGCGACAACGAGGGCAGAAGCCCAGCGGCCGCTGCAACCCACACGAGTAGCATCCTTTTCATAGTCCACCCCTTGGTGTATTGACGATTGACGATTAAGCCGCGGTCAATCCTCCGGAGGCACTTCAGGCACTTCGGCCGGATCCTGCCCGGCGCTGTTGTGTCCGAACGCGGTCAGTCCCCCCAGGGCGCCCAGCCCCATGGTCTCCACGGCCGACGAGGGCACGATAATCATCGACCCCTTCTGGCGCAGGCCTTCGTAAACCATGTTCATCGCCCGCAGGTGGAGGGCGACCGGGTTGTTTTGGTAGTGCAACGAAGCCCTCGCGAACTTCTCGGCTATTTCGGTCTCGGCCGTTCCGAGAATGATGCGGCTTTGTCGCTCCCGCTCAGCCTGAGCCTGCCGGCTCATCGCGTCTTCCAGATCCTTTGGGATGATGATGTCGCGTATCTCAACCGCTTGAGTGGTGATTCCCCAGCCACTCGTCTTCTCATCCAGCACTTTCTGGATTTCGTGGCCCAGGCGATCACGTTCCGAAAGCAGATTGGCGAGATCGTTCTTCCCGATCGCGTTCCTGAGGGCAGTCTGCGCGGACAGGATGACCGCGTCTTCGAACCTTTCCACCTCGAGCACGCATTTCTGCGCATCCCAAACCATCCAGAAGGCGATCGCATCCACGTTAACCGGGACCGTATCGGAGGTCAGCGTCGTCTCGGCGCTGAAATCCGTCACTCTGACTCGCTGATCGACGAACCGCGCGACTTTGTCGATCACGGGAACAACGAGAAAGAGACCTGGCTTGCGTAGTGCCTTAAACTTACCGAAACGCAACACGACCGCCCGCTCCCACTGGTAGGCGATCTGCACAGATGGGGCAATGATCATCGCGACCACCGCCGAGACGAGGAGTACTTCGGAGTCCGGCCGGAGGTAGAGGTACCCAAGCAGGCAGTCAGCCGTCCCCGCAATCACCACTGCCTCCCAGACTTGGGCCACCCTGAAAATAATCGCCAGCGCAAGCCCGGAGCCCATGAAGAGGAGGACGGCCGTGGGACTGAAAGAATACATCTGCAGGAACACGACAAGTCCGGCGACGTAGATGGCGATGAGGAAAAGTGCGTTCAGCGGAGCAAATCGGAAATCTGCTCGCAGTGTAGTTGCGAAGTCCTGAACTGCTTTGCGTTCAAGGGCTGCGCCCGTCAAAATGGCTTTTCCCGCCTCTTTTACCACGGATCTCATAGCGATCTCTCCTTTCGCTGTTGCAGTCCGGTCAGTACGTCTTCAAACGACAGCCCGTAGGACGAGGCCCGGGCGAGCATTTCCGTGATGATCTGATCCAGCATGCGCTGGCGTTCGATGGCGTCGATGTCCGGCTTGCGGTCCCCCACGAACGTCCCGGATCCCTGGTGCGTCTCCAGCAGGCCTTCAATCTCCATTTGCCGATAGGCCCTGATCACGGTGTTGGGATTGATGGACAAGTCGACCGCCAGCTGCCGCACGGTCGGCAGTTGAGTACCGGGCTCGAGGTCGCCGCGGGCCATCGCGAACTTGACCTGCTCAATGATCTGCCGGTAGAACGGCACTCCGCTTTTCGGATCAATCCGGAACTCCAAGATCCACCTCCGTTCTCGTCTTACAGTGTTATAGTAGACTAGTACAATATCGCAACTCAAGCACTTTTTTTGCGGATCACAGCAAGGCGACCCTGGTGCTCGTCAAGGGGGCGCCGGAACGGCTGGACTTCCTGAACTACAAGCGGGGTGTGAATGCTGACACGGTCACCTGGCGGACGTCGTCGATCGAGCTGGGGACGAAATGATGATAAAGTCGAAGGGGACGGCCCGCTGGGAGTGCAGGCGAGACGCCTGCGGCCCCAGTGCAGGCGAGACGCCTGCGCTCCCAGCGGGCCGTCCCCCTTCGGCTGCCCCTTCGTTGGGAGGGCTGGTGCTCGCGAAAGAGTTTGCCGCAACTACTGCGTTTCAAAGGACCGGAGTCTCGATACAACTCGCGCGATTCTACGTCGTCGGCTGTTTGATCATGTCCTGGAAGCGGCGTTCGATTTCCTCGGCGGGGACGTCCTCGTTGTGAGTTGCGAGGTACCAGTGATTGCCGAACGGATCGTCGACCCCGGCTGACCGATCACCGTAAAACATGTCCTGGGGTTCCATGGTGGATCTGGCCCCTGCCTCGACCGCTTTGCGGTATACACCGTCAACATCAGGGAGATACACATAAAGCGCGCACGTCTGTGGTTTCCAGCGCTCCGATGCCTGGCCTAACATAATTCGGGAATCACCGATCTGCAGCTCGGCATGCATGACGGAGCCATCCGGCATGTTCAGCCGATATACTTCCTTGGCGTCAAACGCCCGTTTGACGAAGTCAATGAATTTGTCCGCCTTCTCGACTACAAAGTAAGGCGTGATACTGTGGTTACCCTCGGGAATCGGTTTCACTGCCATAGCTTGGTACTCCTTTTGGTGGGATTTCCCCCATCGTACGCTTCGACAGTTGGAGGGTTCAAGGTGACGAGACTTGCTCCTCCTCCTCATGATTGGGGCGGACATCGGCGGGAGCGCCTTTCTCTCCGGCGAGGTTGCGGGCGGTATTGATCAGGCCGATGTGCGAGAAGGCCTGGGGGAAATTCCCGAGCAGGCGCTTCTGCTCGGGCGAATACTCTTCTGAGAGCAGCCCAAGATCGTTGCGACAGTCGAGAAGTCGCTCAAAGATCTCCCGAGCCTCGTTGCCCCGTCCCTGGAGCGCCAGGTTGTCTGCCAGCCAGAACGTGCAGAGAAAAAAAGCGCCTTCGCCTCCGGGAAGTCCGTCCACTTTGGGGTCGATCGGGTATCTCTGGACGAAACCGTCGCGCATGAGTCTTTGCTGGATCAGCCGCACGGTCCCTTGCATGGCAGGGTGATCCGCGCGGAGGAAGCCGACGAGGGGCAGCATTAATAGGCTGGCATCCGGCTCTTTGGACCCGTAATACCAGACGAACGAGTTGAGCTCCGGATCAAAGCCGCGACGCCAGATGTCGTCGCAGATCCGTTTTCGAAGATCCCGCCATCGGTCGATTGGTCCGGCTGCACCGAAATGCTTAACGGCCTTGATGGCACGGTCGATCGCCACCCACGCCATGACCTTGGAGTGGGTGAAGTGCCGCCGCGGCCCCCGAACTTCCCAGAGTCCTTCATCCGGCTTGTCCCAGTCGGTCTCCAGAAAACGGACGATGGCGCGCTGTATTCTCCAGGCGTTCTCGCTGGCAGGAACGCCGAGGCGGCGGGCCAGGTGCAGAGTGTCCATCAATTCGCCATAGACATCGAGCTGGTGTTGCTGGTAGGCGGCATTTCCGGTTCTTACCGGTTTGGATTTTTCATAGCCGGGTAACCAGTCCAACTCGATTTCGATCAAGCGCCGTTCGCCTCCGAGTCCGTACATGATATTAACCTCGGAGGGCGTGCCCGCCACTGCATTGGTCAGCCATTCTCGCCAGGCCTTGGCTTCCTCCTTGTACCCGCCGATCAAGAGCGAAGACAGCGTGAAAGTCGAATCACGAAGCCAACAGTAACGATAATCCCAGTTGCGCACGCCGCCGATGTCCTCCGGGAGCGAGGTGGTGGGCGCAGCGACGATGCCGCCGGTCGGCTGATAGATCAGTCCTTTCAACGTAATCAGGGATCTCACAACCGCGTCCCACCAGGGACCCTTGTAGGTGCAGCGTTGGCTCCACTCCTGCCACCAGCGTGTGGCGTCGGCCAGTTCCTTCTCAGGATCTTCGTACCTCGGCGCCGGGTCGTGGGTTTCGGACCACGTCATTGTGAACGGGATTCGCTGCCCTTCTTTGACCGTAAAATCGCCCACGGTTCGCAGGTCCTGGCCGTGCAGGTGGACGTCGGTCCAGAGGTAAACGGTATCGGGGCCGGCGGTCGCGCGAAGTCCTCTGTCGATATGCCTCACCCAGGGAATGATAGAGCCGTAATCAAACCGGAGGACGAGCTCGGTTCTCATCTTAACCTCGCCGCGGACTCCGATGACGATTCTCACGATGTCCGGCGCGGTTCCCCGGATCGGCATTAAATCGATAAGTTTGACACTGCCTGATCCGACCTCGTATTCGGTTTCCAGGATGAGAGTCCCAGGCAGGTATCGTCTCTTGATCGCTGTCGGTTCATCGGCCGGACAGATCTGCCAGCGGCCGTGCTCGCTTGTCCCAAGGAGGGCGGCGAAACAAGCCGGGGAATCAAAACGAGGCAGACAAAGCCAGTCGATGGAGCCGTTCTTCGCCACCAGCGCCGCCGTCTGGCAGTCGCCGATCATGCCATAGTCTTCAATCGGGCAGGACATAAGGGTTCAGGAGAGATAACAGCTATTTTTTCGATAATAAAGGAAATCCTGCAGGCACCCCAAACGACGACTACGCGCGGGGTGTACCAGAGGAGACAAAGGTAGGCCTTTCGATCGCACTCCCAACGACGATGTGCCGCAGGGGGTGCCCCCTATCCAATCCAGGCCCCGATGCCGTCCCAGGCTTGTTCCACCAGGCGCTTCGCGAGCGGCCGTTCTTTGGACAGCAGCGTATGAGCTGCGAGCATCAGTTCGACGCCGCCAGAGCTCTCCAGGCGGAACCCGATCACCCTGATTTGCTCTGTGGGAACCTCTGCCGCCTGGTCATAAAGGTCGATCAGCTCGCGGGCGGCATCGCGCGCTTGCTCGGCTGCTTCCCGTGACATGAGCGTCGCCGAGACCTTGGCCTTGGCCTGGTAGCTGACGCGCACCACCGCGGGGTGGAACAATTGAGCCCGATACAGCCGAGCCTTTTTCCCGAAACCCAGAAAACCGCTGCTGCCTTCGCTCTGCAGTTTCAAGAACTGAATCTTCGTGCCTTCTTCGACCTGCCCTTCGACTTGCGTGCGAGCGGTTACTTCATCCGGCGCCTCGACCGTCAGGCTCTCGGTGCCCGGCTGGCGTAATCCAGTCTCCTCGGTGAGAGTCGCTCCTTTCGGCACCTTGTGCCGGGCCTTTCCAAAAGCGCTCTCGGTGGTCGGCGCGGAACAGGTGATGGTGTCCGCCTTGGCGTCCGATAGTACTTCGGTCTGCATGACTTCGTAGCCTTCGGGAGTTCTCGACTGCAGTTGGCTCACGGCCTGATCAACGGAAACCGCCTCAACGACGATTCTGCGGAACACTTAGGCTCTTCCTTTCTCCATTTTGAAGCCCCGTGAATGGGCGATTCCAGCCAGTCTCCGCCGCCGGGCAGGATCCGAAGCACACAACGAAAGGCCGTCCATAACAGCCATGGCAAGGGGCGTGGGACGAGTGGCCAACAGCTCGAGCAGCAACTCGAAGGCTTCGTCGGTGCGGCAAAGACCGATCGCCAGGGCAAAAACCTTGATCTCCCCCGCAATTGAGGAGTCCTGGATCGCGCGACGCAGCAAATCCAGCGCGCCGAGAAGATGAGATTCGCCGAGTGCGAGGGCCGCCAACTCGCGTATCTCGCCGTCGTCTGATTGCAGGTAGCGCCCAAGGAAGTCCAGGGCAGAGTCCGGCGCTAATTGGATCAGCCCGGAGAAGCAGTCCGAGATAATTGAGCGGTCTTCGTCGCCAAGGTGGACTTTTATCCGGAGGAGCAACTCGCCTGCCTCACCGCCTGCGTACGCAGCCGCGTGAACCGCACCGCGCCGCGCATCCGGACAGGCGTCAAACAGCAGGTCTGCGAGGAAGCGGTACCGATCAGGGTGGTTGAGGCGAACTAGCGCCGCCATGCACCGGGCCCGCAGCGGGGCGGCAGTATCGGTTGTCCCGCCCCACACTGGCTCCAGCTGAATGTGGCGGAGTCCTTGAAGGAAGAGCGCAGGCTCCGGGTAATCAAGGCGGTCCAGGGCTTCAGCGATGGCGATCTTCGCGGCGCACCGTGGATCGCGTTTGACGGCCTGCTCCATGAAGCAGGAGAAGGACGCGACGAGATCGGGCACAAGCTCCGACAGCCCGTGCTCGCCGGCTGCCTGTGCTGCCCGCGCGGCCGGCAGGTTCTGCCGGGCACGCAAGGCCCGACGGAACAACGCCACCGATTCAGCGGAGCGCGGATCTCGGGCTGCCTGACTAACGAGCTCTACCTGCTCCTGTAGGGGGTCGCGCCTGGGCACGCCCCTCATCATACCTGACTGCCAGGGCAGAGCAGCGAGGATTTTGCAAAAAGTCGAAGGCCGTAAGGGTTCGGCCTCTGGCCGAGGGTAGTTGCGTCCAGCCCTATCGTGGCCGGACTCTCCAGAGTCCGGCGCCGGGCTCGCCGAGAGCCCGGCCTAACG
>Ga0105104_10001751_pt1 | contig 16188 bp, 15 predicted proteins | sample PPLLaktember2015_3_FD_87034 | JGI IMG/M metagenome (GOLD analysis project Ga0105104, IMG submission 87034) | Freshwater sediment microbial communities from Prairie Pothole Lake near Jamestown, North Dakota, USA - PPLs Lake P7 Core (6) Depth... | ecosystem: Environmental > Aquatic > Freshwater >... | reverse complement strand
CCAAATACAGGCCAAACTCATTCATTTTCTTGATATCCGATAATCGCAGGCATGGCAATGCTCCTATTCTCATTCCTGTGGATGTCTGGCTGGATTTGTTTGATGATTACACGGGAACGAATATCACATTTATCCAGTATCTTTACTATTTCATCAGTGGAATATGGTCTATCCTGATTATAATGACCTTCATCATTAGGTAAAAACCGTTTAATCTTCTTTGTATTTAATACGACATCATTCATTTCAAAGAAATGAAGTAATGCAGCACAGTATACCTGGATACTCCAATATTTTAACTTCTTAACTTCCTTCAGGTATTCCATATGACTTATGATTTTGGACTCAATAACACTGGGCTTTGTGTCAATTAAGGTCTGTAAATCGTCATTCTTTACAGTTATTTCGATAAAATGCTTGAATGCATGACGGTATGTCCGTTTTGTATCTGGCGAATTTAATCCATCAGTTACTTGATATATCCTTCTTTCCTCTTCCGCTGTCTGCTCTGTAGAATGAGGATGGAAAAAAAGGAGTATCCGCCACCATATGTATGTAAACTGATATCTTGATTCAGGTATTTATATGAAGGAAATGCTTCGTCTAAATACTTTTAAAGCTCGTAAACGTTAAACCATTGTTCTAAGATGTTTGGAAAAATCAGCGCAATTATCCTTTTAGTTGCAGACGCTCCCAAACTAATAAGCTTTTATAGGGATGTCCTTGAGTTGGAAGTCAAACAAGAATCTGAAGATTGGATAGAATTATCTACAAAGGAAGGATCTACGGTACTTGCACTATACCCTAAAAGAGACAAGAAAAAATCCTCAAATGTCAAACAAGGTTTGGGCGACGGTCGCAATACGCTAATAGGATTTAATGTAAGCGATTTAGACAGTGTTTGCAAGGAATTGGAGAAGAGGGGGGCAAGCTTTTTCAAGAGACCATCTGAGGAATCATTTGGCAAACATGCTATAATTGAAGACCCCGAAGGCAATCTTATTTCAATTGTAGAAATGAAGCCTAAAGATGAATACACTCAGATATCATACTATCATGGATTTGCTCCAGAATAATGTTGGGGTTGATTCGCAACTTCAAGGTTGGACACTACTAATTAAAATCAAGTCTCTTTTGAGCGCCGCAACAATTTGAGTAAAATAATCACATCCTAATTGTGCTCGTTATGAAGGAATGACTACTGGCAGCACGAAGAAAAGTAATGGGCAAAATAGACGACCTGATAAACCAGCATAATTTAGGAACTATGGTAAGTGCAGTGTACATATAAAATAACAAACGGATGTAGATCAACTAGGGAGAAATTCTAGATAATACCTTGGCTGACTACATTTTGTCTGATTCAAAAGTAAGTGCAACGGCAGCACTACGTGGTGGATATGATAAATAGAGTTTGCAAGTCTTGATGCGTTTTCAATACGAATATGCTATACATTTGATAATAAATGAGAATAAGGAGGAAAGGAAAGCCACGAATTCCATGTAAATTAGTAAAATGTTCCTCCAGGAAGGGAAATGTTTAAAGAAATGTCATTGGCTATTATCTAGGAAGAATTTGTGGCATAGGAAGACAATATTCAAGCTGAGCACATGTCTAACTATTCCATTTCTTCTTCAAAAGCGGCCAGGGGAGGTTCAATAAAAGTAGGATTAACCCCTGGCTAAACAATTGCTAGCCTTAATTTAGGTTAAACCCTTTGTGAGTCGACGCGGGTAAGAAATAGCAATAATCATTTTTGGAATTCTTTTATGTGTTATGCTGTCAGAATATTGATTGACAATTAAGACATCAAGTTATAGGCAAACGGTCATTTGCCTGCAAAGATATTTACTAATGAAATACTTACTAGACCTAAGGATCACTACTTTTGTATAGTTCACTTCTTCCTACAACGATTGCAATATCTCGGAACATTTCAAATATTAAGATCTCCCCCAATGAATTTATCTAGCGTACAAAAGAGAAAGTATAAGATGAAAATCGATAAGAAATTTGCATTAACCGTGACCATTAGTATCATTGTGACAATTTTAGTTTATATAGGGATAGTTACCTCACTCGAAAGACCTACCCTTAGTAGGACGCCAATATCAAAGGAAAACGCCATCTCAATTGTGATTGACAGTAGAAATTTAACTTCCTCCGATCGACGAGATTTTGTTACGGAATTTGTGCATATAAAAGGAAATGGGTCATTCTACGAATCAAATCTCAATTCCAATAATGTGGGACGATATTTAGGCGATTCTCACCCGACTATAAACAATGCCAGTTACTTTGTGTGGAAAGTAACAGATAAGAAGAATAATTTCACATTTTTCATTGATAATTTGAATGGTGAAATAGTCTCTGAAATCAGTCGATGATTGGCTAAATGTTTGCCTTAACCTGCTGAATATCTAAGACCTTCGGAAACCTTACGATTAAGAAAAATTGATACTGAATCTCAGTAACTAGCATTTACGTAAATCGTTAAGAAGAATTCTAGGTTGTTCAGACAACTAGAAATCAGCCGGATTGAACACCACAGGCGGCCGATAACAAGCAGATAACTGCTTGGCTTGATAGGATAATTCAGATTATCTTATATCGCTCAGCTATTTTAATCACTTCACTGTGGATATCTTCCTTTGACTTGTTGTTTGCATCAACTATCTTCCATCCGTAGGCGTCGGCATATTTGATAAAGTAGCTTCTTACCTTTCTAAGATAATTCTTATCTTGCTCATTGACGTCTGGATTCAAATTTCTGGACATAGATTCCTCTACAGATATGTCCAGTATTATAATTAGATTAGCTTGTGGCATCTCTCCGTCGAGAGATTCAAGCCATTCATGTCTAGTAATCCCATCAGCTAATCCATAAATAATATTACTTTGATAGTAGCGATTCATGACTATGATCGTTCCCTCATCAAGTAATCTTTCAATGACAGGCTTCTCTTCATATCTATTTAGTGTAAATAAAACGTGTAACGCATGTGGATTGTATAGTGTCTGGCCTTTTAGGTGTCTGTGGATTTCGATTCCACTAAAGGTACTATAATTAGGAAAATTCATTTGCACTGCCTTAAGGCTTGTCATTGAGCTAACATAATCCACGAGTAGCTTTGATTGCGTTGTTTTCCCCGATTTGTCTATTCCCTCTAGAACTATGATCTTACCATTTGTCATAAATTTTCAGCTTTTCTCTCTTGTATTATTCCGAATATTTATTTCAATACAACTACCACTCTCGCCATCTATAGACCCGATCTCAACTATCCTAAGTATTTCCTTGATTTGTTCTCAATGAGCAATTAGAATCCATCTAAATTGCTTCGTCCTATTCTTACAGCATTTGTCATTTCCTATTTTCATAAGATAAGTGTGTGTTCATGCAATTGAATGGGTCAAGAACAGAGGTTGAGAAAGGGTTTTCATACTTTCATAGCGGAATATTCAATGAGATAGGAGATAGTACATTACAAAAAATCAGATAATTCATTTTATATTTTTCCGACGAACGAATTAAACACGCTTTGTGATACCTAATACCCCATTTAAGCGACAACCTTTCCATTTAGCCTTTCAATCTCGTCCATTAGAAGACTGAAGGTCTCTTTATATCTTAATTGAACTTTTTTTCTATCCTCCCCTTTAGAAACAATTTGAATTTGCAATATTGGTTTATGGTCTGAAGTATATCCCTTGGGGTGTGTTTTTACATACATTGATTGTGGAAGGTTTGAATCCTTTATCTTGAAGAGGATGGGAGTAAGGAAAGATTCACCTACTCCTATTACTTCATGAGTGGTTTCGATGACATGGAAATTTGTACTAATTTGTTTTTTAAGAATTGGGATTACAAAAGCTGAAAAGATCCCTTCCAATTCCATGGGAACCCCGGGCAAGCAAAAAATCCTTCTGCTAGATCGTTGTCTTGACTTTACTTCTATCAGAACTGCCGGAGCGATACCCACTTTATTTTGAATAGGAATGGAACCCTTAGGCATCATGGCCATTTTTAACCGAAATTCATTTATCTGATACTCAATTGAAAGTCTTTCATAGCTCTTTCTCATCATCTCCACGGCCTTTTCACTCAATTCAAGCTTGTGTCTTAATGCAGAAGCAACACCTTCCAATGTTTTGTCGTCGGGAGTCGGACCTAAACCTCCTGATATTATTAACCAATCTATTCCTCTTTTTAGAGATTCGGTTATTGCCGATGAAATCTCACAAACGTCATCACCTACTATCGTAACCCTATTTACAGATCCACCGATTCCTGTAATCTTCTTCGAGAGCCACTCTGAGTTGGTATTTAAGACTAATCCTGTTAGTAATTCATCTCCAATACATAATATCTCGACAATTTGGGTAACAATCCATCACCGAAATGGGGTAACTATTATCAATATATGAATTATAGAGGTAAATTTAGCTTCCATGGTTTAGCCTTCAAATTTCTCCACAAATAGCGCTTCATCACAAGAGCAACAAAACTTACTATCTCGTACGTGTGTTCGTTTCAAAATTTAGTAATGCTTAATTATAAATCTAGCATACATTAATACCTGGCCACTTGATATCTTCTCAAGATAATCATTCTAAAAAGACAGAAGTATTGTATGGTGAAGAAAATATAATGAATTCCATATTACAGTTTTTATCTGGTGAAGATAGAATAGACGCCTGTGGTGATTCTAATGCTCCAGCATTTGTTCTTAAGGTTTACAAGAAACTGATGGTAAATGCCAAAAATGAACACGGAGGCATTAGATTAAGATTCCTTACAGACATTGACAGTGAAAATATAAACGATTGTAAGGAGTTGATGAAATTTGCCGAAGTCGTTCGCCATGTAGAGGGGATTAAAGCAAACTTTGCTGTAAGAAATACCGATTATATTGGTATCGCGACTTCTAACGCAGAAATTCAATCTTCGATTCAATCACATATTATTTACAGTAATGTCAAGGGTATTATTGATCAGCAACAATATTTATTCAATAGTCTTTGGGATAAGTCTATCCCGGCTGAACAGAGAATTGAAGAAATAGAGAGGGGTGTACAGGCAGAATTCTTCGAAATCATCAATGACACTAAGAGGATAAGTGAGATTCTGATCGATTTGGCAAAATCTGTAGTAAACGAGGTCGTGTTACTTCTCCCCAATGATAGAGCTTTGATAAGAATAGATAGACTTGGTGTTGTTGATTCATTGCTAGAAGCGTCCAGAAATGGCGCGGTAATAAAGATTATCTGCCCGTTATCTGAAGAGAATAAACCGATTCAGAAAAAAATATTCAATGCCTCACCGAATGTTAAATTAATCGATGGCAGCAATTCACAGCATGGACTGTACATAATTGATAGCATAAAGTTCCTAAGAGTGGAGCTCGTAAAACCAGAAGCAGAAAGCTTTCTAGATGCGATTGGTTTTGCCATCTATTCAAATAACAAAAGAAGTGCAGACTTGTATAGATGGATGTTTGAACTGCTTTGGAATGAGCGAGTTATTAATTTAGAATCAAAAAAGGCAAATCGAATGCAAAAAGAGTTCATGAACGTTGCCGCACACGAGCTAAGGACACCTATTCAACCTATAGTTGGTTTAGCTCATCTTCTCAGATATGAGAAGGAGTACATGAAAGGTAAGGAGCAAGAATCACTAGATGTCATCATTAGAAATGCCGAACGGCTCCAAAGGCTTGCGGAAAATATACTTGATGCAAGTAGAATCGAGAGTCAGAGATTAACTTTAAGAAAAGTTAGATTCGAGTTGAATGATTTGCTCTTTAGCATAGTACAAAACTATTACAAAGAAAGTACGAATTCTGCAAGTAGCGGAAAAGACGTATCTGTACTATATGAACCTCCAAATGAAAATATAGTTGTCGAAGCTGATAAAGAAAGGATATCTCAAGTTGTTCGCAATATAATAGGTAATGCCTTAGAATTCACAAGTGAAGGGACTGTATTAGTAACATTAAGAAAAGAACGACAGCAAGAAAATGAAGGGAGGCAGATTGCTGTTGTTGCAGTAACAGATTCTGGTTGTGGTATAGATCCAGCTATCGTGCCAAGGATTTTTGAAAAGTTTGTCACAAGGTCAGATAAGGGTACTGGATTAGGGTTGTTCGTATCAAAGAGTATTATACAAGCGCATGAAGGTAGAATCTGGGTCCAAAACAATACAGAAGGAGAGAAAGGTACCACCTTTTGCTTTACCCTGCCATGTAAGTAGATGTTCTACGGCTGAAGCTTTCAAATTCTGACGTTTACCCCGTTTTCATTGAGATACTGCTTCACGGAATTTACAGTTGCTTTTTCATAATGAAAAATTGAGGCAGCTAATGCAGCTTCTACATCGGTCCTACGAAATACTTCTAGTATGTGTTCTTGTGATCCACATCCACCAGAAGCTATAACTGGAATCCGAACTGCTCTACTGATTGCTCGAATCAATTCAAGATCATATCCATTTTCAGTCCCGTCTTTATCAATACTTGTTAACAGGATTTCTCCAGCTCCAAGTTTTTCTACTTTCTTTGCCCATTCTATTGCTTCAATGCCTGTTCCTTCACGGCCACCTAATATTCTTACTTCAAACCAGCAACTCTTCTTTTCAGTTGAGTGGCCAACGTGATGCCGTTTTACGTCTATAGCCACAACAACACATTGCTTACCAAAAAGATTCATCAATTGAGATACAAGTTCCGGATTCTTTACTGCCGCAGTATTTATTGAGACTTTATCTGCCCCGCTTAACAAAATCTCTCTTGCATCATGAAGATTCCTGATACCACCTCCTACGGTAAATGGTATGTTGATAACCCTTGCTACTTCTTTGATAACAGTTTTTAAGGCTTCTCTGCCTTCATGTGAAGCATTGATATCAAGAAAGACTATCTCATCTGCTCCTTCATGAGTATATTTTTTTGCAAAGAATACAGGGTCACCAGCGATTTTCACATCAGAGAAATTTATACCCTTGACAACGTTACCGGCATCAACGTCTAAGCAAGGAATAATCCTTTTTGCAAGTGTCATATCATTACGCTAGGGCTCTCGCATGCGCGATACTTATCCTTCTGTCATAGAGTGCTTTGCCTAAGATTATTGAAGAACACCCGGCTGTTCGTGCTCGCAGGATATCTTCCAAGCTGGAAATTCCTCCACTTGCAATTATTTTTGCACCGGGAACAGTAGAAGCGTGTCGTAAACTAAATAAATCTGGGCCGGAAAGAGTACCATCTTTCTCAACACTTGTCAGTAAAAATTCTGAAATGCCTACTGCTTGAAAATCATAAATGGCGTTTTGAATCGAGAAATTCGTCTTTTCTTTCCAACCATTTACTACTACCGTTCTATCCCGATGATCTACAGCAAGTACGATCCTTTCTTTCTTTTTCCTGATCATCTTTCCTATAAGATCTGGTTCCTGAAAAGCGATCGTGCCTAGAACGATCTTATTCACATTTTTCAGCATTTCATTAATAATATCAACTGATCTTATTCCTCCAGCAGCCTGTACCGGTATCTGAATAGATGCTGCTATTTTATATATCATTTTCCGATTGTTATTTCCCGTCTGTAATGCTGCGTCTAGATCAACTATGTGTAACATTTCTGCCCCCTCAGCAGCCCACCTCTCAGCCACTTCAACAGGATCGTCGCTATAGATGGTCTTAGTATCAGGATCCCCTTTCACTAATCTTACAACTTTCCCATCCAACAGATCAATTGCAGGGATGACCATCATCTACTCTTATCACACACTCCAATGAAATTCTTAATAATCTTCTCACCTATTGCTCCTGATTTTTCTGGATGGAATTGGGTCCCAAAGAGATTATCCTTCTCTATTACTACAGGAAACCTAGTCCCATACTCGGCGCTAGCCATAGTGATCTCCATTTCTTGTGATACGATTCTATATGAATGAACAAAATATACCCATGATCCGTCCTGTACGCCTCTAAGTAATTTGCCTCTCTTATTAGTAATAATCAGATTGTTCCAACCAATATGTGGAACCTTTACTTGTTTCTTGTCAAGCACCTGTACGTAACCTTCTAACAATTTGAGTCCATCCAGTTTCCCTTCTTCACTTTTCTCCAGGAACATTTCCATTCCTAGGCATATGCCCAGAATTGGTGTTCCCCCTACGGATGCTTTTTCAAGTGTTCCTTTGAAGGGTTCAAGAGATATTATCGCAGGATCGAAATTCCCTACTCCTGGTAGTACCAGACCATCGAATTCGTCTAAGGTGTTCATGTCTCTTATTATTGATACTTTTTTAGCCCCATTGTTCCGGATGGAGGATTCTAAACTAAATAGATTTCCAGCTCCATAGTCGAAAATAGCCAGTCTGGCCATTACATTTCTCCTTTGGTACTGGCAACACCTTGACTCCTAGGATCAAAATTTATAGCCATACGAAATGCGATCGCAAATGCCTTTATTACAGATTCAACCTTGTGATGATCATTTTCCCCGTACTTAACATCAATATGAACACATGCGTTAAGGTTCTCCACAAGCGATCGAACGAAATGCTCTATGTCTTCTTTGTAAATTCCCTCAATCTTATTGTTGATGAGAGACAACGAAATCCTGCTATATTGCCGCCTGACAAGGTCAATAGAAGCGATCGTCAAAGAATCGTCCATCGGGACGATTGCATAACCAAACCTAAAGATATGCTTCCTATCGCTTAGTGCCTTGTCTAAAGCACGGGAAAGAGAGATAGCGGTGTCCTCGATCAAGTGGTGTACAATATTATCATTTGAATTAGCAAGTACATTGATATCAATCATACTATGTCTTGCGAGAGATTCTATTAAGTGATTAATAAAAGGCAATCCAGCTGAGGAAGTGTTCGCTTTTCCCGTTCCGTCTAGATTGACTGTAACTTTGATATTTGTTTCTTTGGTGGAGCGAGTAGTTTCACCAATCCTTTCATGCTTACTTTCTTCAATCAAATGCGATCAAGTATTCACATTACATTATTTAATATATTTGGCAGATTATTGACGCTTCTTAATACTAACTCTGCACCATTCTGCTTAAGAGCTTTCCTAGTTTCCATAGGTTTAGGACTCAATCCATATATTCCAATGAATTCAACATCCAGTCCCATTTCTTCTTTCGCCTTTCCTACCATAATTATATCCTCTACAGAATCACCAACGTATATAGCATGCTTTGTTAGCATTCGTTTCATAGCTTTTCTAATTCCATAAGGATTAGGCTTTGCATTTTTTCTTGGTTCGTCTTCCAAAAATATGCATGCTTCTTTGTTAAAAGTTGATAATATCCCTTGAAGAGAGTACTCAAAGGCCAATTTACTCCTTCCTGAAACAACTCCAATACTATTATTAAATCTATTTAACAGGAATCTTGTAGTGCTCCTGGTAATCAGAACCTTTTCATTATCGATTAAACCGTCACCAAAATAGTGTTTAGGATAAATACCGTATCTTTGCTTAAATAGTTCTCCTCCATAAAAAACTTCATCAAACACAGTTGTCACAATACTCCCTCCAACAGGTCCAGGATAACTCAACTTGAGTTTTATTCTCTCAACTGTAGCTTTAGAATAGAGTGTCGACAGATACCTTTCTACAGAAATTATGCCTCCTGCATCAATCTTATTGGTTGCACCAAAAAGAAGGCTTTCTAATTCTTTCGTGTTTGTAATCTGACTTACCAATGAAGTGAGAATCAGGGCATAAGTAGTATCAATATCGTTATTAAAGCCTCCAGTTCGACGCATTTTAAGTAGGATACTGTCTGATACGGACTGAATTGTTTTGGCCATATTCAAAATGTCGAGAACATGTTTGACCGTTTTTTTGATAGCAAGATTGTACGATAGTCGAGTGTCTATCAGAACTCCATCCACATCAAAGAGTATGCCATCTAAATTCTTCTTGTAGAACTTGAGTACCCTCCATTAATGAAACTTGGTGAGTGAGACAGTTTTATCCATCCTTTGACATGATTTTTCTCATCGAGTCGATAAATTTATCATTCATTTCTTCAGTACCCACTGTAACCCTAAAGCACCCTCTATATTCACAAAAATCACCTAAAGCCTTAATTGATATCAATTCATGACTAAGCTCTTCTTGAATTGAGTCGTATAAATCAAAAGATTCAAAAAAGACAAAATTTGCGTCCGATCGGAAAGGTTTAATTCCTTGCATTTTTCTAAGTATTAGAAACAAATTGTCTCTTTGTTGTCTGATTAATTGAACTATCTCCAAAAAGTACTGTGACGAGGATAAAGCAGATGTGGCTACGGATAGTGACAAGCTATTAATCGGATAGGGGGATTGGATATGTGTTCTAAAAATCTCTGCCAAATTCTCATGGGAGATTAGATACCCTATCCTTGCACCAGCTAATCCAAACGCTTTTGACATAGTCCGAAGAACGATCAAATTATCATACTTAGCTACGAATTGGGATAAACTATAATTTCCAAATTCTACATACGCTTCATCAACTATTATCAACTTGTCGTTTAGTGTTTCAACAATGTCTAGCATTGTCTCTTTGTCAAACTGATTTCCTGTAGGATTATTAGGAGAACAAATATATACAATATTTGATTTTTTTGCACTGTTCATAAATCTTGATAGCGGAATGCTATTGTCTATTTCGTTCAAAGGAACACTTTCAATCGGTATGTCATGTAATTTACATCGGTTTATGAAATATGAGAAAGTGGGTTCAACAATAGTAACATTACCTCGTTTTCCTAACGTCGATAACAAAGATTCTATTATTTGATCTGAACCATTGCTAACAGCAATATGCTTCTTGTTCATGTTCAAATATCTTGATAATTCATCATGGAACTTCTCTAATTCTTCGGCAGGATAATATCTCAAGTCAGTCATGGAGACTGCTTTAGACACAATATCATTTAGGAATTGTGGAGACAAAGCAAGATTCTCATTGGCATCCATTTTTATAACTCTGTCACGAGTAGCGGGCTTGACATATGCGTCAAGTTTGGACAGTTCCAGAAGCCTTTTTGAGAGCCATTCTGACGTCATTTCCAAAATCTTCCTTCTACTGCTCTGTAATGATTAAATAATCCCTCTGCAGTCGTGATTTCCCTTACACAAGATTCAATCTTTTTTAGCTCTTTTCCGTTTAATTCAATGCAACTTATCATCTTTAGAAAGTCCAAGACAGATAATGCAGCTCGCGACTTAGCAAATCCCCGGGTAGGTAACACATGATTTGAACCTAGGCAATAATCACTAGCTGCAGATGGAGTGTCCTTTCCTATAAGAATGAGGCCTGCAGATCTTATTTTTTTAACTACCGAAGCCGCGTTAACAGTCATTACCTCTAAATGTTCAGGCGCGAATTCATTTATAAAATCGATAGCATCAGATTCTTGTTTGCATATTGCAAGAAAACCATTCCCATTAAGACTTTTCGAAATTATATCGCGCCTTGGGATACCCTCTTTGCTTCTGATCAGCACATTAATCTCTTCTTTAATTCGCATCGCCATGCGTCTCGATGTCGTTACAACACCACAGAGTGTGTCACTACTGTGCTCAGATTGAGAGATCAAATCAAGAGCTACGAGCCGAGGATGTGATTTTGAATCAGCAAATACCAACAATTCTGTAGGACCGGCGACCATATCGATTGCAACCCTGTCGGAAACCATATTTTTGGCAGCGGTTACAAAAATACCTCCAGGTCCCACAATCTTGTCAACTTTCCTAACGCTTTCTGTTCCAAAGGCTAGTGCGGCTATTCCTTGAGCTCCTCCAAGTTTGTAGACTTCCTTTACTTTGCAGATATCAGCAGCGACCAGGGTCAGAGGATCAATACTTCCATCCTTCCGAGGAGGAGTGATCACAACTAATCTCTTGACGCCAGCCACATTTGCTGGAGTACAGCACATCAGTAAGGTACTAGGGTATCTAGCTTCCCCTCCTGGTACATAGCAACCAACACTCTCTATAGGTCTAAGCAGTCTTGTTACTTTTGTTCGGTCAAATCGTGATTCGATGTTACTCAGATGATCAAACAAATCAGATTCGAATCTAATCAATCTCTTTCGCATTGCATGTATTGATCTTAGCTGCAAAGAAGTGACATTTTTAAATGCAGTTCTAATTTCGTCCTCAGACACTCTAAGAGTTTTCAGTTCGACGCCTTCGAATTCTTTAGTATACTTAAGGAGTGCACGATCCCCAGACTTTCCTACTGACGTTATAATAGCACTTGTCTTTTTTATAATATTATCTGATAAAGTTTCATGTACCTTCCTAAAATTTGCAACATCTAACTGCACATTTTTTATATCAATAATTCTCAAGAATTCTCAACACCATCTAGATCACTATTATTCTCGGACAATTTACGTTGCAGTTAGAGGGGAATGAAACAGGAATATATCTTGTACGCCAAGAGGCCTACAATAGATAATCTTATTTGAGTAGAATTTGGGCTTCCTGACGGGATACTAATCTATTCTATCATATTAACGAAACTCTTCGATGTTGTAATCTTCTCCTAACATGGTGGTCTTGGTTTAAGCTTAGCAAAATGAAATTTTAATAATGAAAATCATTGTCTATAATTAGCTTGCCTGCTAGTGTGTTGCTTATCAATTGACTAGTCAATCATCACCGTTGACGAGATTTTTTTCATCAAAAAATGCAAAGCAGTAGAGGCAAAACTTAGATAACATCTTGCCAATCCATGATGATAGGAACACAAAAATGGATCAAATTAGATTATTGAAATAGTATTATGAACAGTTTAGTTCAAGTCAAAAGACAGCGATTATCTAAGTCCTGTAAAGATTATCATATTGAGGTTTTTTTTATGTACCGATCTAAATCTTGTCTTACTGAGATATGACTGTACTGGTCAGACGAGATGATGAATTTACTAATATACTCAAACTGAATCTAAGATCTAGATATAGCCAGAAAAGGCGGTCTGAAGATGAAGTGCATGTCTCAGATATTATTCCTTCATCATGTATAAGAAAACAGTATTATTCACGTAAATTTCCAGAGATTGATACGATATCTGATGAGTCTATATATCATGTCATCAGAGGAGAGTCTAGCGAATTTGTTATAACTCAGCATGCAAACATAGGCGTCTCCCAAGCAAATCTTAAATTCGACGGAATACTTGCGCATCCGGATATAATGTCTGACGATTCTGTTGTTGAACTCAAAGACACTTTGAACTTCAATAGACTAAACATTGCCGATGAAAAGTTCAGATCATATCTGCGCCAATTGTTATATTATCTTGTAATAACAGGCGTTGAACGAGGAGTCATTTCCATTAGGTATAATACGAAAGAACTGAGATGGATAAAAAGTGATTCGAAGGGGGATTACTTTCTTCGACCTCATGATGCGAAAGGGCCGTTTATAGAAAGTTGGAGTGTCCATCTGCGACAAGATGATATTGTTAGGGAAATTTTGAAGAACGAAATGGTTAGAAGAAAAAATCTTTTCAGGAAAGCACTTGAACATTCCGATGTGTCTATCCTTCCTAGGCTTTCTCAGTCCAAGAGGAATTTGAAGTGCCCCAAATGCAATTTCTATAATAGATGTATGAATGAAGATGATGAAACTGCAGAAGCTCAAGAAATGGCTAACGAATTAGACATATTGGACATCTCTGGGGTGATTGATTTCAGACCTCCTGCAAGTGAGTAATAGAATCTACTATTCCTTGATTGAAACTAGAGTATAAATTACAATGAAGTTCTCAATAGTTTTTGTACTTCTGTAGATGCCTATTTCATTTGTTATCTCTGCTCTATAATATAATAATGGAGCATTTTTCAGTCATACTAAAGTGTAGAACGATAATCAATTGGGTACATTTACTTCCTTTTGCGAGGAGAAGTTATCCTGTTCAATGGATTCTATTTATCAGTGAGCAGATTTCAAATCGCATCTAGCACACGTGGCAAACGGAATATTTCCAGCTCAATCTCGGATTCGTTGTCTCTACCGTTAATTCTAATTCATTTTCGATGATAAGATCATTATCTGAATAAATAATATAATATTCCTCAAGCGAATCCGGATTGATCGAGCATGTAAATGACCTGCATCAAATATGTCGCTAAGTCATTACGTTGAGTTGGTTGGATTGCAAATCGCAGAGTTATTGTCCTCTTTAATATTTAGACGGGTAATATCATTTTTGATTTAGTTTCTTTACCAACTGTATACTGTCATACAAAAACTCACATATGGTATTAAACTAGTATGATTTTAGTTCTTTGAGTAACTGTGAAGTCCTTTTAATCGTAGCGCCATAGTTCTCCTTTATATACTGTAGGCCTGACTTATGGTTTTCTTCTGTGAATGCAGTGACAGAATCTTCAGGGATAATCATATTGAATCCCCTAATAAATCCGCCATATGCAGTATGTTTGACACAAATGTGTGTGTGTATTCCAGTTATAATCAGAGTGTTAGCTCCTTGTCCTTCATATACGCTTCTTAAAAGCTTATCAAGATTAGTATTGTCAAAAGAACCATAGCTTCTTTTTGGAACCACATAGTCAGTTGATCGTGGTTCAAGTTCGTGGATCACTTTGGATCCCGGCGTAAGTTTTATGGCATGAGGACCCCATATTTTAAGTTCAGGGTCGGAAATTTCGTGTTCATCATTACAATAAAAAATTGGAATATCTCTCTCTCTCGCAGCATCCAATAATGCTCTTAATTTTGGGATTATGTGAGAAGCTCTATTTGATCTTAATTTCCCATGAACAAAATCATTTAACATGTCGTTTACTAAGACAGCATATCTTGTTTCATACCGTTGTCCTACACGCACGCTAGTTTTTCTATCTGCTGGTGGTATCCGCTTCGCTATAGGGAATGCAGCGGCATGAGTAGGGTTGTCCATTTAATGCATCATCTCTTTACCCTCGAGAACTGTGTATTGACAGCATACATGCTGTGAGTAGGTTTTGAGATCCTCATCATCAAGATTTAGGCACATCGAGGCTTCAGTCCTCGAGATTTTTGCACATTTATCTTAATTCTAAGAATAAAATATAATTTATTCGTATGGATCAACGCGGTTTAATGAGATTAAAATAGAATAGTATCTCAGGTAACGCTTTCATAAATAGAATGGAGTTATGGGCACGGGCATCAAATTATCTACAGTAAGCAGAATAGCTATCGCACAAATTCATCATCTTCAACTATTTTACAAATGGTCATCAATATTGATCTCGTCAAGCTGGAGAATCTGCCTTGGTTCACTTACTACAAGACCTTGAGCTCTCTTCCGCAATAATGGAAGGATTTTGATAAATTCGTTTTTGTCTATTATCGTGCTAACGCTATACCATCCACTTTCACTTAGATTGCTTATTGTGGGCCTCTTGAGAGCGGGAAGATTTTCAAGAATGGGACTAATATTTTCTTCTTTAACATTCATAAAAATGTGAACTTTTTTTCTCGCTTCAACTACTCCCTTCAATAGAGCGAGCATATCTGCAATCTTTTCTCTCTTACCTATATTCATCAATGACGTCTTATTAGCAATTAATATTGCAGATGACTCCATTACAGTATCTATAATTTTAAGATTGTTCTGCATTATGGTCGTTCCTGTTTCAGTAATATCAAAGATCGCATCAACGTCTTCTGGTGGTTTAGCTTCTGTCGCGCCAAAAGAAAGGAATATCTGCACATTCTTGTTTGTTCCTACACGCAACCATGGGGTAATGATTTGGGGATCAGAATCGCCAAAATACCTAGTGTATGCACTATTAGATTTAATATGTGAAGAAGTGGTCGTAAGATATTCAGACGAAATTCTCAAAGTCTTCTTCTTTTCCGCGAATTCTGTGATCAGTTCCGATAAATTATTGACCGGAAAAATCTCAGGTACTGCAATGACCTGGCTGACGTGCCCATACTCCAAATCAAGCAAAGGAGAAACATATGCGTTGGCTTCTCTGACCCAATCCTTACCAGTTATTCCAACATCGTAGAAACCTTCTTGAACATAAGTAGGAATTTCTTGAGGGCGTAGGATTTTCACTTCGATATCTGGATCACTGAGTTTGATGCGATATGTTCGTCCATGACCACTAACAGTCTGCCATGCTTGTTCGAGTACTCTAAATGTTG
>Ga0105104_10001750_pt1 | contig 16197 bp, 9 predicted proteins | sample PPLLaktember2015_3_FD_87034 | JGI IMG/M metagenome (GOLD analysis project Ga0105104, IMG submission 87034) | Freshwater sediment microbial communities from Prairie Pothole Lake near Jamestown, North Dakota, USA - PPLs Lake P7 Core (6) Depth... | ecosystem: Environmental > Aquatic > Freshwater >... | reverse complement strand
TTACTGAAAAACAATAATATAGCTGACAAAGTAACAAGAACAAAAAGTATGGCAAACAGGCCTACTGCTATTAATCTTCGGTCAATCCACTGACGGGTTTCCATGGTATGATACGTAGCGTTAAAAGCCAGGATAATACCGTTGATTCCCTTCTGGACAAAAAAAAGCGTAATAAGGAAACCAAATATCTGTAAGCCGTTGTGTTTTTCCTCCAGTAATAATTCCAGCGCAGCGTAGGAATTTTGAGGGATGACCTCCATAAGAATTTCCATCAGACCCTGCTGAAAATTTCGGATCGGCAGGTAGGGAATCAGTCCAAGCAGAAAAATGATCGCCGGACCAAGTGCCAGTAAAAAATGAAAGGCGATGGAGGTTGCCCTTATGTTAAGAGATCCCTTGGAAAGCCCTCTTATGAAATAGGAAATGACTTCATAGGCAGACAGGCCTTTGGTGCCCGGAAATTTGATAAGCTTGCTCCACCGGACAAGTTTTTTATTTCGAAAATTCACCTTAAAGGTAGGAGCGTGTCGGTCCGAATTCATCTGTCTTGTAATTTAAGGCCTTCAAACTCAGATCGAGACTTTTTATCTGGTGGGTAAGTGCTCCTACGGAAATAAAATCCACTCCGCATTCAGCATATGACCTGATATTCTCAAATGTAATTCCTCCGGAGGATTCGGTTTCATACCGGCCGTTAATCATTTCCACCGCTTTCCGTGTATCGGGAATATTAAAATTGTCAAGCATGATCCGTTGAATGCCACCTATTGCCATAATAGTCTGAATATCTTCCAGGCTGCGGGCTTCAATTTCAATATTCAGATTTTTACCGGTCCGCTGCATGTATTCCTTTACCCGGCTGATGGCCTGGCTGATTCCACCTGAAAAATCAATGTGATTGTCCTTGATGAGGATCATATCGAACAAACCAAACCGGTGGTTTTCCCCGCCTCCTGTCTTAACCGCTGCCTTTTCAAGTAAACGCATTCCGGGAGTCGTTTTGCGCGTATCAAGGATGCGGGTTTTCAAACCCTGCAATTGGCCAACATAGCGATGCGTGGTGGTAGCAATTCCGCTCATCCGCTGCATAATATTAAGCACAAGCCTTTCGGCCTTCAGCAGGGCCAGGATCTTGCCTTCTACAATAAAAGCGATATCATGAGGTGCAACCCAATCACCGTCGTGTTTGAAAACCTGTATTTTTATTGTGGGATCAAGTTTATTGAAAATGCGAAGGGCAACATTTACTCCTGCCAGGACACCCTCTTCCTTTACAAGCAACTGGGCTTTGCCTATGGCATTGCGGGGAATACAGGCCCTGGAGGTGTGATCCCCGTCACCTATATCTTCTTTAAGCGCGTTATCAATGAATTCGTCGAAATAGCTACTCGGCATTTCCCTCTTCGAATCGGAGTTGGTGAATATATGGTTTGTTCTGTGTCATTTTAATCCATAGCGTTACCCTGAATTTTCCCGACGACGTTACCAGGTTGCCAATCGCATATTGCGACCCTTCCTTGCCGCCCTTGTGCAAAATGACGAAACTGCTTGGCACGTGTTTTGCGAAGAAATCCTTCATAATAAGTTCAGCCTGTTGTTTACTGTAGATATCTTCCTGATCGAGAATGGCCAATTCAATACTAGTATTAAAATATCCCGATAAAACAGCTGTATTGCCAGTGCGGAGGGCATCAACAATCGCCTGCGGAATATCTTCAGCCATCATTTTTTCCGCACGCATGGGGATAAAGAAAAAAAGAAAAACAAGGGATAATATAAAACTATTGATCTTCAATGTAGTGTTTATCATACTTCTTCTAAAATAAAAAGTATTTTTGAACAGGAATAAATCCGTTTGCATGGCAAATTTAATTATTTAATTCAATTATCATTATGCTCAAATTCCTTGCCAACTATTCTGTCCTCATCGCCGGGTTTGGTTTATTGTATCGTATGTGATGAAAATTGCCGTATTGAATATAGGCCGCACAGGCGATTCCTGGCTAAAGGATGGCCTTGCTTTATATGAGAACAGATTACGGCATTATGTTCCTTTTGAGATGGTCTATCTTCAGGAACCCCGGTCTGCAAAAAATCAATCTGAAAAGATGCAGAAGGAAAATGAGGGTAAATTAATACTTTCCGCCCTTGAAAATTATGATTACAGGGTGTTGCTCGACGAAAGAGGTAAAATGATGAGTTCAACCGGTTTTTCAAATTTTCTGCAAAATGTAATGAACCGTGGAACAAGAAATCTTGCCTTTGTTACGGGAGGTCCTTATGGTTTCTCTGCTGAAGTATACCAGGCAGTTCCGGAACGGATTTCCTTGTCGGAAATGACTTTGTCACATCAAATGGTCCGGCTGCTTTTTCTGGAACAACTATACCGTGGTTTTACAATCATCAGGGGAGAACCTTATCATCATGCCTGAATTGCAGTTTAATTATATGGGGAGGAAAACAGTATGAATCTGAACAGGACATTTTTTGTTTTTCTTGCATTGCTTGCTCTCACCATTGGCAGTGATTACTTTCTTGATAATTTTCATTACCGTGCTGCTGACCACAGGAGACTGCAGAAAGAAATGGACGGGAAATTCAAACTGGCGGATAAAATCCGGGATAAACTGGAGGAAAATAACTGGCAGCTCAATACGGAAATTCCCGAAAACAGCGGAATTATTATAGTAGCCTACCGCAATGATCACCTTTTATACTGGTCGGATAACAGCATAACCTTGTATCCTTTTAATGAAAATTCAATTGATGGCAAGCGGTTTGAATTTATATCGAACGGGTATTATGTTGTCAGGTCATATATAACCGATACGCTCCGTTCCTATGCATTGATCCTGGTTAAAACGCAATATCCCTATGAAAATGAATTTCTGCAGAGTCGTTTCCAGCCCGATCTGAAACTGCCCAGATCCACAGAGCTGATCACGGAGCCCCAGCCCGGATCATTTGCAGTTCATGATTGGGAAGGCATCTACCTCTTCTCTGTGAAATTCTCTCAAAAGGAACTCAGATTTTCGCAGATTGAAAAGCGTCTTGCCCCAATCCTGTATCTTCTTACATTACTTGCATTGTTGCTCTTGCTAAGGGGTATAATCAGACAGATCGTAAACCGCAATGTTAGAAATGCCGCTATATTGGGTCTGGCTGTTTTCCTGGCGCTCTTCAGGTATGTTCAATATGAATTTCATATTCCACGGGATATATACGCGCTGGAAGCCTTCGGTCCCGTTCCGTTCGGTAAATCCGCCTGGCTCCCTTCCCTGGGGGATATTTTTCTGAACACCCTCTTTATCCTTTTTCTGATCGTACAGTTTAACCGGGACTTTACTTTTCCGCGATGGTTTATGGATCGCAGAAAGGGATTATCTCCACTGGTTATTATTTTTATGACCATATTGCTGACCAGCTTTTATATATATACCCATGCTATCTTTTCAAACCTGATCCTGCACTCCACAATTAATTTTGAAACATACAAGGTAGCCAGCCTGAATTTATTTTCCGTGATGGGATTGATGATCGCGGCCATGCAATTCGCCTCGCTGCTTCTGCTGGTGCATAAAATGCTGACTATTTGCAATAGGAACTGCAGAATAGACAGGGTTTTTCTTTTGTTCATAATTTCCAATACATTGATATTCTTTTGTTTATACCTGCTTCATTTTAAATTTGATTTTGGCTCTCACATTACTTTTGTCCTTCTTTTTGCCCTATTATCCCTTTTGCAATACCGGAAGATCCCGTTGGGCGGGTATGCCCCGCTGGCTTTAATGGTGATATTTTTCTCTGCGTACGCGGTGTATTTCATATCCTATTATTCCAAGCAACGAACTGTGGAAAACATGAGGGTAATGGCCGATAACCTGGCTGCCCAGCATGATCCGGTTGCCGAATACCTGCTTGAAGACATCAGTCGCCGTCTTGAAAAAGACGAAACCCTGGCGAAATACCTGTTTAACATGAAGGTCCCCAGTGATCAGATATTTAATCATTTACAAAATAATTATTTTAGCGGCTTCTGGGGAAAATATAGAATTGTGTTCCAGGATTGTTATCCGAATACGGAAATTCCTTCAGATGACGGGCCTTTTCAGAGACAGCAAAATTGCTATGATTTTTACAACAGCATGCTGGAAGCCGGCAGCTCAAAACTGCCGGGAACTGATTTCTATTTCCGTGATGTCCAAAACGGGCGGATCAATTACCTGGGATGGATCACCTACAAGCTTCCGGAGCAGAAAAAGGAGCTTACTTTTTTTATTGAGCTCGAATCAAGGCTGATTGCGGAAGAATTGGGATATCCCGAATTGCTGCTGGACGAGAAATACCAGAAGAATAAACTGATGGAGGAATACTCTTACGCGAAATATTATAAGAACCAGTTGCTTGCACAGTCGGGTTCCTTCCAGTACAGCCTGAATTTTGACACATATAAAAACAGGTCGGACCGGATTGACGTGCACAATCACCTGATCTCAATTGATGGATATGAACACCTGATCTATTATGTGAACAAAAATAGCGTGATCATGGTCAGCCTGCCCGACACGCGTTTTTTTGACAAGGCGGTTTCTTTTTCCTATTTATTCTTGTTTTTTTACTTCATCCTGCTGCTGTATACAGTTACCAACAATTTTTCGCGAATTGGCCGCCATATCCATCTCAATTTTAAAAACAAGATACAATTATCCATTATTGCTGTTTTATTTCTCTCATTGTTGCTCGTTGGGGGCGGGACAATTTATTTCAGCATCATGCAGTACCAAAAAAAGCAGCATGATCAGCTCAGTGAAAAAATTCAATCGGTATATATAGAACTCGATCATAAACTGGCTTATCAGCTGGGTCTAAGGACAATTGACCTTGACCAGCTGCTGATCCAGTTTTCCGATGTTTTTTATTCCGATATAAACCTGTATGATCCAAGGGGAAACCTGCTGGCCACTTCAAGATCTGAAATCTTTGAACAGGGCATGCAGGGAGAAAAAATGAATCCCGTGGCTTATGACAAGATGGTGATGGAAAAACAGGCTGAGTTTATCCATCAGGAAAAAATTGGTAACCTCACGTACCTTTCAGCCTACGTACCTTTTGTGAACGTCAAGGGAGAACTGATGGCTTTTTTGAACCTGCCTTATTTTACCAAACAGAATATTCTCCGGAACGACATCACAACCCTGGTGGTCGCTATTCTGAATATATACGTCATGCTCGTTTTGCTTACCATTGCCATGGCTGTCATTATTTCCGACCAGATCACCCGTCCCCTTAAGCTCATCCAGAAAAAGTTCAGCGAGATTAAACTGGGAAAGAAGAATGAGCAGATTATTTACAAAGGTAAGGATGAAATTGCCGGACTTGTAGATGAATACAACCGGATGGTTAAAGAGCTGGCAAAGAGCGTGGATATGCTGGCCCGGTCGGAGCGCGAAAGTGCCTGGCGGGAGATGGCCAAACAGATTGCTCATGAAATCAAGAACCCGCTTACTCCCATGAAACTGAGTGTTCAGCATTTGTGGCGTTCATGGAAGGACAACCGTGAAGACTTTGATGAATACCTTGAAAAAGTAACTTATACGCTGATCGAGCAAATAGATAACCTGTCATTCATCGCATCGGAGTTTTCAAATTTTGCCAAGATGCCAAAGGCATTCAATGAAGAGATCAACCTGGTGGATGCAATCAAGTCCATCCTCCAGCTATTCGAAAATACGGAAAATGTAGATTTTATCTTCGATTATGAAAGCAGGGTATTGCCGGTATATGCCGATAAGGAACAATTATCAAGGGTGCTTATCAATCTTATAAAAAATGCCATCCAATCCATTCCCGAAAACCGCAAAGGAAGAATAGGGATCAATGCTGTATTGTCCGGAGGCATGGTAAGGGTAAGCATAGCTGATAACGGGAAAGGTATCCCGGACGAATTACATAGCAAGCTATTTACTCCAAGTTTTACAACAAAGTCGAGTGGTATGGGGCTGGGCCTGACAATTGTCAAGAATATTATTGAATCTTTTGACGGGCATATCACGTTTAAGACTAAGGTCAATCACGGAACAACTTTTCTGATTGAACTGCCACATTACCTGAATACGGTAAAGATTGAAGAAAAGTTGAATTAGTGAAACCTTGGGAAAGGTAACCATGTATACATAGGTTACTTAAACAAACCAACTGGCTAACCCATAGTTCATTTGAAACGTATATTTTTCATATTCGCCGGCCTGTTTTTATGGCTACTGGCAGGTCTTCCCCAAAATGTCGAAATGCCTGGTGTCGTCAACCATTACCTTGAGGTTAAAAATGTGCTGACCGACCGGGTATTGGTCACCTCTTCATCCGAATTAAGCTATTTTCATCCCGGCGATAAGGTATTGCTGATCCAGATGACAGGGGCTACCATGCCTACAAATACCGGTTTTCTGACGAATCCAAATAAATACAAGGATGAATGGCGTAATGCCGGTATGTATGAAATTTTGCAGGTAGACCAGGTGATCACCGGTTCAAATAATTACATTGTATTTACAGATGATCATATAAATCCCTATGATGCCGGTGAAAAAATCCAGTTGGTACGATTGGTCGAAGGAGATAATGTAACTGTAACAGCTAATGTAACGGCCAAACCGTGGGACGGAACCACGGGGGGCATCATTGCCATTATCGGCATGGATTCGGTAAAGCTGAATGCAAACCTTGATGTAGGTGGTTTGGGTTTCAGGAATGCAGCTGTACCTAAAGAAAATTATACCAACGGATGCCGTAAAAATGCTTATAGCAAACCAGGTTTTGAAATTCTGGATACGCTTCATTTTGAGAAATATGATATAAACAGATCGGGCAACAAAGGTGAAGGTATCATTACCGTTGATACACTCCTATGGCCCTATACAAAGGGTGCCGGATGCGCTGTTAATGGCGGTGGTGCCGGGAATGGCCTGTTTTCTGGCGGTGGCGGTGGCGGTAACTACTGGCAGGGAGGAGACGGCGGAAGACAATCATCTTCCTGCATAAATGACACGCTGGTCAGGGCCTGGGGTGGCCTGGCCTGCGCATTGTTATATAAAAATTACGGGCAGGTGATCATGGGTGGTGGCGGCGGCAGCGGCGTCAAGAACCTGCTGACCTCAAATACCGCCACCAATGGCGGCAACGGAGGGGGCCTCATTTTTATCATTACGGGTACGCTAACCGGCCAGAGCGGGAAATACCTGTCAGCCAACGGGCAAAGTGTTACAACACCCGCAACAGGTAGTGCGGGAGGTGGTGGTGGTGCCGGAACGATACTGCTGGATGCAACCAATTTTTCGGGTTCATTTTCTGTTAGAATTCGTGGCGGTAACGGAGGGGCGGGAAATCCCACCAACTGCACAGGTTCCGGCGGAGGAGGCAGTGGTGGTGTATTGTGGTATTCAGGCAATGCAATGACAGGCGCAACAGTGGCCGTGGATACAGCCGGAGGCGCTACTACACTCGCTTGCTTATCACATCTGGGTGATTTCGGTCATTATGGAGTGAAAATGAATAACTTGCTTCTCAACCTCACCGGTTTCCTGTTCAATTCAATCCGTGGTACTGATACCATTTGTGCCGGTCAGATTCCCAATAAAATCAATGCAAGCCATCCAAAAGGGGGCAATGGTACTTATACATGTATTTGGCAGCAAACCACGGATAATGTAAACTGGGTTGCGGCAATTGGCAATTCTGCCAGGGACAGCATCAGACCGCCTGCTTTAACGCAGACCACACGCTACAGAAGGATCGTGAGATCCCAGGATAAGAATTTCGAGGTAATATCGGATACCAGCCGTGTTCTGGAAATATATGTATATCCTGCCATTTCAAACAATATCATTTCAGGAACTGATACCATCTGTTATAATCTGCCGGCCAAAACCCTCACCGGAAACAATCCGGCAGGAGGCAACAATATTTATCAATACCAGTGGCAGTTTAGTACAAACCAGTCTGGTTGGAATAATGGAGGAACTTTGGATTCATATAGTCCGGGCCCATTGCAGCAAACACTCTATTTCAGACGTTATGTCACTTCCACAGCATATTGTGCTGATACAAGCAATAAGGTGAAAGTCACGGTTCTTCCTTCCATAACAAATAATATATTTGTGTCCCCTGATTCGGTGATCTGCAAAAACCAGGGACCCGGATTACTGAATGCTTTATCCCCTGCAAACGGGGATGGCATCTACACTTACCTGTGGCAATCCAGATCCACAACAGGTAGTTGGAACGATGTTCCTTCATCCGGTGTAAACCGGTATGATCCCGGTGTGCTCACAGATACAACACACTTTCGGCGGATTGTATTTTCAGGAAACGGACAGGCCTGCAAGGATACATCCGAAACAAAGACGATTCATGTACTGCCTTTGATTTCAGATAATATAGCCTCCGCAACGGTCAACCGGTATTGTGCAGGCGAGTTGCCGGAATTGATCACGGGTTCACAACCGCTGGGCGGAAACCTGGTCTACACCTACCAATGGCTGATTCGCAATTCAGGCGACTGGAACCCGGTAGCCGGCGCCACACTTCAAAACTATAGCCCGGATGAGGTGGTAGATACCACCACGCTGTTACGCCGGATCGTTTTTTCAGGTACCTATACGGTGGCTTCCGGAACATACCACGCATGTCGTGATACATCCATAGCCCTTGTACTTGATGTGGTTCCGGCAATTCAAAACAGCATTACACTTACTGATCAGACTATTTGTGAAAACAATACTCCCCTGGCATTGAATGGTGCACCAGCCACCGGGGGTTTGGGAGGATTCACATACCAGTGGCTTAAAAAGGAGGAAGGAATACCCGGGTGGATTCCGGCCACCGGAATTAACGATCAGGTATCTTTTATGCCCGGTGCATTGACCGTTACAACATTATATTCAAGAAAAGTAACAAGCGATATTTGTTCTGATACGAGCAGTGCCCTGGTAATTACCGTTTATCCTTCCATATCTGACAATAATATATCCGGAGGATCAATTCAGTATACCTGCTTCAATTCTGCGAGGGCATTGACCGGTTCCCAGCCTGCCAATGGCAGTGGAAGCTATGCCTATGAATGGCAGCAAAGCATAAATAATTCGGATTGGACGCCGGCCAATGGAACCGGTATGAATTACAGTACCCCTGCACTGACATCGCCACAATATTTCAGAAGACTTGTATTTTCTTCTCCTGATATCCATGAATGTGCTGATACAAGCAATTTTGTTGAAGTGAAGATCAACCCGCTCCCTGCAGGTGATTTGCTGGCCAGCACAGACACATTGTGTGCCGGACAGCCTTTATATGTTAAATTCAACACCGCAGGCATACATCCTCCATTTTCGGTTACAATTGGCGGACAAAATAAAAATGGCATTACAGCCTCGCCTGATTCAATGATGTTTACACCAACATCAACACAAACTTTTGCCATGATGGCCATTGTGGATGACAGCGGTTGTGTGGCGGATAATTCGCTCTATACAGAACAGGCATTTGCTATGGTATATGACGTGCCGGTGGCCAACGCAGGAAGTGATGATGAAGTGTGCAGCATCACCTGTACATTGAAGGCAGTAAAAAGTATTCCGGGATCTACAGGTATTTGGTCTGCCAGTGGCGCTACATTTACCGATCCGTCTGACCCTGGAACAGGCACAACAGCCGATCAGTATGGCACAACCGAGTTTACATGGACTGAATATAACTGGCATTGTATGGACGACGACCAGGCAGTGGTTACTTTTAATGAACAGCCGGCAGTCCCGGATGCAGGACCTGACCAGGTTCTTGAATTTACATATACCACACAACTTGAGGGGAGCACACCCCTGGCTGGTTCAGGCAAATGGACCGTGGTAAGCGGGGCCGGGAATTTCAATAATGATTCCTTGCCGGATGCCATCGTTTTTGAACTGGATAATTCAACAAAATTAAAATGGACGGTTCACAATGGTAACTGTTCCGAAGTGTCAGATGAGGTTGATATCCTGATTAATCCCCTGGTTATTCCAAAAGGTTTTTCTCCCAACGGTGACACAAAAAATGATTATTTTGACCTGGGAGCCGTTCATGCAGAAAAAATCAGGATAAAAATTTATAATTCCACCGGCGTTCTTGTTTTCGAATCCGATAATTACCTCGGAGGCGATCCATGGGATGGCAAAAATACGAATGGGGTAGAATTATCCGAAGGTACCTATTTTTATGTTGCTGATATTAAAGTAGCAGGCCGGGAGAAAGAGTTCCAGTTCAGGTCATTTGTTGAAATTTTACGATAGATGCGCAAATTTACCCTTGTCATACTTTGCCTGCTCTCCTGGATTGGGATGAAAGCACAGGAAAAAGCGCTGTTATACAGCCATTATACGTTTAATGGGCTCGCTCTGAACCCGGCCTATGCCGGCAGCCATGAAATGCTCAGTGTAAACCTTTCGCACAGGAGTCAATGGATGGGTTTTGAAGGGGCTCCTTCATACAATATACTGGCGGCTCATACAACGTTGAAGAAAACCGCCATGGGACTCGGATTGCTGGTTATGAACGAAAGTATCGGATTACGAAGGTATACGGGATTTTACATGAACTATGCCCACAGGCTTACTGTAGGTAACGGGAAGCTCGCCCTTGGCCTCAAAGCCGGTTTGGCCACTGGCAAAATGGATGTTTCCGGCCTGGAAAGTGATGATGACGTATTTAATGCCAATTCAAGCAGTTATTTAATGCCCAATTTTGGATTGGGTATGTATTATTACAGCCGGAATTTTTACGCAGGACTGTCAGTACCCCTGCTGTTGGGTTATAAAACCAGCGAATCAGGAAAAATTACAGCATACCATGATTTTAACCAGTATGCCTGGTATTTTACCACCGGGGTGAATCTTAAGGTGGCAGACAACTGGGTGTTGCAACCATCAGCAATGCTGGAATATGAAATACCGTCAGGCCTTATAGCAGATGCGGGTGCAAGCATAATATACAAAGACCTGCTTCGTGTTGGTTGCACATATCGCACAAAACAAGCCCTTGTGCTGCTCATGGATTATAAAATCAATTATCAGTTGCGTGTTGGTCTTGCCTATGATTATGGCATGAATGGCATCAATGAATACAATCGCAATTCTTTTGAGATTGTCCTTGAATATAATTTTGGTTTCCAGGTAAAAGCATCCAATCCAACATTATTTTAACCATGTCCATTCAAAGAAAAATATATTTGTTTCTCCTGCCAATCCTTTTTTCGGGCAGCTTCCTCCTGGCGCAGCCATATGTACAATCGCACCGGCTTTCATTCAATACCTCATCGAAAGAATTGGCACCTGCATTTTATAAGAACGGATTGGTCTTTTGTTCAGACAGGAAAAAAGACGTCTTTCCAAGTTATGTGGATATGAATAACAGCCAGTTTACAAATTTATACCGGACTGATCAGAAAAAACCGGGAAAATTTGATAATCCGGTGCTTCTTTCCAAAGAGCTTACTACGTTTTTGTATGAAGGACCGTCCTGCTTCAGTAATGATGGCAATACAATTTATTTTACCCGGTCGATTGATATCTCTGCCGGCAAAAAAAACAAGCAGCGGGAGGATACCACGTTTGGTATTTTCAGTGCCACCCTTGTAAGGGGAAAGTGGACCAATATTACTCCATTCAGGTATAATAAGCCCGGCAGCCATACAGGTTATCCTTGTCTTTCAGAAGACGGAAAACAATTATTTTTTTGTTCTGACGATGGGGACGGCCTGGGGGGGTATGATATTTATATTTCACGATGGAATAACGGTTATTGGGGCGAGCCCGAAAACCTTGGCAAAAACGTGAATACAGATAAAAATGAAGTATTTCCTTTTCTTCACCAGAGTGGAAGGCTTTATTTTGCTTCCCGCGGTCATCACCAGCAAAATGACCTTGAAATATATTATACAGTAAGCGAGAATGGAACATGGCAGAAGCCTGTTGCACTGGAATCACCTTATAATTCTGCCGGAGACGATTATGGTCTGATCATCAATCCTTCTATGGATACCGGTTATTTTGTATCTGACAGGGAAGGGACAGCAGATATTTTTTCGGCCTATTCATCCATTCCTACCTTTTTGAATTGCAGTCCACAGGAAGAAAATGAATATTGTTTTGTGTTCTATGAGCCCAATAACAGTGAATTGGACACGACCGTGCTGGCCTATGAGTGGGATCTCGGGGATGGTACGAAAATACGGAAACTCCAGGCTGAGCATTGTTACAGCAAAACCGGAACATACCTGGTGCAGCTGAATGTGGTAGACCTGCTTACAAATGAGGTTGCGCTGAACCAGGCAAGCGACAGTTTCCTTGTTGAAGATGTTGAACAACCTTATGTTACAACTTCAGATACCATTATCGTTGGCCAGGAGCTGACAATGAATGCCCGTAAGACATACCTGAAAAATTTTGAGGTAAGCGGATACTTCTGGGACTTTGGTGACGGATACAGGTCATCCGGAGAAGAGGTGAAACATGCTTTCCTTTATCCCGGCACATATCAAATTCAATTGGGGGTTTCAGGCAAAAAAGCGGATCCCGGTATAGCTGATCCAAAAACATGCAGCACACGCCAGATTGTAGTGATTCAGTCACGTCAATAATTAATATTATATGGTTTTATGGCTAAAATGAACCCAAAGGCGGATTTTATCGTATAGTTTAAAACGGATTATAAAATTCTGGATCTCACATATGAAGTACTTTCTTTTTCTGGTATTTGTCGTGGGGATGACTGCGGGTATCTATGCCCAACCGGTTCCGGCAGGGGACGAAAACATACCCTATCTGATGACCTTCGGTCCAAAGGCAAATACATCCTGGGGGGACGATGATTTTTCCCAAACTTTTTTCTTCCTGGTGCCAAAAAACTTTGGTCAGCCCGTTTACATACGGGTATTTGACCCTGAGATCGGCGGTGTAGTGGATGAATTGGGCGGGTTATTCAATACGAAAATGACCTATTCAATTTATGGAGGCAAGGAATGTTACAGCAGCAAGGATGCCAAAGAAACCCAGCCATCAGGTAACTATAAAAGCGGTAACCTGCTGGGATCCAAATCTTTTGGAAATCAGCCGGAATATGATCAAAAATGGTATACATTCGGTCCGTTCAATCCTTCTGAAGGCGAATTTGTACCGAGCTTTGACGGATATGTATTTAAGGTGATCTGCGATGGTGTGGATGGTGATGATGGGAATCTATACCGTTATTTTCTGTCGACAATGGCCGATCAAAATAAGGCCGTTGAAGGGGCGAATGCATTTGCCTATGAGTATTCCTTCAGGATGTGGGATAGTCCCACCGAAGTTTCACATATTTATCCTTTTGTAGATGATAAGGCTATTTCGGTTAAATTGTCAAATTTTGACTGGGATAGTGATGGAATGATCCGCACCGTTTCCGTGGCCCGACAGGGTCAGTTAAGCAAAACATCGGGCGAAAATAACTGGGTTGAGGATGAATTCAAGATTTTCGAGGAAGAAAAAAATAAATCTCTTGACATTCAATTTATCAAGCGCAAAACTCCCATCGTCAAAAACAACAATGTAGTGGTGAGTGTGAGAAATCAGTATGGAGAATTGCTGCCCTTTTTTGTGATTCCTATAGGCGGAGTACCCAAATACAACTACGTCGTAAAAGGAGAAAAGATAAAAAAATAATATTTATCGCGAATGCACATAAAAACCCGGACCCTCCTATTTGCCTTGCTGGCCTTTTTATTCACTGAGATCACTTTTGCCCAGGAATTCCGGATACGTAATTTCGGTGTGAGGGATGGAATTACCCATCCGTTCACCTATACATTGAATCAGGATTCCCATGGGTATATATGGATTGGCACCGGAGAAGGTGTGTGCAGGTTTAACGGAACCGATTTTAATACGGAGGTCCAGCAGGATTCCCTCGCGCGTGAGGTGGCAGGTACAAGTTTTAAAGACCATACCGGCGCTTTGTGGTTTGGCTACCAAAGCGGAAATATTGCCCGGTACACATCCCGTTTCGAAACGATCAACCCCGGCCTGGAACTGCGGGGTTCAATAACCGCCTTTGCAGAACTTGACAGGGATAATCTTCTGGCGGGTACTTTAAATCAGGGTGTTGTGGTGATAAACCGGTCTACAGGCAAGGCGGTTAAATTATCCGGGACACAATCCATGATGTGCACGTCCCTGGCCGTGTGGAAAGATATATTGTTGTTGGGGACTACCGATGGATTATCATTGTATACATTGGACCGGCAAGCCAACAAAGCCGAAAATCTTGTGAATATAAAGGAACTGGAATTTGTAAAAATTCAGGATATTCAACAATCTCGTGATGGAAAAGTATTTTGGCTAGCAACGGAAGACAAGGGAGTATTCATGCTCACCATGAATGGAGATCGTTATGCCATTATCAAAATCGGCGCATCCAAGGGTATCGGGAATGAAAACACCCAATCGGTTTTTGAAGATTCTGAAGGTCAATTGTGGGTAAGCACCCAGCGTAATGGTGTTTTTAAGTTGTCACATCCCGATGGAAAGGGAAATTTCGAATTGGTTTCTCACTTAACCAAAGACAATGGCTTGGCGGGAAATTCAATTAAAAAGGTATTTGAAGACCTCGAGGGCAATATTTTCATAGCGACCTATGGAGATGGGATCAGTTTGCTTACAGAACAGACATTTTCGTTCAATACTTTCAACAGCAACGGGCTCGATAATAATATTCAATCAGTGGCTGTGGCACCGGAAGGTACCCTGTTCATCGGAGGAACAGAAGGGCTGTTTAGCCAAAAAAACGGACAGCCTGCTGCAAGAGTCGGGACTATTCCTTCAGTGCATGTTACCGCCCTGGCGGTGGCCAATCAGGTGCTGCTGGTGGGTACTGAATTAAACGGATTATATGCACTCGACCTGCGTACTTCCGTTGCCCGCAAAATTCCATATGATGCAAATTCGCTGGGAAATGCAGTGAATTCAATTGCTATATATGACAAGGGATTTTACCTGGCTACAGGAGATGGTATTTACCAGTTCGACAATAATTATCGTGAGACAGGTCATTTTACAACGCTTAATCAGCTACCACACAATAACATATCCTGCGTTTTTATTGACAGCCAAAAGCGGGTTTTATTTGCAACGCGTACAAATGGGGTTTATCAGCTGAATGATGCAGGAGAACCTGTCAATATTTTTCCTGTGGGTGAATCGGAAATAGAATTTAAATCGATTTCGGAAGACGCACAGGGGGGCATTTGGGCAGCCACATATGGTGACGGAGTATACCGGTTTAAACATGATTCTGTATATCATATCACAGCCAGTCTTGGTTTGAAAAATGACTACTGCTACAGCATCGTCAATGGAAACAACAATAGCATGTGGATAGGGCACCGCGTCGGTATCAGCCGTATCAACACAGAAAATATGCGAGTTACCAAATACGACATGAATATGGGTATAACAGGTGACTGTAATCCCAATGCCGTATATAAAAGCAATTCCGGTAATCTCTATTTTGGCACAACAGAGGGATTGGTGACTTATGATCCTTCGAAGGAAAGCAAACGAAAAATACCGCCTTTTCAAAACATTACAAAGGTATTGATCTCTGATAAGGCATTTGATCCTAATCAGCAGATCGCGATCGTGTTACCTTATAAACCATACAGGCTGAGAATTGAATATATTGGACTGAATTACAGGGATCCCGGTTCGGTAAGATATCAGTATAAGCTCGAAGGTCATGACCTGGTATGGTCGGATGTTACAGATGCCACATCTGCCTATTATCCGCGAATTGAAGAAGGAGACTACGTTTTCCTGCTAAGATCATATAACAGTGACGGTCTTGCGAACACTGACCCTGTTTCAGTAAGGATTCGCATCAGGCCTCCCTTCTGGAAAACCTGGTGGTTCATTTCACTTGCTTTCCTCACCCTGATCATGTCAATAATCATATATATAAAGATCAGGGAACGGAAACAGAAACTCCTGCAGGAATATCTTGAAACCGAACTGGCAGCCCGGACAAAGGAAGTGGTGGAACAAAAAGAAGTGAACGAGATAAAGAACAGGGATAACACAGACAGTATAAACTAAGCAAAGCGCATTAAAAAAAGTATGATGAAGCATGTGAAAGGAC
>Ga0105104_10001749_pt1 | contig 16202 bp, 13 predicted proteins | sample PPLLaktember2015_3_FD_87034 | JGI IMG/M metagenome (GOLD analysis project Ga0105104, IMG submission 87034) | Freshwater sediment microbial communities from Prairie Pothole Lake near Jamestown, North Dakota, USA - PPLs Lake P7 Core (6) Depth... | ecosystem: Environmental > Aquatic > Freshwater >... | reverse complement strand
CGAGCCGCCATTTCTCACTTCAATATCGTAGCGACCATCGATGATGTGATCATTGAGCAAGTCGGTCGCCAGGCTTGCGGACGGCAGGATATGCTCGATATTGATGAACCAGCCGCCGGGAGCCAGCAATTCGAAGATGTCTTCATAAATGACGCGTTTGCGCTCGTCAGGCTGGTGGTGGATCGAATAGCGAGACACGATCGCATCGAACGGGGCCCTTTCTTGCATAGCGTTCACCCATGTGGGATCGGCGTAGTCCACGTTCACAAACTGGAGTTGATCGGCAAAGTCTTTAAGCTGAACTCGCGCCTGGTCCAGCATAAGCTCCGAAAAATCAACCAACACACCCCGGCTTTTGGGATATTTACCCAGCAGGGCCCCACCTAAAATCCCGTCGCCGCAGCCCAGGTCGAGGAAGTTTTTGACAGGCTCCGGGCGCGTCGCAAGCAGGGTCAGCATCACACCGATCTGTTCGCACGCTAGCGGAATGGCGGCATGGAAACTGAGAAAGCGTTCCACAATGGCCGCCTGCTTCCAGACTTCTGCGGTGACAGGTGCGGTATTGCTCATGACATAACCGTGCGTACGTCGGTGATCTTGCCTGTTAAGGCAGTGGCGGCCGCGGTCAGCGGCGAAGCCAGGAAGGTACGCCCTCCTTTACCCTGGCGGCCTTCGAAGTTGCGGTTGCTGGTACTGACAGCATACTGCCCGGGCTCGAGCTGGTCGCCGTTCATCGCCAGGCACATCGAGCAGCCGGCTTCGCGCCAATCGGCACCGGCTTCCTTGAAGATCTTGTCAAGGCCTTCGGCTTCGGCCTGTTTCTTGACCTGCTGTGAGCCAGGCACGACCATGACGCGTACGTCACCGGCGACTTTACGTCCTTTGAGCAAAGAAGCAGCCTGACGCAAGTCCGAAATGCGCGAGTTGGTGCAACTTCCGATGAAGACCACATCCACTTTTTTACCGAGCAGCGGCTGGCCGGGCTGCAAATCCATGTAAGCCAACGACTTTTCGAGCGCGGCTTTCTGGGAAGGATCGCTGCACGAGGCCGGGTCGGGGATGCGCTCGCCGATCTTCATGCCCATGCCAGGGTTGGTGCCGTACGTGATCATCGGTTCAAGCGCGGAGGCGTCGAGTGTAACGGATTTGTCGTAAGCTGCGCCCTCGTCGCTGGGCAGGGAACTCCAATGCGAGAGCGCTTTGTCCCATTCTGCACCTCTGGGGGCAAACTCACGCCCGGCGAGGTACTCGAAAGTGGTCCCGTCCGGGGCGATCATGCCAGCCCGCGCGCCGCCTTCGATAGACATGTTGCAGATGGTCATACGTTCTTCCATCGAGAGAGAGCGGATGGCTTTGCCGGTGTACTCGAAGACGTGCTCGGTCCCGCCGCCGACGCCGATCCTGGCGATCAACGCCAGGATGATGTCTTTAGCAGAAACGCCCTTGGCGAGTCTCCCGTCCACGCGGACTTCGTAAGTCTTGGGCTTGCGCTGGAGCAGGCACTGGGTAGCCAGCACGTGTTCGACTTCGGACGTGCCGATGCCGAAAGCCAGCGCGCCGAACGCGCCGTGCGTGGCGGTGTGACTGTCGCCGCAGACGATGGTCATGCCGGGCTGGGTCAGTCCCAGTTCCGGGCCGATCACGTGGACAATGCCGCGCCTGGGGCTGTCCAGTCCATAGAGCGGGACCCCAAACTCAGCAGCATTGGCTTCCATCTGGCGGATCTGGGCCGCGGCAATGGGGTCTGCAATCGGCAGGGACGGGTCATGCGTGGGCGTGGAGTGGTCCATTGTGGCAAAGGTCTTGTCCGGGCGGCGAACTTTCAGTCCACGCTGGCGGAGGCCGGTGAAGGCCTGCGGCGAGGTCACCTCGTGGACGAGGTGCAGGTCGATGTAGAGGATGGCCGGGGTATCGGGTTGTTGGGCGACAACGTGCGAGTCCCAGACTTTTTCGAAGAGAGTTTTTGGCATAGTCATTTTCACCACGAGGGCACTACGACACGAAGCCACAAAGGTTTTTATAAGGTCTTCGTGTCATTGTGTCTTTGTGTCTTCGTGGTTAATGGACTCAGGCCTCAGGCGAGTCATCGGCAGGGGCAGCAGGAGCAGGTTTAGGCTCGGATGTGAGTCCGCTCAGGTCCCAACCGGAGGGCATGGTGCTCGGTTCAGGGAACGGGTCAAAGATCGGGGTTTCGGAAACGTTTGGATTTTCATTGGGGGTGGACATTGTGGTTTCTCCTTCTCAGGTTGTTGGGGCGGGGTCATCCCGCCCTTACAGGTGGATTATCCAACCAGCATGACTCCGTAGTCATTCTGGACAGTTTGCATCTCGGTCTGCGAGATGATCAGTTTGTTCAGCGCGTTGATATAAGCTTTGGCGCTGGCGACGATGATGTCGGTATCTGCGCCGTGGCCGCCGTAGATGCGGCTGTATGGCAATTCTTTCTGGGCGTCCATGGTCTGGTGGCCGTTATTGCCCTGCACTCGCACGGTGACTTCGCCCAGGGCGTCAATGCCTTCGGTGATGGCATGGATGTTGAACTCCAGCAGCGTGTTGGGCGTGTCGACGATGGCGTTGATAGCCTTGTAGGTGGCATCCACCGGGCCGGTGCCCATCGAAGCCTGGGTTTTCACCTTGCCATCCGGGCCTTTCAGGCGCACAGTGGCGGTTGGCATGCCTATCGTGCCGCAGGTGACCTGCAGGCCGTCGAGCGTGTAAACCGAGAGCGGCTGGTAGAACTCGTCAGCGATCAGGGCTTCCAGGTCGGCGTCGGTGATGACTTTCTTGCGGTCGGCCAGTTCCTTGAAACGGGTGAAGGCCTGGTCCAGCTCGGCCTCGTCCAGGGCATGCCCCATCTCAGCCAGCCGGCTGCGCAGGGCATGGCGGCCGGAGTGTTTGCCGAGCACCAGGTTGGTCTGGCTGACACCCACGTCTTCGGGACGCATGATCTCGTAGGTCTGGTTGTTCTTGAGCATGCCGTCCTGGTGGATGCCCGCCTCGTGCGCAAAAGCGTTCGCGCCAACAATCGCTTTATTCGGCTGCACGCTGATGCCGGTGTAATTGCTGACCAATTTGCTGAGGCGGGCAAGCTGGGTCGTGTCGATGCCCGTTTCCAGCCGGTAGACAGGGTGGCGGGTCTTAAGCGTCATGACGACTTCCTCGAGCGAGGTATTGCCCGCTCGTTCGCCGATGCCGTTTATAGTCACTTCGGCCTGGCGCGCGCCCGCACGGATGCCCGCCAGCGCGTTGGCCGTCGCCAGCCCCAGGTCATCGTGAGTGTGGACCGAGATGGTAATCTCATCGTTCATGCCGGGCGTCTTAGCCTTGATGCCCTCGATCAACGCGCCGAACTCTTCGGGCATGGTGTAGCCGACCGTATCAGGGATGTTGAGCGTGGTCGCGCCCGCCTTGATCGCTTCCGACAGCACTAGATACAGGAATTCCGGGTCTGAACGGCCGGCGTCTTCAGGGCTGAACTCCACGTCAGCGCACAGCGAACAGGCGTAGGCCACCATTTCGCGCACGCGCTCGACCACCTGCTCTGGGGTCATGTTGAGCTTGTGCCGCATGTGGATCTCGGACGTGGCCAAAAAGGTATGGATGCGGGGATGCTGTGCCCCCTGGACCGCTTCCCAGGCCCTATCGATATCACCCCTGGTGGCGCGCGCTAAACCGCATATCACCGGGACTTTGACCTGCTCCTCGCCCACCGGCGGGTTGCCGACCTCGTCCGCGATGCGGCGCACGGCTTCCAGGTCATCGGGCGAGGCGGCAGGAAAGCCCGCTTCGATGATGTCCACGCCCAGGCGGGCCAGGTTGCGCGCCACTTCCAGCTTTTCAGCGGACGTCATCGTCGCGCCAGGTGATTGTTCGCCGTCTCGTAATGTAGTATCGAAAATTTTCACGTAGTTGCTAACCATAAAAAGTTCCTTTCCAGCTAATCAGGTACTCATGTAGACACGTAGACATGTGTACTTGTTTACTTGACTACTTACCCCAATTCTCCGGCCGCAACGACCGTACCGCCGCGCCTGCCTGCCACATCTCGGACTCGCGCATGACTTTGAGTTCTGCTTCCAGGTTCTGGCGGTAATTTGGGTCAGAGTTTTTCTCCAGCACGATGCGGGTTTCTTCCCCACTCAGCACGCTCTGGTACAGGTCCACAAAGACCGGAGCGACCGCGTCGCGGAACCTATCCTTCCAATCCAGCGCGCCGCGTTGGGCGGTGGTGGAGCAATTGGCGTACATCCAGTCCATGCCGTTCTGCGCAACGAGACGGATGAGTGACTGAGTCAACTCTTCGACGGTTTCGTTGAAGGCCTCGGACGGAGAATGCCCGTGCTTGCGCAGTTCGTTGTACTGGGCTTCCATCACACCTGCCAGCGCACCCATCAGGATGCCGCGCTCGCCGGTCAGGTCGGAATAGACTTCGCTTTCGAAGGTAGTTGGGAAGAGATAGCCCGCACCGATGGCGATACCCAAGGCGATCGTACGCTCTTTGGCCTTGCCGGTGGCATTTTGGTGGACGGCGTAACTGGCGTTGATGCCGGAACCGTCCAGGAAGTTACGGCGCACGCTGGTACCGGAGCCCTTCGGCGCGACCAGGGCCACGTCCACGTGCGGCGGCGGGACCACGCCGGTCTGGTCCTTGTAGGTGACCGAAAAACCGTGCGAGAAGTAAAGCATGTCTCCTTCGTCCAGGCACTCGACGATCTTGGGCCACTGCGAGCGCTGGCCGGCATCCGAGAGCAAATACTGGACAACCGTGCCGCGTTCGGCGGCTTCTTCGATGGAGAAGAGCGTTTCGCCGGGGACCCAGCCGTCCGCAACGGCTTTGTCCCAGTTTTTGGTCCCATCACGCTGCCCGACAATAACCTTGATGCCGTTATCGCGCATGTTCAACGCCTGGGCAGGTCCCTGCACGCCATATCCGAGCACGGCCACGACTTCATCCTTGAGCACTTCTCGCGCCTTCTCAAGCGGGAACTCTTCACGGGTGACGATATCTTCGACTACGCCGCCAAAATCAATTTTTGCCATATAAATGCTCCTTAACCAACCTGGACGTATTCTTCTGGATGCCAGCCATTGCCATTCGCACCCGGTGTACGGCGGATGCCGCAATGCTCACCGCGCGTCATTGCAACCTGTCCCGTGCGCACCATTTCCATGATGCCGATCGGGCGCAGCAGTTCGATCATGCCTTCGACTTTGTCTTCGGTGCCGGTGGCTTCCACGATAACGGAATCAGGCGCCACATCCACGATGCGCGCACGGAAGATTGCTACCAGGTTGTTGATCTCGCTGCGCTGTTCGGGCGTCGCCTTGACCTTGATCAGCGCCAGGTCACGGGTCACAGATGGCTGGCGCGTCACATCCTGCACGTCGATCACGTTGACCAGCTTGTACAGATTGGCTTCGATCTTGTGCGCGTCCGTGTCGTTCTCGCAATTCGTCACGATCGTCATGCGCGAGACGCCTGATTTTTCGGTGCGACCAACAGCCAGCGACTCGATATTGAAATTGCGGCGGCGAAACAGTGATGCCACGCGGTTCAGCACCCCAGGTTTATCTTCGACAAGTGCGATAAATGTGTATTGCATGTGATTTCTCCTATCGATCCCCTCTCCCTTTCAGGGAGAGGGCCAGGGTGAGGGTCAAGCCGCATCCCTCACCGGTCTACGCAGCATCTGGTCCAGCGCCGCACCAGTGGGCACCATCGGGAAAACCGCTTCTTCCTGCTCCACACGGAATTCGAGCAGCACAGGCCCCGGCGTGTTGCGGGCGAATGCGATGGCATCCTGCACTTCCTCCGGTTTGGTCACCAACCGGGCTGGGATGCCATGCGCCTCGGCGATCTTCACGAAATCGGGCGTGCGCATGTTGACAGCTGAGTAACGTTTCTCGAAGAAGAACTCCTGCCACTGGCGCACCATGCCCAGGAAGTTGTTGTTCATGATGGCGATCTTGACATTTGCATTTTCTTGCACCGCGGTGGAAAGTTCCGCCTGCGTCATCTGAAAACCGCCGTCACCGACTACCGTCCAGACTTCTTCGTCAGGCTGTGCGAACCAGGCACCAATCGCGGACGGCAGTCCAAAGCCCATTGTGCCTGCGCCGCCGGAGGAAAGCCAACGTTTGGGTTTTTCCATGAAATAGTATTGCGCCGCCCACATCTGGTGCTGGCCGACGTCCGTTGTAACAATAGCGCCGCCTGCGGTCGCTTCCCACAGGTCATGCACCAGATGCGACACATGCAACTTGCCATCTTCAGGCCAGCTCATGATGCTGCGCGCGTCCCCATCGGCTTTCCACGCTTTGATCTGCTGGAACCATTCTTCATGCTCGTACTCGTCCACCAACGGGACCAAATCTGTTACCACCGTTTTCAAGTCGCCAACCAGTGGCACATCCGCTTTCACATTCTTGTGGATTTCAGATGGATCGATGTCGATATGGATTTTTTTCGCGCCAGGGGCATACGTGCTGAGCGTGCCGGTTACGCGGTCATCGAAGCGCATGCCAAACGCCAGCAGCAAGTCAGCGTTCTGAATCGCCATGTTGCAGTGCGCTTCCCCGTGCATTCCCATCATGCCCAGGCTGAGCTCATGCGAAGCTGGGAATGCGCCCAGGCCGAGCAGGGTCATTGCCACGGGGATATTGGTCTTGACCGCAAAGTGCTGCAAGATTTCTTCAGCGCCCGACATGATCACACCATGTCCGCACAGAATAACCGGGCGTTTGGCCATCTTGATCAACTCCACTGCCTTCTGTAAGTCGGCTTTCGGCGCGTGAGAGGGCGGTTGATAACCCAGCAATTTCACTTCATCGGGATAGAGAAACTCGGTTTTCTCAATCTGGGCATTCTTGCAAATGTCGACCAGCACCGGACCCGGTCTCCCGCTGCGGGCGATGTAAAAAGCTTCAGCCACTACCTCGGCGATCTCCTCTGCGCGGGTCACCAGGTAGTTGTGCTTGGTGATCGGCAGCGTGATCCCGGTCACGTCGGTTTCCTGGAAGGCGTCGCCGCCAATCAGGTGCGCGTGCACCTGACCGGTAATGAACACCGTTGGAGATGAGTCCATCATCGCTGTGGCAATCCCGGTCACCAGGTTAGTCGCGCCCGGACCCGAAGTCGCCATCGCCACACCGACCCTGCCCGAGGCGCGCGCATAGCCGTCCGCCATGTGCGCCGCGCCCTGTTCGTGACGTACCAGCACATGATGCACCGGGTAACTGAGCATGGCGTCATAAATCGGCATGTTTGCCCCGCCCGGGTAACCGAAAACGACCTCCACACCCTCGCGCACCAGGCATTCCCATAATATTTCTGCGCCGCTTAGTTTCATGATTTCTCTCCTTTTTCTCAGACCTGACAGGTTTTCCACCTCGGGTTCGTTACAAGGTGCTCCGCGAAAACCTGTCAGGTCTAATTAAAACTCCGTCGACAACACCGCACCCGTATCCGCGCTAGTGACAAAATACGAATAACGTTTCAACCATTTGCTCTGGATTTTGGACTGGAACGGAGGTAGCTCACTCAAGCGTTGACGGATTTCCGCCTCGCTCAAGCGGACCTCGAGCCTGCGTGCCATTAAATCGATGTCGATCATGTCTCCGGCTTTGAGCGCGCCAATCGGACCACCCGCAGCCGCTTCCGGGGAGACATGCCCGATGCAGGCCCCGCGCGTCCCACCGCTGAAGCGACCATCGGTGATCAGCGCCACCTTGTCGCCCAGTCCCTGCCCCATAATGGCAGAGGTCGGCGAGAGCATCTCCTGCATCCCGGGTCCGCCTTTCGGCCCTTCGTAGCGGACGACGACCACGTCGCCAGCTTCGACTTCGCCCGCCAGGATGCCTTTCAACGCCTCGTCCTGTGATTCGTAAATGCGCGCTGGGCCGCTGAACTTCATCATCTCCGCGCTCACACCACCCACCTTGACGACCGCGCCCTTCGGAGCCAGGTTGCCGAACAGAATCGACAACCCGCCACGCTTCGAATGTGCATTTTCGTAGCGACGAATCACTTCGTCATCCTGGATATCATAACTTTGGATTGATTCCCCCAACGTCATACCGCTGACCGTCAGGCGGTCGAAGTGCAGCATCCCTGTGCTCCACTGGATTTCGTTCAAAATGGCCGGGATACCGCCCGCCCGGTGCACGTCTTCCATATGCCACTTGCCCGCCGGACTGACCTTGCAGATGTGCGGCACTTTGTCAGCTACGGTGTTGATGCGTTCTAGCGGATAGTCTACGCCCGCTTCGTTGGCCAGCGCCAGGGTGTGCAGCACGGTATTGGTCGAGCCGCCCATCGCCATGTCCAGCGCGAAGGCATCATCAATAGCCTCGGGTGTGACGATGTCGCGCGGTTTGATGTCCCGTTCGAGCAAGGTTAGCACCTGTGCGGCAGCTTTCTTCGCCAGCGCTTCACGTTCGGCGGTCTTGGCCAATGCCGAACCGTTGAAGGGCAGCGCCATGCCCAACACTTCCATCAGACAGTTCATCGAGTTGGCCGTGAACATCCCCGAACAAGAGCCACAGGAAGGGCAGGCAAATTTTTCTAAAACGGATAATCGTCTTTCATCAATTTTCCCCGCTGAATAGGCACCAACACCCTCGAAGACCGAGATCAGGTCGATCGTCTCGCCCTCGGGCGTGCGTCCCGCTGCCATCGGTCCGCCGGAGACGAAAATGGTCGGGATATTGACCCGCATCGCCGCCAGCAGCATCCCCGGGACAATCTTGTCACAGTTCGGGATGCAGACCATGGCATCGAATCTGTGGGCCTCGATCATCGTCTCGACACAGTCAGCAATCAGTTCCCGCGAAGGGAGCGAGTACTTCATCCCCATATGTCCCATGGCGATACCGTCGTCCACGCCTATGGTGTTGAACTCGAACGGCACCCCGCCCGCGGCCCGCACCGCATCCTTGACCAGCTTGCCGAACTCCTGCAAATGGACATGCCCGGGCACGATATCTACATACGAATTGACTATCGCCACAAACGGCTTAGTAAAATCCTCGTCTTTCAACCCCGTGGCGCGCAGCAGCGCACGGTGCGGGGCTTTATCGTATCCTTTTTTCACGGTATCAGAACGCATAGCTCTCTCTTTACTCCCCGCTCCACGACGAAGGCGTGGGGAGGGGTCGGGGGTGGGGCAAAAAAACCGCCCGGTGTGATCGGGCGGCTCTTTTACTTCTTCCAGGTGTGCTTATCTTTATCAGTCACGATCCTGACCGGTCCAACCACAAGGGGTCGCTCCTTCGCAAGAAGGAGGACAATAATCAGGACAACGACAATGTCAATGGCTTGTATGAAATTCATTTCAACTTCCTTTCGTAATAAAAAAGCCGCCCGTGGTTGGGCGGCTTGTACTTCTTTTTGCAGGTGTGCTTATTTTGCTCTCACCGTTGCCATCCCAACCGTAAACTGGTCCTTAAGAATAAGGACCGAAATAATAACGATTAGGACGAGGGTGGAGAGAATGGTTTGCATGGCTTGTTTAAGGTATTTCGCCGATTATAGGCCATTTCGAGAATAAGTCAAGAGCAAAATGTTGCAATTTCGTATTGTTTACACAATCTTAACGCTAATAGCGTTTCTCGCCGCCGAATCTGCCGGCATCGTTACGATAAAATATCTTGTTTGGCGATGAAAAGATTTTGAGATCCAAAATTTCGAATAATCTTTTCGTATTTAAATTTCTTCACAAATAATCGACTTTATAAAACAGTTTTGCTATACTATTTGCCAGTGTAAGGAGAATTATGAAAATCACAGTCATCGGCGGCGGCTCGACTTATACCCCTGAACTGGTCAACGGTTTTCTAGCCAGAGTAAATCATCTGCCCTTAAAAGAACTCTGGTTAATGGACATCGACAAAGAGCGTCTCGATATTGTAGGCGGGTTCGCCCGCCGTATGGTCCAGGCTAAAGGCGAGCCGTTCAAAGTGGTGCTCTCCCTGGACCAGCGGGAAGCGATTGCCGGAGCGTCCTACGTTATCACGCAGTTGCGGGTTGGGATGATGCCTGCGCGGCGCGACGATGAGTACCTGGGCAGGCGTCACAACCTGATTGGGCAAGAGACCACAGGCGTGGGCGGGATGGCCAAGGCGCTGCGCACTGTTCCCGTCATTCTGGAGATTGCCAAGGATATTCGTGAAACCGCCCCGGACGCATTGCTGGCCAACTTCACGAACCCTGCCGGCCTGGTCACCGAGGCGCTCAACCGCCATGCCCTGGATGTCGCTGCGGTGGGCGTCTGCAACGTGGGCATCACCACCAAGATGAAAATCCTGGAAAACCTTGCGAAGGTTTTAGAACCTTCGCAAGGTTACATCTCCGATAATCGAGCCGTGCTGAAGACGCTCGGCCTCAACCATCTCACCTGGCATTACGGCTTCACCATCGACGGTGAAGAGATGTGGCCACAGATCTTCCCCGCCTTCGTCGAGAAGTTGAAACAAGAGCAAGACCCCGAGTGGGATATCCGCACGCTCGAGTCGCTCGGCATGATGCCCAATTATTATCTGCAATATTTCTATTACACCGGCAAAAAGCTCAAAGAGCAGGAGAAATGGCCGCCCTCCCGTGCCGAGGAAGTTATGGAGATCGAGAAAGATTTGCTGCGGCAGTATGCCGATCCCGCCTCGACCGAGCCTCCCGCCGACTTGATGAAACGGGGCGGCGCTTACTATTCGACATTAGCTACCCAACTGATCGACTCGCATTACAACGACCTCGGGCATATCCACACCGTCAACGTGCGTAACGATGGCGCAGTCAAGGATTGGCCTGCGGACTGGGTGCTGGAGATGCCTGCCAGAGTGGACCGTCAGGGCATCCACCCGCTTCCGGCAGACCCGTTGCCTGCCACCTGCTTCGGACTGATTGCCTCGATCAAAATGTATGAGATTCTCACAGTCCAGGCCGCGGTGCATGGTGACAGGAACGCCGCTTATCAAGCATTGCTGGCGCATCCGCTCGGGCCGAGTGCTGGTAAAGTGCAGGAAGTCTTGGACGATTTATTGGAGACGAATAAGCAGTGGCTGCCACAATTTTTCAAATAATCTTCCTCGCTGAGCGCAGGAACGAAGCGTAGCGAAATTCCGTAGTCGAAGCGCCCTTTCCCCTACAGGGACGATACGACTACGCTCTCTACATTCGCTCCGCTCAACGTGAAATTTAAAAGGATACCTATGCCCAACAACCCTATCATCCAAAAACTCGGCTATTCCGAATCTGACCGCCTCGTCATTACCCACGCTGACGATATCGGCATGTGCCAGGCGTCCATCCAGGCATATGAAGACCTGTTCGCTTTCGGGACGCTCAAATCGGGCGCGGTGATGGTGCCCTGTCCGTGGTTCCCTGCGGCAGCGGCAATGCAGAAGCGCAATCCTGTTTATGATCTGGGTGTGCATCTCGTCCTAACCAGCGAGTGGGACTTCTATCGCTGGCGTCCGCTGACGGCTACGATAACGGGATCCAGCTTGGTAGATAGTGAGGGCTTTTTTCCACATAGCGATCCCGAGGTCCAGGAACGAGCCGACCCCGATGAGGCTTGGGCGGAGTTACTGGCCCAAGTTCAGCGGGCGTTGGAGTTCGGAATAGACGTCACCCATATCGACACACACATGGGAGCGATCGCTCATCCCAAGTTCATCCCGGCCTATATCCAATTGGCGACACAATTCCAAGTCCCAGCGCTTATTCCAAAAGGTGACGTCAAGATGTACAGGTCGTTCGGTATGGATGAAGAGACCGCGCAGTTTTTGGTCATGTTGACAGCCTCACTGGAAGATCAAGGCATCGTGCTGGTGGATTTTGCCACCGGGCTGCCGCTGGATGCCCCCGAAAGACAGTTTGAAGTGGCGAGGAAAATATTCGCTGAGTTGAAGCCCGGACTGACGCATTTCATCCTCCATCCGTCGACTGACACGCCCGAGCTACGAGCCATCACGCCCGATTGGGAGAGTCGCGTGGCGAATTACAACCTGTTCAAGAGCGATGCGTTCAAGAAATTCCTGGAAGAGCAAGACATCAAGCTGATCGGCTATCGTCAAATTAGAGATGCAATGCGCCAATAATCTCCCTCTCCCCTTCGGGGAGAGGGCAGGATGAGGGGTGAGTCACATCGTTTCGACCCTCACCCTTTCCCTCTCCCTACAAGGGAGAGGGATATTTTAAAGGAGAAAACATGACCGTCTCCACATCCGAATTTTCCACCAGTCGCAAAACCCGTATCATGTATTCGCTCGTCAGCCTGGGCGTGGCGATGATATCCGAAGCGATTGCAGGTGTGATCGTCTTCTACAATGTGTAAACGAAGAAGGCAGCATGAAATATTTCCTCGGCATCGATGTTGGCTCCTCCAAAACCCACGCTCTGATTGCAGACGAAAGCGGCCGTTGCATCGGTTTCGGCAAGGCCTGGGGCGGCAACCATCAAGGTGTCGGCTACGACGGCCTGGCCGAGGTGCTACGGCAATCCTTCGATCAGGCGAGCCAGATGGCAAATATAAGCGCTGAAAAAATTACCGGTGGGGGCTTCGGCGTGGCAGGTTACGATTTCCCCTCAGATCGGAAAGCGCATCTCGAAGCCATCGCCAAACTTTGGCTGTCCTGCCCTGTGGACGTGGTCAACGACGGACTCAACGGCTTATTGGCAGGCACAACGCATGGCATCGGCGTCAATGTCACGGCTGGTTCGGGCGTCAATTGCTACGGACGGGGCCCAAACGGCGAGCAAGGCCGCATCGTCGGCAACGGCTCTTCCTTTGGGGAATTCGGCGGCGGAATCGAAATCGTCTGGAAGGGCTTGCATATGGTCAACTACGCCTGGATCAAGCGTATCCCACCGACTGCCCTGACCGCCATCTACCTGGATGCCACCGGCGCAAAGGACGAACTCGACCTGATGGAAGGTCTCTCCAATGATTACTACCACTTGTTCCCCTTCATTGCGGTCAAAATTTTCGAAGCTGCCAAGGCAGGTGACGCAGCCGCCTATGAAGTCATCCGCTGGTCGGGTGAAGAGCTGGGCTGGCTGGCCATGTCTGTTATCCGACAGATCGGCATGGAAAACACCGAAGTTGAAGTTGTGCAATCAGGCAGCGTATTCGATGGTGGAGCACTCATTAGCAATCCTATGTGCGATGTTATCTTGAAATACGCACCAAAAGCGAAAATCTTCCGTTTGGAAGCTCCGCCCGTGGTTGGCCCTATCCTGCTCGGTATGCAAATGGCGGGCGTGGACGGCTATCCCGTCCGCCAGATGCTCATCCAAACCGCCAAAGAACTGGTGCAGGAATAATAATCTGGAGGTTTTACGGGAAGTAGAATTCAAAGTGACAGTCCCCTCGGACTTCACGCTAGTCTGCACTATTTTTCTTCAAGGGAATTGAAGCCGAGACCCAGGACCTCCTGCACGGGCGTAACAATCACAAATGCCTGCGGATCTTCCTTTGCTACAGCGGATTTCAAATTGTGGACCTCTGTCACGGTTAAAGCGCACATCAATACCGGGTGCTCCTCACCCGTATACATCCCTTTTCCTGATAAGGCTGTCACACCGCGTTTGAGATCGGTCAGAATACGATTCGATACGGCTTTCGCTTTATCGGTAACGATGAGCGCCATAAGCTGGCGTCTTTGGTGGCGCGGGTAAAGCCATCTGCGGATTCCTTGGGTTTTATCCATTCCAATGTGATGCTCATGTTCAGTTCCTTCACCAAAGCGAGGTAGTACCTCGCCCGTGGCCTGCGTCATGCTGACCGTTGCGATGGCGATGATGGCAAGGAAGGAGTGATAGATAATGCCAAGCACAGTCATGATCAGACCCGAGGCCGGACCAACGCTACTGCGCGCGATGAATTCACCGATGTTTAGTGCTGGCTCCGGGAAAAGCCAGATCTTGGCAACCCACGATACATAGAGGACAAGGAAGATCCAAAGATAGTTACGGCGCAGGCGGCGTCCGAAGGCTTCCCACATCGAAATTGGGAAGCTTGGAGAAAGCAAACTCTCAGCCAGACTTTCTGCCCATTCCGGAGAAGGATGGAATGGCGGCACGAGCATCGCAGAGTAGAAATCGGTTTCCATAAGGCGAACGCGGTAACTCCAGAGCTCATAGTAGCGATAGCGACGTGCCTCCATATAGAGAAACCAGGTCACCAACAACGTATTCAGGATGATGATGGCATGATGCATTTCGGGTTGGCTGAAAGCGATCGAGAGAGTCGCGCCGGTGACAACCACAGCCCAGTTGGTAGTAGTGTCAAGCCGCTGGCGCCATACATTCGCACGCTGCACCTCAGCGCGGAAGAAGTGCACCATCGCGGTAACGAACTCACCGGACTTCATGCGGTACCCGCGGTAGGTCCAAACGGGTTCTTCAAAACCATGCTCCCCGGTCTCACTCACTCGCGGAGAAGTAAAAGCCTCATTCATGTTGCCTCCCTGTAAAATTATTTGGGTAGCTTATAAGCATCCTTGACGGGTTTCAATGGCCGTGCCAGCCAGAAGGGCCTGCGGGTGCCATCGGGGCTGAATTTATCGGCGGGGCGAGTCAACCCCAGCCACTCGCGATATTTCTTCTTCGAGAAATTCGTGTCGACAAACACATCGCCCGCGCGTTCATCGTTAGCGGCTTTGCGCACAGTCACTTTTTGCAGCCAGCAGTGTACGCCGCTGACGGGGTCGGGATGGACCGCATGGGTCAGGTTTTGCGTCACGCCCACTTCGCTCCACCAGATGCGGCTGGTATCCGGATCTCCGGATTCCCAGGCCGTTGCGCCGTGTAACACGCGCAGCTTGAATCCACCTTTTCCATCTTCTTCGAGTTTCACCAAATTCGACGCGCCGCGACTGACACCTGAAGTTTCATCAAAGCGGAATCGTCCCAGATGGTGGCTGATGGCGATAACGCCGGGCTTGATTCCTTCAGTGACCCACACGCTATCCACAAAATAACCGATCTCCGTATCTACGCGAGCGAGGTAGCCCGTCTCAACGCCGATGCGGTTTGCGTCATCGGGATTCATCCAGATTGGGTTCTTATGACTGATCTCATACAGCCACTTCGCGTTTGCCGAGCGCGTGTGGATCAACGTGGGCAAACGGAAGTTCGGGAGCAGGATCATCTCGCCTTTTTCGCGGTTGATATTATCGGGATGAACGTGACTCTTCACCGACCAGGGGATGACGTTTTCCTTTTCGGGCCAGCCCCAATCGTGGATGGTCTGGCTGAAGAATTCCAGTTTACGACTCGGCGTATCAAACCCGACCCTGGCCTGCCCGTCGACCAACAAGCCGATGGCTGCCCCCGAAGCGTCCAGGTACCGGTCCTGCCCATCGAAGGCAAGAGCAGTTTCAGGCGGGGTGTGAAGCGGCTCTTCGTACGGAGAATAGTTCTCATGCTTGACTTCAAAAGCGCCGTATTTGCGCATATAGTCCAATGGCGTAAGTCCCTCTTTTGCCGCGGCTTCAGGGAGTCCGGGCACGGAGTTTTCGAAAATCCAACGATAGTATTCTTCAACGGTAATGATCTCGCCCTGGCGATAGGGCGACTCGAAATAACCCCGCACACCGAGTGAGCCGTCGGGGTCCATGTGCGCGGAAAGCTGGATCCAAAATTCATTTTCCTCCCAGACTTCGCCAGGGTTGGCCTGGTACGTGAAGTCGACTTTGATGCCCGCGCGTTCCATTGCCACGCGCCGAACGGGTTGCCGGAAACCAATCCATTGTCCGGAATGTGTTTCCTGGCTCATCAGATCGTGGCGCTCAGGACCGTGACCCATCGGCAACACGTAATCCGCGTACCACGCCGTTTCGTTCCAGGTAGGCGTGAGCGCAACGTAACATTTGATTTTGGATTCGTCCTGTAAAACCTTCATCCACATGAAACCATCTGGGTTGACCCACAGCGGGTTGTATACGCGGGTGAAATACACATCTAGATCGCCACGGCCTTCTTCGAGCATGTGCGGCAGAAGGAAGGACATTTCGTAGTGCGAGAGCGGCCATTCGATTGGATAGTGCAATTCGTTCCATGTTTGGGGAGCAGGCGCGCCCTTGAACGGCTTGGGCACAAATTTGTTCCAGTTGGTCATAGACGTGCCGCCGAGCGTGCCGACACTGCCCGTGAGCACATTCAGGAAGAATAGACAGCGCGAGACCTGCCATCCGCCCAGGTT
>Ga0105104_10001748_pt1 | contig 16217 bp, 20 predicted proteins | sample PPLLaktember2015_3_FD_87034 | JGI IMG/M metagenome (GOLD analysis project Ga0105104, IMG submission 87034) | Freshwater sediment microbial communities from Prairie Pothole Lake near Jamestown, North Dakota, USA - PPLs Lake P7 Core (6) Depth... | ecosystem: Environmental > Aquatic > Freshwater >... | reverse complement strand
GCCCGATGAACTATCGTGCGCGGTCGATCGCTTCGCACAGGACCGCTATCTCGTCGACGATGCGCGGGCCGTGTCGGTTGATGCGGTCGGCGTCGAGCGTGACCAGCAGGTTGCGCCTAACCGCGGTGATCCGCCCGAAGCGCTGCCAGCTTGCCAGCACCCCGGAGGGCCGGGCCCCGGGCTCGGCGGTGATGATCGCTTCGGGGTCGGCGGCGAGCACGGCTTCCGTCGAGACGCGCGGCGCGATCGGCGCCAAGTCCGCGAAGACGTTGCGCCCGCCGCACAGGGCGATCGCCTCGCTGACGACGTGACGGCCGCCGAGTGTCATCAGCGGGTCGTTCCACACCTGGTAGAAGACGCGGACCTCGCGGCGCCCGCGGTACCGGTCGCGTAGCGCTGCGAGCTTCGCGTTGAAGGCTCCAGCCGCGCGCTCCGGCGAGCGTCCCGTCAGGGCTCCGAGCCGCTCGAGCGAAGTCGCGATGTCCGCGAGCCGGCGCGGCTCGCTCACGAAGGTCGGGACACCGAGCCGTCGCACGGCGTCGACCGTCGCCGGCGGAAAGCCGCTGCCCCAGACGAGGACCAGGTCGGGTCGCGCGGCGCGGACGCGCTCCAGGTCGACGCTGTGCGCGCGCGCCACGCGCGGCAGGCCCTTGGCCGCCTCGGGGAAGTCAGCGAAGTCCGTGGTGCCGACGATCAGGTCGCCCGCACCGATGGCGAAGAGCTGTTCCGTCAGGTGTGGAGCGAGGCTGACGATGCGACGGGCGGGCTGGGCGAGCTCGACGGTGTGGCCTTCGTCGTCGATCACCGCGACCTGCGCGTGGGTCGCGCCGGCGGGCGCGAGCGCGAGCGCGAGGACCAGCGCGACAGCGCGCATCGCTACCTCGCGGCCGCTGGCAGCGCCGGTTCGGTGACGAAGCCGATCTTCGCGAGGCCGGCCTGCTGCGCGGTCGACAGCACGAACGCGATGCGCTCGTAGCGCGTCGCCTTGTCCGCGCGCAGGTGCACCTCGGGCAGCGTGGTGGTCTTCGCCGCTTCTGCCATGCGCGCGGCGAGTTCCGCGTCGGCGACGGGCTCGCCGTCCCAGTGGACCGCGCCGGCCGCGTCGATCGAGAGCCTGATGGTCGCGGGCGCCGGTTCGGACGCCGGTGCGGGGTCGTGCGGCAGGTCGAGCTTGATCGAGTAGGACAGCAGCGGCTCAGTGATGATGAAGATCACCAGCATCACGAGCATCACGTCGACCAGCGGCGTGACGTTGATGTCGGCCATCGGCTGCGATGGCCCGCCTCGCTGCTCGAACCCGCCGAACGCCATCAGGGTGCCGTCGGCACGCGCGCGCCCACGGTGAGGAAGGCGTGCAGGTCGTGCGCGAACCCGTCGAGCTGGGACAGCACCACGCGGTTCACGCGGGTGAACGCGTTGAAGGCGAGCACGGCGGGAATGGCGACGACGAGGCCGAACGCGGTCATGATCAGCGCCTCGCCGACCGGTCCCGCGACCTTGTCGATCGCGATCTGGCCAGAGGACGCGATGTTGAGCAACGCGTGATAGATGCCCCACACCGTGCCGAAGAGGCCGACGAAGGGCGCCGTGCTGCCGATCGAGGCGAGCATGGTCAGTCCGGCCTCGAGCCGGCCCCCGGCTTCGTTGATGCGCTGGCGCAGCGCGCGCGTGATCAGCTCCGAGCGGTCCGTCTGCGACGCGAGCGTGCCGTCGGCCGCCCCGTGGACCGAGGCGCGCGCGCCGCCGCTGGCGACGGGCACGAAGATGTTCTCGCGATCGCGCGGCTTCAGGTCCGCGATCGCCGCGTCGATCGACGATGCGGACCAGAACTGCTCGAGCGCGCGCGATGCGCGGCGCACCCGCAGCCAGGCCCAGGTCTTCCAGAGGATCAGGAACCAGCTGGCGACCGACATCGCGAGCAGCACATACGCCGTCAGGCGGATGACCACATCGGCCTGCGACCAGAAGTGCAGCAGGCCCAGCGCTCCGTTTCCGGTCATCGGATGCCCAGGACGTCGAACATGTCGAACAGGCCGGGCTTGCGGCCGAGCAGGAAACGAGCGGCGCGCATGCTTCCCGTTGCGTACGTCATGCGGCTCGAAGCCCGATGCGTGATCTCGATGCGCTCGCCGGTGCCGGCGAACAGCACCGTGTGGTCGCCGACGATGTCGCCGCCGCGCACGGTGGCGAAGCCGATCGAGCCGGCCTTGCGCTCGCCGGTGTGGCCCTCGCGCGCGTAGACCGCGACGTCGGCGAGTCTCTCGCCGAGGGCGGTGGCGATCGTCTCCCCCATCTTCAGCGCGGTGCCCGAGGGCGCGTCGACCTTGTGCCGGTGATGGGCCTCGATGATCTCGATGTCATAGCCGCGGCTCATCATCTTCGCCGCCATTTCGAGCAGCTTGAAGGTCGCATTGACGCCGACGCTCATGTTCGGCGAGAAGACCACGCCGATCCTCTCGGAGGCGTGGCGGATCGCCGCCTTGCCGGCGTCGTCGAACCCGGTCGTGCCGATCACGATGCCGGTGCCGGCCGCGACGCAGGCGTCGAGGTGGGCCAGCGTCGCCTCGGGGCGCGTGAAGTCGATCAGCACGTCACACCCGGGCAGCGCGCGCAGGTCGGCCGTGACGGGCGTTCCGGTCGCTCGTCCGAGGAACTCGCCGCAGTCCCGGCCGATGTCCGGGCTGTCGGCGCGGTCGAAGGCGGCCGCGATGCTCGTGTCCGGCTCGGACAGCGCCGCTTCGATGAGCATCCGGCCCATCCGGCCGGACGCGCCTGCGATGGCAAGTTTCATGAGGGCGCGGCGAGCGCTACTCGCGGGTGGGTTGAGGAGTCTGGAGGTCGGGCGGAGGAGTCTGCTGGCGTGGCGCGGCCTTCGGCGGCTTCTTCGCATTCGGGCCGAGGATCATCGAGTCCGCGACCGTCTCCGACGGCATTTCGTCGGACACGAAGCGCTCGATCTTGTTGTCCTTGAAGAAGATGGTGAGGCGGCGGCTCTGGACCGGGCCCTTCAGCGGGTTCAGGTAGTACGGAAAGTCCCAGCGGTCCTTGTGGAAATCGCTGGTGAGCAGCGGCGTGCCGAGCATGAAGCGCACCTGCTCGCGCGACATCCCCTGGCGCAACTGGTCGACCATCTCCTGCGTGATGATGTTTCCCTGATGCACGTCGGGCCGATACGGTCCGAGGAACGTCGGCGCCCATCCCGTGACCGCGGACATGCTCGTTGCCAGGCTCGACGACGCGTCCGAAACGGACTGGCACCCAGCCAGCAGCGCCAGTCCGGCGAGCAGGGCGGCGGTGCGTCGAACGCGATGAAACATCGGCTGCGATCCCGGTCAGGCTCTCAATGACCGTATGATACCCATGCGGTTTCCCCGTCCGGCCCGCCCCTTCATTCCGCGCACGTCCCGAACCGATGTCCAGCCGCAATCCGCCAAGCTCCAGCGACCTGAAGAACATGGGTCTGAAGGCGACCCTGCCTCGCCTGAAGGTGCTGGAGATCTTCCAGCGCAGCTCGGCGCAGGGCAGCGGCCGGCACATGAGCGCGGAGGACGTCTACAAGGCCCTGATGGCGGAGAACATCGACGTCGGGCTGGCCACCGTGTACCGGGTGCTCACCCAGTTCGAACAGGCCGGCCTGCTTGCGCGCAATCACTTCGAGGGCGGGCGCGCGATGTTCGAGCTGAACGAGGGATCGCACCACGACCATCTCGTGTGCCTGACGTGCGGGCGGGTCGAGGAGTTCGTCGACTCGGAGATCGAGCGACGCCAGCACAGCATCGCCGCCGAGCGCGGCTTCAGGCTGCAGGACCATGCGCTCGCCCTCTACGGCGAGTGCACCAAGCCCGACTGCGAGTTCCGCCGCAAGGAGTAGGTCAGGCCTCGACGCGCGCGCCCGTGGCCGCGTCGAACCAGTGCACCGCGTCCGGCTTGAAGCCGAGCTGCAGCGTTGCGCCGGGCGGCGGATTGTCGCGGGGGCCGGTGCGCACGATGATGTCGTGCCCCGCCACCACGCCGTGGATCAGGTGCTCCGCCCCCAGCATCTCGACGGTCTCGACCTGCATCGGCAGGTTGCCGCCGCCGAGCAGCAGGTGCTCGGGCCGGACGCCGAGGATCAGCTCCCGCCCTGCCAGCGTCCGCGTCGCCACCGGCAGCACGACCTTTACGCCGTCGCGCGCGGTGAAGGCGAGGCCGTCGGCGTCCAGGCGGCCCTCGAACAGGTTCATCGGGGGCGATCCGATGAAGCTCGCGACGAACGTCGTCGCCGGCCGCGAGTAGACGTCGTCCGGCGTACCGACCTGCTCGGCGCGGCCCGCGTTCATCACGATCATCCGCTGCGCGAGCGTCATGGCCTCAACCTGGTCGTGGGTGACGTACAGGCTAGTCGTGCGCAGCCGGCGGTGCAGCTTCTGGATCTCGAGCCGCGTCTGCACGCGCAGCTTGGCATCCAGGTTCGACAGCGGCTCGTCGAACAGGAACACGGCGGGCTCGCGGACGATCGCGCGCCCCATCGCCACGCGCTGGCGCTGGCCGCCGGAGAGCTCGCGCGGCTTTCTCTTGAGGAAGCCGTCGAGTTCAAGGATCGCGGCGGCGGCGTTCACGCGCTTGTCGATGTCCGCCTTGGGGAACTTGCGGATCTTCAGCCCGTACGCCATGTTGTCGTACACGCTCATGTGCGGGTAGAGCGCGTAGTTCTGGAACACCATCGCGCAGTCGCGGTCCTTGGGCTCCAGGTCGTTGACGACGCGATCGCCGATGCGGATCGAGCCGCTGGTGATCTCCTCGAGCCCCGCGACCATCCGCAGCAGCGTGGACTTGCCGCACCCGGACGGGCCGACCAGCACGACGAACTCGCCGTCGTCCACCTTCAGGCTGACGCCGTGCACCACCTGGTTGGTGCCGTAGGTCTTGCGCACCTCGGAAAACTCGATCGACGCCATCTGCTCTGTTCTCGTTCTTCTATTTCTCGGTCTCGACCAGGCCCTTGACGAACCACTTCTGCATCAGCAGCACGACCGCAGCCGGAGGCAGCATCGCGAGGATTGCGGTGGCCATCACGAGGTTCCACTCGTTGACCGCATCGCCGCCGGCGATCATCCGCTTGATTCCCATCACAACCGGATACATGTTCTCGTCGGTCGTGACGAGCAGAGGCCACAGGTACTGGTTCCAGCCATAGATGAACTGGATCACGAACAGCGCCGCGATCGACGTGCGCGACAGCGGCAGAAGAACGTCCCAGAAGAAGCGCATCGGTCCGGCGCCGTCCATGCGCGCCGCCTCGGCCAGTTCGTCGGGCACGGTCAGGAAGAACTGGCGGAACAGGAAGGTCGCGGTCGCCGAGGCGATCAACGGCACCGTCAGGCCGGCGTAGGTGTTCAGCATCCCGAGGTCCGACACGACCTGGTAGGTCGGCGCAATGCGCACTTCCACCGGCAGCATCAGCGTCACGAAGATCGACCAGAAGAAGAAGTTCCTGAACGGGAAGCGGAAGTAGACGATTGCGAACGCCGACAGCAGCGAGATGGCGATCTTGCCGAGGGCGATGGTCAGCGCGCTGACCAGGCTCACCCACATCATGCGGCCCACCGGCGCCGACGAGCCCGGGCCCCCTTCGGAACCCGTGAGCACGGCCGAGTAGTTGTGCCAGAGTCGGTCGCCCGGCACCAGCGACATCGGCGCCTGCACGATCGCTTCGGCCGTCTGCGTCGATGCCACGAAGGTCACGTAGACGGGGAAGGCGACGATCAGCACCCCGATGGTCAGCACGAGGTGCGTCAGCAGGTCCAGCCCGGGCCGGCGCTCGACCATCAGCGGCGCGCCATCATGAGTACTGCACCTTCTTCTCGATGTAGCGGAACTGCGCGACCGTCAGCGCGATGACGATCGCCATCAGCACGACCGACTGCGCGGCCGACGAGCCGAGGTCCATGCCCTTGAAGCCGTCGTAGTAGACCTTGTAGACCAGGATCGAGGTCGCCTTGCCCGGACCGCCCTGCGTGGCGGCGTCGACGATCGCGAAGGTCTCGAAGAACGCGTAGACGATGTTGATGACGAGCAGGAAGAACGTGACGGGCGACAGCAGCGGGAACACGATCGACCAGAAGCGGCGCCAGGGGCCCGCGCCGTCGATGGCCGCCGCCTCGATCAGCTACTTGGGGATCGACTGCATCCCGGCAAGGAAGAACAGGAAGTTGTAGCTGATCTGCTTCCACACCGCCGCCATCACGATCAGCGCCATCGCGTGGTTCGGGTTCAGCAGGTGGTTCCAGTCGAATCCGGCGGCGCGCAGCCAGAAAGACACCATGCCGATCGACGGCGCGAACATGAAGAGCCACAGCACCCCGGCCACGGCCGCGGCGACCGCGTACGGCCAGACCATCAGCGTCTTGTAGACCGACGCGCCGCGCACCACGCGGTCGGCGAATACCGCGAGCAGCAGCGCGATCCCGATGCCGCAGACGGCGACGAGGATCGAGAACACGGCCGTGGTGCGGAACGACTCGATGTAAAGCTCGTCGGCGAACAGGCGCTGGAAGTTCTCGAGGCCGACGAACTCGGTCGACGTGCCGAAGGCGTCCTGCATCTGCACGGATTGCAGCAGCGCCTGGCCGGCCGGCCAGAAGAAGAAGACGATGATGACGGCGAGCTGCGGAGCAAGCAGCAGCCAGGGGAGGGTCAGCGAACGGAAGCGGACGCGCTTTTCCATTGGCCGCGGATGCTAGACGGTTTCCGCCGATCGCGTGTGCGGAACCGCAACGGCGGCCGCTTGCGGCAGGCGTTGCGAAGACGGCATCCGGACGGGCGGTCGGCCCGCGCGGACGCCGTCGGCCTCGCTCCTGTCCTACTTGTTGGCTTTCTGGAACCGCTCGAGCTGCTCGTTGCCCCGCTTGACGATGGCGTCGAGCGCCTCCTTCGGCGCCTTCTTGCCCGACCACACCTGCTCAAGCTCCTCGTCGGCGATCGTGCGGACCTGGACGAAGTTGCCGAGGCGGATGCCGCGCGACCTGTCGGTGGTCTTGCGGATCATCTGTGTGACCGGGACGTCCGCGCCCGGGTTCTTCTTGTAGAAGCCGGACTTCTCGGTCAGATCGAACGCGGCCATCGTGATCGGCAGGTAGCCGGTGCGCTGGTGACTCGCGGCCTGGACATCCGGCTTGTTGATGTAGTTGAAGAACTCGGCCACGCCCTTGTACTCGGCCGGCTTCTTGCCCGACATCACCCACAGGCTCGCGCCGCCGATGACCGTGTTCTGCGGCGCGCCCGAAACGTCCGGGTAGTACGGCAGCGTCGACAGGCCGGCGGCGAACTTGGCATTGCGCTTGATCGAGCCCTGCAGGCCGGACGAGCCGGTCATCATCGCGCACTCGCCGGACGGGAAGGTCGCGTCTGCCGCATTGTCGCGGCCCTTGTAGATGAACAGTCCCTGCTTGGACATGTTCGCCAGGTTCTCCATGTGGCGCGCGTGCAGCGGCGAATTGACCACGAGCCGCGCGTTCATGCCGCCGAAGCCGTTGTTCTGGGTGGCGAACAGCGTGTCATGCCAGGCCGAGAAGCTCTCGAGCTGCGTCCAGCTGATCCAGCTGGTCGTGAACGGACACTTGTGCCCGGACGCCTTCAGCTTCGCCGCCGCAAGCGCGACTTCCGGCCAGGTCTTCGGCGGCTTGTCCGGATCGATGCCGGCCGCCTTGAACGCGTCCTTGTTGTAGTGAAACACCGTGGTCGAACTGTTGAACGGCATCGACAGCATTTCGCCGTTCGGCGCGGTGTAGTAGCCGACCACTGCGGGGATGTACACGGAGGGGTCGAACTTGTAGCCGGCCTGCTTCATCACTTCGCCGACCGGCTTGATGGCGCCCTTGGACGCCATCATCGTCGCAGTTCCGACCTCGAACACCTGCAGGATGTGCGGCGCGTTGCCGGCACGGTACGCGGCGATCGCGGCCGTCATCGACTCCGTGTACGTGCCCTTGTACACCGGCACGACCTTGTATTCCTTCTGGCTCTCGTTGAAGCCCCTCGCGAGGTCGTTCACCCACTCGCCGAGCGCGCCGCCCATCGCGTGCCACCACTGGATCTCGGTCTGCGCCTGCGCGGGTGAGGAAATGCCGATGGCCAGCGTGGTGGCCAGCGCGGCGGAAATCAGGGTCCTGCGGAGCATCGTGTTCTCCTGGGTTGAACTTCGATTGTCGATTCTGACGATGACCAGCCTGTTACGATAACCGCGCTGCGTTCGCCGCGCAAAAGATGGCCCGTTCCGTGTCCTCCTCCGTCGCCGCTCCCGGCCGCCTCGCGCTTTACGCGAGCCTCCTGCGGCTCGACAAGCCGGTCGGCTCGCTGCTGCTGCTCTGGCCCACGCTCACCGCGCTGTGGATTGCCTCGTCGGGCCGGCCGGGGGCCGGCCTGATCGCGGTCTTCGTCATCGGCACGTTCCTGATGCGGTCGGCGGGCTGCGCGATCAACGATGCGGCCGACTTCCGCTACGACGCGCAGGTGAAGCGCACGGCCCAGCGCGTGGTGGCGCAAGGCCTCGTCAGTCCGCGCGAGGCGGTGGCGGTGGCCACGCTGCTGGCGGGGTTGTCCGCGCTGCTGCTGCTCTTCCTCAACGATGCCGCGATGCGGCTTGCGGTCGCCGCCGTGGCGATCGCCGCCACGTACCCGCTGTTCAAGCGCTTCTTCCCGGTGCCGCAACTCTATCTCGGCATCGCGTTCTCCTTCGGCATCCCGATGGCGTTCGCGGCCATCCAGGGACAGGTGCCGGCGATCGGGTGGTGGCTGTTCCTCGCGAACAACTTCTGGGTGGTGGCGTACGACACCGAGTACGCGATGGTCGATCGCGACGATGACCTGAGGGTCGGCATCAAGTCCTCCGCGATCTTCTTCGGCCGGGCGGACGTCGCCGTGGTGATGGCCTGCTATGGCGCCTACCTGTCGCTGCTCATCCTTCTCGGCCACTCGATCGGCGCCGGTTGGCCCTTCTACCTGGGCTGCGGCCTCGCTTTCGGCTTCGCCCTCTATCACTACCTGCTGATCCGGGCGCGCACGCGGGAAGGATGCTTCCAGGCGTTTCGCCACAACAACTGGGTCGGCTTCGTCGTGTTCGCGGGCACCGTGGCGGACTACGCGCTTCGTTGACATGCGCTAGCGGTCGAGTTCGTCGCCGAGTTCCTTCGCGCGGGCGTTTGCAGCGTGCAGCGCCTGGACGATGGCGCTCTTCACATCGTGTGCATCGAGACTCGCGAGCGCCGCGGCGGTCGTGCCGCCTTTCGACGTCACGCGCTCGCGCAGCACCGACACCGGCTCGGGCGAGCCCGCCGCCAGCTGCGCCGCGCCGACGAACGTCTGCACCGCGAGGGCCCGCGCCTGCGCGTCATCGAGTCCCATGTCGCGCGCCGCCTGCTGCATCGCCTCGATGAAGTAGAACACGTAGGCGGGGCCGCTGCCCGAGATCGCGGTGACCGGGTCGAGGCGCGACTCGTCGTCGAACCACACGACCTGCCCAACCGCCGCGAGGATCTTTCCTGCAAGGGCACGCTGCTCGCTGCTGACGCCAGCCAGGGCGGCCGCCCCGGTGATGCCCGCGCCGATCAGTGCGGGCGTGTTCGGCATCGTGCGCACGATGATGTCCGAACCGAGCCAGCGCGCCAGCGTGCTGGCGCGAACGCCGGCCGCGATAGACAGCACGAGCGGCCGCGCGAGGAACGGCCGGATGGCGTCGACCACGTCGCGCATCTGCTGCGGCTTGACGGCCAGCACGACGGCCGCGCAGTCCCCGAGCCAGGCGCCTGCCGCGTCGTGCGCAGTCACCCCGTGTTGATCCTCGAGTTGCCTGCGGCGCGCCGCATCGATCTCCAGGACGGCGATCGAGCAGGCGAGCCCGGCCCGGTTCATGCCGCCGATCAGTGCCGCGGCCATGTTGCCGCCGCCGATGAATGCGATCTTCATTGTGGCTTTCGTTCCCGTTCGCCGAAGATGGCTGTTCCTATCCTGACCATGGTCGACCCCTCGAGCACGGCGGACTCGAGATCGGCAGACATGCCCATCGACAGGGTGTCGATGTCGAAACCGGCGGCGCGCAGGCGAGCGAACAGGGCCTGCATCGCCGCCAGCGGCGCGCGCTGGCGCGTTGCGTCGTCCTCAGGCTCCGGGATCGCCATCAGGCCCCGCAGCTTCAGCCGCGGCAGCTGGCCGACGGCCCGCGCCAGTGTCTCGATGTCGGCCGGCGCAACGCCGCTCTTCGACCCTTCGCCGCTGATGTTCACCTGCAGCAGCACGTTCAAGGGAGCCAGGTCCGGCGGCCGTTGCTCGGACAGGCGCTGCGCGACCTTCAGCCGGTCGATCGACTGCACCCAGTCGAACTGCTCCGCGATGGGGCGCGTCTTGTTGCTCTGGATCGGCCCGATGAAGTGCCACTGCAGTTCGGCGCGCCGCGCTCGTAGTGCCTCGATCTTGTCGACCGCCTCCTGGACGTAGTTCTCGCCGAACGCAGCCTGTCCGGCCGCGTGCACCGCAGCCACCGCATCGGCCGGGAAGGTCTTGCTCACGGCGACGAGCGCCACGCTCGCCGGATCGCGTCCGGCGGCCCGCGCGGCCGTGGCGATGCGTTCCATCACCGCCTGCAACCGCGCCTGGAAGCTATCCACGGAATTCCACATGATCGTCAGCAAAGACGGCTAGACACTTGTCTTTTCTAGCTTTTTTGCGGGATCAGCCGGGCAGGCGCCCGCGTTACTCTTGGTCATCCCGTCACTCGGCGAAGGGGAATCGTTCCTCTTCGAGACGCCTCATCGGCCACCCGCATGGACATCTCAGAACTGCTCGCATTCTCCGTCAAAAACAAGGCGTCCGACCTGCACCTGTCGGCCGGCCTCCCGCCGATGATTCGCGTCCACGGCGATGTCCGCCGGATCAACCTGCCGCCCCTGGAACACAAGGACGTGCACGGAATGATCTACGACATCATGAACGACTCGCAGCGCAAGCACTACGACGAGAACCTCGAGGTCGACTTCTCGTTCGATCTTCCGGGGCTGGCCCGCTTCCGCGTCAACGCCTTCAACCAGGACCGCGGGGCGGCCGCCGTCCTGCGGACGATTCCGTCGAGGGTGCTGTCGCTTGAAGAGTTGAATTGCCCGCGCCAGTTCGCCGACTTCTCGTCGAAACCGCGTGGCCTGGTGCTGGTGACGGGCCCGACCGGGTCCGGCAAGTCGACGACGCTTGCCGCGATGGTCGACCACGTGAACAACAACCTGTACGGGCACGTGCTGACGATCGAGGACCCGATCGAGTTCGTTCACGAGAGCCGCAAGTGCGTGATCAACCAGCGCGAGGTCGGTCCCCACACGCTGAGCTTCGCCAATGCGCTGCGTTCGGCGCTGCGCGAGGACCCCGACGTGATCCTGGTCGGCGAGCTGCGCGACCTGGAGACGATCCGCCTCGCGATGACGGCGGCGGAAACCGGCCACCTCGTCTTCGGTACCTTGCACACCTCGTCGGCCGCCAAGACCATCGACCGGATCGTCGACGTCTTCCCGGCGGCGGAGAAGGAGATGGTGCGGGCGATGCTGTCGGAGTCCGTCGTCGCGGTGATCTCGCAGACGCTGATGAAGCTCAAGGACGGCAGCGGGCGCGTGGCCGCGCACGAGATCCTGGTCGGGACTCCGGCCATCCGGAACCTGATCCGCGAAAACAAGGTGGCGCAGATGTACTCGATGATCCAGACGGGCAGCCAGTTCGGCATGCAGACGCTCGACCAGAACCTGCTCGACCTCGTCCGCCGCAACGTCGTGTCGCTCGGCGAAGCAAGGCAGTACGCCAAGTCGCCCGACGCGTTCGTCGGATAACCCGGGAGCGAGAGCCGACCATGGAAAGAGACCAGGCCACACGATTCGTACACGACCTGCTGCGCCTGCTGATCAGCAAGAAGGGCTCGGACCTGTTCCTGACGTCCGAATTCCCGCCCGCCTTCAAGATCGACGGCCGCGTCCTCCCGGTATCGAACCAGCCGCTGACGGCGCAGCACACGGCGGAACTCGTGCGCTCGATCATGAACGACCGCCAGGCGGCCGAGTTCGAGAAGTCGAAGGAATGCAACTTCGCCATCAGCCCCACCGGCATCGGTAGGTTCCGGGTGTCGGCGTTCGTGCAGCAGGGCAAGGTCGGGATCGTCTTCCGGACGATCGCGGACCACATCCCGACCACCGAAGAGCTGAACCTGCCGTCGGTGATGAACGAGCTGGCGATGTCCAAGCGCGGCATCGTCATCGTCGTCGGCGCGACCGGCTCTGGCAAGTCGACCACGCTCGCGGCGATGGTCGGCTACCGCAACGAGAACAGCCACGGGCACATCATCACGATCGAGGACCCGATCGAGTACGTGCACCCGCACAAGAACTGCATCATCACCCAGCGCGAGGTCGGGGTCGACTGCGAGAGCTGGCAGGTTGCGCTCAAGAACACGCTGCGCCAGGCGCCAGATGTCATCCTGATCGGCGAGGTGCGCGAGCGCGAGACCATGGAGCACGCGATCGCGTTCGCCGAGACCGGCCACCTGGTGATGTGCACGCTGCACGCGAACTCGACCAACCAGGCGCTCGACCGCATCATCAACTTCTTCCCGGAAGAGCGTCGCCAGCAGCTGCTGATGGACCTTTCGCTCAACCTGAAGGCGACGATTTCGCAGCGCCTGCTGCCGTTCAAGGACCGCAAGGGCCGCATACCGGCGATCGAACTGCTGATCAACAGTCCGCTGATCGCCGACCTGATCTTCAAGGGCGAGGTGCAGGAGATCAAGGAAGTGATGAAGCGCTCGCGCGAGCAGGGCATGGTCACGTTCGACCAGTCGCTGTTCGACCTGCACGAGCGCGAGCAGATCTCCTACGAAGACGCGCTGCGCAACGCCGACTCGGTCAACGACCTGCGCCTGCAGATCAAGCTGAACTCGAAGCTGTCCGGCGGGATCGCGGGCATCCACAAGGGCATTGAACACCTGGGGCTGACGAGCAGCTGACGTCACCCGTCCCCTGGCTGAGGGCCGGAGGATGTGTTGATGCAATCGGGCGGCTCGTGCCGCCCGATTGCGTTTTGACGAGGTTCCGAAGCAGCATGGCAAGGTCGACGCGGAAGTGTCGCGCGCGGCAGGCGGGGATCGGCGTGCGCGGCTTTCCGGGGCGGCGAGCAGCGGAGGCGAAGGGTCGGCGCGCGTCAGCGCGCTCGTCGACTGATTCGCCGCCTCCTGTCCGAGCGCAGTGAGCGAAGCGAACGCAGCGAGTCAGGCGGCGCGACCCTTTGCCGAGCAGCGCAGCGAAGTCGGCGCGTGAGCGCCGACCGCCCCGGAGCCGTGCTCACCGATCCCCGCCTGCCGCGCCGCTGCACACGTAAACTTCCCGCACGACAGGGGAGACACCATGACGACCGTCTACGACTTTTCCGCGCAGACACTGACCGGCAAGCCGCGCAAGATGTCCGATTTCAAGGGCAGCGTGCTGCTCGTGGTGAACACGGCAAGCAAGTGCGGCTTCACGCCGCAGTACGCCGGGCTCGAGGCGCTGTACCGGAAGTACAGGGACAAGGGGCTCGTCGTGCTCGGGTTTCCGAGCAACCAGTTCGGCGAGCAGGAGCCCGGCCCGGACAGCGAGATCGCCGAGTTCTGCGAGATCAACTACGGGGTGACGTTCCCGATGTTCGCCAAGGTCGACGTCAACGGTGCCAGTGCGCACCCGCTGTTCAAGTACCTCACGTCCAGCAAGAAGGGACTCCTCGGCTCGCAGGCGATCAAGTGGAACTTCACGAAGTTCCTCGTCGGGCGCGACGGCACCGTGCTGGAGCGCTACGCACCGACGACGAAGCCGGAAGACATCGAGCCGGACATCGAGAAGGCACTGGTCGCGTGACCGGTGCGCAGCCAGCGCGGCAGGCCGGTCAGTTGCCCGCTGCGGCCCGCGGCCGGTAGCCGCCTTTTACGAGCGTGAAGCGGAAGAAGCGGCACTCGAGCGGGCCGTTGTAGAGCACGGGCTTGCGCGTTTCCTGCAGGCGCATCTGCCGCGGCAGGTCGCGGTCCGATGTCAGCAGCCAGGCGTCCCAGCCCGCGAAGGCCTGCTTCAGGCGATCGCCGACGTCGGCCATCATCCGTGGCACGGTTGCCGAGCGCGGGGCGCTCTGCTCGCCGTACGGTGGATTCGCGATGATCATCCCGTGTTCGGCCGGCGGCTCCATCTGCCGCGCATCGCACGCCGCGAACGCGAGGCGCCCGTCGTCGAGCCAGCGATCCAGGCCGGCCAGCCGCGCGTTCTCGATCGCCTGCTCGATGATTTGCGTCGAGATGTCGGACCCGCGGAGCACGGCCTGGGCATCGTCCCGCACGCTGGCGCGGGCGGCGTCCTTGAGCGTGCGCCACGCGTGCGAGTCGAAGCCCTTCAGGCGCTCGAACGCGAAGCGCCGGTTCAGGCCGGGTGCGCGGCCGCTCGCGATCGTGGCGGCCTCGATCACGATCGTCCCGCTGCCGCAGAAGGGGTCGAGCAGCGGAACGTCCGGGGTCCAGCCGGCGAGTGCCAGCAGGCCGGCCGCCATGTTCTCCTTCAGCGGAGCCTCGCCCTTGTCGGCGCGCCAGCCGCGCTTGAACAGCGGTTCGCCCGACAGGTCGACGTACAGCGTCACCGTGGCCTCGTCGAGGAAGGCGAACACGCGCACATCCGGCTGCGCGCGGTCGATCGAAGGACGTTCGCCGGCGACGTCCCGCATGCGATCGACGATGCCGTCCTTGACCCGCAGCATGGCGAACTCGAGGCTCGCGAGCGGCGAGCGGATGGCGGTGACGTCGACACGCAGCGTCTGCTGCGGCGTCATCAGGTCCTGCCACCGCACTTCCTGCGTGGCGTCGTACAGGTGCTGCTCGTTGCGGTAACCGCGCCGACCCACCTGCCACAGCACGCGGCTGGCGATGCGCGAGTGCAGGTTGGCGGCGTAGCCGGTCTTCAGCGTTCCGGTGAAGCCCACTCCGCCGGATTCGGTGCGGATCTCATTGGCTCCGGCGTGCTGCAGTTCATCGGCCAGCGCCGGCTCGAGCCCGCGCGGACACACCGCGAAGAAGGTCTGCGGCTTCAAGTGGCTGGTGGCCGGTCGGGCGATTCGTCCGGAGACGGTCGTCAGCGCGCGAGCGCGCGCTCGAGGAAGTCCAACCGGTCCTGCCCCCAGAACAACTCGTCCTGATAGACATACGTCGGCGATCCGAACACGCCGCGGGCGATCGCTTCCTGCGAGTGCTGGATGTAGCGCGCTGCGACTTCGGCCGAGCGCGCGTGCGCGAGCAGGCCGGCGGCGTCGAGGCCGCGGCCCGTGAGCACTTCGGCCAGCGTGGCAGCGTCGCCGATGTTGCGTTCCTCCGCCCACACGGCCCGCAGCAGGTCGCCTGCGACATCGAGAGCTGCCTCCGTGCCGTTGCGTTCCAGCACGGCGAGCAGCGTGGTTGCCGCCGCTTCGGCCGGGACCGGGAAGAACTTCGGCTCGATGGTGAGCGGCATGCCGAGGAAGTCGCGCCACCGCTTCAGTTCCATCAGGCGGTACGCGCGCCGCTGCGGCGGGCGGTCCTTCAACGGGACGCCGCCCGTGACCGGGAACACCTTGCCGAGATCCATCACCCGCAGGTGGATCTGCACGCCGTTGCGGGCGCAGACCGCGCGGAAGCGGTCGTGGCCGAGGTAGGTCCACGGCGACACCGGGGTCATGTAGTAATCGACAACCTTGGACATGGGAGCCTCAAAAGGGCTTGACGACGGCCAGCACGACGATCGCCGTCAGCAGCAGCACCGGAACCTCGTTGAACCACCGGAACCATACATGGGAGCGGGAAGGGCCTCCATGCGCGAACCGGGTGTACAGCACGCCGCACCAGCCGTGATAACCGATCAGCAGCAGCACCAGCAGGAGCTTCGCCTGCATCCAGCCGGCCTTCATCACCGCCCCCTGGCCCAGCAGCCACATGCCGAGCACGACGGCGATCACCGCGAGCCCGGTCATGAAGACCAGCAGCTTACGCGCCATCAGCAGCAGTCGTTCGCGGGTGGGGCCGTCGTCGACCATCGCCAGGTTGACGTAGATGCGCGGCAGGTAGAACAGGCCAGCGAACCAGCTGACGACGAACACAACGTGCAGCGCCTTGATCCAGAGATATGCGTTGCCCATGATTGCCGGAAGTCGCAGGAGGGTGACCGGGCTGCGCTACG